>ERZ781271.1-NODE-1-length-352407-cov-13.128644_pt1 | contig 352407 bp, 327 predicted proteins | sample MGYA00375849_ERZ781271 | MGnify/ENA primary metagenome ERZ781271 (study PRJEB29790, sample SAMN06051245) | human gut metagenome | host: Homo sapiens | place: USA: Cincinnati, Ohio | collected 2013-06-10 | study: EMG produced TPA metagenomics assembly of the Gut... | reverse complement strand
ATTTATTTACTTTGGGTACTAAAAAGTACATATACTTATTGAAAATCTTTTTTCGTATTCTATCAAGTTAAAACTTGTGAACACGTTTAGAATTTTCAGGGTTGTTTTATTATTCAATTATCAAAGTTCTTTTTCGCTTACGCCGTTTGGCGTGTCAGCGAGTAATAGTTTATCACATTCATTTTAACTTGTCAACACTTTTTTTGAAAAAGTTTTAAGTTTTTGTTAAATGTTTTTGTTCACGCTTAGTAAATTAAAAACGGAGAAAGAGGGATTTGAACCCTCGCGCCGCGCAAACGACCTACACCCTTAGCAGGGGCGCCTCTTCAGCCACTTGAGTATTTCTCCTTGTCTGAACTATCAGTTCATTATTTAATTTAATGCGTCGAACGCAAGAATTAGTATATCAGAGTACAAATCATTTGTCAACGTCTTTTTTAAAGTTTTTTTAATTTTTTGAATTATTTACTTAATAAGCGCATATATGCGTAATTAAGTATTAATTTTCATGTTTTTTCTTGCTCTAATTTTATATCTTCTATCATGTTAAAGCTTTACCAAATACTTAATATATTATTCTTACTATCACATTTTTCTCTTTACTAAAAAAACTATAATAGGATTTATTGCTCAATATACTATCTATATACAATATTCTTTTACTGCCTCTTCGTATAAGTTATTACCTTTACAATCAACTACAACTATTGCAGGAAAATCTTTAACTTCTAGTTTTCTAATTGCCTCTGTTCCAAGATCATCATAAGCTATAACCTCAGCTTTCGTTATACATTTGGATAAGATAGCACCTGCACCACCGACTGCTGCAAAATAAACACATGTTTGATCTTTAATAGCTGATAGCACGTCTTCGTTTCTCTTTCCTTTACCTATCATGCCTTTTAAACCTTTTTCCATAAGTAAAGGTGCATATTTATCCATTCTGCTGCTGGTAGTTGGTCCTGCTGATCCAATTACATAACCTTCTCTTGCAGGAGTAGGACCTAGATAATATACAATATTGTTTGTTAAGTCAAACGGAATCTCTTCTCCATTAAGTATACTTTCATATAGTCTTTTATGCGCTGCATCTCTTGCTGTATATATAATTCCAGTAATATATACATAATCTCCTGCCTCTAATGACCGCACCACTTCTTCGGATAAAGGGGCTTTTATATTTTTATTCATGTTTATACCCATGCATATCACAAGTAAGCTTGTCATACCTCTTAATCAAATATGGTAAACAAACTCAATGCATGGCTCCTTTCATAATGTTTAATATTCTTATAAGCATCATACTAATATGTAACTAGCTTGTTCCTTCGTCTGTGCTATTATCATTACTTAACAATTCATTATAAAAATAAAATAAATATGCCACTATATTTTACACTGCTGTATTTCACTTTACTATTTACAATATTCTATGGGAATGCCTATTTACATGGCAGCATATATTAATAGCAACAGGTAGACCAGCTATGTGTGTTGGATATGTTTCAACATTAACTCCTAATGCTGTTATTCTTCCTCCTAAACCTGCCGGACCGATACCTAGTTTATTAATGGTCTCTAACAATTCTTCTTCTAATTCTTTTACATATGGTATAGAAGATCTCTGCTGTAAGTTACGTGTTAATGCTTTCTTAGCAAGTAGTGTGCATTTTTCAAAACTGCCTCCTATACCAACTCCAACAACCATTGGCGGACATGCATTAGGACCTGCTAATTTTACCGTTTCTAAAACTGCTACCTTAACACCTTCTATACCATCTGCTGGTTTCAACATATATACACGACTCATATTCTCACTTCCAAAACCTTTTGGAGCAACTGTTATTTCTATGTTTTCACCAGATACAATTTCATAATGTATTATTCCAGGGGTATTATCTTTTGTGTTCTCACGAATTATTGGATCTTTCACTACAGACTTTCTTAAATATCCTTCCTCATATCCCTGTCTAATACCTTCATTAATGGCATTTTCAAGATTCATACCTTCAATATGTACATCTTGACCTATCTTCATGAATACAATAGCCATTCCAGTATCTTGACAAATTGGTATTAACTCTTCTCTTGCTATATTAATATTTTCTTGTAATTGTTCTAGAATTTGCTTCCCTATTGGTGATTTCTCTTTTTCTGGGGCATTAACAATTGCATTTTCCATATCCTTAGATAAGTTATAATTTGCTTCAATACACATTTCTTTTATATTACTTATAATTGTATCTGTATGAATTACTCTCATTTTTATACCCATGCATATCACAATTATTCTGTGATACTGCTAATAAATTAGTTGAAAGAAAGCAATGCATGGTTCCTTTCCTAATATTTTAAACTCTTTCAACTCTTTTTCTCTGCATATAGTAAGCAAGCTTTCTTTACTGAATAATAGGTGTTAACTGTTCTTGTCCACACTTTTTTTCTTCTTGCTTATATAATTCTTTATCTCTCAAATGGTCTTTTATGTTTCCTTAGTATTCTTTTACTCTTATTCAATGTTCTTATATATTACATTAATGTTCTTAAAATTCTTAAATAGTATCTTAATTCCTACAATGTAATATATCATACTTTTTATTAAGGCTCAAGTAAACGATATGAGTCATACTTTCTATATTTTCTTTCATGAACTAGAAAAGGAGCAAACTGTATAACCATTAATTGGTCCATACAATTTACTCCTTAATAAAATTAAAATATTAATGCATAGTTATTTTATTCCTCTGAGTTACTATCATCTGAATTATCTTCTTCAGAATCTTCTTCTAGTTCTTTGTAATCTTGATCTGAATCTATAATAATTTCATCACTCGTAAATTCTTCTTCTAATTGTTCTTCTAATTGTTTTAAAAGATCCTCTTCAGTTGTGTTGTCACTCTCTCTTACCTTAGCAAAACTTGCGACTTTAATGTCTTTATCTACATCAATATCAATTAATTTAACACCTGAAGTTATTCTTCCAAGAACAGAAATACCACTTACCATTAGACGAATTATAATTCCTTCTGTGGTAATAATCATAATCTCATTGTCATCATTAACAGCTTTAACACCAACAACTTCACCTGTTTTTTCTGTTACTTTATAACATTTAACACCTTTACCACCACGACGTTGTACTGTAAATTCATCCATGTCAGTGCGTTTACCCATACCATATTCTGATACAAATAGTAGATGCTTACCTTGTGTATTGAGCTGCATACCAACGATTTCATCATCAGATAAGTTCATACCAATAACACCCATGGATGTTCTACCAGTAGGTCTAACATCTTCTTCATTAAATCTTATACAAATACCATTCTTAGTTACTAAGATAATATCTTTCTGTCTATTGGTTGATTTAACTTCAATTAATTCATCATCTTCACGTAAATTAATTGCTTGTAAACCAGACTTTCTAATATTTTCATATTCCTTAATAGGAGTTTTCTTAACAATACCTTTCTTAGTTGCCATGAACAAGTATGTGTTATTCTTATACTCGCGTAATGGAATAATTGCTGTTATTCTTTCTTCTGGTAGTAACTGCAATAAGTTAACAATAGCGGTACCTCTAGCTGTTCTACTTGATTCTGGAATTTCATATGCTTTCAAACGATATACACGACCCTTATTAGTAAAGAACATAATATAATGGTGTGTAGTCGTCATTAATAAATCTTCTATGAAATCTTCTTCTATTGTTTGCATACCCTTTATACCCTTGCCACCTCGATGTTGACTCTTGAAATTATCTACAGTCATTCTCTTTATGTAGCCAAGGCGGGTTATGGCAATTACAGTATTCTCTTTTGGGATAAGGTCTTCCATGGATATGTCGTATTCATCAAATCCAATTGAAGTTCTACGATCATCACCATACTTATCACGGATAACAATTAACTCCTCTTTGATTACAGTAAGAAGTTTCTTAATATCAGCTAATATTGCTTTGTATTCCGCAATTTTTGTTTCTAACTCCTTATATTCGTTCTCAAGTTTTTCTCTTTCTAAACCTGTAAGAGCACGAAGTCTCATATCAACAATTGCTTGCGCTTGAACTTCAGATAGTCCAAAACGTTCAGTTAAACGCTCTTTTGCAATTCCTACGTTGTTTGAAGAACGTATAATATGAATTACCTCATCAATATTATCAAGAGCTACCATTAAACCTTCTAAGATATGAGCTCTTTCTTGTGCTTTATTTAAATCGTATTGTGTACGACGAGTTACTACTTCTTCTTGATGATATAAATAATATTTTAACATTTCATGTAAATTGAGAACTTTTGGCTCATTATTTACAAGTGCTAACATAATTACACCAAATGTTTCCTGTAATTGTGTATGCTTATATAATTGATTTAATAATACATTAGCATTTACATCTCTTCGAAGTTCAATACAGATTCTCATACCTGTACGGTCAGATTCATCACGTAGTTCTGTAATTCCGTCAATCTTCTTATCACGTACAAGTTCTGCTATTTTCTCAACTAACCTTGCCTTATTAACCATATATGGTAATTCTGTAACTACAATACGATTCTTACCATTCTGCATTGGTTCAATATCCGTTACAGCGCGTACACGTATCTTACCTCTACCGGTACGATATGCTTCGTCAATTGCTCTTGTGCCTAGGATGGTTGCACCCGTAGGAAAGTCTGGACCTTTTACGATTTGAAGTAACTCTTCAATTGAAGTCTCTCTATCTTCCTCTACACGATTATCAATTAATTTAATAACAGCATTAATAATCTCATTTAAGTTATGAGGTGGAATATTCGTTGCCATACCTACTGCTATACCTGATGCTCCATTTACCAAAAGACTAGGAAATCTTGCTGGCAATACCACAGGTTCTGTTTCTGTCTCATCAAAGTTTGGGATGAAATCTACTGTATTCTTGTTAATATCAGAAAGCATCTCCATTGAAATCTTACTTAATCGTGCTTCTGTATAACGCATGGCTGCTGCCCCATCACCATCTACAGAACCGAAGTTACCATGTCCATCTACTAATGGATATCTTGTAGACCATTCTTGTGCTAAATTAACCAAAGCACCATATATTGAACTATCGCCATGTGGATGATATTTACCCATTGTATCACCGACAATACGGGCACATTTACGATGTGGTTTATCCGGACCGTTGTTAAGTTCGATCATGGCATAGAGAATTCTTCTTTGTACAGGCTTTAATCCGTCTCTAACGTCCGGTAAAGCTCTGGCCGCAATTACAGACATGGCATAGTCAATGTAAGACGTTTCCATGGTCTTTTTCAGATCGACATCATGAACTTTATCAAAAATATGTTCGTCCATTTTAATTCCTCCATAGTTATATTTTTAACGAAGTTACCCTAAAATCCTGTTATTTTTTTAACTATATATCTAGATTCTTAACATATTTAGCGTTTGCTTCAATAAATTCTCTTCTTGGTTCAACCTTATCACCCATAAGAGTAGTGAATGTTAAATCAATTTCAGAAGATGTTTCTTCATCTATTGTTACGCGTAATAATACACGTCTTTCTGGATCCATAGTTGTTTCCCATAATTGTTCTGCATCCATTTCTCCAAGACCTTTGTAACGTTGAATTTTATTATTTGTATCACGTCCGATTTCAACTAATATATTATTTAATTCTTCATCGCTATACGCATAACGTACTTGTTTGCTTTTCTCAACTTTATATAAAGGTGGTTGCGCTAAATATACATAACCTTGTTTAATTAATTCAGGCATAAAACGATATAAGAATGTTAACAATAACGTACTAATGTGAGCACCATCAACATCAGCATCTGTCATAATAATAATTTTGTGATAACGTAATTTACTAATATCAAAATCATCTGATATGCCTGTACCAAATGCTGTAATCATTGCTTTAATTTCATTGTTAACTAAAATCTTATCAAGACGTGACTTCTCAACATTAAGAATCTTACCTCTTAGTGGTAGAATAGCCTGTGTAGCACGTGATCTTGCTGTCTTGGCAGAGCCACCAGCGGAATCACCTTCTACAATGTATATTTCACAGTTCTTAGGATCTTTGTCTGAACAATCTGCTAATTTACCAGGAAGACTCATGCCTTCTAGGGCTGTTTTTCTACGAGTTAAGTCTCTTGCCTTTCTCGCTGCATCTCTAGCACGTTGTGCAAGAATAGCCTTTTCACAGATAATTTTTGCTACTGCTGGATTTTGTTCTAAGAAGTAGGTAAGTTGTTCACTAACTACAGTGTCAACTGCTCCTCTTGCTTCACTATTACCAAGTTTCTGCTTTGTCTGTCCTTCAAATTGAGGATCTCCAATTTTAATACTAATAATAGCTGTTAAACCTTCACGAATATCTTCTCCAGATAAATTAACTTCGTTATCCTTTAAAAACTTTTGTTTTCTGGCATAATCATTAAAGGTTTTTGTAAGAGCATTCTTAAACCCAGCAAGATGAGTACCACCTTCTGGAGTTGTGATATTATTTACGAAACTATAACAGTTTTCTGTATAAGAATTATTATGTTGCATTGCAACTTCAACATATACATCATCTTTTTTTCCTTCACAATATAAAATGTTTTCATATAAACAATCTTTATGGCTGTTCAAATACTGAACGTATTCTTTTATACCGCCTTCGTAATGAAACTCTCTTACTATTTGTTCTTCTTCACGGTCATCTCTTAAAATAATTTTAAGATTTTTCGTTAAGAAAGCCATTTCTCTAAGTCTTTGTTTTAGTACTTCATAATCATAAACAGTCTCTTCAAAGATATCTTTGTCAGGAAGGAAAGTTACAGTAGTACCAGTTTGGTCTGTTTCTCCTACTACTTTTAATGGATGCATAACTTTACCACGTTCATAACGTTGATTGTATACCTTACCTTCTGTGTAAATATTTACTTCAAGCCACTCAGACAAAGCATTAACTACAGAAGCACCAACTCCATGTAAACCTCCTGATACCTTGTATCCTCCACCACCGAATTTACCGCCAGCATGAAGAATGGTAAATACAACTTCAACTGCAGGAATTCCCTTTTTAGGATGGATGCCAATTGGGATACCTCTACCATTATCCTTAACGGTAATTGAATTATCTTGGTTAATTGTTACATCAATTGTATCACAATAACCACCAAGTGCTTCATCAACTGCATTATCTACAATTTCATACACAAGATGGTGTAAGCCTTTTGATGATGTACTACCAATATACATACCTGGTCTTTTTCTTACAGCTTCTAAGCCTTCGAGAATCTGTATCTGATTAGCGCCGTATTCTGTACCCATTTCTGTACTCATAACTTTCCTCCTAATTTTATCCTATTATTAATTAAGTATTACTGATAAATTTGATTATTCATTCTCCACAGTTACACTTCCTTCTACTACTCGATACAATTTATCTATATGAAATCGGTTGGCTACAAACTCTTCCAAACCTGTACAAGTAATCATTGTTTGGATACCTTCAATGCTGTTCAACAAGTAATTTTGTCGATTACGGTCAAGTTCCGATAACACATCATCTAACAGTAATATCGGTTCATCTTTTATTGTTTGCCTTACCAGCTCAATTTCAGCAAGTTTTAATGAAAGTGCTGATGTTCTCTGCTGCCCCTGGGAACCAAATTTACGAATATCGATATCCTTTATGGTAAAACAAATGTCATCCCTATGAGGTCCGATGCTTGTCTGCTTATAAAATACATCCTTTTCTCTTTGTTTTTCAACTTTTGCTTCCATATCTTCAGAAAGAACATTAGGTTCATATTTTATTACTAATTCTTCCTTACCACCTGATAATCTCTTATGTATACCGTATACAATCTCATTTAGCTCCAGTATAAATTGCGTTCTACGTTTAATTATACGTCTTCCGAACTCGCAGAGTTGTATATCCCATACACTTAGTGTTTCCATTAATTCAGGTTTGAAACCTATTTGCTTTAATAAATTATTACGTTGGTTAATAATTTTGTTATAATTTGTCAAATCCGAAAGATATAGTTTATCTAGCTGACATAATTCAAAATCAATAAATCTTCTACGATCACTCGGTCCGTTTTTAATTATACTTAAATCTTCTGGAGAGAAAAATACAAGGTTAATAAGTCCAAAGAGTTCACTAGACTTCCTAATTGGAATCCCATCGATTGCTACGCCTTTGGGTTTATTCTTTTTCAAATGCATATCAATTCGATGTACTATCAGATTTTTCTCAATAAACATACGAATATGAGATTCTTCATGATTTAACTGAATTATATCTTTATCCTTACTACCCTTGTGTGATTTTGTCGTACCAGCTAAATAAACAGCTTCAAGTATATTAGTTTTTCCCTGTGCATTATATCCATACAATATGTTTGTACCATTCTTAAAATTCATTGATAACGTATTATAATTTCTAAAATTACTTAACTCAAGCGATTTAACAAACATAATTACACCAACTATTTCTCAATCTTGATTTTTTCTCCATTGTATTCAACAATGTCACCATTAACTAATTTTTTACCACGTTGGTACTCTACTTCTTGATTCACTTTTACAAGTCCATCTTGAATAACGAATTTGGCATCTACACCAGAATCAACTAATCCACCTGCTTTTAATGCTTGTCCTAATTTTATATAATCTTCTCTTAATTTAATTGCTTGCATTATAAAAATGCTCCTTTCTAAAGAAGGGAGAATTTGTGCTAATTACAAATCTCCAATTGAGAAAACATTGTTTTTTCAATCTTTTCTCCTCGCTTATACAGCTCCACTAAAGTTAACTGGTAATATTAAATATACGTAATTTTCTTCTTTATCACGAATAAAACATGGTGCTTTAGGATTAAATAGATAAATGTCAACTTCTTCATCGTCAATAACACGTAATGCATCAATTAAAAACTTAGGGTTAAATCCTATAAGAATATCTTTACCTTCTTTACGAATATCGATTTCTTCATTCATGGAACCAATCGAAGAGTTAATCTTTAATTCTAGGTCAGAATCTGTAATATTAACAATAATTGGTTTTTTCTCAGATTCTTTCACTAATAGAGTAGCACGATCAATACAATTTAAAAATTCTTTTTTGTTAATAGTAACTTTGGTTTCATAATCATTCGATAACATCTGGTCAATTTTAAAAAATTCACCTTCTATAAGTCGAGATAATACGGTTGTCTTGCCAAATTCAAATAATATATGTTTATCTGATGTATATATTTGTAATTCATCAGAAACTTCACCTGATAATATTTTACTAATTTCAATAAGAGTTTTTCCTGGTACTATTACCTTAGTATCCTCATATTCTTGATTTAATTGAATCTTTCTAATTGATATTCTATGACCATCCAAAGATACGACCCTTAATTCATTTTTTTCAATTTCAAATAGTTCACCTGTCATTATTTTATTGCTTTCATTATCAGCAATAGAGAATACCGTTTGTCGAATTACTTCTTTTAATGAAAATTGAGATAGTATAATTGGTTTATTTTTTGTAATGGTAGGTAAACTAGGAAACTCTTCTGATGTTTTACCTAAAATCTCAAACTTAGACTTTTCACAAGTAATAGTTGCTTTGAAGTTATCATCTGTTTGGATGGTTACATCATTCTCTGGTAGTTTACGTACAATCTCAGAGAAAATCTTAGCATTAATTGCAATAACACCTTCTTCAACTATTTCACCATTAATAATTGTTTCAATACCTAATTCCATATCATTAGAAATTAATTTTATTTGATTACTTGTAACTTCAATAACAATACACTCAAGAATTGGCATTGTAGATTTAGCAGATACTGCTTTTAAGGCAATTTGTACTCCATTTAGTAAATCACTTTTTGAACAAACAATTTTCATTTTGTGTATAACTCCCTTCAGGATAAAATGCAGATATATATATAATATATTTAGTAGTATTAGTAATAGGGGCTGTTAATTTGTTGATAAGTGCTTTTTAGATGATATACGAGCCACTTTGCGAACATAACAACCGTGTTAATAACTCATTTTAATATTGAGTATAAAATTAAAGTTATTAACAGGGATTAATCCGTGTTAATATAATACACACAAAAATAACAGGTTATTAACAATAAATTGTGAATAACTTAAAACGGTTATTGAGGATTAATCTTTTTACTTAAGACTTCTATAGTATTTTGAAGAGTAGAATCATTTTCAAGTTCTTTTGTAATCTTATCAATACCATGCAAAACCGTTGTATGATCACGATTACCAAGCTTCTTACCAATATCAGAAAGTGATAATTCGGTAAGCTTTCTAGATAGGTACATACAGATTTGTCTAGGGTATGATATATTCTTACTCTTCTTAGTAGAGTAGATATCTGATTGTGAGATGTTAAAGTGTTCCGATGTCATCTCAACAATTAATTCCACTGTTATTTCTTTCTTATTGTTAGGAGATATTAAGTCTTTTAATACTTTTTCTGCTAACTCTACCGTTACATCTTTTTTCTCTAGTCGAGAAAAGGCTACAATCTTAGTAAGTGCGCCTTCTAATTCACGAATATTGGATTTAATGTTGGTTGCAATATATTTCATTACTTCATTATCAATTTGTAGACCATCTAACTCTTCTTTCTTCTTTAAGATAGCCATTCGAGTCTCATAATCAGGTGATTGAATATCAACTGTAAGGCCCCATTCAAAGCGAGAACGAAGACGTTCTTCTAGAGTTTCAATATCTTTTGGTGGCTTATCGGAAGATATGATGATTTGTTTTTTAGACTCATGCAGCGTATTAAATGTATGGAAAAACTCTTCCTGAGTACTTTCTTTACCAATAATAAACTGAATATCGTCAATGAGTAATACATCTATATTACGGTATTTTTCACGAAACTCCGCGGTTGATGAGTTTTCACTCCTATTACGAATCGCATCAATAAGTTCATTAGTAAAAGTCTCACTAGTAACATATAAAACCTTACTTGAAGGATTATGTTCTAATATAAAGTGAGCAATTGAGTGCATTAGATGGGTCTTTCCTAGTCCAACGCCTCCATATATAAATAGAGGATTGTATACTTCAGCAGGGGATTCTGCTACTGCTAATGATGCAGCATGAGCAAGATTGTTATTAGTACCTACAACAAAAGTATCAAAAGTATAACGTGGATTTAGAAAGGGATATTTGTTTTTTTGTGCGGAGTTTCCTTGGTTACTATTTTCTTTTTTAGATATTTTCTTGGCTTCATCAGGAAGAACAATTGATATTTCGTAGTTTTTTCCTGTAATTTCTTCAATAGCAACTTTAATTGGTATACCATATTTCTTACTGATAAAACTAACTCCGTCTTTCCCTAAATCAGGATTACTTAATATAGTAATTAAATCATCATCTACGTCATATACTTTTAAAGGTGCTAACCAAGTACGAAAAGAAACATCTGTTATATCGTGAGTGATCTTAACAGACATTAAAATCTCGTCCCATTTTCCTTGAATTATGTTTTTCATCATAATCCCCCTAATTATAAATTTTCATATAACTATATATTATAACAAGATTGTTAAATTATCAATGGCTAACTATACAAAATGTGTTGATGTTGTGGACAAACTTTGGTAATATAGTCTTCTACCATCCAAATTCCACGAATTATCCACGGACCATCCAAAAGAATTAACATCCATGTGTATAATAAATTAAAATTATAAACATCCACGTGAAATATTGTAATTTAAGTGTTTTTATTCATATTATTTAAATAATTAACTAAAAATCAAAAAGTTATCCACAAGTTATCCACAAATTGTTGATAACTTTTTGGATGGTTAGTGTGGATATAGTATTTTAAGCAATTTTTCCACAAATCAATCACAAACCATCCAAAGAGATGTTTACTAATAAACCAACCATAAAATTTAGAAATGTTCTCTGTTATATGTATAAATATATCAACAAACTAATATCTGGGAACACTGATATATAGGAAGTGGTTGATTAATAAATTTGTAAATAATACTTGACGGAATGAATCATTGCTAATATAATAAACGTGATATTGTAATTTAACTTATAATAGAATAAATACGCTTACTATAAACAGTTGGGTATAACTAAGGAGGTGTTTTGTAATGAAAATGACATTCCAACCAAAAAAGAGATCAAGAGCTAAAGTTCATGGTTTCAGAAAAAGAATGAGTACTTCTAACGGAAGAAAAGTTATTGCTAGCAGAAGAGCAAAAGGAAGACATAAATTATCAGCATAGGTCGCAGTATTGTGACCTTTTTTCTCTATGAACGGCTCTTTAGGGGCTGCTCTTAGGGTATTTAGAGTGCAATATCATATTATTGTTAATAGGGGATTTTGAAATTGTCAGAATCATTGAGAAGTAATAGAGATTTTCAGAATGTGTATAAGAATGGAAGATCGTTTGCTAATAAATATTTAGTTATGTATATAGTAAAAAACGATTTAGATACATTACGATTAGGAATATCGGTTAGTAAAAAAGTAGGTAATAGTGTTGTTAGACATCGTTTAACAAGACTGATCAGAGAAAGTTTTCGATTAAATGATTACATGTTTAATAGTGGTTTAGACATAGTGGTAATTGGTAGAGCGGGAGCAAAGGGAAGAAATTATCAGGAAATAAGTAGCGCAGTTTTGCATTTGTGCAAACTTCATAAAATCGTAAAAGAGATGAGTGAGTAGTGAAACGAATTTTAATATTTCTTATAAAAGTATATAGAAAGTACATTTCACCCTTAAAAGGAAGGCCTACTTGTATTTATACGCCTACCTGCTCTTTGTATGCAATGGAAGCACTACAAAAGTATGGAGCAATTAAAGGAACATATCTTGCAGTTAGAAGAGTATTAAGGTGTCACCCGTTTGCAAAGGGTGGTTATGATCCGGTTCCTTAATAATGAGGAGGAATAATAATTGACAAACTTATTTTTAACACAAAGTGGCGGTCCATTAGGGCCTATAGCAAGTTTACTTGGATGGATTTTAAATGTAATTTATGAATTCTTAAGTATGTTTGGTATTGAAAATGCAGCACTTTGTATTATTTTATTTACGTTTTTAGTAAAATCTTCGATGTTTCCTTTAACAATCAAACAACAGAAGTTTACTAAGATTTCATCAAAGATGAACCCAGAATTAATGAAAATACAAGAAAAGTATAAAGGAAAACGTGATGAAGTTTCCATGAGAAAGCAACAACTTGAGACACAAGCTGTATATCAAAAATACGGTGCAAATCCAACAAGTGGTTGTCTTCCTATGTTAATTACTTTACCGATCTTATTTGCTTTATACCAAGTTATTTATAGAATTCCAGCGTATATTGGCGATATTAGATCATTGTATGAACAAATTGCGCTTGGTTTACAAAGTACTCCAAACTTTGGAGCAGTTTTCGCAGATAGTTTTAACGCGACAGGTCTTTCAGCAGACAGTAGTGTTAATACTATTATCGACGTATTAGCAAAATTCAATACTGGAAATTGGTCTGATTTAGCAAATCAATTCCCAACGCTAAGCGATCTTATAACTACCAATTCAGATAAAATAATTCATATTAACTCACTGATTGGTGGATTAAACATTGCAGATACACCTGTTTCTAAGATGTGGCCAGGCCTTATTGTTCCAATTCTTGCAGTTGTAACACAGTGGTATTCAACTAAGCAAATGACAGCTGCAAATGGGATGGATAAAAATGCTCCTGGAGCTGCTAGTATGAAGGCAATGAATAACTTCATGCCACTATTTTCAGGATTTATATGTTTAACATTGCCAATTGGTATAGGTATATACTGGGTAGCTGGTGCTGTGTTCCAAATACTTCAACAATTTGCTATAAATAAACATTTTGAAAAGGTTAACATTGATGAGTTAGTTGAAAAAAGTGTTGAAAAAGCTAAGAAGAAGAAAAAACATGTTGATTATGAAAAATCATTAGAAGAATTAGCTAAAAAACAGACAAAATCTATTGGTGATAAAGCAGGGGCTTATACTACTACTAAAAATAGTCTTAAAAACAAGGCTAATTCTAATGTGAGTAATAACAATAATAATACAAAAGAAGATACAGCTAGTACAAAGAGTAATACAAACTACAAAGCAGGTAGTATTGCTGAGAAGGCAAATTTGTTGAAAGGTATGAATAGCTCAGGTAAGGGGGACAAGTAATCATGAATGAATGGATTGAGGTTAAAGCAAAAAATGTTAATGAAGCATTGACTGAAGCGTTAATTAAACTTGGAACTACAAGTGATAATGTTGAATATGAAGTACTTGAAAAAGAATCTAACGGGATCTTAGGTCTATTTAGTAAACCTGCTAAAATTAGAGTTCGTAGCAAGAAAACAATTGAAGGTGTTGCTATAGACTTTTTGAAAAAAGTGTTTGGATCAATGAATCTGATTGTTGAGATAAAGGTTGATTATAACAAAGAAGAAGGTTATGTTAATATTGATTTAAGTGGAGATGATATGGGCGTTCTTATAGGAAAAAGAGGACAAACATTAGATTCTTTGCAATATTTAGTAAGTCTTGTCGTTAACAAAGAGAGCACTAGCTATCTTAAAGTTAAAGTAGATACAGAGAATTATCGTGAAAGAAGAAAAGAAACACTCGAAAATCTTGCTAAAAATATCGCTTATAAAGTGAAGAGAACGAAACATTCTGTATCCCTTGAACCTATGAATCCATTTGAACGAAGAATTATTCACTCCGCCCTTCAAAATGATAAGTATGTAGAAACTCATAGTGAAGGGGAAGAGCCATACAGAAGAGTAGTTATTACGCTTAAGAAGTATACAAAAGAATATAAAGGTAGCTATAACAAAGAGTATAGTTACAAAAAGGATTACAAGAAAGATTATAAAAAAGATTACAGCAAAAACTACGGGGCTAGAACTGCTTCTACAGTTACTGTAACAGAAGAATAGAAATATGGGGCTGTAGCAAAAGTCATTTAAGTTTACAATTTAAATTTTGCGACAGCCCCTATTATGTAACTATTTTGAATAACAGGTTTTAAGTATGTTTCTTAGTAGGTAACCCTATCATTGAATTAGAAAGGAATGTGTAAAACATTGAAAACAGATACAATCGCTGCAATTGCTACAGGAATGACGAATGCTGGTATTAGTATAGTTAGAATGAGCGGTGATGAAGCATTAGAAATAATAAATAAGATTTATTATTCTCCTAAAAAAAACAAAAAATTATCAGAAGTTGCAAGTCATACTGTACACTATGGTTATATTTTGGATGGTGAGCAGACAATAGATGAAGTTATGGTCTTGGTAATGAAGGGACCAAATACGTATACAAGAGAAGATGTAGTTGAGATAGATTGCCATGGTGGAGTGGTAGTAACAAAGAAGATATTAGAAACTGTAATTAAGTATGGTGCGAGAGTAGCGGAGCCAGGTGAATTTACAAAAAGAGCTTTTGTTAATGGAAGAATAGATCTATCACAGGCAGAAGCGGTAATTGATGTTATTAATGCGAAAAATGAATATGCTCTTAGCAGCTCAATGAGTCAACTGAAAGGGAATATTTTAAATAGAATAAAAGAAGTAAGAGATAATGTAATTCATGATGTAGCCTTTATAGAGGCCGCGCTCGATGATCCAGAACACATTGAGATTGGTAATTTCTCAGAAACATTGTTAATGAATGTAGATAGTAATCTTGCAGTATTAGATAAATTGTTAGAATCAGCGGATAATGGACGTTTACTTCGTGAAGGCATTAAAACAGTAATAGTAGGAAAACCAAACGCGGGAAAATCCTCCCTTATGAATATATTATTAGGCGAAGATAGAGCAATTGTAACTGATATTGCCGGAACAACAAGAGATACGTTAGAAGAAACTATTAATATACACGGTATTACACTTAATATTGTAGATACTGCAGGAATTCGTGATACAGATGATGTAATAGAAGAGATTGGTGTTAAGAAAGCAAAAGAGAATGCAGAAAAAGCAGACTTGGTTATCTATGTTGTGGATGGTTCAAGAGATTTGGATCAAAATGATTATGACATTATTAAGATGATAAAAGATAGAAAATGTGTTGTGTTGTTGAACAAGTCAGATCTAAAACCAAAGATTACCGCGGAACAATTAGAGTCTCTAACAGAAAAAAAAGTGGTTAAGATATCCGCTTTAGAGGGAACTGGAATTGAGGAATTCGAAACATTGATTAAAGATTTATTTTATGAAGGAAAACTAAACTTCAATGATGAAGTATATCTAACTAATATAAGACATAAATCGGCAATAGCTGACGCAAAAGAAAGTTTGGAGCAAGTAAAGCAAAGTATTATGGATGGTATGCCAGAAGATTTCTACTCAATAGATTTAATGAGTGCGTACAATTCATTAGGTTATATTATCGGAGAGATGGTTGATGATGATTTAGTAAATACGATATTCAAAGAGTTTTGTATGGGAAAATAGGTTTATACACGAATAACAAGTAAATGTAGTAGATAGATAGAAAGATTGTCTATTGGTGTTGCCATTGGATGGTCAACAAAGAAAGAAATGAGGAAGGATTATGTCATATACGTATGAAAATTACGATGTTGTTGTCGTAGGTGCTGGACATGCAGGTTGCGAGGCAGCTTTAGCTAGTGCAAGACTATCACTAAATACAATTATGTTTACGGTAAGCGTAGATAGTATTGCTCTGATGCCTTGTAACCCTAATATTGGGGGGAGTTCGAAGGGACACTTAGTAAAAGAGATTGATGCGCTGGGTGGCGAGATGGGTAAGAATATTGATAAAACATTCATACAATCTAAGATGTTAAACAAATCAAAGGGACCAGCAGTACATTCATTACGTGCACAAGCAGATAAGCTAGATTATAGTAGTGAGATGAGGAATGTTATAGAGAATACTAAAAATCTTACTGTAAAACAAGCTGAAGTATGTGAAATATTGGTTGAGGATGGTCAGGTAGTTGGAGTTAAAACATATTCTGGCGCAATATATTCTTGTAAAGCTGTGATACTTGCAACCGGTACGTATTTAAGGTCAAGATGTATATATGGGGACGTTAGCAATTATACTGGCCCAAATGGTCTCTCATCTGCAAATCACTTAACCGATTCATTAAAGAGCTTGGGTATTGAAATGCAAAGATTCAAGACAGGTACACCAGCTAGAATCGATAAGAGATCAATTGATTTTACTAAGATGGAAGAGCAAAAGGGTGATGAGGAAATTGTTCCTTTTTCATTCACTAATAAGCCAGAAGATATTGAGAAAGAACAGATATCGTGTTGGTTAACCTATACCAATGAAGAGACTCATAAGATTATTAGAGAAAATCTAGATCGTTCACCATTGTATTCAGGTGATATTGAAGGTACAGGACCTAGATACTGTCCATCCATAGAGGATAAAGTGGTTCGTTTTGCAGACAAGGACAGACATCAAGTATTTATTGAGCCAGAAGGTAATTATACCAATGAGATGTATATAGGAGGAATGTCTAGTTCCTTACCTGAGGATGTTCAGTACAAGATGTATCGTAGTGTTCCAGGGCTTGAGAATGCTAAGATAGTAAGAAATGCTTATGCCATTGAATATGATTGTATTAATCCAAACCAATTAAAATCTACTCTTGAATTTAAGAAAATAAATGGTTTATTCAGTGGAGGACAGTTTAATGGTAGTTCAGGATATGAAGAAGCTGCGGCACAAGGTTTGGTTGCTGGTATAAATGCTGCTTTAAAAATTTTAGGAAAAGAACCTATTATATTAGATCGTTCAGAATCTTATATAGGTGTATTAATAGATGATTTAGTAACTAAGGAAAATAAAGAACCTTATCGTATGATGACTTCCAGATCTGAGTACCGTCTATTATTAAGACAAGATAATGCAGATTTACGATTAAGTAAAATAGGTCATAAAGCTGGATTAATCAGTGATGAACGCTATAAGAGCGTTTTAATGAAAGAAAAGATGATTAAAGAAGAAATGGAACGTCTGGATAACACTAATATTGGAGCATCCAAAGAGGTACAACAGCTACTAGAGGAAAATGGTAGTACACCACTCAAAACCGGAACGACTTTGGGTGAATTAATTCGTAGACCTGAACTTTGTTATGAAGTAATTGGACCGATTGATAAGGGGCGTAAGGAATTGCCTAGTGATGTAATTGAACAAGTTAATATTAATATTAAGTATGAAGGATATATCAAGAGACAATTAAAGCAAGTAGAACAGTTTAAAAAGTTAGAAGGAAAAGTAATTCCTGAGGATATTAATTATGATGATGTTCATAGTTTACGTCTTGAAGCAAAGCAGAAGTTATCTTTAGTAAGACCACATTCTGTAGGACAAGCATCTAGAATAGCAGGTGTATCACCTGCAGATATTTCTGTTTTATTAGTTTATTTATCTTCCTTCCATGGAAAGAAATAATAGGAGATTGTATGAGTAGAGAAGATATATTAGTGCAAGCAGCAAGAGAACTGGATATTAGTTTATCAGAGATGCAAGTTAAGCAGTTTATTAAATACTATGAAATACTAGTTGAATGGAATTCATTTATGAATCTTACGGGGATAACAGAATATGAAGAAGTTGTAGTAAAGCACTTCGTAGATAGTTTATTGATTGTAAAATCCTTTGATTTATCAAGTGTAGAATCGTTAATTGATGTTGGAACCGGTGCAGGTTTTCCAGGTATTCCATTAAAGATTATTTATCCAGATATCAATGTTGTTCTATTAGACTCACTAAACAAGAGAATTAAATTCTTGAATGAAGTTATTAATCAATTAGAATTAACAAAGATAGAGACCATCCATGGAAGAGCTGAGGATTTTGGTAGGGATAAGAAATATAGAGAAAAATTTGATTTATGTGTATCAAGAGCAGTTGCTAATCTTGCAACGTTATCAGAGTATTGCATTCCATTTGTTAAAAAGAATGGATATTTCATTCCATTTAAGTCAGGAAAGATTGCTGATGAAGTAGAAGAAGCAAAAATAGCAGTGAAGGTATTAGGTGGTAGATTAGAAGATGTAAAGCCGTTAATGCTACCAAATACAGATATAGAACGTTCTTTTGTTATTATACACAAGATAGAGAACACGAAAAAGATATATCCAAGAAGTGCAGGTAAACCATCCAAAGAGCCATTAAAGTAGCCGTTAAGATATAATTATAAGTCTATGACCATCCATAAGAAAGAAGGGTATCCGTGTTAGAGGGAAAGTATTTGTTATTTGGAGATTGTTATGATGATATTAATAAGATAAGAAAGCAATGTACTAGTACCAGTATAGCAGATGTAATGGATAATGAAGCCCTGCATGTTATTGTGTATGAAGATAAGCAGCCAATAGCATGTGGACGCATGTTAATTAGTGAAGACAGATATATATTCGATCATATCTATGTAATCAAAGAAAAGAGAAATAATAAAATCGGTGATTTTACAATGAGACTTTTAATTGAAAAAGCTAATTTAATGTGTGCAAAAGAGATTATAGTATTATGTGAAGAAAATAATAAAATGTTTTTTGAATCATTAGGCTTTTTAGAAAGTAAAGAACCATCCAATGTTAATATGGAAGGTATTAAGATGTGTTTAGACCTGGATATTTTTTTTAATGGGAAAAAGTGTTGCAAATAAAAAATAATAAAAATTGATATAATATTGGAGTAAAAAAGAAATGTTGGGACTTCTGTATGTTAGTCCCAACATTTTCTTGTTTACATATATAAACAAATTAGTTATTATATATAACGCTTGAATTATAGTGTTATATAAATATAGATATATAATTACATAATTGATCAGGATTTTCAATCCAAGGTAAGCCCTTAGAATTTGTTATTATAGCTGTTTCTATAGAGGGATTTAATTCCATATATTCGTTAAAAATCTCTTTATAATTAGAATATCCTTCGCCAGTAACAAAGTAAATACTATTATTAATTGATTTTAGTGCATGTGTAACATTTAGATTCGTATAGTAATATCGAATGCTAACATCAACATACTTGGATGATTCACCACTAAGGTGAGCAGCTTCAATCCTAGATAGAATATAGTTCCTTGTTATAGTAGTAGGCTTAATAACTTGACTTAACAACTTCTTTGAGAGCCATGTATTACTATATAGGAGATTAAAGATACTTGTACCAATAATAGAAGATTCTAATAACGTTTTATTTATCTTATTATTTTTATTTGGTACACGGTTTAATGTTTTGATACTTGGAGTATTAACAAACATTAATTTATCTATAATATCTGGATTGTAATTGCAAACAGTAAGACCTATAGTAGTTGATTTACCTACGCATACTAAGTTGGTTTTCTGTTTTATAACAGAAGTGATAAAATCGGTTATTAACTGAACGAATAAGAAATTGGTATAAGTCATTTTAGGTTTATCTGATTTACCAAAACCGATTAAATCTATTGTATAAACAGTATAATTTTTTTCTAGCTTACTAATAAGTGATTTAAATTCATAACTAGATTGACTTGCATCTAGGTCATGAATCAGTAAAATAGGAGTACCTTGTCCATTCTTTGTATAATAGACTTGTCCAAATCGCCACTTAAAATAATTACTATTTGGTAAATATAATTTTTCATGTTTTGAAGAAAAATAAAAAATTAATTTATTAATACATATGTTAATTGTGGTGATAGCTAATATAGCTAACAAAGCTATGGAAAACTTTTTATTTTTTTTCAATATATTATCCCTCTTTCTAAAGTAAATTAAATGAAAGTATTTAACTAGAACTATTATATATCTTAACTTGATTGTTTCTCTTAATTTATATTATATGCTAAATTGTTAGGACTTACAATTGATTTTTAAAGTTTAGGAGATTATATATGAATTATTCTTATTAAGAGTTGTATTAAAATAAAAAGTATACTAAATTGGAATCAATAAAGTCGAAATTTATCTAATTTGAAAAAATAATAAATAAAAATAAATTATGTGCAAAAAATTCCTTTAATAATTTGGATTTCTGTTATATTATAGTATATATACTGTTATAAAGTGGTACTTATTTAGCAATAATTATAGTTTGCTTAATTGTATGAATAATTTTACAAAAATAAATAACAGTTAATAAAGTGAGGTAATCTAGTGGAAAACATTAGCAAAAATGAAAATACATTAGTACAGAGTACCCTAAGCGAAATAGCCGAAAGTTTATTAATAAGTGTAAAGAAGGAAAAAAACTCTTTGTTAATATCTATTCATGAGATGCAAACCAATATAGATATATTACAGAAGAAAATAGTAACTTATTATAGAGATCAAAGTGAAAAGAACAGTGATTTATTTAAAGCAAATTATGGACAAACCAACAATGAATGCAAAATTATGGAAAACAGTTTAAAAGATGAACAAAAGAGAATGGAAGAAATGCAAAAAGAATATAATAAAGCTTTATCAAAAGAACAGGATTTATCTAGACTAAATGATCATTTAAAGATAGACAAAGTATGTAATTCACACAGATTGGATGGTGGATTGTATGATGATGTCAACGGACTGAAATTGTTAGAAACGCAAGAAATAGAGAGAAAACGTATTGCCAGAGAATTACATGATTCAACAGTACAAAATCTAACTAATTTAGTTCATAAAACAGAACTCTGTACCAAATTAGTTGATATAGATCCAATACGTGCAAAGCTAGAATTACAAACAATGATAAGCACAATAAAGACAACGATAAATGATATGAGGAATATTATATATGATTTACGTCCTATGTCATTAGAAGATTTAGGGCTAGTTATAACAGTAAAAAGATATATAAAACAATTTATTGATAGTACAAAAATAAAAGTGGTTTTAAATGTTGAAAATGAAAAACAAATCAATTCTGATATCATTGATTTAACTTTATTTAGGATTATTCAGGAAGCTTGTAATAATGCAATGAAGCATGCGGAGGCAACTGTAATATATATAGATTTAAAATATAGAGAAAACTGTATCGAGTTGATCATCGAAGATAATGGTTGTGGTTTTGAGCAATACATGCGTAAAGAAGATCAATATGTAACAAATAATTCCCTATCTGGTTTTGGATTATCCATGATGAAAGAAAGAGTAGGACTTTTGTCTGGGAAACTAGAAATAGCATCGGCTATTAACAAGGGAACAAAAATAAGTGTGTGTGTACCAATCAATTAACTATAGAATTATTTTTAAAGGAGAGCATAGGATGGAACCTGTAAATATTATTATTATTGATGATCATTCGTTGGTTAGAGAAGGAATTAAACAATTACTTGAGTTAGATGGAGATATTAAAGTTAAAGGGGAAGCTGGTAACGGTGAAGAAGGGATTGAGTTAATCAAAAATACTAATCCAGATGTAGTATTGCTTGATATTAATATGCCAATTATGAATGGTCTTCAGATGTTACAAAAACTGAAAGAATATAACATAAAAGTGAAGGTATTAATATTAACAATTCATAATGAGATTGAATACTTGGCAAAAGCAGTCGAGATTGGAATTAATGGTTATGTATTAAAAGACTCTGATTCCGAAGTATTAAAGAAGGCAATATTTACAATTAATGATGGTGAAACATATATACAACCTAATTTGGCTCCTTTATTAAATGAGAAACTTACTTATCAAGAAGAGAATGCTGCTATAAATGATCTTACAAAAAGGGAAGTAGAAGTACTAAAACTTTTAGCGGAAGGGTTGTTCAATAAAGAAATAGCATATAAATTATCTATTAGTGAAAAGACGGTAAAGAATCATGTGTCAAATATATTTAGAAAGATTGAAGTATTTGATCGTACACAGGCAGCAGTATTTGCAATTAAAAATAATTTAGTTGATATATTTTAGTTTAAATAAATATATTATTAATAGTAGATAATAGTTAAATAAAATTATTCACGTAACTACCCTCAAGTATATCTTGGGGGTAGTAGTCTTTTGATATTATAAGTTTTATGTTTATTAGTTATATATATTTATATATATATTTATTTATTTATTTATTTTAGTTGAAAATAATTGTAAAAATGTATATAGCTTTTTTATAATAAGAATGTTTCACGTGAAACATTTTATGTATGTTAGTTGATTACTATTTATAAAAATGCTATAATTAGTATTGTTATTTTGATATACTTAAGTAAAGTAAAAAAACATTCACATTACAAATTTGGAGGTGGAAGAATGGGAAGAATAATAGCAGTTGCTAATCAAAAAGGTGGAGTTGGTAAAACAACAACCGCTATTAATTTATCGGCATGTTTAGCAGAACAGGGAATGAAAGTATTAACTATTGATATTGATCCACAGGGAAATACTTCGAGTGGATTAGGTATTGATAAGAATAATTTAGAAAACACTGTGTATGAATTGATGATTGGCAGTTGTGAATTAGAAGATTGCATTATACCAAGTGTATGTGAAGACTTATATGTTCTACCATCCAATGTAAATTTAGCAGGAGCAGAAATTGAATTAATAGGTATTAATGACAAAGAGTATATACTAAAATCTTATATTGATAAAATTAAGGATAACTATGATTTTATTATTATTGACTGCCCTCCTTCACTAAATACGTTGACGGTAAACGCTATGACAACTGCAGATACAGTTCTTGTACCAATTCAGTGTGAATACTATGCATTAGAAGGTCTAACTCAGCTAATACATACTATTAACTTAGTCAGAGAAAGATTAAACCCTGATTTAGAAATTGAAGGTGTGGTTTTTACAATGTACGATGCTAGAACAAATTTATCGTTACAAGTTGTAGAAAACGTAAAGGAAAATTTAAAACAGAACATATATAAATCAATAATTCCTAGAAATGTACGTCTTGCAGAGGCACCTAGTCATGGAAAGCCTATTAATATATATGATCCAAAATCAGCAGGAGCTGATGGATATAGAGATTTAGCACGAGAAGTAATAGAGAGAGGTGAAGGTTAAGTGGTAGCAGGAAGTAGAGGGCTAGGAAAAGGTCTTGATTCAATGATTCCTCAAAAGGTTATGCAAACTAAAGATAATAAAACAGATATAAGAGCAAAAAAGAATGAGGACAATGTTTCACGTGAAACATTAATTAATATTAATCAAATCGAACCAAATAAATCACAACCTAGAAGAAATTTTAATGAAGATTCTCTCCATGAATTAGCAGACTCTATTAAGTTATATGGTATAATACAGCCTTTAATATTACAAAAAAGGGACAAGTATTATGAAATTATAGCTGGAGAAAGAAGATGGAGAGCAGCTAAGGTTGCAGGTCTTAAAGAAGTACCTGCTATAGTCAAGGATTATAGCTCACAAGAGATTGTGGAGATAGCACTTATAGAGAATATACAAAGGGAAGATTTAAATCCAATAGAGGAAGCTATTGCATTTCAAAAACTAATTAATGAATATAAATTAAAACAAGATGAAGTAGCAGAGCGTGTATCTAAGAGCAGAACAGCTATAGCAAACTCTATGAGATTATTAAAGCTTGATCAACGTGTTCAACAAATGCTGATTGATGATATGATATCAAGTGGACATGCTAGAGCATTAATTACCCTTGAAGATGGAGAAATTCAATATCAAATAGCAACCAAAATCTTTGATGAAAAGCTAAGTGTTCGTGAGACAGAAAAACTTGTTAAAAAGCTATTAGAACCAGTTAAACAAGAAGAACAAGATAAAGGTAAAGACTTGAGTTTTATCTATCATGATATTGAAGAAAAAATTAAAGAGATTATAGGAAGTAAAGTTCAAGTTAAACAGAAGACAGAAGATAAAGGTAAAATTGAAATTGAATACTATTCAAAAGATGAGTTTGAACGTATAATTGAATTATTCCAAACAATTAAGAAAAATCAAAGGTAATAGGCTAGGAGATAATTATGGAAGTATTTGATAGTGTAGGGTTAGATATAGGTTATGTGCTGTTGGGATCAATGGGTGTAATATTGATTATAGGTATTCTATGTATTGTATTGATGTGTAAAGTTCACTCATTAAAGAAAAAGTATAGAAGCTTTATGTCTGGAAGTACAATGGAAAGTATGGAGGACGAAATCACTAAGAGATTTCAAGAAATAAGTAATTTACAAAAAGAAACAAAAGAAGTGAAAAATCGCGTTGTTCGTATTGAGGATACCTTAAAAGTGGTTTATCAAAAAGTAGGTATTGTCAAATATGATGCATTTAGTGAAATGGGTGGAAAGCTAAGCTTTGTATTAGCTTTATTAACAGAAGAGAATGATGGTTTCTTATTAAATTCTATGCATAGTAGTAGAGAAGGATGTTACACATATATCAAAGAGATTATTAAAGGTGAGTCGTTTGTTATATTATCCGAGGAAGAAAAGCTAGCTCTAAAACAAGCAATTGAAAGCAAGAACTTACATGCTTAATTAGGATAGTACTATGGTATTGTTGATAATAGTTTAACAATACAATATAGTATTAGGGTGATTAAATGGTTGAAATAAAGAATTCTAATATGGTGATGAGAAGCGTTAGTGTTAATGTTCTAAAAGGTAATGAGATTATAGCAAAAGATATTATTTCTGAATCTGGTATTATATTAATGTCAGAAGGTACGGTTGTTAAAAAAGAATATATTAGTAAGTTAATTGAACTAGGTATAACTAATATATTCATTAAGGATGAAATAGCTGAAGGTATTAAAGTTGATGAATTAATTGAAATAAAAATTAAAGAACAGTGTCAAGAAACAGTAAAAGAAACAATTGAAAAATACTTTTTCAGTGATAGTTCAGAATTAGAAAAACTAAAAATAGTAGCAGATGAGATTATTTTAGATATTTTAAGTGAACCAGAGATTATGTTTAATATATCGGGTGTCCGTAAAAAAAATGGGAATGTATATTCGCACTCTGTTAACGTATGTGCGCTATCGGTATTATTAGCATTAAAACTGAAATTATCAAAAGATAAAATCAGAGATATTGCAGTAGGAAGTTTGTTACATGATATCGGAATTAATTATGTTAATTTTAATTTAGAAAATGAGAGTTATGAATCAATCTATAGTGATGAGAATAAAATAAAAGAGTTAAAGAAACATGTAATTTACGGTTATACATCCGTAGAAAAAGAGACATGGTTGTCAGCAGTAGCTAAGGATATTATCCTTTCTCATCACGAAAGAATAGATGGTAGTGGTTACCCATTTCGTTTGAAAGGCAATAAGATTAAAATTGGTAGTAAAATAGTAGGGTTATGTGATGAATTTGACCACCTTGTATATGGCCTATATAGTAAGAAGATGAAAGTATATAAAGCAATTGATTATATACTTAGCCAAAGTGGTGAAAAATTTGATTATGAGATAGTTAAGTTTTTTAATGAATCAGTTGCAGCATACCCCACTGGTAGTACAGTAATAACTAGTGATAAGGATGTGGCTGTAGTATTAAGACAGAACGCAAAATGCCCTACTAGGCCTGTAATACGGCTTATTATGGACAGTGTAGGTAATTACTACAGTGATTGGATTGAGGTTGACTTAACTAAGGAATTAACGTTATTTATAGAAGATACGAAAGATATATAGGTATAAAATCAGATAAAAAGAAATAATTTTTATATGTATTCTATGAAAGAAGAGATAAAAAAACTGTTATAAGTATCAGAGTTTATATTAATAGCATATGTATTATTATAAAAAAGACAATACATAATTCACATTCAAGATGTTTTTGCTTTAAATATAAACGTAAAGATTCTTATAACAGTTTTTATCTTTAAATTAACATTATTAAACTAGACAAAAGGACTGTTTAATGATATAACAGTATAAAGTAAGACGAAATTTATGTAAAGGTGGTGTTTGATCATGCATAGTTATTTAAGATCAGTGGGATTTAGTAATATTAAAAAAAGGGAGGACCTAGAGCAGATTTTAGGTATGGTCATGGCACAACCTACAGAAAAGTATGTAACTAGTGAGAGGGAGAATTACGTAGAAGCTGAATTAGCAAAGGATTTTTCTGATCGACTTGGGGTTGCAGTACGTGGGGAATATGATGAAAAAGGATTTTTTCATCTAGAGCATTATTATCCATACTTTAAAGGTAAGTTAACAAGTATTAGAGAAGAGGTTGCAATAAATAAGAGAGTAGATACAGATGCATATACGGGAATGTGCGATGACTTAAGAATAGGTGTATCATTAATCTTTTATTTACAGAATGTAATTGATTATATAGATTGTGTTCAAAAGAATCGTTGGAATGGAAGAGCAGTACCTATTATGTTAACAGGGTTAGCAACTGAGGGAAAAATATTATTAGGAACTACAAAGGATAGTAATACTGAAAGAAATATTATATCCGATAGTAAGCAAAGAACTCAGTTGTTAGCGGAAGCTAAAAAAGGAAATCAAGAAGCTATTGACAGTTTGACAATTGATGATATTGATTTATATGCTATGGTATCGAGGCGAATAAGGTATGAGGATATATACTCAATTGTTGAGTCAACCTTTATTCCGTATGGATCTGAATCTGATAATTATACGATCATTGCTAATATTGTAGAAGTTAAAAGATTGCAGAATGAATTCACCAATGAATATATATATGATCTAGTTGTTGAGTGTAATGATATTATGTTAGAAGTATGTATTAACGAGGAAGATTTAGTAGGTACACCAGAGCCTGGAAGACGTTTTAAGGGGAATATATGGCTTCAAGGAACTATTACCTTTGTTGAACAATAATAGATAAGTAAAGATAAATAATAGGTTACCATAACAGATATAAATTGAGCAAATAGTTGTATTAATCTTGACTTTAGTGTAAATTATAGTTATAATTTTTATGGTGTAGAGATATGCATCTATAGCTCAGTAGGATAGAGCGACCGCCTCCTAAGCGGTAGGCCGCTGGTTCGAATCCAGTTAGGTGCAGAGATAAAAAGGGTTTCGATCAAATAGATCGAAACCCTTTATAACTAATAAAATATGTATAAGTTGTAGGTAAATGTTAATAATAACGAAAGATAGGTGATACTATGAAGAAAAAGAGTTTTGGACTATCCTTTTACATTATGTTTTTTACATTTGCATTATTAGTAGAAATATATAGTTACCTAGAATGGAGAAAAGATACGATATCTATAATAGGAACCAGTATTGTGTTTCTTATTGCATTATACCTTCTTATTGATGGTATTAAGTCTGAGATTAAAAAGAAGAAAAAAGAGTATTATGAAAATATTGATGAACAGTATAGAAAACTAAATATCTTGGTCGACCAGAGAGTTAAAGAGGCTAAAGAGGAAGTAATGCACCGCCAGAAATCAAGTGTAGAGGTATTACTAAAAGCACAAAGAAATTTTACAGAGGTAATTATTAATAATAATAAGAGGAAATAATAACGTTTACACTCTGTTGTAGGAGGTGAAAGAATGAATTATATCGTTATTGATTTGGAATGGAATCAGAGCCCTTATGGAAAAGGCACTGAGGTAAAGGAAATCCCGTTTGAAATTATAGAAATTGGAGCGGTTAAACTTAATGAGCAAAGGGAAGTTTTAAGTAGCTTTAGTAGATTAATTAAGCCACAAATTTATAATGATATTCATTCTATTACCAAAGAGATAATACATATAGAAATAAATGATTTGGTTAAAGAAGAATTATTCCAAAATGTTATAAAAGAATTTTTTGAGTGGTGTGGAAATGATTATCGATTTGCGACATGGGGAAACATGGACTTAATAGAATTGCAAAGAAATTTGGATTACTATGGTATAAAAGGTTATATTGATAAGCCTATTCCCTTCTATGATGTTCAGAAACTATTTGCACTTTGTTATTATCAGGATCGAATACCTAGAACACTGGAGTATGCAGTGGATATAGTAAAGCTGAATAAGAACGAAGAGTTTCATCGAGCGTATGCAGATGCAAAATATACGGCAGAAATCTTAAAGATGTTGGATAAGGATACTGTAGAGAGGAATTATTCCATAGACTATTACCATAATCCAAAGACTAAGGAAGAGGAAATACACCTACATTATGAAACGTATTATAAGTTTATATCAAGAGAATTTGAATCAAAAGAAGCAGTTATGAGTGACAAAGATATTAGTAGTGTCATATGTCATAAATGTAATCAAAGAATTGTTAAGAAGGTTAAGTGGTTTACAACCAATTCTAAAAATTATTATAGTTTAGGCTATTGTAAGAAACATGGTTATATTAAAGGTAAGATAAGAATAAAAAAGGCAGTTAATAATAACGTATATGCTGTTAAGGTAGTTAAATCTATTTCAGAAGAAGATGCATTGCTTCTGATGGAACGATATGTAGAAGCAAAACGAAGAAAAAGGAAAAGAAAATTAAGTGAATAGAAAACAAAAAAGACCAAACGATTCGTTTTGGTCTTTTTTGTGAGACTTATAATTGTAAATTATAAGTTAAAATCATCATATTTACGTGAATTTTTTCTTTGATAATAAGCTTGTCTACGTTTCTTACGGGGGCGCTCCACCGCAATGTAATATATGAAGTATAAGAGAATGAATACTACAAAAATACCTATTATTATAAGCGGTTTAATATTCTGACGTGTTCTTGAAGATACTGCAGAACTTAAGGTACTTGTTACAGACCTATCTGAATTGTCCTCAAGTAAAGCAACAGTTTCTAGTGTTGGTTTTTCGGAGGCTGTATAATAGATATCAAGCTTTCCTACAGTTTTATTATCAAATGTATAAGTAATATCACCTATGATTTCTTTTCCGTTTTGGATCTTAGGTGTATCATAGAGATTCATACTTTGTGTAACAGCTTTTTGACTAGCACCTACAGGAAGAATATAGCTACTAGAATTATCGGTATAAATCATTGGAGTAGAAGTATCAAAAATTGAGTTAAATCTAGTAAACAGTATTGAATTATCTATAGATGAAACAGTACTTACTTCATCCACGGAGAAGGCCTCATAGTTATCAAATCCATAATCAAATAATCTAACTGTATCTTTATACTGATCAGTAGGAGTCGATTTCATTATGACACAAATTAATTCTATACCATCTTTATTAGCAAACGAGACAAGAGTGTTGCGGGCTGCATTGGTATAACCTGTCTTTCCACCAATACAAGAGTCATACTTCTTCGTTAGCTTATAGCCAAGTAATAATTGTTGGTGATTGGCCATAGGAAACTCTTCCTTAGATTTATTCGTTTTAGGTATTACATAGCTTTTAGTAGCTGTAATTTTTCTGAAAGTTTCATTCTTCATTGCTTCCTGAGCAATGAGAGCCATATCATAAGCGGAAGTGTAATGATTATCATTGTGCAAACCATTCGCATTAACAAAGTTAGTATTCTTGCATCCTAATTCTTTTGCTTTGGCATTCATCATATCAGCAAATTTATCAATACTACCAGCAACATGTTCCGCAACGGCATTTGATACTTCATTAGCTGAAGCTAGCATTATAGCATATAGACATTGCTCCATAGTTAACTGTTCGCCCTCTTGACGGGCTATATGAGTACTTCCACTTTCAATACTAAAGATAGCATTATGAGAGAAGGTAACTATTTCATTAAGAGAAGAATTTTCTAAGGCAATCAATGTAGTCATAATCTTAGTTATACTAGCTGGATATAATTCTTCGTTTGCATTTTTTTCATATAAGACTAAACCGGAAGAGGCGTCAATTAATATTGCTGATTCCGAAGTAATACCAGTAGGACTTTTAGGCCACTTAAAAGTATTCTTTGCATCAGTAGAAGTAGAAGTATCAGTAGTCGGTTCAATGTCCGAAACTTGGGATTGCTCCATTTGTGTACTGGTAGCATGTGCCGTAATATTTCCTATATTGGAAAGCAGTAGGACTGCTGTTAGAACTGTTGTTAGGATTCGTTTCATAATATTGTAGTTACCTCTCTTTGTATAATCATTCATTTTTCATGTTGTATAATCTTTGTTATATAATATAGCAAATAAAACGAATTTTCTTATTATCATATAAGATGTAGAATTGTGTTATAGCTAACTTATTGTCTCAAAACAAATACTCAAATAAAAGATCAAATAAATAATCAGATATAGACTCAGTGTAAAGCTCTAGAACTACGTTCTATCGCTAACTTATCGGGTCAAAACAAATACTCAAGTAAAGACTAGAAAAATTACGCTGTAATTTCCCTTGTTAATTTATGACTCCTTCGGAGTTACGGACTTATACCTCGTATAATCCCAAGAAGAAGCATAGCTTCTTCTCATAAATTACACTATCGGAACTAAAGTTCCTCAGTGTAAGGCTCTAGAACTACGTTCTATCGCTAACTTATCGGGTCAAAACAAATACTCACTACGTTCGTGCTTGTTTTGCTTCCGATAAGTTACATTATAAATTATTTTTGAAAGACAGGCAATAGATAAATACCAAGTGATTACGAAAAGAATCACTTGGTATTTATCTATCTAACTAACTATTTAGTTTGAACTAATTGAGATTTCTTTATTTACGTACATATCCTAGTATATACCAAGAATTAAATATTAATACAATATTATGCGTTTGCTTGTTTCTTTGCAGTGTTCATACGTTTTATAACCTTAAGTCTTGTGAACTCTTCACGTTCTTTTTCCTCAAGTGCGTTCTGAATGTCAGTTACTAATGTTGTATAGTGAGGAATGGTTATATTCTTAAGGGCATTAGCACGTTTTTGAGTTTTCTTAATGTTAGTTGCAAGGCGGTAGGCAGAAGTTTCGACCATGGATAAACGAATGGTTAGTTCCTTTACCTTATTGAAATGTTTACAAGCCTCATCAAGTGCTAGTTTGGTACCATAGTAAGAATACGTAGGAGTAAGGGGGGATTTATCATAATCAACAAGAGGAATTTCTGTACCCATAATACTACGTGTTTTAATAGTAATAGAGTTCTCTTCGGGAACCGTTTTACTTAACATCTGGACATTACTAATACCCATCTCTATATTCGCCTTTTGAAGGGCGATATAGGCGGATGTGAAGGTTTCATCTATTTCAGATTGAATATCCTTTGCTTTATCGATTAATTCCATTAGCTCACGGATAAGAATGTTTCTCTTTTTATCCATTAAGTCAAAACCTTGTTTCGATAGGGCTAAGGAGTTTTTAGCAAGAATGAGATTCCCTTTGGTGGGAAATGTATTTGGATCCATATACTCACCATCCTTTATTCTTCATCGGAAGCGATATTGTTAGTAGTAGGAGCCTTATAATATTTATCTAGAATCTTCGTATCAACACGGTCGAGTTCTTCTCTAGGAAGAATCGCTAATAGCTTCCAACCAAGGTTTAGTGTTTCTTCTATACTACGATCTTCTAGAAGTCCTTGAGAGATGAAGTCATTCTCGAATGTAGTACCAAATTGTAAGTACTTCTTATCAATAGGTGACAATTCATCTTCACCGATAACACTTGCTAAGGCTCTTGCTTCACCTACACGAGCATATGAAGAGAAGAGCTGGTTAGCAAGATCTTGATGATCTTCTCTTGTAAAGCCTTCACCAATACCATCCTTCATAAGACGAGAAAGTGACGGTAATACATTAATAGGTGGATAGATTGCTTTTTGGTGAAGCGCACGTTCTAGAACGATTTGACCTTCGGTAATGTAACCTGTTAAGTCAGGGATTGGATGAGTAATATCATCATTAGGCATTGTTAGAATTGGAATCTGTGTAACAGAGCCTTTACTTCCTCTTACGATACCAGCACGTTCATAGATAGTTGATAGTTCACTATATAAGTATCCCGGATAACCTTTTCTACTTGGAATTTCTCCTTTGGAAGAAGAAACTTCACGCATTGCTTCTGCAAAAGAAGTCATATCAGTTAATACAACTAAGATATGCATACCTTTTTCAAAAGCTAGGTATTCAGCAGCAGTAAGAGCTACTTTAGGTGTTATTAATCTCTCTACAACGGGGTCATTAGCAAGGTTTAAGAACATAACAACATGAGAACTTGCGCCACTTTCTTCGAAAGTACGGCGGAAGAATTCTGCAACATCATGTTTTAAGCCCATTGCTCCAAAAACGATAGCGAATTCTTCATTAGAATCTTCGCCAAGAGAGGCTTGTTTAACGATCTGTGCAGCTAACTGATCGTGAGGAAGACCATTGCCTGAGAAGATAGGTAATTTCTGTCCTCTGATTAATGTAGTTAGACAGTCGATTGTTGAGATACCAGTTTTAATAAAGTTACGAGGATACTCTCTTGAACATGGGTTAAGAGGCTCTCCGTTAACGTTCTTTTTTTCATCAGATATAATTGGCTCAAGTCCATCGATTGGTTCCCCAATACCATTAAAAACACGTCCAAGGATATCTTCTGACAAGGCTATCTGCATTGGATGACCTGTTAGCTTTGTATGCGTATTCTTAAGGGACATTTCTTCGGTTCCTTCAAATACTTGAATAACTGCTTTATCTTCATTAATTTCAACAATTCTTCCTAGTTTATGATGACTACCTTCTACTGTTAATTCGACGATTTCATCATAAGCTGCACCCTGTACACCTTCTAAGACAATAAGAGGGCCATTAATTTCACTAAGTCCTAAGTATTCAATTGACATCTTTATACCCCTCCTTACGCATTGGTCTCTAATAAATGATTATAGAAATCGTCAATTGCATTTTTATAGTCTTTGAATTTTCCTAGTTCGTCATTAGCAACATCATATTTGATTGAAATAACACGTTCAAATATATTATTTTCTTTTAGTAATGACATTGGCATATTCATTGCAACTAACTTTTTACATTGGTCATATAAGTACATGATTGTTTCCATCATCTTTAACTGTTTCTCAAGTGGAACGTAAGTATCAGAAGGATGGTAAGCATTCTGCTGTACAAATCCAAGACGAATGACTCTTGCAATTTCAAGAACTAGTTTTTGGTCATCTGGCAATACATCACTACCAATTAATTTAACAATTTCGTTTAACTGACTTTCTTGTGTTAAAAGAGATATTAACTGATTACGTAGATTAATAAAGTCTGGTCCAACATTCTTTGAGTACCATGGAGTTAAATCAGATACATATTCACTGTAACTAGTTAACCATTGAATAGCTGGGAAATGTCTTGCATAAGCAAGAGATTTATCAAGTGCCCAGAAACAACGAACGAAACGTTTTGTATTCTGGGTAACTGGTTCAGAGAAGTCGCCACCTTGTGGAGAAACGGCACCAATAATTGATACACTACCTTCTGTACCATTTAAGTTACTCATAAAGCCAGCACGTTCATAGAATGCAGAAAGTCTAGATGCTAAGTAAGCAGGGAAACCTTCTTCAGCTGGCATTTCTTCCAAACGGCCTGATAATTCACGTAAAGCTTCCGCCCAACGAGATGTAGAGTCTGCCATGATTGCAACATGATAACCCATATCACGGTAATACTCCGCAAGAGTAATACCAGTATAGATACTTGCTTCACGGGCAGCAACAGGCATATTAGAAGTATTAGCTATTAATGTAGTACGATCAAGTAATGGATTACCTGATTTTGGGTCGACTAATTTTGAGAAGTCTTCCAAAACTTCTGTCATTTCGTTTCCACGTTCTCCGCAACCAATATAAACAATGATATCTGCATCAGACCATTTTGCTAATTGATGTTGCGTCATTGTCTTACCAGTACCAAATCCACCAGGAATGGCAGCAGTACCACCTTTGGCAATTGGGAATAAGGTATCAATAATTCTTTGACCAGTAATTAAAGGACGATCTGCAGCATAACGTTTTGCAGTTGGTCTAGGAATACGAATTGGCCATTTTTGAGTAAGTGTAAGTTCTTGTTCTTCACCATCGCTATTAATAATGGTAACGATGGGATCACTAATTGTATATTGTCCATCGGGTGCAATTTTGATAACTCTACCATTTACTGTTGGTGGTACCATAGATTTATGGACTATTGCGCGTGTTTCAGGTGTTTCAGCAATAATAGTTCCGCCATAGATCTTATCACCTTCCGATACAGTTACATGAACATCCCATAATCTCTTTGTATCTAAAGAATCAACATTTACACCTCTTGATATAAATGCTCCTGATTCCTTTGCAATTTCTTTAAGTGGTCTTTCAATACCGTCAAAGATATTTCCAATAATACCAGGGGCTAAGGTTACGGATATTGCACTCCCCGTAGCTATAATTTCTTCTCCTGGTCTAAGCCCTGTTGTTTCTTCGAATACCTGGATGGTAGTAGTATCTTTGGTTAAAGAAATAACTTCACCTACCAGTTTTTCTTTTCCAACGAGAACCATTTCAGACATCTTGAATCCTAGATTACCTTTTAAGTAAACAATAGGACCATTAATTCCGTATATCTTTCCTGTCAAGTTCATATTGGAGCAACCTCCCATTTCCATAATTAAATAACTAAAGTCATGTATATGGTTACTTTTTAGAAACCCTGATACCAGGGTTTCTAAAGGAACCATTTATGACAACTTAAAATTCATCTTTTCTTCTCTTAATTTAGACATGAATGAATTATCAATTAAAATATTTCTGTCTGGAATTACACTACGTATACCACCAAAAAAGTCAATGTTGCTAATCATTAATTCGACATGAGTTGCAGCTTCTAAATCTTCTTTTAGGTGAGCGTCTGTCTTATTAATGTAGATTGTAAGTTTATCATCTTTAGCAAATGCAATAGCTTCATTAATTTTATTTATTAACAATGTTTGATATTCTGGTGACTGCATATAAGTAGTCAATTTCTTTTCTATATCATTAAATAAGATTTCGACTTTTTCTTTTGATTTTTCACTTAATGTTCGTTTAATATTAAGTGATTCACTGGATAGTTTTCTGTTCTTTTCGCGTACTAAATTTTCTGATTCGATACGTATTTTTTGATCAGCTTGTTTTACAAGAGATTTTTTCTTCTCTTCACACATTACTTTCAAAGTTTGTTCATAAGATTCTAGAATTTTTATACTTTGTGCTGTTGCATCATCAATTGCACAATGATAAAAGTTATCAAGTTTTTCGTCTAATGTCATAATAAAAACATGCTCCTTTCAAAAGTTGAACACTTTATACAAAGCACATGCAAGTAAATTTGCTACTTGCGAATACAACTTTTAAATATTTATTAGAGTTTCAATCCAATTGCTTCATTCACATAGTCAGTAATAAAGTTTGGTTTTCTTCCTGTTCCATGACGGTCAGGAATTTCTACAATTAAAGGTAAACGACGATTTAATTTAACATCGTCTATAATCTCAGGATATTCGCGACTAAATTTCTCAGTTATTAAAATGACGCCTATTGTTTTGTCAGCTATAGCTTTATCAAGCTGTTCCTTCAGATGCTTTTTTGAATGGATTACAACACCATCAACACCTGCAAGTCTCATGCCAGTGTAAGTATCTACGTTGTCGCTAATTAAGTACATACGCATATTAACAATCGCGCTCCTTTCCAAAGTCTGGAGACTATGTGTGTAGCACAAATCTCCGTTTTAAAAAACAAAGTTTTTTAAAACTAATGTTCTTTCCACCTTGTCATAGGCCAATTATAGTTTACTATACATTATGGTAACATTGTGAAAGAAAGAACTAGTCCATATAAAGCAATACCTTCTGCTAAGGCAACGAAGATTAATGCCTTACCCATGATACTTGAATCTTCACTCATAGCTCCAAGGGCTGCACTAGCAGCAGATGCTACTGCAATACCACCGCCGATACATGAAAGACCTGTTGAGAGGGCAGCAGCTATATATCTCCAACCATCGCCAGATGAAGCAGCTACAGCTTCTGTTGCAGCAGATGCATTACCAGAGAACATAAGGATGTTAGCGAAAATTAAAGTTCCAAAGAAGAAGAATGCGTTAAAACCAAGGGCAGCTTTAAATCCACCTTTTTTCTTTTTGCTTAATAAGAATGCTCCAAATGGAATAAAAATGCTTAAAATCAATGCAGCTACAAAGATATATCTAGTTATTAAATTCATGATGATTCCTCCTAAATTAAATAAATTTAATTATTTTTAAATGGTTTAAATTCTTTACCCGTTCCACTATAGAAACGACTAAACATTTCATAATATTCAAGACGAAGTACCTGAATACCAACAATTAGTCCTTCCATACCTGCAACAATAATGTTACCAATAATCATAACTGGTATATTACCAATACCTTGTTCAGCACCTGCAAACATAATTACAACACCCATCATGGCTGCGTGACTTAGAGCGAATGCGCCAACACGTAAGAAAGATATTGTATTACTTGCGTAACTTAAAAGTACCTCAAAAATCTCGAAAATAGAAGTTAGTACAAACATTCCCTTTCCATCAGGGAATAACTTGGATTTTTTCTTTATTTTTCTTTCAAGTGGTTCTCTAAAGAACATTAATAGTAGTGGAACACCAAAAATAATAGTTAAAACAATAGATCCTGGTAATGCATGCCCTGTAAATATAAGAGCTACACATGCAATGATCCCACCATAAAAAACAAGTCCGGCCACGCCATTGGTATCAAAGAATAATCTTGCATAATCGCCGGATTTAATTGCATTAATTATATTCATCACCATAGCAACGATAATTAAGAATGCACCAAAAACAATAGCCGTGATTAAGACAGACATGATATTGTCCATAGGTTTCATCCATAAATGAGGTATTAAGTCTTCATAACCAAATATACTTCCATACAAGAAACCAAATATAGTAGAGAAGATACCTGCAAGGGATACAATAGCACCGAGGTTCATTTTCTTAATCTTGTAGAACAATGCGCCGCCAATTACTAAACAAAGACCCTGACCAACATCTCCAAACATGATACCGAATATGAGCGAGTAGGTAATCGCAACAAACAAAGTAGGATCAATTTCGTTATAAGCGGGAACACCATACATTCGAATAAACATCTCGAATGGTTTAAACATCTTTGGATTTTTAAGTTTGGTAGGTGGCTTCGTACCAATGTCAGGCTGAACATCTTCAGAGATACAATACACGTTTGGATCTCTTTCTATTTCTTTTAAGAATGCATTGGCATCTGACTGGGTCATCCAGCCACAAATAATGTAAAATACCAAGTTTTCGCTGTGTCTATCTATACTTCGATCTTTAGTACAAGCTGAAACTTTTCTAATATCATGATTTTTAGTAAGTGTTAGTAACGTATTATGAGCTAATAAAAGTTCAGGTCCAACTGTTTCAATTTTATTCTTGATTTGAATAGATACTTCTTTTATTTGCTTAGTTACCTCATCTATTTTTCCCATGATAGCATTGTGCGCTTCTTCAGGTGTACCATCATATTCATTTGGAATAAAAATTCTTTCAAAATGTAAAGACGAGTAGATGGCATCTATCTTCACACTTGATGTGGCAGGTACAAAGTAGATTCCCCACACATAATCTTCATCACTGTCACATTCATAAAAAACGGTATTTAGATTCTCATAAACATATTTTGAAAATTTAGTATAAAACTCATGTGAAATTCGTCCGAATCGGAATTTAATAAATTTAAACTCCATTATTTTATTAATATCATAGTTAAGCATTCTAAAAGGCTCGATCGTATGAAGAAGTTCTTTATAGTGTGTTTTTGTATCTTTTAACTGTTTCTTTTGTAAATTAAGATCTTCTAACATTGAAAAAGCATTTGTAATTACATCTGCAGCTTCGGATGGTGTCATTGATTTTTGCGATACAGTGCAGTCCTTATCTATTTTTTTAACAAGTTCTTCAGATTTTGACATTAAATCGCGATACGGGTTCATCTCAACAAATGGTTTCAAATCTCGAACAGTACTTAGTTCGGATAATGCGTTCTCTAGGTGCATTTCATATTTGGACAAATAAGTATTTGCTACACGATCGATATCACTCTTAGGACCTGTAATACTTAAAAATTTCATTTTTTCAATCACCGTCTACACCTCCAATCCCTTATTGTATATAACTAAGTATCTCATTAGGTTGTAACCTATAACGAATACACTCTAAGACAGTAGTAAGATTATCTATTTCAAGCTCTTTAAAGTAAAGATATTGCTGCACAGGTGCCATAGAATTTGGATACTTCTGCTTGTTTGATTTGTAAATCTTTGATAATAACGTTCGATATAAGTTCTCAAAGGACGTTATTTCTGTAATCCCATATACTTTTACATAGTAACTGTTACTGACTAGCGAAATTAATTCATCAACAGAATTACTTTCAATTAGAGCAGTGATTTCTTTTTTCTTAAGTTTATACGATATTGGTATTATATAAGAATAAATCTTAGTAGGATCAATATCATAATACTTCTTTGAGCGGTAAATCCACAGAATATTAAGTAAATCAACTTGCTTCCCTAGTATTTCCGTATAGGCTTTATTGCTATCGCCTTTTAGATACTTATCTTTCATTTTCCATACTTTTTTGAAATAATTAATATCTAATTGAATTTCATAATCAAATAATGTTGGATTATTTGTATTCTGGATAGCTCTAAAGATAGGGTAATATTCTGTATCCTTTAACATATTAATAAATTCGTCCATCGATCTAGCAGTATATAACTGTTCTAAGTTAATTTTTAGACATTTGCTGAAATATGGATCGAAGCTTGAGCCTTTGTATTCACATTCGTTATTAAAAACATGTTGCAGACAATATTTAATAATATTAGTTTCAAAGCGAAAGGATAAGAAAAGGAGAGCTTTTCTTTGCTCGCGATTACAAAAACGATAGATTCTACCATAACTATTAAACAAGGAATTCACTATTATTTCTTCAACTTGGCCCCTGTGTAGAGATCCTTCATCAAATCCAGAGAATAAAGGTTCATAAGCTGGGTTTAATTTTAAGAAATTAATGAATTCAGATACAGTTTCTAAGTTAGAGATTTTCACATAATCATCATTTTTTAGTAAATTACTTTCCATTGCTTTCACTTTGGCAGTGATTCCACTGTAAGATAATAAGTTATTTGACATTTAATCACGCCCCAATTATGTTTTGAAAAACACGTTCTACTAAAGCGTCATGATTCATGTTAAAATTTGATTCTAGTTGTTCTATCTGCTTTGCACAATCATCAATGAGGGCTTTTTTCTCTAATTCAAGTTCTTTGTCTGCTTGATTTTGTAGGACTTGAATTTGTTTATTAGTTTCGTCCATTAATGAACCTTCAAATAAAGATAGTTCATGGTCAATTTCTCTACGTTTTGTATTTTTTTGTTCTTCAGTTCGAGAAATAATACGATTTGCCTTTTCTTCAATATCATACAAAAGATTAATTACTTTTTCCATATGATCCTCCTGTTCCATATTATTCATAGCTATAATTAATAATATAACTAATGTTATACAAGAAATAGCTAAAAAAAGAAATAGAATTCAAACACACATTACATAATACTCCTTTTTTAAAAAAAAGCTATAGTAAAAAAGGAGAAAAATGCAATGATAAAAAGTATAAGTTGTTTATTTTTATGCAAATTGCAAAAGTATTCATTTTTACTAAAAAAGTTATTTACATTAAATTATATTACTTAGAAGAAATAGGCTTTTTTCTTGGTCTGTTTAGGTTAATTTTAAAAATAATGGATAAAGTATTTTGTTTTAATTGGAGTATAAATAGTCATAATAATGCATAAATATTATAAATTAAACTATTTGACTAATTTACAATATATAATTATAATTTAAAGTATGATTAGGTAAAATATATTGAAAGGAGCCATGCATTGCTTTTTATTGTAAATAAGCTTGTGATATGCATGGAAATAAACATGAGATTAAGAAATGTGAAAGGTGCAAGAGAGAATATTGCTGCCAGTCAATTTGTTATTCATAATCCAGAAGAATATAAAGGTAAGTGGAGGGAATTATTTCAAAACAATAATCCAATTCATATAGAAATCGGAATGGGTAAGGGAAAATTCATTCAGACTTTAGCAAGTAACAATCCTAATATAAACTATATCGGCATTGAGAAGTTTTCAAGTGTTCTTATACGAGCAATTGAAAAGAGTAATGAATTAGAAATTGAAAACTTATATTTTATAAGAATGGATGCCGAAGAAATTGTTAATATTTTTGAAGAAGGTGAAGTAAATCAGATCTATCTTAATTTCTCAGACCCATGGCCGAAAGATCGCCATGCAAAGAGAAGATTAACTTCAAAAGAATTCTTTGGAAGATATAATAAAATTCTTAAAGAAGATGGAGTAGTAATCTTTAAAACTGATAATCGTGAGTTATTTGATTTTTCGGTAGAAGAGATACCACAAGCCAACTGGAAACTAAAAGAAGTAACATATGATCTTCATAATAGTGAGTTTGTACAGGGTAATGTTATGACTGAGTATGAAGAAAGATTTGTTACGGAAGGAAAAGCAATTAATCGGTTGGTTGCATATCGTTAGTAAGCTTAGCGATGTTTGAGTTATTAATAACTAAGAACTTTCATAATATACATGTGTGAAACTTGATTTACTGCATATAATAAAAATGTATTATATTGTTTTGAAAGGGTATGGTTTTATATATGGCAAAATCAATTAAGTCAAGTATCGCACGCTCATTAAGTGGAAATATGTCACTTAATAGGAAGTCTTTAAATCTGAAACGTTCTTGGGAAGATGTAGAAAAGATATTGCAATCAGTAGGAACAAAAAAGAAAAAATAACATTGGAGGAAAATAAAATGGCATTTATATTTACAGATGAAAACTTTGAGCAAGAGGCATTACAAAGTGAGCAATTAGTAGTAGTTGATTTTTACGCAGACTGGTGTGGACCATGTAAGATGATGGCACCAGTTGTTGAAGAACTAGCTGAGGGTTATAATGGCCAAGTAAAGATTGGTAAATTAAACGTTGATAACTCTCCAGCAACAGCAGCAAACTATAAAGTTATGACGATTCCTACAATTGTATTCATTAAGAATGGCAATGTAGTAGAGAGTATTGTTGGTGTAGTTTCAAAGGCACAATTAGAAGAGAAAATTAAAGCAAATATGTAACATAATTAAAAGAGAGTGTCATGGGCATAGTAACTAAGCTTATGGCACTCTCTTTTTAACGTTTGATATTATCAAGTAATGTCTAGTCTTCCGAAACGGTGATGTTTTTTTGCTCTAGACGATGAGTGATAGCTTTATCTAATAGATAAGCTATTACGGCTGTGATTGGGACCCCTAAGAACATACCAATAACCCCGAAGCAGGCACCACCAACAGTTATGCCAAAGATTACCCAAAGAGGCTTTAAACCTGTAGATTCACCAAGGATCTTAGGTCCAAGATACAAACCATCAAATTGCTGTAAAACAAGAATCATGAAAGCAAATATAATTGCTTTAATTGGGTCAATTACTAAGAAGAGAATAACCCCTGGTACGGCACCAATGAATGGTCCAAAGTAAGGAATCATATTAGTAATACCAACAATTACGCTTAATAATATAGCATAGTTAAGATGCAGGATTTTCATTAAGATATAACAAATAATGCCGATAATCAATGAATCTATTGTTTTGCCTACGATAAATCTATTAAAGATAGAGTTACACTCTTTTGCATTGGAAAATAGTCTGTTTGCTTTTGATACAGGTACAAAAGAATAGATTATACGTTTTACGTTCTTTTTTAAGGTCTTTTTATCTGATAACATATAACAAGAAATTACGATAGATAAAATTATATTGATAATTACACGTATAATAGATACCGAGATATTAATAAGTGTAGGAAATATATTTGACAATAGGTTTGTTCCATAACTTATTATCTCAGGAATAGCACCAGTAATCTTATCCTCTACAATACCAAAATCAATATAAGGAAAGGTTTCTTCTAAATTCTGAATATAAAAAACGGCTTTTCCTGAAACATTTGCAATTGTACCATTTAGTTCAGATAAAGTAGTTATTAATTCTGGAATAATATAGAACAATGAAATAGCAATTATACCTATAACAATTAGATAGGATAATAATATAGCTAGTATTTTTCTAAGTTTTTCACGTTTAATCTTAAGTGTCTTTAATAAAAACCGACTATCGATTGCAATAACGATAGGGTTCAGAATATATGCGATAAAGAATGCAACGATAAATGGTGAGAGTACATTTATTACTTGTTTTATAGCAGAAACAGTATAGGAGAAGTTAAGTATTAGACTTATGATAATAGTACCAATAGCTATAACTGTTAGTGCATATATACTAATAATAAAATAGTTCCGATTGGTTTGAAACTTATGCGAATGTATATCGTCGGACAATATTGCAACTTTATCAGATCTTGAAGCGGTATCCTCTTTCTTTGGTGTTGGATTAACCAATTTAAAACCCCCCTACTCTAGTAACTAAATTATTTTTTGTAAATTGCTTGTATCATTAATGAACATTTAGGACATAGTTTATGAATAGTTACATTTACTAATTAGTATACAAAGAAAAAAGGATATTATCAATAATAGGAAGGAAAGATTATATAACAGTTTTTAGCAATAAATCGTTTATATTGTTTGAATAAACATAATTTTAAAAAAATTTAAAAAAAATTATAAAAAGTACTTGCAATTTGTTTTTTGGTAAGATATAATAATTCTTGCGTTAAGACGTATGCGCTAATAGCTCAGTTGGTAGAGCACCTGACTCTTAATCAGGGTGTCCAGGGTTCGAACCCCTGTTGGCGTATTATAAAGTACCGATTTTGAAGACGAAGGAGCTTCGGGGTTGGTGCTTTTTTGTTGCGTTTGGGTTCTAAAGTGAATAGATAAAATCTTATAGTATTCTCGAATTGAAAGAAAGCAAAGGTAAATATTATGACATTAAACAGAAGCAAAATTGCTATTGTAGGTTGTGGCTTTGTAGGCTCTTCTACAGCCTTCAGCCTATTAACTCAAGGTGTTTGTGATGAAATCGTTCTTATTGATATTAATAAGGAAAAGGCTTATGGAGAAGTCCTTGATTTAAAAAACTCCATTGAATATCTAAACCGTAATACAAAAGTTGTAGTTGGGTCTTATGAAGATTGTAAAGATGTTGATGTTGTTGTTATTACAGCGAGTGCCCCTATGGTAGAGAATCAAGAACAGAATCGGTTAACTATGTTAGAATCATCTCAAAAGATTGTTAAGAGTATTGTGGAACCAATTATGCAAAGTGGGTTTGATGGACACTTCATAATTATATCTAATCCAGTAGATATAATGGCTTACTATGTCTATAAATTATCGGGCTTACCTAAAAACCAAGTTATAGGTACAGGCACCTCCCTTGATTCCGCAAGGCTTAAGAACTTCATCGCTGATTTGGTTCATGTTGATCCAAGAAGTGTCTATGCTTATACAATGGGTGAGCATGGGGATTCACAGATGGTTCCGTGGTCTTGTGTAACCATTGGTGGTAAGGCTTTCTATGATGTAATTGAAGATAATAAAGATCTTGTAGGAGATATTGATCTTGATGAGCTCGTTTATGAAACAACAAGAGCCGGATGGGAGATTTTTAATAGAAAAGGTACCACGTATTATGGAATCGCAACTTCAGCAGTAGGTATTATCAAAGCTATATTGTATGATGAGAATAAAATTATACCAGTTTCAACATTGTTAGAAGGGGAATACGGGGAGGAAGGTATCTTTTGCGGAGTGCCTGTAGTACTTAATCGTACAGGTGCCTCTGATGTACTTGAAATCCACATGCGCGAAGATGAGATGGAGAAATTCAAGCGATCTGCAAACATTATTAGAGAAAGCATTAGTAAGTTAGGCATGTAATTAATAAATAGCAAGGATGGAATCTATATTAAAAGCATAGATTCCATCCTTTTTATTTATTATTATAATCAAAACCAAAAATATGTTCTTGTTTTTTCTCGTCTTATACTTTATAATAACAACTAGGATGTTTTGGGATGTGGAGGAAGAGGCGTGAGATACATTGGAAGTAAAGCTGCATTATTAGATGAAATAGATAAAATGATTGCGAAGAATACAACTAGCAAGGAAGAAACATTTTGCGATATATTTGCTGGAACAGGTATTGTGGCTAGATATTTTAAGCAAAGATATGCAGTTACTTCAAACGATATCTTACATTTTTCTTATGTTATGCAAAAGGCAACCATCGAGAACAATCTACCGCCTGATTTTACTAAGTTAAAAGAGTTGGGAGTTGAAGACCCAATTGCTTACCTAGAAGAGGCGAAGATAGAACATGTGACTTATGAGGATGATTCCTTTTTTATTGCAAAACATTATTCTCCCCATGAGACGTGTGAAAGGATGTATCTTACCAATGGGAATGCATTACGTATTGATTTTATACGTAATACTATTAATGATTGGTTTGATAAGGAATATATAGATGAGAATACGTATTATTACCTTCTCGCGGGGTTGTTGGAAGGGGTTCCTTACGTATCTAATATTACAGGAACCTATGGTGCATATCTGAAGGAGTGGGATAAACGCGCCTATAAGAAGTTTGAGATGATACGTTTAGAGGTAGTAAATAACGAGAAACAAAATCATAGTTATAATGAGGATGCACTTACGTTAATAAAGAAGATAGAAGGAGATATTCTATATATAGATCCTCCTTATAATTCAAGACAATACGCACCCAATTACCACCTATTAGAGACAATATCAAAGTATGACTGCCCTGAGATCAAAGGCGTTACAGGAATTCGCTCTTATCAAGACTTAAAGTCACCGTTTTGCATTAAATCAAAAGTGGAAGAAGCGTTTGACACATTAATTCGAGAGGCAAAATTTACACATATTATAATAAGCTATAGTAGTGATGGGCTTATGAATGAATATCAAATTGAGACCATTCTAAAACAATATGGAGATCCTAAGACTTATCAACTAAAGAAGATTCCTTATCGTAAATACAAAGGGAAACTGAATTCAGAAGGAAAGACCTTATATGAATATCTATTTTACATTAAGAAAGCACAAGCAGAAGGTAATGCAGAGAGTGATAATTCAGCAGAAGCGATTAAGGAAGGGAAGCTTAGCGTAATTAACAAGAAGCAAGGTATTCATAATAGTGGTAAATATATTAAGAGCCCTCTAAACTATATAGGGGGAAAATATAAATTACTACCACAGATTATCCCGTTATTTCCTAATGATATTCGTACGTTTGTTGACTTATTCTGTGGAGGCTGCAATGTAAGTATGAATATCCAAGCGGATCTTATTATTTGCAATGATATTAATACTAAGATTGTTGAGTTATATAAAGAATTCAAGAAGATGCCAATTTATAAGATTATTGATCGTATTGAAAAGAATATAGAAGACTATGGGTTGTCGAAAGAGAATGAAGAAGGATTCAAAAAATTTCGTGATTATTATAATGAAACAGGGAATCCAATTGATTTATATACATTAACATGTTATTCCTTCAACTACCAGTTCCGTTTTAATAATAATTTGGAATACAACAATCCGTTTGGAAGAAACAGAAGTCAGTTTTCGGATAATATGAGAAAGAATCTATATTTATTCGTAGACCGACTACAATCCATGAATATCTCATTCTCTAGTAAGGATTTTAGTAAAGTTTCACTTCGTAATTTATCAGAAGGGGATTTTATCTACTGTGATCCTCCATATTATATAACAACAGGTACCTATAATGATGGAAATCGTGGCTTCAAAGACTGGAGAGAAGAACAAGAGAGAGGATTATATAAGTATTTAGATAAAGCAGACAAGAAAGGTATTCGATTTGCACTATCGAATGTTATGGAACATAAGGGAAGACACAATGACATATTGGAATCGTGGAGCGAGAAATACAATGTAATCGATTTGAATTTTGATTATTCTAATGCTAGTTATAATACATCAAGGGGTGGTAGCAGAGAAGTTCTGATTACTAATTATTAAAAAAAAATGTAGTAAAATACTTAACAACTGATAGATAAATGTGGGACTCTTTTCCATGTCGACATTACAAAGAGTTTTACAAACGCCTATCTAAATTAGAACCATGAAAGGAGAAAAGGTATGATTACAGTATGGCCAGTAGAGACTACGAATTTCCGCGCATTTGGCTGGGTGCAAGACCCTAGTAACTTACGAAGCTTATGTAATGTTACCGCAATATTTGATGAAAATTCGTCAATGCATCAAGCATTAGTCTGCACTATTATACCTGGGCTAGTGGAGGAGAGGGACGGAAGGGATGAGCTAATAGAGGCCTTGAATAAGAGACCACTCCGTATTTCATATAGTAAGCTAGTTGGAACTGCATTCAAGCCAAGAAGTGCATCAAGATGTAATGGTATTGTACAGGCTACTGTGAAAGGCCAGGTAAGACCTTTCATAGGGGAGTGGCAAGCAGATAACTTTGTACGTTGGGCGTATGCATTTCATTTTATTCGATATAATTATGAGGATGACACATTTGAAATTACAGAAGAAGGCAGAGAATTAGTTAGAGCTAGAGGAGAGGAAGAGGAGTTAACGAAGGAAGAGACGGAGTTGTTAACTAGGGCTGCTCTATCCTATCCGCCAGCTGTGAGAATCTTACGTCTATTGGCAGATGAGGATGCACATCTTACAAAATTTGAACTTGGAAAACAGTTAGGGTTTATTGGTGAGGGTGGTTTTACCAGTCTACCACAAAGTGTATTACTTCGTACATTAGCCATCACGAAAGATCCGTCAGACATTAATAAGATGAAAGCGGACTGGGAAGGTTCTAGCGATAAGTACGCAAGAATGATTGCTAAGTGGTTGGCTAAGTTAGGTCTTGTTGAGGCGGTTCCTAAAGCGTTCCAGGTACCGATTCAAAGTGAGGTGCATACAGTAACCATTGGACAGGCTTATCAAATAACGGCTAAGGGATATATGGCACTCAATCATACAAATGGAAAGAGTTCTTATAAGAAACTATCTAAGAATGTATGTTTTGAGATGCTGGCAACGAAAGCTGGGGACCGAGAATATCTTAGAACGAGAAGAGCGTATCTGTTAAAATTTGTATCAGAATCAAAACAAGGTATTTCAGTAAGTCAATTAGTAGAAAGATTAGCAGAGTGTGGCTTAAACTGTGAAGAAGGTAGTATATCGGATGATATAAAGGGATTAATTAATATAGGTCTGAATATAACTTGCAAAAACAACCTATATTATCTAGAAGATGTTCTAAATGATTTCTTAATACCTACAGCTAGATTAGAAGGTAAATCAGAAGTAGAGATAATAAAAGAACAGATGAGAGGAGAGCTAACGCATCTTTCTCATGAATATCTAGGCTTATTAGACCTTGCTTATGATAGTAAGCAAAATCGTCTGTTTGAACTTAAAACAATGCAGCTACTAACGGAAGAGTGTGGCTTTGAAGGCTTACATCTAGGAGGTAGCCGTAAACCAGATGGTATTGTATATACGAAAGATGAAAGTGAGCAAGTTGGTAAAGAAAATTACGGAATTATCATTGATACTAAAGCTTACTCGGGCGGTTATTCGCTACCTATTTCACAAGCAGATGAGATGGAACGTTATATTGGGGAAAACCAGACTCGCGATATCCGTATTAATTCCAATGAGTGGTGGAAGAATTTTGGGGATGGAGTAACGGAATATTATTATTTGTTTGTAGCAGGACATTTTAAAGGAAAATACCAAGAACAAATTGAGAGGATTAATTGCAATAAGAATATAAAAGGGGCAGCAGTATCGATACAGCAGCTACTACGTATTGTTAATGACTATAAAGCTGGGAAACTTACACACGAAGATATGAAATTAAAATTATTTTATTAACTAATCTATTGAAAGAAGGGCTTTTTAATGAAATTAATGATTGCATCAGATATTCATGGTTCAGAATATTATTGCGAAAAGTTATTAGATAGATATAGAGAAGAAAAAGCAGATAAATTAATACTGTTAGGAGATATTCTATACCATGGCCCTAGAAATGATCTACCGAAAGGGTACAATCCAAAAGGTGTGATTCATTTATTAAACCAGTGTAAAGAAGAAATCTTATGCGTTAGAGGGAACTGTGAAGCAGAAGTAGACCAAATGGTATTAGAATTTTCTGTTTTATCAGATTCTATGATTCTGTACTTAGATAATCGTATGGTTTTTGCTACACATGGGCATGTATTCAATAAAGAGAATCTGCCTAAACTGAAAAAAGGGGATATTCTACTTCATGGACATACCCATGTACAAGCGTTGGAAGAATATAATGGTTATCTTTATCTGAACCCGGGTTCTGTTTCAATCCCTAAGAACGGGAATGAACATAGTTACATGGTTTATGAGAATGCAACATATACAATTAAGAACCTAGATGGTAAAGACATTAATTCAATGAAGGTTTAAAGCTCGATACCTTCTCTAGGTAATACGCCTTTATCATAAGGATGACGAACTTTCTTAATATCGGATATATAATCAGCCATATCAAGTAATTCTGGAGCAGGATGCTTTCCAGTTAGAACGACTTCTAATTGTTCTGGTTTGATATGCAGGAAACTAATTAAGTAGTTGCAATCTATAAAATGATATGAATATACGTAAGTAACTTCATCAAGTATTAGTAGGTCATAGTTTTCATCTATGGCCTTTTTGCATGCCTCTTTTAATAAGGAACTATAATAATCATAGGCATGCTCTTTTTCTTCATCGCTAAGACTATAGTAATAGCCGAATACCTTAGATGTTGGTATTACTGTAATATTAGGTTGAAGGGATAGAGAGGATAACTCACTTGATGAGTTAGTTTTCATAAATCTTGTAAGTAAAACCTTTTTATTAGCTCCTGAAGCACGTAAAGCTAAACCAAGTGCAGCAGTTGTTTTGCCTTTGCCATCGCCACAATATATGTGAATATATCCTTTCATATCTGGTTCCTCTCTTGTCTTATTGATATGTTTACCACTATTACATAGAATGGGCAATTAAACAAAATTTATACATATAAGCTAGTTATAGAAAAATAAGAATCTAGTAATAAAATACAGCTTGTTTTCTTGTCGTAGGTGAATTATTATGTTAGATAAATGATGTTAGAGAAGAGGAAAGAGGTGATTGGACCTCATTTCTTTCAATATCTTATAAAAAGGATGTGAAAGCATGATTAGTGCTCTGATTAGAGAGTTTAGGAAGAATAATTATGAGGAAATAGAGGTTAATAATCATAATTCAGCAATCTTTTATCAAGTTAAAGATGAAGGGATTTATATTGTGTCATTGTTTGAGTGTGTTAACAATAATGATCAATCTGAGAAAACGTTAGAGTACTATAATAATAGAATGTCTCAGATGAAATGGAGTTTTATTAATCAAGGATATCGAAATATTAAAGTACTACATGTTATAATATCTGAAGATATCAGTGAGGCAAGGGAGTTTATTAAAGATTCCGATACCTATTGGATTGTCAATGCAAGTACGAATCAGCTAGTAATCTTTGAGAACCAAAAACCAGTATTCTTAGATGCGAGAGAGAGCATTGAACGGGTTCTAGGTTTAGAAGATGATACGTATGACTTAAAGTCTAAAGGAAATCGAGTACCAAAACTAATTGCATATATATCACCTATAGCAATTACATGTAGTATCTTACTCATTAATATTATTATATTCTTAATTATGGATTTGTCTTTCGATTGGTCTATCTATAATGCTTTTGTAGAGCAGGGGGGCATTAGTTATGATACCATTGTCAAAGACCATCAGTTTTATAGATTTTTGACCCATATGTTCATCCATGCAGATATGGACCATTTATTCGGAAATATGATTGTATTATTCTTTATCGGTTCACAAGTGGAAAAAAGACTTGGTAAATATCGATATCTAATTTTGTATTTTATTGGGGGATTTGTTGCGGCGATAACTTCCCTAGGATATAATAGAATACAGGATAGCAGTACATTATCGATTGGAGCTTCTGGCGCAATATTTGCAGTAGTTGGAGCGATGGTAGCAATTGTTATATTTAACAAAAGAGAGTTTGAAGAGATTGGTATAAGGCAATTACTATTCTTTGTTGTAATTTCAATTATTAATGGAATGAATGCACAGGGGATTGATAATGCAGCCCATGTAGGTGGTCTGCTTGCTGGTTTAATACTTGGACAAGTTTTATATTTTGGTGCTACAAATAAGAAAAAGGGGGGCAAATATGAAAGTTAATATTTACTATGGTGGAAGAGGATTAATTGATGATCCAACAATATATGTTATGAATAAAATGATTGAGGTCTTAGAAGAACTACGAGTTGAGGTCAGCAAATATAATCTCTATGAAGATAAGAATTCTATTACCGTGTTACCAAAGACATTAAAGGAAGCAAATGGAATTATTCTAGCAACTAATCTAGAATGGTGGGGAATTGGAGGCTATATGCAACAATTTCTTGACTCATGTTGGTTATATGGTGACAAAGAACATATTAGTAAGCTCTATATGATGCCGATTGTAATGTCTAAAACATATGGAGAAAGAGAAGCACAATTATCGCTTGTGAAGGCTTGGGAAGTACTTGGAGGTATTTCTGGTGAAGGTTTATGTGCTTATGTTGCAGATCATGTTGAGTTTGAAACCAATCCAGCTTATAAGGCAATTATTGAAAAGAAAGCAGAGGCACTATATCGTAGTATTAGTCAGAAGCAAAAGGGATTACCATCAAGCTATAGCGCAATCAATCGTACTGTTTTAAGGAATACAAGTATTGAATTGACTCCGCAAGAGAGTGAACAATTATCAGTGTATGTATCAGATGATACTTATGTTAAGAAACAAAAGGAAGACATTGAAGAATTAGCCAGCTTGTTTAAAGAAATGTTGGGATCAGATAATAAGGAAGAAAATTTTATAAAAGAAATTAAGGATAGTTTTAATCCCTTGCAAGGATTTTCGGGTACTTTTGAGATTACGTTATCTGATGAAAATAAGGTTCTAGTAATTGATATTAAAGATGAGAATATTAACTGTTACTATGGCAGTATGGAGAATGCAGATGTGTTAATTAAGACTACCCATGAGATTATGGAGAGCATTGTTAAGGGAAGAACTACATTACAAAAGTCATTTATGACAGGAGAATTATCAGCAAAAGGAAACTTTAAGTTGTTAAGAAATTTTGATTCTGTTTTTCAGTTTTAATATAGTGTATAAATGAAGTGGGTTTATAACGATAGAAAACCTCAAAGTACCAATTGGGAGTAGGAGTACTTTGAGGTTTCTTTTTTTCTAATTAATTGGGAGTTAATTAGATAGACTCTTATGGTCTCTTAACGGATGGCCAACTGAATTGGGAGTTTACAATTGGTAAATGTGTTTTTTGTGGTATTTGTTTTGAATATGTTTATTAACATTAACGTATAGGGAGAAAAATTTTAAATTCTGTCCAAGTATCATCAAACAGGCACTTTATAAATCCGTCATGGGCATTTATAATTTGATCTGTTATTGCAAGCCCCATACCCGTACCATTTGGCTTATATGTAATGAAAGGCTTGAATATATTTGGCTGTTCACGTAGATCAATAGGTTCTCCGTTGTTTTTAAAAGAGATGGTTATATAATCTGTAGTGTTATCTGATGCATCTAAGTTATTTACTTCTTCTTGAATAGTAATATATATTACTCCAGATTCACCAATTGCTTCTACGGCATTCTTAATGATATTAGTAAAAGCCTGTTTCAACTTAACGGAGTCACATACAAATGATTCTATTTTTGATAAAGAATCCTCTGTAGCATTAAGTTGAATCTTAATATCCTTGTTTGCAGTATATATTATGAAACTTTGTGTGAGTTTCTGTAGCATCTCATATATATTAGTTGATTCTAGATTAAGTTCATTACTATGGTTATAAGTAGTTACGTCTTCTAATAAGAGAATTAAGTCGCTAATGTCCTCTGTGAGTTGTTCCCAGAGATTACTTTCAGCAACCTCAGGATAGTGAGATTCAATTAGCTGTACAGTGCTACTTATTAAGGTTAACGGGTTTCTTATCTCATGGGTTATTTGAGAAATTACAAATTGGTGTTCAGATTCCATTTGTTTTACCACTTCATCTAATTCTTTATTTGCATTGCAAAGTTGATGAAGTCTCGCTGCTGTCTTATCATTATACATAAACATCACCTCTTTTACATATATTACCAACAAAAAATGAGAATTTCAACTAATTTTTATTTACATCAATCGACAATCATAAGCTCAATTTATATAAATACTATATTTTTAGAGCTTTTTGTGTCTAAAAAAATCATAATAAGAGGAAGAAAAGAATAAAAACATTGTATTTAATTTGATACAATAGTAAAAAATAATTGAATTATATGCAAAAAACATGGGCATACACCAGTAATTACCAAAATATGTAAATGAACAATACGGTTCGACAACATATTCAGTGAAGAAAGGTCAATGTATATTTAACAAATTAATGTTTAAAATTAATAAAATGTGAGTTATAATGTAACTTATCGGAAGGAAATCAAGCGACGCGAAGCGTCATTTGATTTCACCCGATAAGTTAGCGATAGAACGAAGTTCTGAGCTAGGAATTACACGGAGTGTAAGACCGTAACAAAGTCAAGAGTCTTGACTTGAAGGAGTCATATGTTAACAAGTATATTAGTTTTAATTTCACCCGATAAGTTAGCGATAGAACGAAGTTCTAGAGCTAGGAATTACACGGAGTGTAAGACCGTAACAAAGTCAAGTATCTTGACTTGAAGGAGTCATATGTTAACAAGTATATTAGTTTGATTTCACCCGATAAGTTAGCGATAGAACGAATAATACAAATTAAAATATAATATTTATAAGAAAACGGAGGAACAGTAATGAAGGATAATTGTATTTTCTGTAAAATAGCAGCAGGAGAAATTCCATCTTATACGATTTATGAAGACGATGATTTTAAGGCATTTATGGATATATCACCAGCGTCAAAGGGGCATACAATTTTAATTCCAAAAGTGCATGCAGATAATCTTTTTGAGTTAGATGAAACGGTAGCATCAAAATTACTTCCAGTAGCAGCGAGAATTGCTAAGGCATTAAAAGCAGAACTTCACTGTGAAGGATTGAATCTATTACAAAACAATGGTGAAATAGCCGGTCAAACGGTATTTCACTTCCATATGCATATCATCCCTAGATATGAAGTAGACAAGGTGGTTGTTAAATGGGTGGAAGATAAATACGAAGGAGAACCACTTGATCAACTAAGTGAAAAAATTAAAAAACACTTATAAGAAGCGTTTAAAAATAATATCGATTATATGTAAAAAGAGACTACTGCAAAATTATTTCTACTCGCATATTTTGCAATAGTCTCTTTTCTCTAGCGTTTTCCTTTGGCTAGACTTTCTATAAGTGTAACGATAGAAGCTACCGCATCATTCAAGTTACTTTCACTCATTTTCGAGGTATAAGAAGTACGGTTTTCGTATACTTCATTAACAGCCTTTAATAAAGTATCTTCTGTTAATTCTTCTTCTGGTAATACATAACTAAAACCTTGCTTCTTAAAGGAAGCTGCGTTAAGTATTTGATCACCACGACTTTGTGCCGCTGATAATGGTATCAATATATTCGGTTTTTTCAGTGCAAGTAATTCACAGATTGCGTTTGCACCAGCACGAGAGATTACAATGTCAGCACAAGCTAGTAAGTCACTAAGTTCTTGTTTAATATATTCGTATTGGACATATCCCTTTTTACCTACGAGGGATTCATCCACTTTGCCTTTGCCGCACAAATGAATGACTTGGAATTGTTTTAATAGTGTATCTAGAATCTTACGAACAGCTTCATTCACTACGGCAGATCCAAGACTTCCACCTACAATTAAGATAGTAGGTTTGTTCTGTGAGAATCCACAGAAATCAAGACCCTTTAATTTGTTTCCAGAAAAAAGTTCTTTACGGATAGGAGAACCTGTTAAGACTGCTTTTCCTTCTGGAAGATTATTTAATGTTTCAGGGAAGTTTGCACATACTTTAGTTGCAGAAGGAATACAGATACGGTTTGCAAGGCCAGGAGTCATATCTGATTCATGAATAATGGTTGGAACTTTTCTCTTCTTAGCGGCTAAAACAACAGGAACCGTTACAAACCCACCTTTAGAAAAGATAACATCCGGTTTTAATTCTTTAATTAAATTTTTTGCTTCAAAGTAACCTTTAACTACTTTGAAGGGATCACTAAAATTCTTAACATCAAAGTAACGTCTTAGTTTACCAGAAGATATACCGTGGTAAGGAATATTCAGATCCTCGATTAATTTACGTTCCATTCCATCATAAGAACCAATGTATTGTATATCATATCCGGCAGATTTCAGTGCAGGAATTAACGCAATGTTTGGTGTGACATGCCCAGCGGTACCACCACCAGTAAGTATAATTCGTTTCATAATGAACCTCCATTCCTTTTTGTATTGGACCAACTGCGTATTAATCCCTGCAATTGGTCCGTTGTATATAAATGTTTTCACAGTATATAAATACTTTCATTGTTAGGCTGAAGCAGATCAGCGCAATCATCCTAAGTGAAGCGATGTCGGTATCCGCAGCGTTTGCAAAGGTCTTCAACTACGACTGAATTCTTAAATCCTTGTAGTATATCTTGTGCTCTTTTTCCATTAATAATGGATGAAAAAGATTCTGAGAAGATATTACCTAGTGAGATATCGCCTTCATTATCTAGACAACACGGTACTACTGTTCCATCTACTAAAATAGCTGCTTGTGTACCTAGGCCATAACAAAATCCACTGGTGCTTAACACAGGGACATCAAGACTTGGCCATTCAAAACGTTTATCTTGGTTTAAGAAGACTCGTTCCATTAATTTTATGCCTCGTGTAATGTGCTCGGGTTCAATAGAAAGGCCAAAAGAGTTTTCCAAAAGCGAGAGAACATAACGATTTTTCTCGTGTGTAAGAGAGCTTGAACATTCACCTTCTAAATTCCAGAGGCGTAAGGCAGTAATTGCCTTGGTGTGTGTACTCATGTATTTTGCATAGTCTATTACCTGATCAATATAGTTGGAAAGTTCTTTAAAGACAGACTGTGATACCTTGTTATTTAATGATAATTCTTCTTCATGCTCGAAACTATGAAGAGATATATTCACTTGTCGTAAGGCAGTTGCATGATATAAGATTTCTTGCTTCTTTTTAAGCAATGTTCCGTTTGTAGTTATATTGGCATGCATATGGTATTTTTCGCATAACGATAAAATATCCTGTAGCTTATCATGTAACAGAGGTTCCCCTTTCACATGAAGATAGACATAATCGGTATAAGGGGATATTTCTGTTAAGATATGTTCAAAGTTTTCTGTCGACATGTAAGTATGTGCTCTAGTGGACTTTGGGCAGAAGCTACAGGATAGATTACATATATTCGTTATTTCTATATAGATACGTTTGAACTGCTTCAATTATTTCTGTGAGTAAGCTTTTAGCGCTTGTGCTAATTGATCTGGACAAGAAGTTGGACGAAAACCACATTTAACGCCTTCAAGTCTTTTAATAACCTCATCAACGGACATGCCTTCCACTAACTTGGATATACCTTGTGTGTTACCTGAACAACCACCAACAAAGTCTACACTTTTGATGATATCGTCTTCGATTTCAAACTGGATTTCTCTGCTACAAACACCAGATGTCTTGTAATTCATACTATATCTCCTAACTTAAAATATTCTAATCTAGTGTATTATTTTATATTAGTTTACCTTTATTTGCAATGGAAATTCATATATTCTTGCATTTAATTATTAGAAATGGTAAAGTCTAATAAAAACGTAAATGATCTAGGAGGACAAGCATGAAGATAGGTATTATCGGGGCAATGGAACAAGAAGTTGCTAATTTGAAAGAAATAATGGAAGTAGATAGAACGATTCGTAAAGCAAGTATGGTGTTTATGAGCGGTAAGCTAAGTGGCAGGAATGTTGTTATCGTTCGTAGTGGAATTGGTAAAGTAAATGCAGCTGTATGTACACAGATTCTCGTAGATGAATTTGGTGTGGACGTAGTCATTAATACAGGGGTAGCAGGGTCCCTTCGCAATGAGATTAACATTGGAGATATTGTTTTATCAACGGATGCGATTACACACGATATGGATGCAACAGGATTTGGGTATGAAGTTGGTGTAATACCACAGATGGACAATTCCGTTTTCGTTGCTGACGAAAGGTTAATAGGTATTGCGAAGGAAGTATGTGAAGAAGTAAACCCAGATATCAATGTGTTTGAAGGAAGAGTTCTTAGTGGAGATCAATTCATCTCAGATCGTGACAAGAAAGAATGGCTTGTAAAACAATTTTCAGGGTATTGTACAGAGATGGAAGGGGCAGCAATTGCGCAAACCGCATATCTTAACAAGATTCCTTTCTTAGTAATAAGAGCGATTTCCGATAAAGCAGATAATAGTGCAGAGACGGATTATAGTGAATTCGAGGCGAAGGCAATTGAACATACAATTAAGTTAGTATGTGGTTTAGTAGAAAGAATAGTTTAGAATATCACAGCAATGGTTGAAATATAGTCGACCGTTGCTGTTTTTTGTTGCTATCAAGAGGTTAATCAAGTTAGGTGTAAAGTAAGCAAGTAATTTGTCAATGACTTTTATGGACAAGGACCTTTTCAATTAAATGAGAATACGGTATAATAAATGTAAATTTATGGTAATGACGAAAGGGGAAGTTGGTATATGATACAGCAACTTTATGACGATTATATCTTTATTTATGGAATGGCGGGTTTGTGCGTATTAGGAACATTGTTAAAAATTATGGTGAGTCGTACATATAAAAGATTGATTAAGGCATCGGATAATATGGGATCTACGAAGCACAAATTAATGAAATTGATGAAAATGAAGTTTGAAGCTTGCTACAAATTAAAAATAGGTGTTAATAATGTGGATAGTTTTGTGGATAAGTATGTATATAAACATAAAATATGTGGAATTCACTTATACACATGGGAGAATATCGGTGGACAACTTTTGATTCTATGCCTTTTAGCCGGCACAGTAGGTTCGGTTTTGGGACTCGTATACAATTGTGGAAAAAACGATATTTTAATAACATTCTTTTCGGGGGTGTTTACTAGCAGTTTGTTGATAGTTGTGGAGAGTTTTATTAATCTGGGTGCCAAGAAGAGTATTTTGAAAGCTAACATTACTGATTATCTAGAGAATTTCCTAAAAGTTCGACTGGAACAAGAAAATTTCACTCCTGAAGTATTAGAAGAATATAGACAAGAATATTTTAGCAGTGTAAAAAAAAGTGATGGCAAGAAAGATAAAAAGAAAGAAACTAAAAGTGTAGAAAGCTCATCTATCGTTGAGGATAAGTATACTAGGAATCGAAGAATTGTTGAAGAGTTAAAGGCTGAGGAACAAGCCTTGAAACTAGATAAAGAGAAAGAAAGAGAAAAAAAGCGCCAATTTGAAAAAGAGCAAAGGTCAAGTTCAGATCTGAAAAATCAATCCGTAGCAGGTGAGAGAGAGATAAGTAAAAAAGAACGTAATAAAGAGATGCTATTAAGAGAAAAAGAACTTAATGCAAAGCAAATAAAGGCACAACAAGTTAGGGAAATTCCTGCTGAAGAGAAACCTAACAAGGCTGTAGATGAAGTACAAAAAAATCTACAACCTATCCATACTGTAAAAGAGGATGAGGTTGAGAGTATGCGCTTCTTGATCAAGAACCTTGCAGATACTGCGGCTAGTCAAGAGGGAGCGCATGAGGCAGAAGAACAAATAATGCCAAAGGAAAAAGTAGATTCCAAAAAGGATAATCAACGCGTGTCTAGAACAGAAAGTGAAGAGAAGATTATTGAAGATATTCTAAAAGAGTTCTTAGCCTGAAACGTTTTCTATAGCTAAAATGCTAAACTTTGCGAAAAACTGTTTAAATTGTATATTGAATATATAAGATCCATTTGTTAAAATAGGTTTAACTATTGAGTACACTTGAGAAGTATTGTGGTTTCAATTTACAATCTAGTGCGCTAATTTTAACAAAGGAGTGTTATTACATGAAAACAAGAGTTTCATTTGATTACTCAGCAGCCAAGAAGTTTATCTCTAACGATGAGATAAATATGATGGAAACAATCGCTGAGGGTGCAAAAAAACAGTTACTTAGTAAATCTGGTGCAGGTAATGACTTTTTAGGTTGGATTGATCTTCCTGTTGATTATGACAAAGATGAGTTTGCTAGAATTCAAGCTGCAGCTAAAAAAATTCAAAGTGATTCTGAAGTTTTATTAGTTATCGGAATTGGTGGATCTTATCTTGGAGCTAGAGCAGCTATTGAATTCTTACGCCACAGTTTTTATAATTCAGTATCAAAAGAGATTAGAAAAACTCCAGAAATCTATTATGTAGGAAATAATATTAGTAGTACTTATATTAGCCACTTAATTGAAACAATCGGTGATAGAGATTTCTCTGTTAACATTATCAGTAAATCAGGAACAACTACAGAACCAGCAATTGCTTTCCGTGTATTCAAAAAACTATTAACTGAGAAGTACGGAAAAGAAGAGGCGGCAAAACGTATCTATGCTACTACAGATAAGGAAAAAGGAGCGTTAAAGAACCTTGCAACAGAAGAAGGTTATGAGAGCTTCGTAGTACCTGATGATGTTGGTGGTAGATTCTCTGTATTAACAGCTGTAGGCTTATTGCCAATCGCAGTTAGTGGTGCTGACATTACTAAGTTAATGGAAGGTGCTGCAAGCATGAGAGAACGTTGTCTTAACAACTCATATGAAGATAATGATGCCGTTTTATATGCAGCAGTTCGTAATATCTTACTAAGAAAAGGTAAGAGTATTGAAATCCTAGCTAACTATGAACCAGCGCTTCACTATGTAAATGAATGGTGGAAGCAATTATATGGTGAAAGTGAAGGTAAGGATCAAAAAGGTATCTTCCCTGCAGCAGTTGATTTAACAACAGATCTTCACTCTATGGGACAGTTTATCCAAGACGGACAAAGAACAATGTTTGAAACAGTAGTAAATCTTGAAAAATCAACTTGTGAAATCATCTTAGAGGAAGAAGCAGTTGACTTAGACGGATTAAATTACTTAGCTGGTAAATCAGTTGATTTTGTTAATAAGAGTGCAATGAAAGGTACTCTATTAGCTCATACTGATGGAGACGTTCCAAACCTTATCGTTAATTTACCAGAACAAACAGAATTCTATTTAGGTGAGTTATTCTATTTCTTCGAATTTGCTTGCGGTGTAAGTGGTTATATCTTAGGTGTTAATCCATTCGATCAACCGGGTGTTGAAAGCTACAAGAAAAACATGTTTGCTTTACTTGGTAAACCAGGATTTGAAGCACAAAGAGAAGAATTATTAAAGAGATTATAGTAAAATAGAGCAATCTATTATAATAAATAAAGGCTATCTGTTAAGTTAGTAAACTTAGTGGATAGCCTTTTTCGTTATTAAATCTTGAGTTTTTACACGAAATAGATAGAATTATTCTTTGATAAAGGAATTGATTTTTTACATGCAACATGTAATAATGGCAATAGAGAGAGGGACACGTGTATCATGAAATATACGGAAGTTCTTGTGGAACATTTGAGGAAGGGTATACCAAGGAGGAAATAGTATGACTAAAGATCTGACTAGCGGGAGTCCAACGCGGTTAATATTAACGTATTCTGTACCATTGCTAATAGGTAACATATTTCAACAGTTATATAGTATGGCTGATACCATCATAGTAGGAAAATGTATTGGAGTAGAAGCTTTAGCGGCAGTAGGTGCCACTGGAGGCTTATCATTTTTAATTATTGGTTTTTTAATTGGCTTAACAAGTGGTTTTGCAGTCATTGCAGCACAAAAGTTTGGTGCAAAGGACATAGAAGGTTTACGTCAATCTGTGGGAACGTCAATTATTCTGTGTACGGTTACTACAATTGTTCTGACCGCACTGAGTTTATTAACAGCAGAACCATTATTAAGGCTTATGAATACGCCAGATGATATTATGGTTGATGCGCTAAAGTATATTAATGTTATATTCATAGGTACTGTTTGTACCGTATTTTACAATATGATTGCATGTATTCTACGTGCACTAGGAGATAGTAAAACACCACTATACTTCTTAATCGTGTCTTCAGTATTAAACATTGTATTAGATTTAGTCTTCATTCTTACCTTCCACATGGGCGTGGCGGGTGCTGCCTGGGCAACGGTAATATCGCAAGGCGTTGCAGGAGGATTATGTCTATTCTACACGCTGAAAAAGTACAGTATATTGAGATTAACGAAGAAAGATTTTACATATAATTCAGCTTTGGCTTGGAAACACTGGCAATTAGGATTACCAATGGCACTTCAATTCTCAGTTACTGCAATTGGTGTTCTTGTATTACAAGGTGCATTGAACTTATTTGGTTCCACTAAGATTGCAGCGTATACAGCGGCGTGTAAGGTGGAACAACTTGTAACGCAACCAGCAGGTACATTTGGCGTAACAATGGCAAATTATGCAGGGCAAAACTTAGGAGCAGGTAGAATTGACAGAGTAAAAGAAGGTGTGAAGAAATGCTCTATGTTGACAGTTATGTTTGCAGTTGCAGCAAGTGCTATTCTATTGCTCTTTGGAAAACCGTTAACAGGTTTGTTTGTAGATGGAAAAGAGGCTGAAGTATTCGCGAGTGCACAGGTTTATCTGACCGTCATTGCAGTATTCTTGCCTATACTTAATATGTTGTTTGTATATCGTAATGCATTGCAGGGGGTAGGGCATAGTTTTATGCCATTCATGGCAGGTGTGTTTGAATTGGTTGCAAGAACTGTGTGTGCATTTACACTACCAGCAGTGATCGGATTTGCGGGCATTTGTCTAGCAGGTCCAATTGCATGGATTGCGGCAACAATACCATTAGCACTTGCTTATCATAGTGTTATTAAGAAGTTGGAATAGGTCAAGTGCTGACGTGTTCAGATAGTTTTCCTTATGAATATAGCAACTATCTACCCTAAGTGAAGTTTTTATGTGAGAAGTTTGAGTTAGGTTATTAGTAGTTAGCGATTATTTATCAATAAGCGGTTTCATTAAAATTAGATTTGACAAATATTAAAAAGAGGAATACAATATGAAATTGAAATCGAATTTCATATTGTATTTTTTATTTATTGCAAAGATAGGAGGCCCTATATGGCTACTTCGAATGAATATAAAACAAAACAGAAAGAAGTTATTCAGAATTACCTCGAGAATCATGGAGAGAATCATGTTACGATTGATGAGGTCTTAAACCATCTACGCGATAATCAGATTTCAGTAGGAAGAACCACGATTTATAGATATATGGAAAAGTTGACTGAGGCAGGTACTTTAAGGAAATACTTTTTAGAAGAAGGGATGGGAGCTTGCTATCAGTATATAGGTGAAAATAAGGAATGTAATTCACATTTTCATCTTAAATGTATTAAGTGTGGTGTCCTATTGCATGTAAAATGTGATTATCTATCAGGAGCCGATAAGCACATATTATCGGAACATGGTTTTGAGATTGATAATACAAAAACTGTCTTGTATGGTTGGTGTAAGGCATGCAAATCGAATAAAGAAGGCTAATATCTGTCTTAGAGAAAAATAATTTAGAGAAAGGTAAAGGTAATGATGAAACGGTATAGGAAATTACAAGTTATAATATGTGTAGCGTGTATTGTAAGCCTTCTATTAATAGGCTGTTCCAAAGTGGAAACAACAGATAGTAAAGTAGCAGGCGATAATACATCTAAAATAAAAGTAGTAACAACATTATTCCCACAATATGATTTTGCAAATCAAGTGGGAAAGGATGCAGTAGAGGTTAAGATGCTATTAAAACCAGGTGTTGAGAGTCACACGTATGAGCCAGCACCAAGTGATATAATTGAAATCAATAAAGCAGACATATTCTTATATACTGGTGATGAGATGGAACCTTGGGTATCTAAGATTCTAGATAGTTTGGATAGTGATGTTATGATCATTGATCTATCAAAGAATATTACTCTTGATAAGGTAGGAGATCATGATCATGAACACGAGGATGAAGAAAGTGATGGAGACCACCTTCATGAAGATGAGAGTGAAGAAGCAGAACATGAAGAAGACCATGTGCATTCGTATGATCCTCACATCTGGACAAATCCATTGAATGCTAAGATTATGGTGGAGGATATTAAGACAGCGTTAAGTGAAGTAGATAAAGCAAATAAAATGACTTATGAAAACAATGCAAAAGACTATCTTGCTAGTCTTGATCAGTTAGACCAGGATATAAGAGAAGTAGTAAAACAAGCTAAGAGAGATGAGGTTGTGTTTGGTGGAAGATTTGCGTTCCATTACTTCTTTGAAGAATATGGGCTTGATTATGTATCTGCTTATGATTCTTGTTCTTCAGAAACGGAACCAAGTGCTAAGGTGATCGCAACAATCATTGATAAAGTAAAAGAAGATCAAATACCTGTTATCTTCTATGAAGAATTTGCTAATCCAAAAGTAGCGGAGTCAATTGCTAATGCAACTGGGGCTAAGACATTATTATTGCATTCTTGTCATAATGTATCTACAGATGATTATAAGAATGGTGCAACGTATCTTAGTTTAATGTATCAGAATCTTGAGAACCTTAAGGAGGCGCTTAATTAATATGAGTATTGTCACATGCAAAGATATCAGTATTGAATATGACGGAAAAGTTGCCGTTGATCAAGTTAGTTTTACAATTGAACAAGGAGACTATCTTTGTATAGTAGGCGAGAACGGTTCTGGTAAAAGTACGTTAGTAAAGGCTCTCATGGGTTTGTTAAAACTAAAGTCTGGCGAGATAGAGATAAACAAAGAACTCACGTTAGGAGGAATTGGATACCTTCCTCAGCAAGCAGATTCGCAAAAGGATTTCCCAGCATCGGTGTATGAGATTGTGTTATCTGGTTGCATTAAGAGCAAAGGATTAAGACCATTTTATAATGTTAAAGAGAAACAGCGGGTAAAAGATAATTTAGAACGACTTAATATCTTTGATTTAAGACATAAGAGTTACAGGGAGCTATCTGGAGGGCAACAGCAAAGAGTATTATTAGCAAGGGCTCTTTGTGCGACCGATTCCTTACTTGTATTAGATGAGCCAGTTACAGGGTTAGATCCTGTAGTTACGGCTGAACTTTATGATATTATTGAAGAATTAAATCGAAGAGAACATGTAACTATTATTATGGTCTCTCATGATGTACGTATGGCAACAAAAGGTGCGAATAAGATATTGCAGATGGGACGAAAGGTACTATTCTTTGGAAAAACCAAAGAATACATAAATACATCCTATGCAAAAGCATTGTTAGGAGGGGGACATTGATGATACAGACATTACAAGAGATGCTATCGTATCCATTCATATCACGAGCAGTAATTGTTGGGATATTAGTATCATTATGTGCTGCATTATTAGGTGTAAGTTTAGTGCTTAAGCGCTTTTCTATGATTGGTGATGGTTTATCTCATGTTTCCTTTGGCGCATTGGCAATTGCTATGGCAATGAATATTGCACCATTGAAACTTAGTATTCCTGTGGTTGTTATTGCTGCATTCTTCCTGCTACGACTTAGTAATAATAGTAAAATTAAAGGAGATGCTTTAATTGCATTGATATCGAGTAGTTCATTAGCGATTGGCGTTATTGTAATATCAAGAACCACTGGTATGAATGCAGATGTAGATAGCTATATGTTCGGTAGCATATTAGCCATGAATGACGATGATGTAAAACTTAGCATCATACTATCTATAACAGTACTTATACTTTTTGTGCTATTCTATCATCAACTATTCAGTGTTACCTTTGACGAGAATTTTTCAAAGGCAGCAGGAATTAATGTTTCCTTGTACAATATGCTAATAGCATTCTTAACAGCCATTACAATTGTATTAGGAATGCGTATGATGGGAGCCATGTTAATATCTAGTTTGATTATATTCCCGGCCCTAAGTTCAATGAGGATCTTTAAGAGCTTTCGATTGGTAGTAGTTAGCTCAGCGGTTATATCAGTAATATGTTTTATAATTGGTATGATCGTATCCTATCAATATTCAATACCAGTTGGGGCAAGTGTGGTTGTTGTAAATCTGAGCGTATTGATATTATGTAGTTTAGTAGGAAAGCATTAAGAATAATGAATATAAATAAACAAGAGCTGTCACGTGGTGACAGCTCTTGTTTATTACTTACTAGTATTAGTCTTCTTCTATTACATGAATTTCTAAATAATCAAAATCAATCTGATCGATAAAATTATCTTTAGTGAATCTTGTTTTATCATGACGTTTAAAGTCTGTTATATTAGAATCTAACCATATTGGCTTGGATAGATCAAAGGAATAACATATAGTATCGATCGCATCATATATCTTTTTAGTACGATTAAGGGTTAAATCGTCATTCTCAACCGTAATATCAGTTACCATTCTATTGTTTTTAAATATCTTTCCCCATAAGCGGAACATAGTAAATCTCCTTTCATACAACTCCTCACTGATTTATGGTAAAATTAAATTACACCACATAATTTAATACCCACAGACAGAAAGAAGTACTGGAAGACATCGCAAATACCCTCTACAAGCCTGTATCTGGGTGTTGTTTATCCAGCGTATTTTTTTGAACTACTTTTAATTCTGTTTCTTAAGTTTTGCATGGAACTTCGTGATTTCTGCTTCTTTACTAAAGTTCCTGATGCATCTAAATTTACTCAATTCAAACAGGACTTCTTGTTATACTTACAATCCATGTTTGATAAACTTGTCGATGTTACCGAGTCAATATGCCAATGAATTGATTCTAATTTAGCATCTATGACCATTTTTTAAGAAACATCCGTTAGTAAAGCCTATGAATTTATAGGGGATTCTGCTTTTAATACAATTGAAATCTACAAAGCACTTTTTACTGAATCTCTTGGTTTTAACAAAGCATACATTTCATTTAATAAGCGATCTGCTTTAAAATATGAGGATTATACATTTAATGAAGATGGCATTCCCACAGGACCTTCACTTTCAATGAAGCCAGAGAGTAATACAGGAAATCTTCGTTGTGATAACAAAGTCTTTAAGTGTGCATGCCCTAAGATGAGCAGGGACAGTTATAATGATGATAAATATCATAGCATTTCCCATTGTGAAAATCCATGTACTGTTTAGCAATTTTCTATTTATTCAATAATATAGGAACTTGCTTAGATTATCAAGTATTTCCTGTATTGAATTTTATAAACTAAAAACATAAAAGTCTAAAAATTATTTAATCTCATGTATTTTATTAAAAAAATGTAAGAACGGTACACAATATAGATATCAAAATACAGAAAAGTCTATGAAAACTCATTAATTTAATATTAAGTAAATTATATAAATTTTTCAAGATATTTTAGCATACTACTAATGTACCGTTCAAAAAATTCGAACTATGACATAAGACTTATAGTTTTTTACATTGTGACTTTATAATAAGAGATAAATATACAATGAAGGTAAGTAGGAATAGAAATAGTTGTATTACGACTCGGTCTAGATTGATATAGAGCTAAGATCGTGTAATTGTGGAAATATAGTCTAAGTTTAAGTAATTATTACCATTATTTATTAGTCAATGATAACGAAAAAACTATCGTAATATTTATTTAGGCTTACTTTTATCTATATACTCTTGAACAATATCGCGTATAAGAAAAATTAGGATTTCTAACTTATATTATTAGAATAAAAAGATACTGACATACTGTAAGAAAATAGAAAATAAAATAGGAAATATATGATTTATGGTGAAAATTAAATATATAAAATATTAATTACATGTTAAAGAACTATATAATTAAAATAGATAAAAAAATCGTAAGAATATATTAATAAATCAACAGGAATATTATGATATTATATGGATTAATCTGTAATTTTTAAGCACATATTTATTTTTACGCTTCATCTTATGAAAAAGGAAAAAGGAGGTGAATTATCTTTAAGAGTACATTTGCAAAATTACAAAAAAACTATAATTAGGAGGGAATCATATTATGAATAATATGGTAAAAAGAGAAGATGGTAAGTATCTAATGAATATGAAACATTTCCATAAAGCTATTACGGCAACAACGTCAGCAACTACGCATGCATTTTATGCATACTAATGAGAAGATATGGACGAATTAGTTAATTCCTACATAATTTATTTATGTAAAAACTACTATATGAGAAATAGAGATGTATTTACTAATAGTCACTATAAAAAAAACAATTGGGAAGTTTGTGATAGTATTATATTTGAGGAAGAGTTAATTAATATATTGATTAATTCACTTATCAGTCATGAAGGTGATATATCACAGGTATTACAAAGCAGAATAGTAAACTATGTAACAAATGTTATACATAATGAAAAAGTGAATAATCATCGACGATCACTACTTGTTAAAGAAATGATGAGTAACAATACTTACCCAGAAAAAACGAATACACTATCTAAATATTCTTTAGCGGATTCGATATTAGTTGAATTAGATAATAGAATAGAAAATACATGTCGTTGTAATTTTTTGGGAGTATTAATTTATAATGATCATGCTGAAAATCTCAGGGAGGCAGTTGAGGTTGAAGATTTAAGTTTTGTTTTTAAGAATGTAAAACAAGTAAGCATAATTGGAAACCTGGATTTTGCTACTGATAATGTATTTACCGTTTTAGACGTGAACCATAAAGTGAATGATAATTATAGAGAGTTTCGAATATTATGTATATCAAACTTTAAGCACCTTATATTTTCAATAGAGTATAAGAATGTAGAAATTGAAACTTATAGATATGAAGGTAATAACCCTATTTTAATGCAAAGGTGCGCTAATAAAATTAGACCTAATAGTTTAGAATGTAAATAATAGGAAAAACACAATCTATTAAATTAGTCCAATTATTTCAAGAAAGAAGTTAAAAACTTTTCCAACTGTAGTTATGGTTGGAAAAGTTTTTAACTCTTTTTTGTATACAAGCCTTACTATAATGATAAAATACGTTACTCATAGTAGCTGTAAGCTATCCTTGACTTGGCAAATGGATTCGAAAAGTTGCGCCTCCATTTGGTGTGTCTAGTACTTGTAGTGTTCCACCATGCTTTAAGATTAATTCTTTGGCGATACTAAGTCCAAGACCATAGTGTTTTTTATCTGTTCTGGAGGAATCTGCTTGATAAAATCGGTCGAAGACATGATTTTTTTGCTCATCAGGAATGCCAGGTCCATAATCAACAACTTCAATAACGAGATTAAGGTTACGTTTATGGGAATTATAAGCACGTAATAAGATGCCCTTGTTTTTATCCGTGTAGCGAAGTGCATTATCCATTAATATAGTCAGAACTTGTTTGATGCGGTCACAGTCTCCAATTACGAGGGGGAGAACATCATCACAAAGCTTAAGTTCAATCGGTATCTTCTGTTCATTATACAAGGAGCAAAAAGTATCATAAACCTCAATTAATAGGATCTCCACGTCAACAGAATCTATGGAGAGAGGCCAAGTTTTAGCATCGGACGCGGCTAACAGTAGTAAATCGTTAATTAGGTTAACCATTCGATCACTTTCACTCTCAATGTGAGGGAATATGGAGTCGGACTTCTCTGGGTTTTTACGTATGGTAGAAATTCCTGTGCGGATTACAGTAAGAGGAGAACGTAATTCATGGGATGCAGCAGCAATAAACTCAACTTGTTTTTGTTGGCCTTCCTCTACAGGCTTGACCACTTTATTGATAAAGAAAAAGCTGAATAAAAAGAGTAAGAAAGAACCACCTAGGGTTAATAAACCATAGCGAAGGACTAGGTACGAGGTATTAAGGCCAGGTTGATCTAGTATCTTAATAATATAAATTAAACGTGCATTATCATTAGATACAAAGGAAGTAACGCATCCTAGATAGGATTCATCAAAACTACCACCAAGTTTATAGATATCACTTGTATAGTTACGGTTTGAAAAAACAGTACTATCAAGTATCATACCTTCAGAAGCAATTTCACCTTCGAGGGTCTCGTACAATTCAGATTGATCTGTCTTAGTATGGATCTGAAAGTAAGCAGGAATAACAACTCCATTGTCCTCAATGCGGACAAGGAGGTTATTAGATTCTTGAAACTGAATAAGCCATTTGGTTTTGATAGTACTCGTATTGGTTAATTGGTCCACAATCTGAGTCACATTGTTCTGAAACAGATTACGTTGGTATTGTTTTTCTTGAAGAGTATTCATAATGAATACTACAATCATTACAGCCGCTAATATAGCAGTTGTGCTTAAGCCATAAAAGACAATAAGGCGATTCTTTAATTCCTTTAGCATTCATTTTCCTCCAAACGATAGCCTACACCTCGAACGGTTTTCAATGTAACTTGACTATGGATACTCTTAAGGCGTTTTCGTAGGAAGTGAATAAAGTTATCTAAGTTTCCATCTGTAACAAAAGAGTCCGCTCCCCAAACACGCATAAGTAGTAATTCTCTTTCTAAAGTTGTACTCCTGTTGCGGATAAAGAATGCTAATAAATCTGATTCTCTCTTGGATAGGTTACAACTTTCGCCGTTATGTTCTATACATAAATTAGTTGTATCTAGTGTAATGTCACCAAAGGCAAGGAGATTGGTGTTCTCTAATTTTGTTACTCTTCTAGCTAATGCGCGAATTCTTGCGAACAATTCTTCCATCTCGAAAGGTTTAGTAAGATAGTCGTCTGCACCCTGATCAAGCCCTTCGATACGGTTATGTAGAGTGTTCATGGCTGTCAACATAATGACGGGGGTGGAATTAGATTTGGAACGAATTTCGCGTAGTATGCTAATGCCATCTTTTCCAGGAAGCATTCGATCCAGAATAATAACATCGTAGGCATTGGAATTAATATAGAAGTCTGCATCTTCACCATCATAGCAGAAATCTACTAGAAACTGATTCTTTACCATTTCAATTTGTAAAATATCGCATAACTCTTTATCATCTTCAATCATTAACACTCTCATATTAATAAACATGCTCCTTTCATAAGGCTTGGTACTCTGCGTAATTTCATTATTTATAAAACTATGTTACCATATATGTATATAAATGAATAGTTATTAAAACCTTAAGGTTATTTAGAGAAAAGAATACTATGATGGAATCAGAAAGATGAAAATCATTCACTAATAAGAAACAAAATCGTAAGACTATGAAAGGAGTAGGGGAATTAATGAGTAAGTTAAAAAAGAAATTAGGTGCGATTATAATGGTATCCATACTTACTACCACAATCTTAGCAGGGTGTGGAAAGGATAGTAAGGAAGTCGGTAATGTTAAGGGGAGGTATGTAGAAACAACCGTTGAAATTCCTGAAGAACTAGAGAGTGGCAGTGCAATTAAGATGGAACAGTCAGAAGATGGATTACCAATTATATATGCATCGGAAGAAGAGAATAATAAAGTAAATATTAATATATATAAGATGCAAGAAAACGGTAAATGGACTAAGGATTCACCTGAGTGGTTACAAGATATTTCACTACAAGATGAAGAAAAGTTTACAGACCCCATTATTACAGTTAATGATATATTTAGTGACAAACAGGGAAGGCAATACATTTATTATAATCAATATGATAGTTCTATAGGAATGGCATATCTGTGTATGACTACAGATGGAAAAGAGAGAACCGATCTAACTTTTGAGGGTTGGAATGAAGCAGAAGAAAGTAATAGTGTAACATATTATAGTTTGCCAGGAGATGTGAAAGTGCTTAACAATGGAGACATCATGGCTCAGTTCAATTCGGAAATAATTGTTTATGATAATCAAACTAAAGAGGAAAAAGCCTCGTTTCCAGTAGATTCTAATGAGATGAGTTCCGCAACAATCACAGATAAGAATGTTTTTATGGTACAAAGAAATTATGAGACTGGGTATATAACAGGCGTTGCCGGTATAGATATAGAGGATTATACCAAGCCTGTGCAAACGTATACATACGAAGGACGTACAGAGAGCTATGAGCCAAAACTGAGTACGAATGAAGATGGAGATATTATTTTGTTAGATACAGAGGGGATCCACGTATTAACAGTTGGGACATCGCTTTGGAATACGGTTGTAATTGGTGAATTAAATACTATGTACATGCCTTCCGCTGGATTAATTGATATGTATCAGGATCATGAAGAGAACTATTATGTATTATACAGATTAGATGGTTCTGGGTATTATCTAGCGAAGTATCAGTATGATAAAGATACTATGTCTGTACCAAACAAGAATATTACCGTATATACATTAAAAGATGACATGGTGTTAAGAGAAGCTGCGGTAGCGTTCAATAAGGAACATCCGGAGGTAATGGTAACGATAGAAGTAGCAATGGACCGTAACTCTTCTACGACTGTTGAAGATTATATTAAGGCATTAAACACGCAACTACTTGCAGGTTCCGGACCAGATATCCTTGTGACAGATGGGCTTCCAGTTGATTCTTATATTGATAAATCAGTGTTGTTAGATCTAAGAGAAATTATACAACCAATGGTTGTCTCAGGGGAACTTCTATCAACAGTTATGGATTCTTATGATACTAGCGGACATATATTTACTGTTCCAACTAGAATCTCGCCATATATTATAGTTGGTAGATCAGATACCGTTAACATGGCGAAGACCTTTGATGGGTTAGTGGAGGCGTCAAAACAAACCTGGAAGAGACCTTTGATAGGAGAAATTACACCACAAGATTTAATATCTAGTTTCTTGCCAACAGAGTTAAGTACTATAATTTCAAAAGAAAATGGAAAGAAGGTAATTGATTACGATAAGTTATTAGAATTTTTGACAAAAGCTCAGAACCTATACAATAACATTGATGGTGTAACAGAGTATTCCAATGGTGGTATGAATAATGTATTTAGCCTTCCATATAGTATGCAAGCCACGTTAACGAACATAGGGGGATTATACAATTCGACTTTTGAGGTTGCTATTAAGAACTTCATTAAAAATGGTTCTATAGAATCGTATGATAATGCTTATAAGGGCGTTATTGAAGTTGGAATTAATGTGAGTACTAAATACCCTGATATAGCAAAAGAGTTCATTAAGTCATTATTATCAGAAGAGATGCAAACAAAAGATTATAGTGAGGGTGTTCCGGTTAATAACAAAGCTATTGATCAGTTCATTGATTTGGAGCGTGATATAGCCGCCTATACAGGAATTCAGAATGAAGATGGAGAGTCTGTAATGTTCGAGATTCCTTGGTTCAGTAAAGATGATAGAGAACTATTGGCGCAGATTTGTAGAAGTGTTGATAACCGTGTGAGTATAGATGAGAGGGTTATAGAGGTAATAAAAGAGCAATTCAGTGAGTCTATAGTAAATGGAACATCAATGGAAGAGTGTGCGGACAAAATCGGTAATGAGTTAAACTTATATCTATCTGAGTAGAAAGGCATTACTCCTTGAAAATACAACTAAAAGAAGATATAATCTAACTAATAAAAGTAGCATTATTAATTAGTATACGTTAGGGGGATAATCATGGAGGGTGTAGAAAGAAGAGAAAAATTAATTTCTATCTTAAAGAATAGAAAAGAAGAGCCGATTTCAGGAACAGAACTTGCTAAACAACTTGGTGTTAGCAGACAGGTCATTGTACAGGATATTGCACTTTTAAGGGCAGTGAATAAGAATATATTATCTACAACAAAGGGATATCTCTTGTATTACCAAGAAGCAAAGAAGGTAAATCGCTGTTTTATGGTGAAACATACCAATGATTTAATTGAGGATGAATTATGTACCATTGTAGATCATGGCGGTAAAGTTTTGGATGTCATTGTAATGCATGATATCTACGGAGAAATTAGGACAGATTTAATTATATCGAATCGTAAAGACGTATATGACTTTGTTAATAAAGTTAATGAAAAGCAGACAGTTCCTTTGAAGGAACTAACAGATGGGACACATCTTCATACAGTAGAAGCAGATAGTGAGAATGTCTTAGATGATATAGAGGATGCATTAAGAGAAAAAGGGTATTTAATCTAAGGCTGTAGAACAAGATACTTAATAGCAATGATAAATGAAATACACATTTATCATTGCTATTTTTTTTATTCTATGATACATTACTTATGATTGACAAGACAGCTGTAACTAAAAAGTTTACACCTGTATTTACATAGGAAAAGGAAAGGGGATCTAGAAGAATGGATAAAGTAAAAAAACTCTTGAATCGTATCTTTATTGATGGGTTGAGTGGAATGGCACTTGGTTTGTTTGCGACATTAATTGTAGGGACGATCATAAAGCAATTAGGTTCTTTAATTGGCGGTGATATCGGTAATACACTTACGGTGTTAGGAACAGTCGCTTCTGTGCTTACAGGTGCAGGAATTGGATGTGGTGTAGCATATAAATTCAAAGAAAGTCCATTGGTAGTATTGTCAGCAGCGACAGCAGGTATGGTTGGAGCTTATGCAAGTGAAATCCTTAAGGGAACATTAATTGTTGAAGGAGCAGTCAACCTAGCTAAACCAGGAGAGCCACTTGGTGCATTCATTGCTGCATACATAGGTATTGAAGTAGGACATCTGGTATCAGGGAAGACGAAGATAGATATTCTTGTTACACCACTTTGTTCAATTATCTCTGGTAGTGTGGTTGGGTTATTAGTAGGGCCTCCAATCTCCACATTCATGATTGGACTTGGTGATTTAATAGAAATAGGGACTAAGCAACAACCATTTATCATGGGAATTATCGTATCGGTATTAATGGGTATGTTCTTAACTTTACCAATTAGTTCAGCGGCAATTGGGCTTGTACTTGATCTCAGTGGACTTCCAGCGGGGGCAGCTACAGTTGGTTGTTGCGCTAACATGATTGGCTTTGCCGTTGCAAGTTATCGTGAAAACAAAGTGGGCGGACTTCTTGCACAAGGTGTAGGAACAAGTATGTTACAAGTTCCTAATATCGTTAAAAAGCCAGTAATCTGGTTACCAGCAATTATTGCAAGTGCTATATTAGGACCATTATCCACCATGGTATTCAAGATGACCAATAATGCAGCAGGTTCTGGAATGGGAACAGCTGGGTTTGTAGGGCAAATCATGACATATCAGACTATGGTAGGGGCAGAAGGCGCAACCATTGTACTAATAAAAATTGCATTAATGCATTTTATCTTACCTGCAATTTTAGTAATATTAATTTCTGAATTTATGAGAAAGAAAGGATATATCAAATTCGGAGATATGAAGTTAGAGGTGTAGATGCAGTAGAGGTAAATACATTTTACGTATAAGACTTGTGAAGCAGTAAATACTGTTTCATAGGTCTTTATTTTTACAATTGACCCTGATATTCTATTTTTCATTGGAAAATAGATTTAACTATAGTATAATTAGTCACAAGAAAACAAAAAGGAGAGTTGCATATGAAGAGAATTGGTTTGTTAACAAGTGGTGGAGATTGTCAAAGCTTAAATGCAACCATGCGAGGTGTTGCAAAATCATTATATGAAGCATATGGATCTGATGAGATTGAGATATATGGTGTATTAGAAGGATATAAGGGATTAATCTATGGAAACTATGAACAAATGAAACCAAAAGACTTCTCTGGAATTCTAACAGAGGGTGGAACAATCATTGGAACTTCAAGACAACCTTTTAAATATATGCGTACTCCTGACGAGAACGGATTAGATAAGGTTAAGGCAATGAAAGACAATTATAAGAAGATGAAATTAGATTGTCTTGTAATCTTAGGTGGTAATGGAACGCATAAAACAGCAAATCTTCTTAAAGAAGAAGGGTTGAATGTAGTAACATTACCTAAGACAATTGATAATGATATCTGGGGAACGGACATTACGTTTGGTTTCCAAAGCGCGGTTAATATTGCGACTGATGCAATTGATTGTATTCACACAACAGCAGCATCTCACCGTAGAGTGTTTATCGTAGAAGTAATGGGACACAAAGTAGGTTGGTTAACCTTACATGCGGGGATTGCTGGAGGGGCGGATGTTATCTTAATACCAGAGATCCCATATAATATTGATTCCGTAGTAGCGGCAATAGAGAAAAGAACTGCTGAGGGAAAGAAATTCTCTATTCTTGCAGTTGCAGAAGGAGCAATCTCTGCTGAAGACGCAGTACTATCTAAGAAAGAGAGAAAAGCAAAATATAAGAATTCACCTTATCCTTCTATCTCCTATAAGATTGGTAAAGAGATTGAAGAAAAAACAGGACAAGAGATTCGCATCACAGTACCTGGACATACTCAGCGTGGAGGTGCACCATGTCCATTTGACCGCGTAATCTCTACTCGTTTAGGAGCAGCGGCAGCAGAATTAATTAAGAAGGAACAATACGGATATATGGTAGGATTCCGTGATGGAGAGATTATTCCCGTTCCATTAGAAGAAGTAGCTGGTAAATTAAAGATGGTTGATCAAAACGCTTCCATTATCAAAGAAGCAAAGAGTATTGGTATTAACTTTGGAGATTAGTAAGTAATCGTTAATTGCAAAAACAAATTACTTTTGTTATGATAGGATAATAAAGTAATAGAAAAGGATGTGCAGGGTATGGCATATACTGCCCTTTATAGAAAGTTCCGACCAACTGAATTTGGTGATGTTAAAGGCCAGGATCATATAGTAACAACGTTAAGAAACCAAATTAAATCTGACCGTGTGGGACATGCATATTTGTTCTGTGGTACAAGAGGAACTGGTAAGACAACCATAGCTAAGATTTTAGCCAAGGCAGTTAATTGCGAGAATCCAATAGGTGGTAATCCATGCAATGAATGTAGCATGTGTAAGGAAATTAATAATCAGAATTCCATGAACGTAATTGAAATAGATGCTGCTTCTAATAATGGTGTTGACAATATACGTGATATTATTGATGAGGTGCAATATTCACCCACAAGGGGACGTTATAAGGTATATATTATCGACGAGGTTCATATGCTTTCAGCAGGAGCATTTAATGCCCTTCTTAAGACATTAGAAGAACCTCCTTCTTACGTTATCTTTATCTTAGCAACAACGGAAGTCCACAAGATTCCAGTGACAATATTATCAAGATGTCAGCGTTATGACTTTAAACGAATTACCATTGATATAATCACAGACAGGTTGTATGAGTTATTAGAGAAAGAACAAGTAGAAGCTGAGGAAAAGGCAGTGCGTTACATCGCTAAGTCAGCAGACGGAGCACTTCGTGATGCGCTAAGTTTGTTAGATCAATGTATGGCATTTTATTTTGGTGAAAAACTAACCTATGATAATGTGCTTGAGGTACTTGGTGCTGTTGATACACAGGTTTTCTCCACTCTTTTGCGTTATATCATTGATGGTAAGGTAACTGATTGTATAGAGCTTATCGAAAGACTTATCATTGAAGGTAGAGAGCTTGGGCAGTTCGTAGTAGACTTTACCTGGTACCTTCGTAATCTGTTATTAGTTAAGACATCGGAGGCAGCAGAAGATATTATTGACATATCATCAGAGAATCTAATAGAATTAAAAGAGAATGCAACGAATATATCAGTAGATACTTTAATGAGATATATCAGGATTTTCTCAGAGCTTTCGAATCAAGTTAAATATGCATCACAAAAACGTGTACTTGTTGAGATAGCAGTCATAAAATTATGTAAACCACAGATGGAAAGAAGTTATGACTCTATACTGGACAGGTTAAATCAAATAGAAAAACAGTTACAGAATGGAGTACAGATTGTAGCAAATGGTGGACCAAGCAGCAATATAGTTGCACCTATAGAACAAGAGGAAGATGCTACACCATCAATCTCCATGGAAGACCTTGAGAAAGCGGTATCGGAAGATATTAAACAAGTGGTACAGAATTGGAGAGCAATTATAGGCGGGCTTTCGGGGTCTTTAAAGCCAATGCTGTTGAATGCTAAGCTTAGTATTGGACCAGACAATCAATTAATTCTTATATTTACAGAAGCTGTAGATAAGGATTATGTAGAGAAAGAGGAACGTATAGAAGCAATCGAAGCTTCCATTGCTGAGAAGATTGGTAAGCGAGTCGCTATACGCACGAAGCTTATTGATTCAGGGAATGAGAAGACGAATGAATTTCCTGATTTAACAAAGATATTCAAAAACATTGATATAGAATATGAAAATTAACTACTTAAGAGTATTATAACGAATATGAAGTAGGAATTAAGTAACTAGAAAGTAGTAAGTAAATAGGAGGAATATTAATATGGCAAAAAGAGGTGGATTCCCAGGAGCAATGCCTGGTAACATGAACAATCTGATGAAGCAAGCGCAAAAGATGCAAAAACAGATGGAAGAAAAGACAAAGGAAATAGAAACAAAAGAATGGGAAGCTACTGCAGGTGGCGGAGCTGTAACTGTTAAAGTTTCAGGTAAAAAAGAAGTTGTATCTGTTAAACTATCAGAGGAAGTTGTTGATCCAGATGATATTGAGATGTTAGAAGATCTTATTGTAGCTGCTACGAACGAAGCATTACGTAAGATGGAAGAAGAATCAGCTCAAGTTATGAACTCAATTGCAGGCGGTCTAGGCGGATTAGGCGGCGGATTCCCATTCTAATAAAGAATTAGAATACTGCATAAAAGGCATGAATGTTTCTTACAAATCGAAACTTTGTGCCTTTTTTATATAGTAGGAAGGTAGCATGGTGTAAACATGGATTATTATAGTAGTCAAATAACAAAATTAATAGAACAATTATCAAGATTACCAGGAATAGGTGGTAAGACAGCACAACGTTTGGCTTTTCATATAATTAATATGCCACAGGATCAAGTTGCAGCATTATCGGCATCTATTACGGAAGCGAAAAATAATGTCAGGTATTGTACAAGCTGTTACACATTAACGGATAAAGAAGTATGCCCAATCTGTGCAAGTGAGAAGAGAAATCATAAACAGATTATGGTGGTAGAGAATACAAGAGATTTAGCGGCATATGAGAAAACCCAAAAATATGACGGGATTTATCATGTGTTACATGGTGCAATCTCTCCAATGCTTGGAATTGGACCATCAGATATTAAGTTGAAAGAGTTAATGTTACGTCTACAAGGGGAGGTAGATGAAGTCATTATAGCAACCAATTCAAGCCTAGAAGGAGAAACTACGGCCATGTATATTAGTAAGTTAATAAAGCCAACCGGAATTAAAGTTAGTAGGATTGCCAGCGGTGTACCAGTAGGTGGAGACTTGGAATATATTGATGAGGTTACACTGCTTCGTGCGTTAGAAGGAAGAACAGAATTATAAAAGTGCATTAAAATGTGTCGCCGGGCACCCCGTCTCATCGTTGAGGCAACCCCGTTTATCCTCGAACAAGTAGAAAGTGAATACGAAAATTGAAACGAAATTAACCTCGTTCACAGACCTAGATAGGGCATTAAACCGCCCCGTCTCAGGTCTGTTTTTTTTACCCATTTCAGACCAGACCACGCAACGCTTCTAAAATTAAACATTAGAAAAATCCCTGGAAAATCAACCATCCCAGCTCTTTTCACATCCTTGAGAGAAAGAAGAAAGAACAGAAAAAGAGGAAGAAAAGAGAAGAAAAAAAGATAGAAGAAATTATGAACGAAAAACGCAATCTTTGAAGATTATTGTGGATAACTGTAATGAGGATGGCCCCGTTAGAGGATAAATGAAATTGCCCCTACGAGGCAAATTGGGATTACCCGATGATATAGTGGTATTCAAAAATGATGTTATTCGGGAAATTATTTTACAGGGGTAAGCTCTGAAAGTGGCTTAAAATAAGGATTTTTCAATATTTGATTTTAAGAAGCTATACAAAATCCCGGATTTTGATGAAATCCGGACAAAAATCGGAAGAAAATCGGAAAAAGTTCGGAAAAAGTTCGGAGGAAAAGAATAGAAATGTTGATAGAAGCTTTTAAAATAAGGCGTTTCAGAAGATTCAATTTTCCGAACATTTTCCGGATTTTATCCGAATTACGCCCGAACTTTTTAATAATCGGGAAAATCTCATTAAAAATCGGAGGTGAGTAAGATTAGAAACAGAATTCAAAAGGGTCGTTGCGAAAAGAAGAAGGTCAGTAAGTGTCAGGAAATTTGTAAAACATATGATAAGGTTCAGGCAGCATGTCTGGATTATTTATCAGAACGGGAGGATATTGTAGAAATCCAATGCAATGTATTCTTGGATGGATTAGATAAAGAGGCGGAATATACAACAGATTTCGTGTGTAAAAAGGCAAATGGAGATTTGCTAGTGAGGGAATGTGTTTATAGGAAGAACTTGTTAAGACCATCGGTCGCTCTACTCATGGAAGAAAGCCAGCAGTTCTGGTTTAACAGAGGAGTATTGGATTGGCAGGTCGTAGTAGAAAAGGAGAAAGCTATTGAAGCAGAATGATGTTATAAAAAATAGCGAAGGAATTATCTTTCGTGTGTTAGAGCTGAATGATAATAAGCTCTTTGTTGTGGATTGTAATAAAAAGAGGATGCCATTCTGGATTAACGTAGAGGAAGTGGCCGACTGTGAGGAATATGAGTTATCTGCATTGGATGAAGTGATTGAGCAAGATGCATTAGCTAAAATGAATCAGCGCTTTACTATGATAGCCGAAATACTACCCGTGCTATCTTCTGAGAACGAAAGGAATTATACCATTGCTGAAGTATCAGGAAGGTTTACTGTGAGTAAACAAACATTAAGGAGCTATCTTTGGAGATACCTCGTATTTCAGGATAAAAGAGCATTAGCGCCGGTGGTAAGGGAAGCCTCAGAAAAGCAATTATCAAAAGATGAGAAGAATATCCGTTGGAGTCTAAACAAGTTCTACTATACCAGCCACAAATGCAGCCTCCAGTATGCATATCGAATGATGCTAAAAGAAAAATATTGTGATACAGATGGAAGGTTAATTGAAAGTTACCCTTCATTTCACCAGTTTAGGTATTTCTATCGTAAGACCAGAAAGCTCGAAAACCAGTATATCAGCCGGTATGGGCTAAAGTATTACCAACGGAATTTAAGACCATGTGTTGGTGAGTCAGTGCAAACCTTTGCTTCTGCGCCAGGAGCAGCTGCTATGTTTGATTCTACGATTTGTAATATATTTTTATTGGATGAATCAAAAACCAATATTGTTGGGAGGCCTATTCTTACAATTTGTGTTGACGGATTTTCAGGAATGATTTTGGGATATTATTTAAGTTGGGAAGGCGGAGTGTATAGTCTAAGAGAATTAATGTGTAATATTATTGCAGATAAAGTTGAGCATTGCAATAGATATGGAATAGCTGTCGCTAAGGATGAATGGCCATCACAGTTTCCCGGTTGTTTTGTAACCGATAAGGGTCGTGAGTATACGAGCCAGACGTTTTCTCAGCTTGCTGAATTAGGAGTAACAATCGTTGACCTACCAGCATATCGTCCGGAACTCAAGTCGAGTGTTGAGCGAGCATTTCAGGGATTGGATGAACTTATGAAACCGTATCTACAGGGTAAAGGATACATAGAAAATGACTACCAAGAGCGGGGCTCAAAGGATTATCGAGCAATGGCGTCACTGAATCTTATTGAATTTGAGGCAATATTATTACGTTGTATTATATTTTATAACAATAAACGGTTAATGAAAGATTTCCCTTATACCGAGCAGATGATTAGGGATAAAGTTAAGCCTCATCCAAATGATATATGGAATTGGGGTTTTAATAATTTGCCAGGGTGCAATTTAATAGAGGTAGATAAATCACAGTTATTGCTTACTCTATTACCCAGAGCAAAGGGCAGATTTTCACGCTTTGGTCTGACGGTAAATAAGCTGAGATATCATAATCAGGCTTACAAAGAAATGTATTTAAAAGGTGGGGAAATAGTAGCTGCCTATAACCCGGAGGATATTACATATGTATTTGTAATAAATAAAGGGAACTATGTCCGTTTTAACCTAATAGATACTAGGTTTGAAGGGAAATCATTATCTTGTGTAGAAGACCTTAAAAAAGAGCAAGGGCTGATTATGAAGGAAGCTGAGGTAGAAAAGCTTCAAGCAGAAATTGACCTAGCAAGAAATATTCAAATCATTACCTCTCGTGGCAATAATGATAATAGGAGTATTAAGGATATTCGTAAAAATAGGCAAAAAGAAACTAAAAGAAAGCATAGGGATATTATAGGGGAGGAGTTGTAGGATGAATGATTTTATGAATCAAATCCCCAAAATGCTTGTGGGAGAAGAACTACTGAGAGCATTGACGTTCTTACCAGAATATAATGAGAATATACGAAACGCTGGGACGGATATCAGGCTCCAAAAGTTAAGCGAGATATATCAAATTTATATACCAACATCCATGTCAGTTGAAGTATATAGTAAGCTTTATCTTGCAATGGTGCGGAATTTAAATAAGAAATGTGATAGTAAAGGCATTAAATCGACTTATGTTGGGATAAATAATGGTGAGAATTTTTCCATCATAGGTGATTCTGGCTTGGGCAAAAGTAGTAGCGTCGATTTGAGCCTCATATTATGTGGAGGAAATAAAGTTTTGGATTTTGAGAACAGTCAATATAGTTCCAAAATTATTCCGATGATTAGTTGTCAGTGCCCACATGACTGTTCTATTAAACAAATGCTATTGTCTATCCTGCAACAGACTGATTTCAGCATTGGCAGCAATTATTATGAAAAAGCTGTACAGTCAAAGGCATCTGTAGATATATTGATTGGAACTGTGGCACATAAGGTTGCTTCCCATCATACCGCAGTAATAATAATAGATGAGATGCAAAATGTCTTAAATAACGTTGTAAATGGTCAAAAATTAATGATGGCACTGACTCAGTTAATAAATTCCGCTGCTGGAGTTAGTCTTGTTATGGTCGGTACTCCAATATTGAAACAGCTGTTTGAGTCAGATATCAAATTGGCAAGACGCTCGGTAGGATTAACATATAACAAAATACCATATGGAGCATTCTTTGTTAATTTTTGCAGAACACTTTATCAATATCAATATGTAAAAAATAAGAGCGATTTAGATGATGGAATGATACGATTATTATATCAGTACTCTGATGGGAATCTGTCAATTCTAAAGGAGTTATTTTATGATGCTCAGGAACTTGCGATTCTAAATCAATCGGAATCCTTGGATAGTAATGCGTTCAGGATTGCATATAGCCAAAGGATGGATATGCTACATATACATATGGCTACTTCTTTGAAGAAGCAGACGAATGTAATCAAAAACGATACGCAATTACCTGAAAGCATGTTTGCAGGCGAAACAGCTGTGAAGAGAAATAATATTAACGAAATTATTTTGAATGCAAAGAAATATAATCAAAATTCTGTTGATAACTTAAAATCTGTAGGATTATTGATGGAGGTGGCTATATGATGCATTATTTCCCTAAGCCTTATCCGGACGAATTATTGTATTCTGTCCTAGCGCGTTACAGTAAAGAAGCAGGAAATATTAATACTATTTCTAACATAGAAGATATGTTTGGAAGCAGAAATGTAATTTCATCTCCAGAATTGCCAGGGAAAATTGATATGCTGATATCGAGCTTACCAGATTATCAGTATACATCAGATTATTTTATTCACACTCATACTATGTTTCCTTATATATCCTCGTTTTTACCGGAAGATAGGGCAAGAGAAGTTAGTGCACTCATGAAAGAAGGACACGTATCACTAATATATAACAAGTCAGGATTGATATCATCATGTAGCATTAATCAGAATCGTCAATTTCGGTTTTGTCCAGAATGCATGAAAGAAGATATTCTAAATTTGGGGGAGACATACTGGCACCGTCTGCACCAGATAACAGAAGTACTGATTTGTCCTAAGCATAAAGTTCCTTTGCATAAGAGCAGGGTATTAATGCGCGGAGCTTATAGACAAAGCTTTATTGCAGCTGATGATGAAAACTGTATATCAAATGAGGCAATTGGTTTTTCACCGGAAGCCAGTGAGAAACTATTTATGATATCAGAAAATGTCCAGCAAGTTCTTATGCGAGAATTTACTTATCAAAATGTGAATGAGCATAAATTTTTATATATGCAGAAACTAATTGACTTGAGATATGCAAATCTGAATGGGATGATACACCAAAAGAGACTACGAAATGCGATGCTGGGATTCTGGGGAGAAGAAGTGCTACGTTATTTACAGTGTCCGATTGAGCCAGATAAGGATTGCTCATGGTTAAATTCCCTAGTAAGGGAGAATTCTATTCCAGCACAACCAATAAGGCATTTACTATTATGCAGGTTCCTGGGGATGGATATTGCAGAACTATTGGATTATCAAGATGGTGGTCAGAATCATAAAGATATATGGGAAGATAAGCTACTTTCTTTGGTGAATAAAGGACTAAGTATACGTGAAATAGCAAAGATAATAGACTCTACTCCTAAAACTGTTAGGAAGTATATGGACAAGTTCGGCATAGAGCAATTTTGGATTAACAATGGCGGGGGGAAGTATATAAAGATTCCATTTACTCAAACGCCAGAATTTGTTGAACGGAGAGATGATGCAAGAGAAAAATGGCTGCAGTTAATAAAAGAAAATCCGGATTTGAGCAGGAATAAAGTGAAGAAATTGGATGAAACACTATATACCCGTCTGTACAGATATGATAAAGAATGGGTATATGCTCATTCTCCGACCACTAAAGCATCGCGACAATCATATTGGGAGACGAAGGATGCGGAACTATTACCTAAGGTGATTGCAGTTGTAGATGATATGTATTGTGGAAAACCAGAGAGGATATTGTGGACAAATGTAGGCGGAAAACTAGGTATCGGTGGATGGTTTACCAAAAGAAAAGATAAGATGCCACAAGTAAGAGCGTTTTTAGAGAAAAGGGTTGAAACTTTACAGGAATTCCAGATTAGGAAATTGAAATGGGCAATAGACGAACTCGAAATGGAAGGAGAAACGGCTACCAAATGGAAGTTGCTTGAAAAGGCTGGAGTTAAGCCACGATACATAAGTGATATCAGAAAAGAAGTAGGAAGAATACTTGAGGAAAAGGGATGTGATAGTAGTTTATTAGATTAGGACGTTGTTAAGCTGATTATGCGCTTTCAATTATGTAAATATAAGAGCTGTTAATCTATCATATTGATTTTATCAAACGAGCTGAACGGAGAATTGTTTAACAAACAGAATATCCCCACCTCGTCAAAATAACAAACAAATGAAAGGAAAACGCCATATGACAAAGAAAACGTTAGAAATGCATTACACGACAATACAGACATTGCAGGAGGATGAAGTAATACCCCGGTTCCTAACCTCGTTACAGGACAAATTCACAGAAACAGCAGGGACTAGCCACGAAATTGATTGTACTGTCAATCTGGAAGGAAAACAATTGACAGCCCTATATGATGATGATATTAAAATCATTGCTCGTATTATTAAACACAACATTCGGTCAGTATCTCTTACGAAAATGCCAGAAGTGATGAAAATCTTTGAAGCAGCGAAGAAAGAACTGATAAATGAAAATGCTGCAAATTCCGAAGCGCTAAGCGCGTTGGAACAAGTCATGCATATACATGGCTGCACTGTGGAGATTAGTATGGACAGCACCATGGACAGACAGCATGCCTATGCTGCTAAAAAGCTGGTTGAGCAAATTACCAGAAATAAGACAATTATTATGTTGCGGTAAAGAATGAGAGAGTAGATTTTGAAATGAGGTCTACTCTCTATATATTTTACTATCGAGCGCGACAGTTGCAGACACTTAGCAACAGATGACGACTGTTCGCATCACTTGGCGACAGCTTGCGACCATTGACGATTTATTCAGGAAGGAGTGTGTGTATTGAACGAGGTATCAAACAACTTTAATAGAATGGATTACGTGATACTTAGTATCTTGCTTCAGTCATTAGCGGATGATGCGATAAAAGCGATGACAATTACAGAGATTATGGATGCTTCAGGAGGATGCTTAAAGCGGACTACAACAAGAAAGTTTCTTCTCCATTTAAAAGACCATAACCTGGTCAATGTATCAGGTAAGGTAGATAAAGCTAAGACTTACTATATTACGGCAGATGGCATTAAACTGATAGAAGGGGGTAAAATAAAATGAGTTTACTAAAGGAAGCAGCATTTATAGGGTGTGGACAGGCGGGCGGTAATATCGTTTCATTGTTCTCGGATGAATACAATAGCCTGTTTATTAATACTTCAGAAGAGGATTTAAGGTCTCTTAAAAATGCAAAACGGAAATATCAGATTGCAAATGCGGAGGGAGCCAGTAAAGATATTAACAAAGCGATGCAGTTAGTATCAGATGATTACGATAACATTATAAAAGAAGTGGATTCGATTATAACCGAGCAGATAGTATTCGTCGTTGGCGCCCTTGGTGGTGGTTCTGGAAACGCTTTAGTTCGTGTTATCTCAGAATATCTTACGAGCAATGAGAAAAGTGATAACCGAATTATCTGCCCCGTTTTAGTTCTTCCGAACGAAGAAGCGGAAAGCTTAGTAGCGTGTGCGAATGTGTATGAAGCTCTGAAAGACTTGGAATCCTTGAATGTGGGAGCTATGTTTTTGCTGGATAATAAGAAAAATGCAAATAAATTTGCTATTAATTCGGATTTTTATCATTGTCTAGATGCTTTTCTTAAAATGACTAATCAAAGCAAAGATGGCAATATTGATAAGAGTGAATTAAAAACGTGCTTGAGTGCTAAAGGAATTTGTACGATTCACAAAATATCTAAGGATAGAACAAACGCTGCTAATATTATCAGTTCCTTTAATGATAATACAGTGTTTGCTCCTATAGAGAAGGATGTTGCTATTACATATATAGCTCTTTCACTTGCCAAAAAGGGAGTGGATATTAGCGATATTATCAAAGGATACACAGTTTATGATTCATTCGTCGGTTATGGCTCTACAAGCACTTTATGTGTACTGGCGGGAATGAGTATGCCGGTAGGAAGAATTACAGAAATCAGAAATAAGATTAAGACCGGGAAAAAACAACTTGCTACCAATTTTCAGAAACTCAATAGCTCTATCTTTGAAGACGATGATGAGGATGATTTTTCTTTGATGAGTTTAAAGAATAGTAAGCCAGCTTCGAAACCAAACTCAAGAGATATCTTGGTTAGGAGAGTGGAAAAATAATATGCGGGATGAAGCTAGTATTTCTGCTACATAATGATTTTGTTAAATAATAGTGAGATTCAAAAAACAGGGTAAGTGCTAAACTAACCCTGTTTTTCAGTATCTATGTATTTTTCTAGCCTTACTAATTTCATCTCGATATCTCCGTGTACATTACACTTAAGTCAAGTTCGTCCTCATTTTCCATGAATTCGTAAACCGGTAATGGTCGCCATGAGTTATCCGTGATTTCAATTTTGAATAACAATGGTTTTGGATTCTTATTGATTTTGACCACTACACTGGCAGAAGTTGCGTGCATAATGGCATGTGCCATGTAATTGAAAAGCTCCTGTTTTAGGGATTCGATATGCGGTTTATTATTTTTATAATATTTAAATTCAACTGGTCCGTCCAGAGTGAATAAGGTCAACTCAATATTTTCATTGATACGAAATATCGTATCAGTTAGCTCCTTTGCCTCAATATACTGTTCAGGACTAATATCCCTAATTTCTTCTAAAATCAGTTTCTCTTCTTCCTCCTCGAACAGTTTAAAGTAGATATTTAAAATATAAGCATCCTTACTTCCAAAGAACTTAGTCCGTTCATCACGGCTATATTCTTCCAACCCATTGGAAATAAAGTAGTCACCGAATTCCTCAATTTCCTTACGCTTGCGCTCTATTTGACTAAAAATTAATGAATTCATGTGAGCTAAAACCTGAACTACATTTTTTTCAGATTTATCTGTTGTATTTCTAATAAAATATTCTAGTAACGTTTCTCCAAGTCTTAAGTTTAAATCCTTCATATTTCTTTTTTGCATCTATAGTACTCCTTCCTAAGTTTTTGTTTGTTTTTATCGGTTCTATCCAGTATGATTTCAGAACTTCAATCTCCATTTCATATTGAGATTGGTAGGAGCCATCTTCCGGAATATTTTCTGCAGCAACGTCCATTCCGGCTAAGCTGATTTCTAAATTTGTAGGTAGTATTTATGAACAAAGTAAATTACTGTTGTTATCTGTGTTGCTGCTTAAAAGGACTTTTTGCATTTCCATCAATATAAGTTTCTCATTTTGCTGATTGAGGTAGTGAATTTTTTTGTTCTTACCCCGAATATAATTAATGACCTTATAATAAATTGGGTGATTTAAGTAATTAACATAGAAAAATACATCGTTAACGCTATTTAAAATATTTACGTCAAAATTATTCATGTCGGTATGAATGAAAGTGCATTTTGGAAGGCTTTCCTTCATTTTAGCTTGCCATCGTTCATGTCCGCCTATAATTACAGCGTTTAACTGCTTGAGTCTTGAATAATCAATATCTGTTTCTTTATAAGAGACTTGAGAATCTAATCGGAACACAAACTCCCTAAGGCTATTTAACTCTTTGTTTTTATGCGCTTCATTTTCTAGTTCAACAGACATTCGTTCTACTTTTTTTGTTAGTTCATTAATTCTATTTATAAGATTCATTTCCGTGGTCTCTTTTTGTTCCAACATTGAAGAAAGCTTTATAACCTCTTTCTCCTTCGCTTCAAGTTCGGCAAATTGAGTTTCTTTATTATTTTCAAAATAATGTGCTTTCACTTGCTTGTAGCATTTTATTAAATACTTGATATACAAACTATACAAGTAAAATTTGACTGCATCGTCAACATCAATTTTATCCAAATCTTTATGATAGGTGTAATACAAAAAGATGATTTCATCAACGTCTTTGGATGTGAATTCAACACAATGAAATATGGATGAACTTAAATTCTCGTAGTCAAACAGAAATGACACTTGCTCGTTGAGCATATCACCGGATAGACAATCAAGTAATGTCATAAAATCTGTAATTTTACCAACCTTATTAAAAATCATGGACTTAATGGCTATCATGTTTTCTTTGTCATCATGGGATAATTGGGTTATATTGATGCGATTGTTGGATTCATAGTGCTCCAGTCGTTCAGAAAAGCATTGAAATATATGATGGTAAAAATCATCTTCTATTATGGTTTTGCCTGTAATCAAAGACATTGCAATTAAAATGATTAAATTTGCATTAATATCATCATCCGTTACATTTTCTAATCCTCCATTTTTCTTGATAAACCTTTGCATAAATGTTGATAGTGAAATTTTGGGTAAATTTAAATGAGTAAAAGCATATGCCCATCCGCTCTTAAACATATTAAAAATGTCACTGGCTATTTCGGTATCATTAGGTGCGCCAGAGATATATAAAAGAATGCCAAGTGTTTTTTTGCTGTATTCTTCTTGTATTAGTGAACCTCCAGTAATAAGGGGATGATTGTACCAATCACTTTCTCTTGATAATTTATAAAATTCATATTTTCTCTTTTTGTATATCATATCAATATTTACATATATTTTTTTGTTTTGTCCGCAGGCTTCACATAAAAAGCCAATAAGATTTATTTTATCCATTTATTGCCTCCTGTAGTATAATTGAGATATGTTGGAGATAAGCACAATTTTATTGATTTGACCTATCCTTGTTAGATTAAACGTTTGCTTTATGAAATGCTGGAGCTACTTACGCAGCCCCAGAACATAGCTGTTACGCCTTTAATTGTAGATATTGCTTTATATATTCCTGCGCATCGTCGAATAGTTTTTTGCTAATCCAATGTTGATGTAGAAGTGATAACAGTGCAAAGATACAAATAGGATGTTCGTTCTGAAGCTTAGCTACAAGCTCTTTTGCTTCAATGCCAAACTGCCCGGCTTGTACTTCATCGTAGACTTGGAAATCAACAAGTCCTGCAATAAAGACAGATACGGTAAAATTAATATCATCATTCGGGAAAAGAGTTCCATTAACGCTTGCTAGCATATATTGCACCTCGTCCCAAGTAAACTTTCCGTTTAAATCTTTTAGGCCGTAATTGATTATTGCAGAGTATGTTTTAAAGATATCGCATAGATGTAAATCCTCAGGTATGTCCTTTTGCTCCTGATTTATTGTAATTGTCTCGTTAAATTCTTTTATTGTTTCTTTTGTTAAATAAAAACTAGCTTCCATATTGGAATCCTCCTTAAAATATAGTTTTGTATTTTCGTTTGGACTTGTGCTTCATGCAATCATAGGCAAGACCTCCTCTTGTTTTGCTTTTATAAAATTAACAATCAGTTAGGATGTTGATTTTTGAGCTATTGTTTTTTTGTTAAATAAACATACTCAATTTAATATGCATAGATTTATTTCAAAATTAACTGTTTTGTAGAAAGAATTTATCTATTTACGCAATTTTTTTGATTTTCACCTTCTTGATAATAGTTGTACCAGAGTCAGCAATTAAAGCGGGTATGTCGAAGAAGTAGTATCGTTCCTCGAGGTCAACTATGAATTGGAGTTTGTCATCTGCAATATCAGGTATAGCCGGGATAATGTAGTAATTTTGGCTCACTTCAGTTACTACGGTGGTCGCGGTTTGGAGATTCTTTATTACCGCCTCGTAGCATGCAAAGTGTTGAACACAGTTCTCTTCGTAAAGCTCTTCATCAAATTCTTCATCACCTTCCTCGAATTCATAAGTTCCTGGTTCGGGTAGATTTGTAGGCATCGTTACGGCAAAAGTCTCTGACAATGCTTTAATAAATGCATCTCTAAAGTTCTTATCCTCTTTGATTTTCATTTCTTTTTCGGTTACATATTTAATTTTCATTGTAAAATCCTCCTTATTTAAATTGTATTGGTAGTTTGGTTGCTTTTATAAATTGGCATAGAAAAAATTAATAATAGTCTGTGAAATCTGTCTTTATAATCTGTATGTCATCATTGTGATGAGTTTCGGGTATAAAATCATTCTCGTCTAATTTTTCTTCCCTGTTTTTCTGTTTCTTAATAATTGTTGCTGAAACTAGGCTGATGGACGTTGGTAAATCAGTAAAGTGATAGTGCGATTCCAAATCCAGCATAAAATTCATTTTGTCATCTGCCGTATCCGGAATGGGTGTTATAATGTAATAATTATTGGCAACGGCATTCAATATGGAAAAGACCTTTGCAAGATGATTAATTAGACCTTCATAATACAGCGTACAGTAGAGCATCTTATGCCAGTCATCAAGCTTATCAGCATTACGAATTTCTTCAATTGAAGCGTATGGAATATAATCATCCTGAAATGATGATTTGGCAAGTGATGGTGCTAAGTTATTAAGAAAATCCATTCTAAATTCAGCTTCCTCAGTTACTTCTGTTTCTTTTTCAGTTACATATTTAACTTTCATTGTAGAATCCTCCTTTTCTATGGGAGCCAGCATAATACTGACTATTGTTGTTGGTTACATTCGATATGCTGTTGTCAATGTGCTTTTTCTAAAAAGGGTGCACTTAATAAGCCATTTGCAGCATAGTCGCAAACAGAACATATGGTTGACAATATCCTTTTTAAGAAAATTATGGGAATGCATACTGGCGATTGTAGAATCCTGAGAATTCAGGTGAATGATATTTGCCAGTAGTCAGAAGAATCAGTAGTATAAAGATTTCTTCGGCCGCGCATCACTCCTTTTTAATTTAATGAGCAGATTTATTTGTAATTATCTTCTTACATGAAATGTTGCTTCTTGCTGAAGATTTTACGTTTGCCTTGCTTGTAAAATTAGGATAGCACATGCCAAATGGGGTAGTCAATGGATGTGTCCTATGTTATATTGGTATGGATAATAAACATTTTTTATAATATTGAAATTTGAAAAAAAATGAGGATTTGAATATGAAAGAAAGAAAATTGATAAATCCAATGAAGGAACTACGTTTGGAATTGAAGAAAACACAGCAGGTTTTTGCCAAAGAAGTTAATATAGGTAAATCAACTGTATCACATATTGAATCGGGTAAAATTGGTATCTCTGCGCCTGTGCAAAAAAAGATAGCCGTAAAGTATCACTTGTATAATGATTGGTATCAGAGCCGTAATTATAAACCAAAGCCGAGCTTTCGCGATATTGAGAAAATGTTATATCAGTATATCAAGCATAATATCAAGGATGAACAGATTGCTTCAGACATTTTTATTACACTAAAGGAAGTCATTAATATTAATAATTTGTCGGGAGAAGAACAGAAGACGTATATCCGATACATTAATGATATAATGAAGGATGTGAAAAACATTTCGGAAGTTGCTAAGTTATATATAAGTAAGCAACCCATTTTAGTAAGTGGTGAAATTGCGCATAAAATTTTTGTTGACGTTATGAGCCTTTATGGAATTAAGATGGATGAATTAATTCGTCCGATTAGACTTGAGGTTTCTGAACCAGAAGAACTGAAATTTGAGCAAGAAAGTTAATAATTTGAGGGCTTTTTTCCTAATATATTAGAAGGACACTCTAATATCATATTTGGGTGAAAATTGTATACTTATTAGGTTAAACAAATACCTGATAGTGAATACACGAGTAAACTTTTGCTTGTAATTACTGCACTCTCTGATAGAATAAATGCAGATGATATTATTATAGAAGGAAGTGGTATTGATGATTATATATATATTGGAAAATGATGAAGCAGCAATGAGCGATATTCCAAGGGAAAAACTAATAAATTCCTTTGGAAAAAATATAGAAATCTGTCTAGTAAAGAAACTTAAGGATATACCTGCAACAGATAAAGGGGCGATTTATGCTTCTTCACTACAAAATCTTGGAGAGACGAAGCAGGATATTATGGATGCACTTGACCTTATCAGCGGAAAGGATATTCGTATTATTGTAGGAGATATCCCTGATACTTTAGCACTTAGACCAAATATCACAAAGATAATGACAGCTCTATACAAGACGTTGGCATATAAGGATTATCAAAAGCGCGTTATTAATCAGCAACGGAAAATAAATGAAATGAAAAAAGATGAAGAAAAATGGAAATCATATGGACGTAATCAAAAGCTTACGATGGAGGAATTTGCTTCGGTGTATAAGGAAGTTTTAATGGGAACGCTTTCGGTAAAGGAAGCTCAGGATAAAATGGGCATTTCCAAAAGAACGTTCTATGTTTATAAAAGTAAATATCAAAACAGAGGTGTATAAAAGTTGACTAATAGTATACTTTATGTTATACTGTTATTGTAAGGAAAAGATAGCGGTGTCTCTCCTTACACTCCTCATTTGTTTGTTTTGTTGTTAGTTTTAATAATCTCCTTTTCAAATGGGCTCCCGATGGCGGAGCCTAGATATTTAAATCAATAGTTTAAAGCAATAAGTAATCGAATAATGTAAATTATGAAGACGACCAGAGTGATTATAGCTGAGTCGATTTTTTATTTTTAGGTAATTTATTTAAATTTAACATATTATCAAAAATCTTATTGGTCGCATGGCCAGGAAGGAGAACATTATGGATAATAAGATGGAATTTGTTTCAGTAATGGATATTGAAGGCTACAGAATTGAGGCAATTTCTGAGCCAGAGAATTTGAACGAAGTAACACTGTGGGTGACGAAACCAGGCGCTGACCTGAAAATGAAGATGGGTAAGTTTAATTCAGATATTGTTGGTGAACTTACACTGCTGATGATTACAGATATGGTAAATAAGAATTTGGAAATGAAGAAGTTTGATTTTAATTGCCTCGTGAAAAGTGCCATATCCGAAGGATTAATTGAAAGAAATCCGGTTGCATAGAAGGGAGGAGTATGTCATTATGAAATACATTTATGAGTTTTATCTAAGCAGTGGTATAAGTCCTGCAATGATTACAGCAATTGCTCATGCATTAATTGGGACTGGAGTAATCTTAGGAGCAATTATGATACATAAAGTACTTATGATAACAAGAGAAATAAAAGAGCTTTCAAGTAATGAAATCTCTGAAGAACAATGGAATACATCGGTTGATGGAGTGATAAGGCTTCATCAGATAAAACATGCCGTTCCGTTAATAGGGGTAACCTATGTTGCTTTATTATTAGTCAATTATTTTATCATCATACGATAACAACGGTAATATCGACCCACATTATGGAAAGGAGATATCTGATTGCAAAGGAGAACTAAGAAAGATTTAGAATTATTGGCAGGAGAAACTTTGCTTGATTATTTTATAAGACACACGCTGACGGAAAAGGATGAAAGAAATATTGTGCAGGTTTTGGCTCATATGAATGGACTTGTTTTTAGTCATACGGAGCGCAAACGAAAAGAAATTGAGGCGTTCGGTGATTATTTTTTATCGAACGGATTGGAAGAGTATAGTCGAGATGAAAGAATTAAGTACTTTGGAGAAGATGATGCGTATATCCTAAATATCTACTATAAGCTGTTTGAAGAGGAAGAACGGAAAAGGATTCTGGAGGAGATTCGAGATATTAGTTTGGAACAAAGGTACGAGGCAATGACATTAACTGATGCAATTTTTCGGATAAAAGAAGGTAAAATAGTGACGTTGTCAACCTTAGATGGACCGGTTACTTTTAATTATAATAAGAATAATACGAAGAATACAGAAATTTTAAAAAATGAGCTTTTTATTTATATGGCTTATGCTATTAAATTAGGAAAAGCAGGTATTGTGGTCAGAATTTTGAAAAAGTCAAAAGCATTGCTGCTTGGAATTAAAATCGAGGATAAAAAATGGAGGCCATTGCCAGTGTATGAGTTTTTAGAAGATTATGAGGATGGTCTTGATTTGAGCGTGATGTATACGGAGATAACGAGGAAGTATGAGTGAAATGATTAGTCATTTCTGAAGAGTATAATGGAACAAAAAGGTAGAAATTCATATTCTGCAATGCTATAATTAATAAATACATGGTGAGAAATTAGGAATTTGTGGAGGAAAAAAACCTTAATGAATCGTACAGAAAATGTGGAACTGACCGCACTATGTTTGATACATAGAGAAAATCAATATTTATTACAAGATAGAGTGAAAAACGATTGGAGAGGCTTTACATTGCCTGGGGGACATATTGAAAAAGATGAGTCGATTGTAGACGCTGTAATACGAGAAATGAAAGAAGAGACAGGGTTAACAATTATAAATCCCCAATTACGCGGTGTAAAACAATTTCCTATAGATGAAGGTAGGTATATTGTATTTCTATTTAGTGCTGATAAATTTAGTGGAGAAGTAATTTCTTCTGATGAAGGCAAAATGCATTGGGTTAGTAAAGAAGAATTATCAAATGTGAATTTGGTGAATGATTTCAATCAATTACTGCAGGTAATACTTGACGATAACTTAAATGAATTTCAATATGTTATTGAAGATAAAGAATGGAAGGTTATATTAAAATAACAAATTGACAATATATGAATTTGAGGGGTAAAAGAATGATTCAAGGGATTGCTATTTTCGGGCTGAATGGAGGCGGAAAATCGACTCTAACGCATGCGTTAGCAAAACAAATAGGTTTTTTTGAAATGGACGTAGAAGATTATTATTTTCCTGAACAAAGTGAATCAAGAAAATGGGCTTTAGAAAATAACAGTATAATTGACACAGAGCAATTAGACGAACTCCCTTTTTCTAATCCTAGAACAAAGAGTGAAGTACAAAATGCAATTATGGAGAATATAAAGAATCATCCTAGGTTTATTATTTCTGGAGTTACAATGAATTGGAGTGATGAAATTCTTTCTCATATTGATATTGCTTTTTTGGTTCAAACGCCACTTGAAGAAAGATTGAAGAGGATTCAGGCGAGGGAAGAAAAAAGGTTCGGAGCAAGAGTTCTTGATGGTGGCGATATGTTTGCACAACAAATGGAATTCCGAAAAGTAGTAGAAAATCGCGATTCAAAAGCAGTTGAAGAATGTGCAATGAAACTTGGTTGTCCTGTTATTGTAATTGATGGAAGATTATCTGTGATACACAATCTAGAGAAAATTATAGATAATCTTAATCATTTATTGTGAAGGAAATTAGAGCTACAAATTCAAAGTTGTAGAGATAATTTTGATTCACAATCAGTCTACAACAGCGACACAATTGTTGCCAATTATGTTTTGACTAATACTTAACGCCTGCTACCATCATATAAGGAAAATATATGAAGAATATAAGAGAATGTATAATACTAACAGTCATCGTAGCTACAGTTGGATTTTTTATTAGAATTAACACATTTTCACCTACTGGAGCTATTAGATATGAGTGTTTACTGCAAGGCCATATTTTTTCAGCTTTATTTCTACAAACAAAAGAATTTAAAATTGAATCTTGCAGAGATGAAATGGTTGATAAAATAACGTTTGAAATTCCATATGAAAAATCAACAGCAACGCATTTGGATTATTGGAATGTAATGAAAAATAAGAATGACACTTATTCGGCTTAATATGGAGTTGGCTAGTAATCAGGCAAATGGAGGCTATTCAAGAAATTAATACGGATGCAATTAAGTATCGGGAAATTAGAAAAGTAGTAATAAGTAAGACCTATCAACTATTAGTATTTTATACGGTTGGTAGGTTTTTTTCTTCCATTAAAAACATTTTAAGTTATCAATTCTGATATTTAAATGAATACAGACTTCAAGCATACGAAAATATCGAGAAAGTATGAGTGATGGAGATGGCTGTTGGTAGCTGAAGACGAATGGAATAAAAAGGTAGAAAATCATATTCTATGATGCTATAATTTAATCAATGATTCGATGTTATTCCAGAAAGTGAATAAACTTTTTACTGTAATACAAAGATAAAATTTATATTTAAGGAGATGAGTATGTGGAAGAAATTAAAGTAATCAGACCATCAATAGAATACGGTGAAGATATAATGCAGTTTCGTAAAGAGATTTTAGAAGCTAACGATAATGATTCGTTTGCAGGATGTGGTAGTTTAAGACAATGCTCAACAATTGAAGAATGGCTTAATATTCTTGCTGAAAAGGAAAATGTTGATACTTGTCCAACAGGAAGTGTCACATCAAATACATATATTGCGGTTCGTATTTCTGACAACAAAATAGTTGGAGTAATCGACCTTAGACATCATATAAATCACCCTATTTTAGGACTTTGGGGAGGACATATGGGATACTCTATACGCCCATCCGAAAGAAATAAGGGGTATGCAAAAGAAATGCTAAGGAAAAATTTGCTAAAGTGCAAAGATAGATGTATGGATAGAGTTATGATTACTTGTAGTCGAGATAATCTTGCAAGTGAGAAAACTATCATTTCCAATGGTGGGATTTTTGAAAATGAAGTATTCATTGATGGAGAATATATAAAAAGATACTGGATAACTTTGTAATGGTTAAGAACATTTCCTATGCATTAAATAATTCGCCATCATTGACGATTTCGAACAGTGATTACAAATTAAAAGCAACATACAAAAATTTGGAGGATAAAGAAAATGAAGAAAGGGCAAATTATATGGCTTAATGGGGTATCAAGCTCTGGTAAGTCGTCATTGACGCAAGAATTGCAAAAGATACTTCCAGTACCATATTTTTGTATTGCACAAGATACTTTTACAGATATTATAGCACCCTGTGTGAGTGGATGTTTTAACAGAATAGATGACGATTCTTTATGGTATATGGCTGTTGATGCAATGTATCATACAATAAAGACATACTCAGATATGGGATTAAATGTTATAATGGCAAGTCAAGCAAGGATTGTATCCTCTTGATGGCTATGATGTTGTAGTTGATACAAACAAAATGTCTTTACAAGAATGTGCCAAAAACATATATAAATCTTTCGAATAAAGCGAAACGGATTTATAAAATGAGATATAGTTTGTTTGCATACTTGTTGGTGATAGCGAAATTATATGGTAATCAGAATTTAAAGTACAGATTTGATTTAATATGCAGAACGAAACTGTGCATAAATAGTTGCTACCTAAGAAGTTCACTACGCTATACTTTACTTGAAGGGAGGGGATTATATGGATTGGTTAACGAAAATGAATGATGCTCTTGATTATATTGAAATTAATCTGACTGAGGATATTGATTTTTCAATAGTAGCCCAAAAAGCTTGTTGTTCCTCCTATAATTTTCAGCGAATGTTCTCTTTTATTACAGATGTACCATTAGCCGAATATATACGTAGAAGACGATTAACACAAGCAGCATTAGAATTACAAAATTCGAATGCTAAAGTAATTGATGTAGCATTGAAATATGGGTATGACTCGCCAGTTTCTTTTTCCAGAGCTTTTGCAAATATCCATGGTATTACGCCGAATGAAGCGAAACAATCAGGCGTGGAATTGAAAGCTTATCCCAAAATCTCCTTCCAAATTTCAATTAAAGGAGAGAAAGAAATGAATTACAGAATTGAAACAAAAGAAGCTTTTGATGTTTTTGGAATTGAAACAGTTGCATCTTTATCAGGAGAAGATGGTTTTGTAAGCCCTGCAGAATTATGGCAACAATCGCATCAAAACGGTGACTACGAAAGGCTATTTAACACATCAGGCGATTTGCCAAAATTTATTTCACAGGATTTATGTAAAATCCATGGCGTTGAAAATTACCGAAAAACAGAAGGAAATACTTTCCCATATATGTTATGTTCCTTTATTTCGGATAGCTCAAAAACAGATGGCTATAAAATCCAACATATACCCTCACAGACATATGCCATATTTCCATCGGAAAAATTTAAGTGGGATGAAGATTTTATGGAAGTCTTAAGAAACCTTCAAAAAAGATTCTACTCAGAATGGCTACCTACGGCCAATTATGAAAGAGTTTCTGGGGCAAATTTTGAGATTTATGGTGGAGACAGAGAATATGGTTATATTGAATTATGGTTTCCTGTTAAGCATATTAACATCATAAAATAAAAGTAATGGTTTATAAAATAACGTTTGCAGTTCCATATGAAAATCAACAGCAATACATTTAGATTATTGGAATGTAATGAAAAGTACTTTTGGTGTTGGTTAGCAATCAGTTAAATTGAGGCTATTCAAGAAATCGATACAGAAACAATTATGAATATCGGGAAATTAGAAAAGTAGTAATTGGGCAAGACCTATCAACTATTAGTATTTTATAAGGTTGGTAGGTTTTTTGTATCCATGAAATATATTTTAAATAATCGATTATGATATTTGAAGGAATAAGGATTTTAGATATACTGAGATATTGAGAAAGTATGAGCAAAGGAATTAGTTAAGACATTATCCTGCAATATTCCTATTGCACCAACTAATATAAGATGAAATAGTATATTAAAATTGTTTGTTAGTAGATAAGAATTAATGGGATAAAAAGGTAGAAATATATATTTTGTGATGCTATAATATGAGTATTAATTTGATTCTGTTTCAACGGGCGAAAATGATTTTATAAAAACGCAGTGGAAAACAGTAATTTGAAATGCAGATTATCTATATTTTGTGGGGGGATAAAAATGCCGACTTTAAAAAAGATAAGAGACACAATGAAAAAGCAGAAAATCAATGACGAGATTATGGAACAAATGGACTTTGAAGCTGACTGCAATAATCCGCATAATATTACTTCTCTAATTAACAAAATGGATAAGTTGCTGACAAAGGAGCAATGTATTTCAATTATGGAAAAACAAGGTTGTTGCAAGGGAGGTCAGCGTGGCAAGGACTGTAAGGCGTTTGCCTTGGAACACACGGATAAATCTTTTTCTGAAAAACTTGCATTGATATCAAGTATTCAATATATGATGTCGCCTTGTCTGAATGACGATGGTACATTTACGATTACATTTGGCGGCTATCAAAATGGTGTTCACACTGGTAAAACCACTTGTTCCTGTGGTTCGATTAAAAAATTAAAACAGCCTTTTTCCGTTTCGCCTACATACTGCGGCTGTTGTGCAGGACACTTTTTATATCACTATCAAAACGCTTTGGGAGTAAAGCTGAAATTGAAAGAAATCAATTCATCACCACTTAATACAAACGGTGAAAAGCCTTGCAAGTTTACATTTGAAGTTCTCGATTAACATGGCATTACTAAGCATAATGCGAAGTTTTCAACTTCTAATTTGTAGTTTTTTGCTTGAGTGTTATCTGGAAATTAGAAAAGTAGAAATGATAATCAGCCTGAAATGTTATGAGTTCAAGGAGGCGCATAAATGAAGAAATGGGAAGAATTTATTTTTGAATTCTATGAGATGATTAGCAACGAGGAGAGATTGGTCTATCAACCTATAATCGAAACATTGGTTGAATTGGATTACACTCCCATGAGAAAACGGACAAAAGGGTTTATTCTTTCATTTAATAACCTTGCTCACAACCGGGTATTAGCAAGGTTCGGCGTCCGAGAGGGTGGTGGAAAAGCATTTTTCGAATTGCGTTTTTCGTCGTGTATTAATTACTCGGACAAATTCGCTGGTGTCATCCGTGATAGGATTTTATCAAGCAATAACCGCCTCGCAAAATGTGGGGAATGTGGTTATTGTAAGGGCGATAAATTTGTTTATACATATACGTTCCCCAACGGAGAAAGCAAAGATGCGTGCGGTGCATTTGTGTTGGAAATACCCGATGTTACGTTATCTGATGTCAACGAAATCAAAAAGCTTATCAGCGAACAGCACGAATACTTCATGAAGAATGCGTTATATGTTCCAAAATAATGTTTGCACTGTGATACGTCAATGAGAACGGCCAAATAACTAATTCCTGCTTGACCATCTCGCAGTGGCGCGATTACTGACCATGAAAAGAAATATTAGTGGCAGTATGAGGAGGTTATGGTAAACGGACGTACAAAATAAGCATACTCTTCAGTAAACTTCTTACATAATAGTTGGTAACTGCGAACGTGCATATTTCTACTAAATAGGAGAGAGTTATGTTAATGAATGAATTATTGGATAAAAGTGAAGAGTGGTTGCAGTATGCAATACGATTAAGTATTTTTAATGAAAAAAAAGAAGACTTGCTTGAATTAAAGCACAAAGTTTTAAAGGATGGTAAAATAAAATCATACTTAGTTGACATTACTGATTATCACAGCACCTTAGTTAGTAACCACAAGAATCCAGTGTTACCTATATATAAACTAATGTTCTTATTAGATATAGGATTAGATTGTTCCGTTCCCGAGATTCAAATAGCTGTCAACGAAATTATGAAGCATAAAGATAATAATGGTGTATACCAATCTCTTACTAATATACCAAAACATTTTGGGGGAAGTGGAGAGGATACCTTTGGATGGTGCTTATGCGATGCACCATCACTACTCCTTGTTCTTATAAAAGCTGGAATAGATTACGAAAAGCATATAAAGGAAGGTGTAGATTTTCTTATTTCATTGTATAATAACAAAGGTTTCCCTTGCCTAGTTTCTAGTGAACTTGGTAAGTTCAGAGGTCCTGGGCGAAAAGATGATTGCTGTCCATATGCAACATTAATAATGCTAGATTTAATCTTGAATATTCCTGAGTATAAGTATGAAGGTATTGCCCAAAATTTAGCTAATGAGATATTATCATTATGGGAAAACAGCTTGGTTAAGCATCCATATATGTTTTACATGGGCACTGATTTTCGTAAATTGAAAGCACCTAGTATTTGGTATGATATAGTAAGTGTTGTTAATGTTTTGAATAAATGTGACAGTACTAAAGAAGACAAACGTTATCTTGAGATGATATCAATAATTCAAAGCAAACAAGGAGAAGATGGCTTCTTCACACCAGAGTCTATTTACCAGAAGCTAAAAGAATGGGATTTTGGACAAAAGAAACATTCATCACCATACTTAACTTATTTATGCTTAAAATCACTTGAACAAATATAAAAGTGAAATCACATTACTCACAATCTTTTACGATTGCAAACTAACAATTTTTAGTAAGAGCAATAATATCTGGAAATTAGAAAAGTAGGAAATAAGCTAGACCTATCAACTATCAGTATTTGCTTGGTAGGTTTTTCAATTCCATGGAACTCATTTTTATAATGATATTCAAATTGATAAAATTGTATCAATATAGCTGGTACTTTCTGAAAAACGATACCAATATAGCTGATATCTTTCTGTAAAAGTATCAAGTAGGTGGTACTTATTTTAGATTTAATACCATCTACAGTGATACTTTATTTTCTGAAATAATACCATCTACGTTGGTACTTTTTATAAAAACAATACCAGCTATGTTGATATTTTTTTATCAGTACCGCAGTAACTGATACTTTTTGTAAAGTAAGTTGAAATCCAAAGGAATTATACTGCGAAAACGGAAGATATTCTGGGAAGCCTCGTCCTTTCACCGATAAATTACATGCTACAGAGATTACGTAATCTTTTTATGATATTGATTTTGTAAATTCTATATCATAAAAATTATGGATGAGCTGAAATAATTGAGCTGAAAAATACTTAAAATCAATCTGATTTATTTATCATGATATCAAAAATCGCCGGAATTTAAATTAAAAATTAATTGCAATTAAATTCGAAAAAATACCGTTTTTTCTTAGCAAGCACAGACAGTTATGACTGTCAAGTTTGGTTAAATCATTTGCAACGATTTAAATAGAAAATTCTTCGAATTTTAGATAGAACTCAATAATTGTATAATAGTATTTGAAAAGATAAGAATTATATACTAAAATATGTATGACAGTATTAATAAAGCGCTTTGATGAAGGTAATGTGTTTATGCAAAAATTGATAAAGAGGATTTAACGGAGGAGTAATATATGAGCTTGTATGATGAATTAAAAAATGCTTACGGAAATCATTTTCAGGACTTATTTTCTAAACTAATGATTGAGAAATATGGACCGCAATATAAACCTACAAGTACTAATGGAATATCTGGTGATTTAAAAGTTGATGGAATCTTAAATTACGATACAGCTTTTGCAGTTTATGCGCCAGAGGTATATAACGATAGTAAAGCTATACAAAAGTTAACAATGGATTTTGATGGGTTTATTGCTCTTAAAAACAAGGGGGATTGGCAGGGTATTCAAAAGTATATATTTGTTATTAAAAGAGAACGTTCAGGTATAACATCAAATGTTCTTAATTTAATTGGAAATTTACGAATGAGATTTCCTGTTGACACACTTACAATGGATGATTTACGATTAATCGCAAATGGTTTTCTACCGTTTTCAGAAGATGGAAAGTTATTGCAGGAATTTAAAACAGATGTCACTGAGATAATGGAATATATCAGAGATACTGATTTTTCAGGAGAACCCTTTAGAATGTCATTATCAGACGAAATTGAACTTGATATCCTTTCAAAATGGAATAAAAAGCGATACTTATTTTCTGATATAAATATTGAAAACATGAAACAATGTATCCTACTAACATTTACCGAATTATGTAATTATCTAACTATTGAGTACATGCATGCTCTTCCTGATGGTAGACTTATGTTTAACAATGACTCTTTGGAAGCAGGGGAAAAATTAAGAAATGAGTTGCAACCTCAAATATATAAAATTCGTTGCAAAGTGCGCGATTTATTAGAAGAATTATATAAAATAAGTTGAGATAAATTTATTAACGATAAATGACGGTGTAACCTGTAATCATGCATGGGTGATTGTAAAGCGGTGGACATAACCAGCCACCGTTGCTTCAGAACGTATATTGCGGAAGCTGCGGTGTGACGACAATATCTCCAGGGTATACGATAACCTGTAAGAAGGGGTTAGGAATCCTGCTAAATGGAAAATGTATAAAATGCGGTCATGATGTATGCAGGGTTATTGAGGATTAGGGAAATAACAAAGGAGATTTACGATATGCTTAGTGATGAATGGCTAAGACAGGGATTCCGACATGGAGAAAGAATTGAAGTGCCCGATATAGTAGATTATGTAAGATGGACCGATAATAAAAATGATATTATTGGAGTTTCGGTAAATTTTGAAGAAGCAGATGATTGTCATTATGATATAGAAATTGAAGAATGGATGAAATTTCTTGAAAATGTTCTAAATGATACGAATTTGAACGAAATCCCGAAGCTGTTAAGAATCTTTTTGGAAGAAAATCCCAAAGTGTTTGCATTTCAAGCTGTATTAGATTCCAATCAGATTAAGTATGATAAGATAGCATTTTGGTAAAAGGGTATGTGAGTTTATCTTTATAGCCTGGAGGAGAAGCAGATTCTGGTGACTACGAGGTAGTCAAGGTGAATATCTATTTGTAACAGAATTCTTTAATATCATATGTGCATTAATAAAAGCAGGCAGATGGCATAGATTTGTCTGCGTTTTTATTATGATTATGTATCAATGGCTTGGTGTATAATCTAAGTTCCTGGAAAAGGCAGTAATTTTTAAACTTATAATTCTACAGTTTAGGGTCGGAGGATAAACCACAATGGTTAACTATATGGGATTTTAGTTAATCAAGATTTTCTATTCTATCATTGCATCTCCTAGTTTTTGACTTTTATTTATGTTATACTCTATATAATTACATATATGGGGGTGACTAAATGCCAGGAAGTGTGGATTACTTCATTTCTTCAAATATTACATTAACTTCGCAAGATGATACACAATTCTTTAAAAACGGTCAAAAACTAACAAAACCTGAAAACACAGTTGATATCTCTCAGAGTGAGTTTAAGTCTTTGATTAAGCAAGAGGTTTCGAACTTCGTTAATCGTTCATTTGACAATATTATCGTTCTTGCGGGTGCAGGGGCTTCTGTTGTCTCGAATGAAGAAGGTATCGACAAAAATTATGGGAGAACAGTATTTATGCTCGCCCAAGATATAAAAAACGAGTTAGATAGTGAGCATAACTTATTTTCATTACAAGAATTAGCTGAAAAAAGTAAATATGATGTACCTACAGAAATCAATAGCAATAATGAAACTAAGGTTTTTAACCCTAATTTTAATCTCGAGGATTTTCTATCGAATCTAATTACTTTTGAAAATTATGTGCCTGATGACATTAAAGAAAAATATCAAAAATCGAAGCAGAAAATTTTTGAACTTATCAGAAAGAATACAAGTTATGATTTTAATAAAGGACAACTTAAGCATGCAGCATTTATAAATACACTTGGCAAAAAAGTGAAAACACCAAGCAAATTAACAATTGTAACTACTAATTATGATACTCTTTTTGAAGATGCAGCCGAAAGTATAGGTTTTACTGTCATGGATGGCTTTTCTTTTTCACATAAGCCTTATTTTGACAGCAATATGTTCGAATGGAATATGGTTAAAGATATTGAAAATGTAAAAACTAAGGAACTTGAATATAAAAGAAACATTTTAAACCTCTTAAAAATTCATGGTTCATTAACTTGGGAACGAGATGCATTTGGAATTCGTAGAAAAGACAAAAGTACTATTTGTACTCCTATTATGATTTTCCCAAGCTCAAATAAATATATGCAAAGTTATCAGGAACCTTATTTTGAGCTTTTTACTAAATTTCAAGATTTGTTAAAACGTCCAAATTCATTATTAATCACAACTGGTTTTAGTTTCCTTGATAAACATATATCTAAAATGATAACACAAGCAATTACACATAACAAAGGACTGTCAACTTTAATAAGTGACTTTAATATTAAACAAGATACTGAAAATTGGAATGAATTATTAACTTTAATGAAACACAATTACCAAATTGCATTTCTGAAGGCTACTATGAATTCTGATTTGACAGAATATTTAGGTGAATATTATGGTGATTGATAATTTTTATAATACAATTGATAAGAACAATTTTTATCTAGGAAGGATTTCACAAGTTTATCGTGGAAATAGCGTGATACAAGTAGAAAATCTATCGTTATTATCACATCGAAAAATCAAGAATGAATCTTTAATTCCAAATACAATTAATTATTTTGTAGTAATAGATTCTATTCAAGGCTTATTTTTGGGAGAGGTTTTCCAATCAAAAATTCAAAATACTGTAAATATGCATGATTCCATCAATGAAGGGAAACCTGAAATTATTTATCCTGAAATTTCTGTTGATATTATCGGCTTAATGAAATATGGGGATACTACATTTAGATTACCTGAATTTTTGACCGTAGGAATTACTGATAAAACATATCTTGCAAATGAATTTATTATTCAAAAGTATCTACAATCTATTGAAATAAAACAAAATAATGAGGAAAGTTTACCACCTTTTGCTACATTTTTAAATCTTAATAATCAAGCAGTTGGTTTAAAAGCAAGTGCGCTATTTGACAGGCACTTAATGGCCGTAGGTACTACTAATAGTGGAAAATCTACATCAGCGCTCTCAATACTTGATAAAGTAATAAAAAGTAAAAAGAAGATTTTGATTATTGACCCTACCGGTGAATATGATGAAGCATTTACTAATCAAGAAGTAAAAAAAATAAATCTGGGAATTGATACAGTTCTATCAGTTGGAAAAATTTCAATGCACCAATGGTCAATATTATTTGAAACCAATGGGAATACTCAAAGCGCTGTATTGTCAGAAGCAATTCGCTCCCTTCGTTATCAAAATAAAATTACAGCACCGACGATTTATAAAAAAGATGGAGCAAATATCCAAAGCGTTCAGCAGGATTTATCAACAATTACTGCTCAGGATACGGATTTTGATATATCACTATTGCCGGAACAAATAGTTGCCGAATCTGTTTCAGAACCTTCTAGAGGTAATCAATATGTTTATGACACTTTCAGAGCAAATGCAAATAGCTACTTAGTTCAAAAGGTTAATTATCAATTAGCTAATACTAGCTTCCTATGTTTTTTTAGTAATACTACATGTTCATTGAATCTTCTTTCAGAAATAGATAATTTTTTGATATCACCTACGAGTAGTTTATATATTAATACCTCTCAAATAGGAACTGGTGATGGGATAGGCGGCATGATTATTGATTTAATTAGCAGTTACATTCTTAATCAAAAAGATAACCTCCCATTTGTATTTTTTATTGATGAAGTTCATCGTTATACTCGTTCTCTCTATGCTGAAAACGAATACCATGATGGATTAACTATGGTTGCCAGAGAAGGAAGAAAAAAAGGTATTTTTTTGTTTTTGACAACTCAAAATCCTCAAGATGTTTCTCCTGTTCTCCTTGGACAACTTGGAACATTACTAATTCATCGACTCACACATAACGATGAATTGAGAACAATCCAAAATCATTTAAATGAACATGCTATTAAACAAGTCAAGAAACTTAATCAAGGTGAAGCAATATTGACAAGCATTAATTTGTTGCAAAATATTTATTTACATATAGATAAATGCTGCCGTAAACATAAAAATGAAACACCGAGATTATAGCAACTACATTCATAAAATAAGAAAGCGTTATTCATCTTGCAATCCAGATAACATGAGAATTTTATGAATATAACTTATTGAAATTGAACAAGACTACATCAAAATTGCATATATATCACATTCTTTTCTATCATATTCTTAAGGAAAGGATGTGATATATATGGCTATATCTAAGTCTATACCAATTCGCGCCGCAAAATCTGACCATGTCGCCTCAGCTCTTGGTTATATTATGGATGAGAGCAAGACCTCCTCAGAAATCTATAACTACCAGAGCCTTACCCGCAATACTGATATCACAGATAATAATCTTGATGGCGCTTTTGCTTACATCAGCAATCCAGAGAAAACTACAACTTCTGAAAAAGCAGTCTTAGTTTCTGGCTTTCGCTGTAATCCAGCAACGGCGGCTACTGAATTTAAAATGATTTCTGATAAATACCATATTGCCAAGTCTGAACATATCAGTGAGGAAGCGGTCTATTGTAAAGATAATAAGAAATCATATGGAAAACGCAAGCAGGCCCGTGAAGCATATCATTTTATACAATCGTTTCCACCAGACTCTATCGACCCAAAGTTGGCACACCATATTGGCATGGAATTCGGAAAACGCCTCGGTAATGAGGAATATCAGTTTGTATGCGCAACGCATTGTAATACAACCTCGGTGCATAGCCATCTGATTTTTAATTCGTATAATATTGATAGTCTAAAAAAATATAGAGATTCTAAAGCACAGCTCCATAGGATGCGCCAAATCAACGATGACCTATCGCGTGAATACGGTCTCCCAGTTCTCTTGAATACAGAGAATAATCATAGCAAAAACTATGCAGAGATTATTGCCGATGAAGAAGGAACCTCGTGGAAAGAAACTGTCAGAAATGACATTTTAAATACTGCTAAACTCGGCTCAAGCAGCTGGAGCGATTACAAAGCTATTATGGAGGAATCTGGGTACCAGGTTCAAGAAAACAAAAAATCCGTTACATATATATTACCAGATGGCAAGAAAATCATGGATAAAACGCTTGGTCAGGAATATACCAAAGAAAAACTGCAGGAGTATTGGGACAAGACCTATGAGAATACCAGCGGAAATCTCAATCAGCAGATTATGGATGAACTTGCAGAGCTCTATCGAAAACGTATTAAGAAATATATAGATGGCATAAATATCAGAGTTTACCGCTATACTTTTTTAGGACGGCGCAGAACTGACCTCGAAATGCTTCTAATATTTTCAATTAAAGTCCTCTTCTCAATTTTGGGGTTAATGAAAATACTTTTTTCTAATCAGGAGCAGTTAAATAGTAATCCGGCATATAAGTCTGTTGAGTGGAAAATTAAGAATCTGTCTGAGACCTTGTATCTATTAGAAAAACTTAATATTCGTAGTAGTTCTGAATTGGATGCAGAGTTAAAGCAGAGTCGAACGGATACTTCCCAGTTGCATAAAGAAGTTGAACGGCTCACAGACCAGAAGAAAAATCATTCTGCTTTAGTGGATAGCGTTAGTGTAGTTAAATATCTCCAAGCTAGAATGGAAGCAATGAGTCTTAACAAGGAAACACTCGGTATTCCTAAACCAGATGAAACCGCTATCCGTAAAAATCAAGCTATCTTGGACCCTATAACTGCAGTACAGAAAAGAAACCTCTTCCTCGCAATTTCAGACTCGAAAAACTATCGCCTCAATTGTAAATTCAATGAGATTACTTCAAATCAAGTAACTGAAATTATTGATTTTTTGAAATCTCCGAAAACACATCAAAGACCAGATATGGTAATTTCATTAGAAGAATTTGAACGCATCCGGAAAAAGAAAATGAAAGAGACTATTCAAAAGCGAAAAATGGGAATCCGAACAAGTCAGGAAAATTCAAATAAGAGCGATAATATAAGTAGTGAGCTGGATTTAAAGAAATTGTTGCAACAGTATGATTCTGATGAGAAGGCGCTCATTCTGAAATATAGGGGTGCTCTGAACCATTTGGTACAGTTCGGGATTGATGATATCAGTCTGATTGAAACAAAATATAATGATATTCTGAAGACGCTGGAAGAAAAAGAACAGGAGTTTAAAATATCGGATGAACGGAGCAAACAGTTATCCCAGATTAAATCAGCTGTTTCATTAGCAGGGAATAAGCAGTATCTGTATGGTCCTTTCCGTGATATTCTTAGAGAGAAGGATTTCAAAGATAGAATTGAAATTGTAGAAGCAGCAGAAGAGCATAATCAGCAAGAAGCAACAATGTATGATATCATGGAAGAACAGAGCATCGGTAATACAAGGTAAGAGAAAATCAGTTATTCTGGAATAGGTTATGATAAAAAAAGGTCCGCAGAGGACCTCTTTTGTTTCTACGATAGACTGTTTATAATTTGATTAAGTTCATTGTATATTTTCTTGCGCTCATCATAGTTGATTTTCAGAGTCGCATTACAGTTATTATTAATATCCGTCAGTAGATTTTTAATCAGGTCTGCCGTATAAAGAGCATCTATATCAGAGGATTGATTTAGTAGAGATAATAGCTCTTGGACTTTATTATTGGTCTCATAAATTTGGCAAGAGTAATCCAGTAAATCATTGATTGTAATATAAAGGATAACTGGACCTTTTATGAGGACAGTCTTGACATATTCGGATACAGACAGTTGTTGCTCGTTAGCTTGATTTGTAATTTTATTTTTCTCTGCTTCAGAGACATATATTTTGATAGTGTGATTTTGCTTGTCCATAATAGCCACCGCTTAAAAAATAGGAAATAACGAATCTTTATCAAGTACAAACATTAGAGTAGAGCTACCAGAATTATCTGGAATGATAAACCATTGCGTAAGCGTGCCAAGTATAAAATCAAGTCCAATTTTTGCTTTAATAGTCACTTCGATTTTTCGAGATAGATGATTATTTTGGTTGCTTGAGGCTGCTAATGTCTTAATGAGTGTTGCCGCTTGTGACGTAAGTTCTTCAGGAAATTTCATAACAACACAAAATAGGTCATTCTGCTCTGTTATGGTAATCGGAACATCAGTCATAAAAAATTTACCTATCAGGTTAACCTCGGCAGGGATATTGTGGTTGGCGTCAATGGTGATATAGCATTTAGCAGTTTTATTTTGGTATGTACCGCAAAGATTGGTTGCTACAGAATTACAATTCATAGAAATACCTTCTTTCATAAAAGTTAATATGTTGCTACTATCAATATGACAGATTATTTGAAAAACATATAAAATTTAACGCTGTTTTGTCATTTGTTAGTGAGGATTTTTGATGCTTTGCTCCTATTTGAACGGACATAGCGAAAATACATTGTTTTGAACATCAAAGAGGTGTTACAGTATGACATTATTGTTATTAGGACGTGATAACAGTGATTCTGCACAGTCAATGAGTGATAGCAGTAGCAGCTCTATGAATTTCATTAAAATGCATGATTATACATCTGTAATGAGTAGAAATCTGAGCCAAACAATGGTAAAATCATGGTATTAGACTACGAAGGCAGTGATAATCACATTTATTGCAGAAATAGCAGGTAAAACAAGAACATCATTGTTAACGAGGCAGATATACATCGTTGAAATGATGAGATTATCTATGTCAGTAATTCCTGGATTCTACATAATAGCATAATAACTGTCACTGCAATTACGTATCATCGTTTCTATGACTGGAATTTCTCTAATACAGAGAATTTTAGATACTACAATAGCAGTTAATGCATGACCAAGGAACTCTTCCTACTAGAGAATAAATGATGTTACAACGCCTGCTTTTGAATAACAACAATGATACATAATTAGCCCCCTTTATCAGACGAAAAAAGGACAATCTATCATTTCTGGTAGGAAGCAGATTATCATAGATTAATACGATTGTCAGAATACTAAAATTTTACAGAGACTGCTTAACTCATAAACAGTGTTGAGTAAGCCTGATTTTAAATAATTGCTTTGAGCTAGCGGCATCTTTAACAATACGCTGGAATAAGCGATATCATAAATTCTGGACAATCTCTAAATATTTAGATTTCAGATTATCTATATACTTATTTATTATACTTTTTGCAAATGCTACAACGCATATAAAACAAGGCGAAAGCACGGTTTTGCAACGGACAAAATTCGCAAAAAATGAGGACAAAATGAAAACGTTAATATATGATGAGATTACAGAAATATTGAAATATTATCTTGAAACAAAAGCAAATACATATGTTCGGGCGGATGTAGTAATAGACCGCTTAAAAAAGAAATATGAGAATTCTGATATATCGATGAGCAATATAAATGTAGCAATGCAAGATTTTATTTCAGAGCTACAAGAAACAGATACGGTGTTGTGTTACCACAAACAGCTCTTTTATTACGAAGACATCAAGGATGCAGAGGATGAGATTATAGATTATATTGAAATGATTCCTATTTTACGACCGGTTGTTTCTATTACTAAGGAAACAATAGACAGTGCAATTTCTGCTTTAGAGCGAAATAAAAAAATTAAATTTACCCAGTTACAAATAACGGCTGTAAATAAAGCCTTTGACAACCGATTTAGCATTATTACTGGCGGTCCAGGAACCGGAAAAACTACGATAATTGAGGCAATTGCATCAGCTGGGAGTGAACATGGTGAAGTACGCATATGGGCTCCGACCGGAAAAGCAAGCCAAAGAATTACCGAGGCAACAGAATTTTATGCTTGTACGATTCACCAAGGCTTAAAGGAAGAAAATATGGTGGGAGGTCTTCTGATTATTGATGAAGCATCCATGATAGATTCTTATCTGATGGGTCAAATAGTTAGGTATAACCGAGACAATAATATCGTTCTGATTGGAGATGCAGACCAGATTCCATCCATAGGTGCCGGAGATGCTTTTTATGATTTGATTCAAATTAAAGGTATCACTATTACGAGACTTGACCAGGGATTTCGTAGTGATAGTACAATCGTTAAAAATTCAATGTTATTATTAAATAAAGTGAAATTAATTGACTTTGACTATGATAAAAGCTTTCTATTTATCAACCAGAAGCAGAAGCCCATTGATACGGAAATGGATGATAATCAGGAACGAAAATTAATTAAGCTGAGAGCAGAAGAAGTATTACAAGAAACGCATAGGCTTTGGGATTATATACTGCAGCAGTGTCAGGATATCAAGGATGTCATGATTCTTGTTCCACTTCGTATAGAAGATGAAGAAGCAGGAAGGAATGTAACGACAGATACAATTAACCGGTATATTCAGAAAAAGCGGTTTGATGAAACAAATAATGAAAAAGTAGGAAGATTCTATGTAAATGACCGAGTAATCTATAATAAAAATAGATATGATATTAAACCAGTTAATAAAAAGGTTGAAAATGGATTGTATAACGGAATGCTTGGAACCGTGATAAAGGTTGAGGATAAGAAATGGATGCAGGTTGAATTTGATAATGGAGCTGTTTTCCAACTGCCTGCAAATGATGAATACCTTACATTAGCATATGCATTAACGGTTCATAAAGCACAGGGTTGTGAATTTGAGCGTGTTTTATTCGTAACTCCGAATTCTGATTTTCAGAACCGTAATCTTTTCTACACTGCAATTACAAGAGCTAAAGAGCAAGTAATCCTGTTTGGAAGATTTGATGCATTTACTTGGTTGTTGCTTAATATGGATGATAGAAGAGATACTTTCTTAAAAAGAACTTTTAAGATTAGAGCAACTCCTAAACAGTTCATGCAATATGGAGATGGAGATAAGTGGTCGGATGAGTGTGTTGTCCGAGATAAAAACATCCTTCAATTTCATAATGAAAATACTTGGGCCAGCAATGAAAAAAATAGCATAATTAAATCTAAAGCAATGGTTCAAGCCGAGTATAATATGGAATTGGATATCTATGATATGCGTTTAATATCCATGTATTTCACTAAAATAAAAGTTACTGATATAACTGCCAGAAGGGTAACTATTACCAAGGCGGACTTCATAAAATATTTTGGGAAGAAGATTGATGGGAAGTACTGGTCAGCATTGCCTGAAAAACATCAGCAGTTATTTACCGATATTGATGGAATTGATTATGTAAAGACGGAAAATGTCACAGATATCTGGCCATATAAAAAGGTGAACAGAAAAGGGAAGACTCGACATAGATTCTGGAAAGAAATTTACTTTCAAAATAATGAATTAGTCTGTAGCATATCTGATGATTTATTAAGGCATACCTTTGGGATAGAGAAAAGTATGGGATATATTAAGTATGATATCGCGTATTTTGCTCAGCTGACATCTGGACAAATCCAGTTTTATGAATATGCAAGGCAGTATTATCATAATAAAAAAGAGGTTTTTGATGTAACCATTAATAAATTAAAGAAGATACTATTTCTAAGGGATGATGAATATTTAGAAATGGATGATTTGAGAAGATGTGTCAAAAGATTATGTGCTGCTATAAATAAACATACGGACTTGAAGTTTGAGCCAAAATATCATAATAATAAGGCTGAGAACAACCAGACTTATCATTATTGTACTTTTGCGGTTACATATGACCCGCCAGAAGAATATAGGCAGATTGATATTGAAGAGGATGAGGTAGTCGCTCTTAAGCCTAAGAAAAAGATTAAGAACAAAATCATAGGTAAAGCACAAAGAAAAGAAGTCAGAAAGTGGAAGTCTGCTGTAACCCCGATTACAGGAACCGAATACCTACGTCTCGTAGAAAAGGAAAAATAATTCATAGCTAAGTATATAAATGGTTGACAAATAGAAACTATGCGTTATACTTATATCATACATCATCAGTTTGTTAATACTGATGTGAGCTCCTTTATATAGGGGTTCCTGATATGGAACCCCTACAACTTAAATTATTGTGTCTGCTCGGACTTGTTCCGAGCTTGCTTACTTTTTTAGGGAACTTTATAAGAAAAACATATTATCAAAAAACGATACAGAAAAATAAAAAATGGAGGATATGCAGATGAGCGAAAAAGAAGACAACAAAGAAAAAAGAGAAGTACCGGTATTGTCATTACAAGAATATTTGGAAATGAAAAACGGGAACGGAGAAAAGATTTTAGGGCCAATAAGGATAAAGCCTGAGGACGCGAAAAAAGCTTTAGAATACTTTGAAAATATGTAGGTCTAACTTTTCGAGAAGGAGGTTCTGTGATGAAACAGCATGCATTAGTTTTGAAAGGTAAGAGGGGCAAGAAAATATTTAATGAAATTTACAATGCACCCAAGGTGCCTTATGAAGGATTGAAGGAAGAATCGGCAGAAATTAAAAAACAATGGAAAATAATAGGAAGTCTCTTTTAAGAGACAAATAAAGAGAAAGGAATATGTAACAATGTCGTTTGAAGGATTAGGCCAAGCTATATATTCTGATGCGAGAAAAATTGCTTTGCTAGAAGTATTTATTGAGCTTGTAGAAACTGGACAATGTACACATAGAGATGCTCTTGCCAAGCTACATATCAGTAAAGAAGATTTTGATACAGCGGCTGCTCAAATCAAATTATTTGATAAGAGTGACAAGGATAACGAATACCAGCAATTTATGAAATTCAGAGATGATTGCCAGGATTTATTAGGTAAGATGGATGATTTGTAAGATGCTATGATGAAAAGATGAGGAGTTAAATGGTCAATAAAAGTAGGAAATTACTGTTGGAGAAAATGAAAAAGGTATTGGATTTGACTGAAAATAAGTTAGATATTAATGATAAGGAATTCTGGAATGCACTGGATTGTCTTCATGATGAGATTAGAGATATGCCGACAGAGGTTGGCTGGATTTTGCCTAAAGAACGATTGCCCCAAATTCGTGAGCTTGATAAGAACTGTAGTGTTTTAGCTACTACCGTAAGTGGAGAGGTCACAATGGTAAGATTCAATACAATGATTATGGATTTTAGTCAGGGAGATACGGTCGTTGCCTGGATGCCGGTTCCTAAACCTTACAGTGATATTGTTGAAGTATTCAGGAAGTTTTTCGAGAAGAAATGATAATATATGGTAAATAAGTATTTTATCGAGAAAAGGAGTGGGTTTGTGGAAATAAATAATTTCGAACCAGGATTTTATATATTAGAATGTATCCAAGAATTTGGCTACGACGAGTGCTTTTTCTGGTGGACGAAAGGAAAGAAATACCGCATGGAAATAGAAAAATTCGGAGGGTGTAATGTTACTAGCGATACATATATTTTTACTCCAATGGGCAATCGATTTCAGGAAATGATGGAGTGTTTTAAAGTTAAAAAAGATTTGTATAATAGGAAAGGATTGGTTGAAGATTTTCTGGAGAAAAGGAAGTCATCTTATCAAGAGAAGTGAAAGATAAAAGAACTTTAAACTAAAAGCAGAATAGCTAAAATCTTTGGAATATGCATAATTGCAGGACAAAATCAAGTTAAATATTACAAGGGTCATCGAAAGATTGGCATCTGCAGGTTTTATAATATGAAAGTAATAGTTGGAAAACTTTTAAGGCATTGCCGGAAGAGTTGTTTTAATATGTCTAGAGATTGATATTGCTTTTACGGGCAACCAATATAGTGGTATTTTCGATTCGAAATACTTTTGTAACATCATAAAATCCTGCATTTTTCAGCATAACAATTTGATTCGTTATCGTGCATGGGGTATCATAGTGATAAAAATCAGTACTGGAAATCCCCAATTCCTTACGAATACGGAGGTTTTCTGCATAATAGAAATCCTCTTCTTCCTGATTTTCTACCATATAGTCACATTCAATATAAATACCATCAGAAGTTAATGCTCGATGAATTTTATGGTAGAGTCCTGTCTTTGAATCATGTGAAAAGTGATGAAGGGTCTGAAAGGAAATGACACACTCATACTTTGAATTACCAAAGGGAACATCAAAATAGCTGCCGCATATTAGATGAAGGTATTTATCCGGATGTTTCCGTTTTAATTTATCCAGCATAGCCTGTGTTAAATCGATTCCAGTGATATCTAGGTCAGGCATTACTTTTAATATTTCGTCCAATTCAAGCCCCGTTCCACAACCGAGGTCAAGTAGCGACTTACAGGATGAGGGAATAAGTTTTGACATAACAACATATCCTTCTTTATTTCCTATATTGGTAAGCATATGCTCTTCATATCCCCCAACACGTTCTGTAAAAAAGCTGGTCATTTTCTCCATAATACTCTCCATTGTGCTGTAAAACTCGAAAGTTAGGTAATCAATAATTAATGTATAAAGTCTAAGGAAGACAAGCATCAGGAAATCAGAAGCTTTCTTGCAAACAACCTTGCGCCCTCCATGGCCTCCATAGTCTGAAAGGAAGCCAGATTATCTTCATCTCGAATAGAATACATCCCCAAGTATTTTAGGTTTGAATGTTCACATAACCGTTTTACACCAGCTTCAAATGGACCTGCTCCATGTTCTGCATCATATCCGTGAGTGGCAAGGATAGCTATTTTTTTGCCTTCCCATAAGGAGCCTTTAGCTTTACCATAATACTTGTTAAGTCCGTAATGTCTGTCGAGCAGGGCTTTCATAGGTGCTGTGCAGTACCAGGTATAGATAGGGGTTGCGAAAATGAGACAGTCACAAGCTATAATACTATCTATAATTTCAGCGACATCATCCTGTTGGATGCATCCGTATGCTCCATTTACGTTCTGGCACGAATAACAGCCCTTACACGGTTGGATATTTTTATCTTGTAAGGTAATGTAAGTCACCTCTACCTTGTTTTGCTCAAGTTCAGAAATAAATGGTTTTAATAATTCAGCGGTGTTGCCTTTTAATCTGGGGCTGCCCATCAATATGCAAAATTTCATTGTTATACCCATACCTTTCTATCTTAGTTGATATGTTCAAATATTCTTCCATTATTTTACCATTATTATTACCTGATATCATCCTCAAATTTGATTATAAAAAAATATGAGCCGGTTCATAATGTAAGGAACCAGCTCATATGTCAAGAATTACGTTTCATTTCGCGGATGATTCTTTGTATACTTTTCTCAGATAAAAAATATCTGGCGGCCAGTTCGCAGATACGTTCATCATTTTGATAATCGGTAAAAATCAAACATGTAAAGGTACATACTCTAAAAATTCCCTCTCAACATTTGCAACCTTAACACCATACTCAATCATTTCATTCCATGTATCATCTCTTAGTAATGAGATAGAAAAGAATTTACCTGGTAGCACAACATATAACTGATTATCGCTAAAAGCATGAACATACCATGTAAGCTTTACGTCATCCTTCAGAATGTTTAATAGTTCCTCAATATTTTCATCCGATACATGGTACTCATTTATATGCCATGTTGGATATTCGTCATCCGGTACATCTTCAATTCTTTGTGAAAAGAAATAAGGGTTTACTAAATTTAATGTTTTTTCACTTTTTAAACTTTCTTCTATTATTCCCAATCTAAACATCATATACCTCCTATTATACTAAATGAATATTGATGGTCTATCCCTAAATTGCTTTTGACGTACATCTACTGATTCACTAACACTAACTAAAACGAGAGTTCTCATTCTTAATAAATCAAAGTTGCAAACAAATCGGGAATTCTATGGTTGATTATTGTATTATTCTGACCATTGCATTTGTGAATCAGGTATCCCCATCTTCCTGCATTCTTCGCAGACCTGTTCGCGCTCCGTTGAATTTCCGATAGTATATTGTAAAACCTTATTGCGAAATACAATGTATTTTTTGTTACATGCTTTGAAATCTACAAACCAATTACCACCTTTATTATCATCTGAAATCATTACTCTTGAAACTTTATCGGGAAAATCATGATTAGAAGATGTGAAATAAATGGCAGTCCAATACCGGGGTAGGTTATCTGTTTTCCAGATTTCAACCTTATTAATTGATAGAAAGTCCAGTATTGATTCGTCATCAATACTTTCTTTAATAAGAAGACCTTCATAGATACTATTGTTTTCCCCAGATGACGAGCCGGCTCCACAGGTATGTATTTCTTTTATGTCGTCTATTACTAAATCATCTTTAATTAAAACATCTACGGAAACCTGAAAGGTGTTGCTAAGCATTATCAGTTTATTAATATCAGGCAATGCAATGTCGCCCTCCCATTTTGATATCGATTGTCTACTGACATTGCATATTTCAGCCAGGTTCTCTTGGGAAAGACCATTCTTCTTTCTTAATAACTGTATTTTGTCTGATAATTTCATATATACCATCCCTTCCTTTTGGCATAATTTTATCGGAAGAAAGTCTCAATCACAACCAACTATGGAGTGCTTTTATGCAACCGGTAAGCACATAAATAAATTAGTATTGGCTTAAGGCCTTTGTGGTTTGCCTCCAGACTTTTTATTTACTTTTGTAAAAGGAATGCTCTTTCTTTTTATAGCCATCTTGTCAAATACAACATGTTCACGTTTCTTCTTTCCCATATCACGCCTCCAAGTTAAAATGAGCACATACCAAACTTACAATTTTATCGACAGCTATTGTTCCGTCAATAAGAATAGAAGAGTAGTTCAATACTTGGCATTGGTGTCTTACTTCTTGTGCAAATAATAAATCCCTATCCATCCAGTTCTCAAATGCTTTTTGTGTATCAGAACATCCTTCTAAAACAAAAGGAACCCATTCTCTTTTTTTATATCGAGAGATTTGAAAGTCCTTTGTTGGAGTGATAGCAATATAGCGGTCTTTTGTAACATTATGCTGCCGCATCAACTCAGGTAAGTATGCAGCTCCCTCGGTAATAATGGGACGTGGTTCATTATATTTCAATAAATCAGTCTGAATGAATTCAAATATTTCGTGGTAGTATTGAAATTCTTCTTCGTTTTGTAATACACTATCCCGCATCCAGATTTGCTCGGGACTCAATTCGGTTTGCTTTGTACAGATAGGGTAGTGTAATTTTGCACCTTTTATAGTAAAGCTTTCAAAATAATCATCTACTTTATAATAATGGATGCCGTATTTTTGGGCTATAATTTCTGCAACAGTACTTTTTCCACTGCAAGGTGAGCCACCTATATAATATATATCTGTCATCTAATATCCTCCTTTGTTTTAGTGATTATTATTAGATGATAAAGTCCAAATATCCATTTTATGTATCCTCCATATGAATGAACCTACTAAATAATAGTTTCTTTTACTCCCAGGGTATTACTGTGATATCCGCCATTTACTTAGCCATTTTGATACCTTAGTTTCAAAAATATCTTTTGTGATTTGTGCTTTATTAGCTCTGACAATTTTACCGAACAAATCATTTAGACCAAAAGGAGCATATACTTTTAATTCATTATTACTTTCCATACGGATGCCAATAGCAGTAGCCGTAGTAGGCCATGTATTTATTGCTGCTTCCAGAGATGGATAGGGTTCAATAGAATAACCAAAATGTTCCTTATACCAAAGGTGAACTTGTGCCTGGTTTATTACATCTATTTCGATTTTTAAATCGGAGTATAGTTGCTTTGCCTGTGTAATAATCTTGTTTTCTGATGGAAAGTCCATATGAATGTTATCATAATAGACAAAATCAATGTCCTTGATGCCATAATCCAGCGGATAATCAGAAAGGTAATTCCATACAGTCTGAGTGATACAACCGGCGCCTATGTAATAATTATCTATGCCAAGCTGGCTTGCTTTTTTTATAGTAATATAAATCATTTCGCTTGACATAAGAATATCTTCTAATCGTTTCATCTGGGTACCAATATCTAAATTATAACCTTGAAGCATTTCTAATTATCCTCCGTATAACGTATTTTGCAGAACTGCATATTGTATCAAATCATATCGATATTTTGCTATCTACTTTAGTTGCATTCAAGAGAATACAGGAATTCTTCTCTATCCGCATCGGAAGCTTTATTCTTGCGACCTTGAGATTTGCAGATGAACTTCATACCTAATTTCTCCATTACACGATAGGAGCTGATATTTTCACTGTCACAATGTGCAATAAATTTCTTAATGTTTAGTTCCTGTACTGCAAAGTTAATGATTCCCATAGCTGCTTCTGATGCATATCCATTTTGCCAGTATTTATTATTAATTATCCAGCCAAGCTCGCCTTCTGCGTTATCCTGATTTATATAGATACTGGCGGCACCAATATGCTTCTTGTCCAACAAAATTGCAAATTCATAAAATTGTGGAGCAGTTTTTTGCCATTCCGCGTACACCCGGTTTAAAAAGCTCTCAGTTTCACTAATATCTGTGTTGGGAAGATGTACCATATATTTGGTATTTTCAATATCGCTGGCATAGTGATGTGCAGATGCTAAATATTGAGGACCTAAGGGGACTAATAGTAATCTTTTTGTTTGTATTTCCATAGAGGCTCCTTTTCATATTCAGTTTATATATGTAAATATTATTTACTAAGCTTATGACTGAATTCTTGTATAAGTAAGATAGGTGTATGAAGTATCGCCATCAAACTCGTTATCAATTTCCTTCAAGAATAGGCTTTCATCGAATTCAGGGAAAAAGGTATCACCTTTAATTTCTATATCAACCAGTGTAATATACATTTTATCAACAATGTTTATAGCATCCTTATATAACCCAGCGCCTCCAGAAATATATACATCCTATCCACCGGATAATTCTAATGCTTCGGCTAAGGATTCACAGGTAAAGCAGTTTTCACCCTCATATTTCTGAGTCTTGCTAATCACTATGGTTGTTCTGTTAGGTAGAGGCTTTCCTATTTCTTCGTAGGAACGCCTACCCATAATTACAATATTTCCTGTTGTTAGTTCTTTGAACCTTTTTTGTTCGCCTTTTATTTTCCAAGGAATTCGACCTTGGTTTCCAATAACGTGATTTTTTGAATAAGCTGCAATCAAAGCAATCATCAGTTGGTCTCCTAACTAGTTTAGGTTATCAAAATCCAATATGTGTATTAATTTATTTTAATTACATACTGTAGAATGAACCATGGCATTTAACCAATATTTTTTTCTGACATCATTGAATGTTATACATTCCAAATCGTAATTTTCATCGTTGGCATAGGGATATTTAGATGCGATTTCAGATAGCATCATGATTTTGTATAAGATAACCCGATGATTACCATTGCCATCTACAATAAATTTACCATTATTCAATTGCGATAATATTATGGGGATTTCTTGCTCATGTACGGGTTTTTTAAGCATACGAAAATATTTATTGCGAGTTACATATCCATCTTTTATATGGTAATAAGCACGTTTTAATCGCATATATGCTTCTATTATTGTCATGCCGCCATAGTCTTGGTGTGTTGTTCCGACAATATCACTCAGCAGTACTTTTTGGGCGTATAGTCTTTCTTTGCTAGGCCGGTTGAACTCATAGTAATGGAACGGCTCATGTAAAATCGTCGGAATTTTTTCTAAGTTTATTCCAAGGGTGGTAAGAAGATACCCACGTACAGCTCTTTGGTTTTCGTCATACGGAATGTAAAAGTCGGAATCAGAATAGGTGAAATCAGACCATTTCAATATTTTCATCTCCTTTGATTATATAACCAAGTTTTATTTTGGTTTATGAAAAGGCTTCATTGAGATTTAAGCATTTGAAAAATGTTACGATTAACTGCTTAGATAAACTTCCATCTTAGGCCTAACGATTCTATCCAAGTGCCATCATATTCTTGAATGGATTCTTTTTCGTCTGTGTAAAATTTGACTATTTCATCTTCTCTCTCCAATGTTGCAATTGCAATATTAGAGCAATAATTATCTTGTGAAGGACATAGATTTAATTTTAGGACCCCTTCAAATACCATTTCTATGCTTTCGGACCAGTCACTATCGAATATCATGGATACTTGCCTAATAGAATCCGTTACATACATACCACCGTTCTCTACCTTGCCGGAACCGCTCACATAATTCAATGTTCTTAATACTGAATCATGAAATTCATGAAAAGTAGACATTAAATGATTGATGTCCTCATCCTTCTCGATATAGTTCCAATTTTTTAACTTTGTGTCTGGCAAATATTTGTCCCATATCCTTGCCGGCAACACTTTGCCTTTAAGTAATTCTAAAATATTGTCATCATTTTCAAGTACATATCCATATCCACGATATGAAAAAAAGCTGTCATTTTTATTAGTAACATTTATTTGAGAATAATATTCTTTTAATTCATTTTCATCCTTGGATATCCAGGGCTCTGGCAAACCATTAGCACTAATGACGTTTATATTTACTTCCATGTTGTGTTCGTCCGTGGACTTATTTAAATATTCAATTAATCGATAACCTTGAACAGATGCTGTTTTTTGAAGTACTAAATATTTTTCATAATATCCAATATTAATTATGGAATAGACTTCTGATATAAAGTACTCATTATTTGCTCTATCATAAACCCTAACAATCACAATTCGTCACCTCTTTCAGTCAGAATGCGTTATTTACTTTTCTCTCTCTTATTACGGTCAATCATATGATAAATAAACATTACTAACCAGACTCCCCATGCAATTGCACAGCCGATACCATTAATAAACAAATCCATAATAGCACCAGTCATAAAGGGAAAAGGCCAGTACATCATTCTTTTGCCATATATTCTACATAGTTGTTTTTCATCAAATTGTTTTCTTTCTTCATCGCTTTTCATATTATATCCCGATATAAAATTTGCCGCTTTTCCATTTGATTGATAAAAGCAAATACCAACGATAAAAAAGAGTACGGCTAAACCCAAATCGAAAAGGATATAAAACATAAAATACGCCTCCAAAAAAAATCATTGCATCAGACGCGAAAGAAATAAGGACCACATTGGGATTCGTGCGTATGAACATAGGTCCATTTGTTGAATAAATCAAAAATATAAATATCGTCATCTGAGTCAAAATCCGAAGATTTGAGTAGCTTGGCATTTTCTATATAAAAGGCTTCATCCTTATGCTGATAAAAAACAAATACCTTTTCTTTCTTACATTTATTAAAGGCGCGTCTTGCCTTAGAACTTGTTAACGCAATCACCTTTTCAAAACTGAATATGTGCCACCTATAACTTTCATATCCAATGGCTCTCTTTTCATCAGAACTTACGGAGGCTGCGAATAGTTTACTCCAATTGGACTTAATTGTACGAGGATTAGATTGTGGAATAAAGGCAACGCCTCTGCTGATAATTTCCTGCTTTTTCAGTGAATATTCATAATCATAAATATGCTGATTATATTCATTAATTTTATCTATGACTGTGTCTATGAGTCGTAAGCGAGTTGCTTTTTCAAATTCATCTGATATTAATCCAATTTTCTCCATTTCCTTATTTGAATTAGTCCAATTAATATTTAACATAGTGGCTCTTTCCCTTAATTTTTGAATCGTTTACAGAATCGGTATCATCTATTTAAAACCAAATATGTTTCAAGATGATAGATTTTGGCAACGATTAGATTCTTATTTAAAATTATACATTTCTAAATATAGGAAGTCAAATAGGAATGACGAAATATTGCAACGACCGGAGCAGTATTTGAAACAAAGCCAAAAAGCGACGATGTAAGCTTATTTCAAAGCCAACTGTATATATTTCTTCTGATTGTAAAAATAAGTATTGACATTTCTAAACCGTATGTTTTACACTTATTAAAAATTACTCTATGGAGGAACGATTACTATGCTATTTATTATTAAACACCATCATCACCATATTATCTGCGATTAGCCAATGATACTACATCACTGGATTAATCGCTTATTGTGGTTATCCTGGTGATTGATAAGTATATTTGATTATATATTTAGCCACAGGGATAACACCTGTGGCTATTGCTATTTTAAGAGAAAAGGAGAATTATAAAATATGAAAATTAATACTGTTAAAGGTACAAATGATTATCTACCCCAAGAGGTAGCTTTGAGGGACTATTTACAAAATGCTATACTAGAGGTTTACAAAGCTAATGGATTTACAAGAATAATGACCCCAGCTATTGAAGATATTGAAAATCTCAATAAGTCAGAGGGCGGGGATAATTTAAATTTAATTTTTAAAATTTTAAAACGTGGGGATAAGTTAGATGCTGCATTAGAGGATAAGATACCCGGCGAATTGTGTGATATGGGTCTGCGATATGATTTAACTCTACCACTTAGCAGGTATTATGCGAATAATCGTAACAAACTGATTATACCGTTCAAATGTATTCAGATTGATAAAGTATATCGTGCAGAAAGACCTCAAAAGGGGCGTCTAAGAGAATTCATTCAATGTGATATAGATATCATAGGGTCAGACTCACGCAACTCTGAAACTGAACTTATTACTGTTACTGCAAAAGCATTGCTTAACGTCGGATTATCTGATTTTTCTGTTAGAATTAATGATAGAGGTATATTAAATGATTTACTGATTGTTTTAGGTTTTAAAGAATCTGAATTACCATCTGTGTGCATTACTTTTGATAAGCTAGACAAGATTGGTGTTTCTGGAGTAGAGGAAGAACTAAAAGAAAAAGGATATGATGAACAATGTATTGCTGGATTGATAGAGGTTTTAAGCAATCTACCCCTTGCACTGGATTATGTAAAAACTAAAGTGACTGATACTGCAAAGATTGAAAACATAGTAAATATAATAACATCTGTTAAAATACTATCTGGTGGTAAATTTGATATTACATTTGACCTGTCATTGGTGAGGGGGCAAGGTTACTATACTGGTACTGTATTTGAAATTATTAGTAAAGATTTTAAAGGTGCTATCGCGGGTGGTGGCAGATATGATAATCTTATTGGCAAGTTTATTGACGAGAGTGTACCGGCAGTTGGATTTAGCATTGGTTTTGAGAGAATATTTGGGATTTTAAAAGATAATGGATTTAAGATACCCAAATGCAAAGAGAAAATAGCAATAATATATGAGGACTCTGAAATAATTGAGGCAAATGAACTTAGAGAAGAATTGTGCAGAGAATATGATGTTGCTTTATTTGAAAAACCTAAAAAACTTGCTAAGTTTTTAGATACATTACAAAATGTAGGATACTACGGGTTTATTGTTTATGGGCAATCTGATGAGGTTAAACCATTTAGAGCATAGTTTGGATTGGGGTTTTTCGGAAAACGAAAAACCCTTTAATATTTATATTGAAATTACAACCTCTTTAATAAAGTTTATGAATTACTAATCTTACATACTGAGGTCTTTATTATTTGAAAATTATGAATGTAGTTGACGTATTGCAAGTAAATCCTCATTCCAGTCCTTTTTATTCGGGATTTTTCTTAGTAACAGAGAATTTTGTAGCTTATTACAGAAGTTCTTTCCAGCATCCTTGTCAGTATCAACTCGGACAGAGTCATTATCGACTGCTAAGATTACATGTTTAAACTCTTTACGGATGCGGTCTAGAGTCCCCTGCTTTAAACCACCCATCGATGCAAAGTAAGACTTTGGCGTCACAGCCCCGTCTCTTCTAGCAGCCTCGTTCATAATACAATATAAAGACATAGCATCAATCGCTGATTCACAGACATAGCAGATACTTTGTTCCTTTGGTTTGTCGGTAAATCCGAACGCCCAATAACCATCAGAATCAGAACCAGCTGCAATCCCCTTGAAAGATTTATAGGATAAACTGCCGTGAAGTTCTATGTAATTACCATTCTCAAAACAAATATTGTTGTGTCCCTGCTCCTGATAGATTAAGCCATCTTTCATAAGCCTGGATACCAATTTACTGTCGATACCTCTTGTTTCGGTTAAATATTTTGCAGCTCTGTCATAGATATCAGCGCGCTCTGGAATCTTTAATTCGCGATTAAAGTCATATTCATAATCACCGGCATCAGCGAATTGTGACAATGCAATCACTGCATCTACAAAGGTGTATCCAAAGTAATCTCTTAATAATTCAATAGGGTTACCATGTTCACCGGTAGAATTTCTGCAATATATTGGAATGCCCCGTGTGACTACCAGTGAATGATAATCGTTTAATCGAATTCTCCCAGCACCGGCACCAATAATATCACTCTTGTGAAATCTGATGAGGTAGCCAAAAATATTTGAATTTCTGGCCTTGCGTATCTGACTTTTCGATACTTTCATAAGTAGTCTCCTTTACTTTTCCATTTCTAGTTTCGTCGTAATAGCCTTATGATTCTTACACTTCTTAAGCAAATCCTTATTTTCGCTGCCTGATAATATGATTTTAGCTGAAAATTCGCAATACTCACGATTCTTACCCCAACTTTTCCATGCAAGATTATCATTTACATAAAAGACAGTGGAATTGCCAGATTTAGCTACAAAGATAATAGCTTTACTTGTTAATACCTTTATTGCCTCGTATGCAGTAGTTCTGCTAATACCGAGGGCTTCCTGTATCACCTTGTAAGAACATACCAAAGCGTTGTATCCATCCATATGAGCTAATAAAAAATCCAGGATTGCCCGTGCTTTAGGCTCATGCAGGGACAGCAACATTAGTACTTCTGCATTTTCAAGGTTAACCTGATAAAATTTCTTGTATCCGCATTTTTTCTCTAATTCATTTTTTTTCTTCTCCGCTGCTTTCTCTTTTTCTAATTGCTTTTTGCGTTCATCAAAGGTTACGGAGTTGTCACTATAAATATTCTTTTCTTTGCTTACTGTAATTTCTGCCATGGTAAACTTCCTTTCTTTTGTCCGAAGCGGCGAACATGCGCGTTCGGGAGTGTGATATGTGTTGTAAAGTATTAAGGACATCTTGTTTATTAGCTCATTGTTATTATATTTTGGGTTATAGATAAATTGTAGTAATATTGCACTAATATTTTCGCTGAATTTAGCTATAGTGACGTGACACTGTGGTGTTACGTTCAATATCCCGAACAGAAACGTCCGGAATCTCGGAATAGGTACCAATAGCTAAAGGCGCATGAAATAAGGGAAAATGCTATTTTTAGTTGGATTTACTCTTATATCTTTAAATACATACGAGGTTATGCAAAAACATTAATTAAGAGTATTGTGGTTTTGGTAAGAACGGCAATTGGTGTTAGAGCGGTTGCATTGCTGAATATTTTTGTTGTGGAGATAGGGTAGCAATGAAACCGCATCTTTGTTTTTTAATAGTGTTAAATTTTGTTTTGATAATGCTGTTAAAAATAACAAACAAGATGTCCTATAAATCAATATGTCATTTTAAAAATATTTTTAGGTGATTTAAGGCGCAATTTTTAAAATATTTTCTGATAGGCTAAGATTCATTGATTTATGTAATATTGCAAGTATTGTTGTGACACTGCAGTGTTATAGCTCGGTATTTGATGCAGCAATGGGGCTGATAATAGTGGATTTTAAGATTTAGCAGGAAATTCTTTTTTGTTGTATACGAGGTAAAGCTAAACAGGAATCATTTGATTGTGGTTGAAGAGGCTTTGTTGTTGTGTGAGTTAATACGGGACAGAAAAAGATTTTTCTTGAATTTTTGGATAGTAGATAATCTGGACGGTATCGATTGGATTGAGGAAAACAGATGAGTATGGATGATGCGACACGGGCAAGCCCCTATGTCCGTCATTGGCGTTCCTCCCTTTCCCAATGGGACAGCAAAAAATGGAGTATTCATTAACGGGGTGGAATATATGAGACGATGGATAATCTATTGTGCCTCTACGAGGCGGTCTGATAAGGATAACTGTATAATCTTTATAAATGGAAATCTAATAATATTGATTTTTTGCTGTCCCGTAGAGAGTAGCAGGAGAGCATTGCTCGGGCGTAGGGATAAAATCCCTGGCCTCATAAACAACAATAGCAGATTTGTCTTAAAACTTCTCTATTACAGAGGAAAATCACTTACTATCTGCATCGAAATAATGATATTTGCAGAATTGATGTACATTTGATTGAAGTGGGTATCTGCAATAAAGATGTCACTTTTTATTATTGTAAAACCAGGAGCGCTTTCATATAAACAGAAAAGTGATACTAATAAAGATGATACTGTTATTATCAGTATCATCTTTTAGTTACGAAGTTGGTCGTGCAGTGATGATATGGTTTGATTTCTTGACTAAGCATTTCATAATAATATAGAACTAATTGCATGATTGGTGTTTATTTACTATAATACTATTTATTACGTGTTTAAGAACATGACATTTATGACAGGCAACATCAATTTTTAGAGCTGGGGGAGTAAGGATGAAGAAAATATGTATTTTAAGAAAATGTTTTGTAATAGTGGTATCGTTGACAATAATAGTAAGTGGGTTGAACGCACCTATTATAAAGCCTTCTACGATTGTTGCAAAAGCTGAAACAGATGTTGCTCAAGCAGTTGGAATTAATGTTGCTTATCATACAGAGGACGAGATTAGAGATTATTTGAAATCTAGTGGTGCAACACCAGATAATCCGGTTACATATAAAGAAAAGCCAAGTATTTCTGCCCCGTATAAAGCAGGTAGTCTTACTGATGAAACACTGAATTCAGCAATAAAAATGTTGAACCAGGTTCGTTACATAGCGGGCATTTCCGATAATGTTTCATTAAATGATGAAGCCATTGCTAAAACACAGGCCGCAAGCTTAGTGAACAGTGTAAATAATACACTAACACATTATCCAGATAAACCAACTGATATGGAAGATATTTTATATCAGTTAGGAGCGTTAGGCGCAGGGAGTAGTAATCTGGGAGCCGGTTATAGCACAATAAACAGCAGCATTGTAAATGGTTATATGGAGGATGGAGACAGTTCTAACATTGACCGAGTTGGACACAGAAGATGGGTTTTAAATCCCAAAATGTCAGCCACAGGGTTTGGATATTGTGAAGGATATACTGCACTGTACGCTTTTGACGGAAACAATAAATCTGCCTTAGAATATGGAGTCGCATGGCCAGCACAAACCATGCCTACTGACTATTTCGGAACATATTATCCGTGGAGCGTATCTATGGGGTATGAAGTAAATCAAGAAAGTGTTCAGGTAAAACTGATTCGCCTATCTGATAATAAAACATGGAACTTCAGTAATTCATTAGCTGATGGATATTTTAATGTAAACAATGATGGATATGGACAGACTGGTTGTATCATTTTTCGACCAGATGATATTGAATGCTATGCTGACGGAGACCAGTTCCAAGTAACAGTCACTGGATTAAATACACCAGTTTCATATCAAGTAACCTTTTTTGATTTAGTGCCAGTTACTTCTATTACGATAAAGAAAAATGTTACAAAGATTATAAAGGGTGATGAAATATATCTTGAATCTATAATTGCTCCGTCGGATGCAACCAATCAAGCTGTAAAATGGTCTTCTTCAGATAATTCAATAGCAGAGATATCTGAGTATGACGGAGTTATTGGAAAAAACTATGGAACAGCTACTATTACAGCTACAAGCTTAGGAAGTGGATTGACAGCTACCTATGAGATAACAGTGGTACCGAACGCCGTTGATATTAATAATCTAACTTCTAAAAAGAAAGGACAGATAACCGTAACCTATCAAAAGGATAAAACGGTAAGTGGATATGAAATTATTTACGCTACAAATTCCAGATTCAGTAAAAATAAGAAGACAAAGGTAGTAAAGAATGCAAACACTTCTAAAGTAACATTAAGTGGATTAAAAGCAGGGCAGAGTTATTATGTGAAAGTACGTCCTTATGTGTTGATAAACGATAAGAAGATATACGGTGTGTATGGATACTCGGATTATACATGGGTAAGGGAATAATATTTACGTGTTAGGGTTGGGAAGTTTAGATTGATAATGTAATTACTAATTTGCATAGGTCATATCATAGGAAGAAACCTAATAATACAGCTTAAATTAAATGTTGAAAAGGCGTTGGATGAGACAAACTCACCAGCGTCTTTTTTATTGTAAAAAAGTTGATGAAATAAGCTAATATATGCCTTTTTTGAAGCTATAAATCTTTCAAATCTATCATATTAAATTATGAGGATAAACAAATATCTTGTTTGCAACAATTTAAATATCGCAAACATAAAATAACATTTGCAAAGGAGTGTTGAAAAATTATGAACACGGAAGTGATAGAAAAGATTCAGATAATTAACTCGGAGATATACAGGTTCTTTGAATCCGAAATGATGTGGGATACTTTGGATGAATACCTGTCATCAGCAGAGCTGGTTATGTTGATGGATAAATTGGAAGAAAGATATGGATTCGCATATGAAATTGAAGAAGCGGTAGCGAGTACTGTCCAGGATGATAATGTTAGGAGATTCATCTGGGTCGGAACTCAGAAGATTGACTTATCAGGGTATAAAACGCTCAGGATAATCGCTGATTTGATTGTAGCGGCTTTTGCAGAAGAAGTTGAAATAGTGAGACAGGAATCTTCTTATTATAAAGAGTTGATTCCAGATTATTTGGATTGGACTGGTAGGGATGAGCAGGTCAACACATTTGTGGAGATGTTGACTGTGGTGTCTGGGGATAGGTTCTGTGATGAGGTGTTTGCAGAGGAATTAAGGAAAGCCGGATTTTTTGTTGGGAAAGCAGATTACTGTGAATACGGAGATACATATTACGTGGAAGATAGGAGTGGAAACAGAATCTGGTTCGATGATGTTATTGCTAAGAATAATGATAGTCCGGTAAAACATCAACGACCAAGGATAGAAGTTCTGCAGGCTCTGATAGATACAAAATTTCAGAAAACGATATAACTAAAAAACCGTGATGCTCAGATTCAATCATACTTATAGTGATTGATAACCAAGCGTCACAATCAAAATATATCCAACAATAAAATTACACACAAGAAAGGAATCTTTACTATGGAAATAGAAAAAATGTCAAAATATTTAATGAACGCATTAAATGCTCTCTTTGAAGATGAAATTGAAAAGAAAAATTATGAGTTCTTAAAACGCCTTGCTAGTTTTTTTAATCCAAACGAGTTTGCAACACCGATAATCTCAGAGGCTACTAACCGAACATTTAGAGATACTATCGAAGATGCAGTACTTTTTGAGATTGCAAGAGGTTTTACAAATGCAATTGTTGAAAATCAAACGGTAGGCTACGAAGCATTAAATAGTATCTTTGCATCAAAATATCCGCTATTTAATAATGCACACAGGATGACGAATGATGAACTTTACGGAGCTCTGCATAAATCCAGTAATGGTAAAAAAATAGGAGCTTCCATTTATGGGTCAGTTTGCTGCTGTATGTTTTTAAAACCAGACGGTATGGATGAACGCTGGGTTGACTTTGTTAAATATCAAAGTTTTGTTTATGATAAATGCTCTATTCATTCAACAAGGGAAATGATAGAAGAAGCGTGGAAAATAGATAATATCTATAACAATAAAATATTTATGCGATTCATGAAAAAGAGAAGAGAGGAATTGGCCAAGTTCCTAAAGTGTGATGAGGAGCAGGTGCATTTGTGCTTGACCCAAATTGCAATTATGGGTACTGATTATTGTAATATAGAGAAGGAATTAATAAAATTATGCTTCCATAGTGAGAAGCTTGATTATCAACTTGACCTTGCCTGCAAGAACAATATTATTAATAGGCAATGGCTATTATCGCAAAAAAATAATTCACTTTCGGAGATGATGGATGATTGCTTGAATCAAGCTCTTTTCGAAAAGGTTTGGGATAAGTATGAAGAGAAGCAGGGTTCAAGAGATGAATTTACGATTTCTATGTTGATACATAACGTGACCATTGAAAATCCAGAGGAATTCTTAAAGGATGTGGTTACAAGATTTTTTCTTGAAATTCCTGTTAAAGCTCTTAGTGAAAGCATGGATTTTGCCTATAAAAACTTTTCTTTAGATAAGTTCCTACATTGCGATTCCAGTTCTATCTTTAATAATAAAATCTCTGAACTAGAAACCGCTATACAGGGAAAAGATAATTTACTGAAAAATCAGAAACAGAAAATAGATGAGCAGGAGTCAAAAATTCAACGCATAGAGAAACAATTGAACAATGTGACAAAAGCACAAGCATTTGAAACTGAGAAGAAATTCAGAGAAATCAGCAAAGAAAATGGTGGGCTAAGAGAAAAGCTTGCCATATATGAAGAGTTTGACAAATTGCAGGGAACAGAGAATGAAGACTATCTAGATTGTAATGAAGAAGTAGATATTACCACAATATCAGGTAAGAGGATGCTGTTCATCGGTGGAAGAAACGAAGTGGTTCAAAAACTAAAAGTCAGCTTTCCGAACGCAGTCTTTGTCCGGGATGAGATTAGGAGAATAAGTTTTAGAAACTTCGAAAGAGTCGTCATGTTTCCGGAGTTTATGAATCATTCCTTGTTTTATAAATACCGGAATCCGATAAGAAAACAGGGTTTAAAGGTAGTATTCTGCAATTTAAATAATATGGAACAGGTTTACCGCCAGATTTTTATGTCGTTTCAGGAAGCAGCTTAAGTAGGACAAGTTAGTATATAACGGGGCACTCTCGGTGAGGGAGTGCCCTTGTTTTATAGAATAATAGAAGAAGTTATATTTTTGAAGGGAGGGGAACTAATACGCTTTTATCAACGTTAGAATGTTGTGAACTCACGCTGGAAGGACATTTGCTATTCTGCTACAGTATATTGCGAAAAAAGTATCAGATATACAGGCAAATATATTATTCGAAAAACTGTGTATATTCATATTAGTTACCCCCGTTTGAATTCTATAATAGTGAAATCTTGTTAATAAAAGCACCAAAAGTATAAGAGCTACACCTAAGAATGGCAAATTTAATCCAGTCGCTGCCCAATCCAGCGTCAATTCACAACGAGTAATATTATTTTACAATAGATAACCATTATTTTCAATCCATAAAGAAGAGAATAATAGAGAACGCGTATGGTTTAGATGACTATCAAATTATAATGAATTTTGTAGATATTTATGATATGATAAATTTATTAATTCGCAGTAGGAGGTACAGGATGTTTACGGACAGAAAAATAATCGATGACAGTGCTTATGGGAAGGATAATCGTGAGGCAGGACTACATGGTTACTTGTTTAATTCTTTTGGTGATGGAGATTTTCACGTGCTTCAATTGATGTATAATAAGCTGAAATTGAATGACAATAAACGTTTGTTAGAAAGAATGAACTCCGGAAATAAGTTATTCAGTGAAATAACGGATTCTATATACTATGATATTGTTGGTATAACAATTGATGAGGTGATTTATAAAGGAAATGAGGAAGTAAGACTATTATTAGAAGATTATGCAATTGAAAAATATCGTCTTAAGACGAATACTAATTTCCGTAAATGGATTCGTGCTTCAGAGAATGAGAATAGAGAATATAATAATATCTATTTTGACTTGCAGAAAGAATTAGATAAGCTTTATGGATATGCTGCTGGTGAGTTCTTATCCTATCTACATTTTACCTACTGTCATTCCATAATATCAATCAGCAAGGAAGCTGACCCATGGGACATCATTAGAAATAATCCTAATGCTCATGTAAAACTGAATTCATTAGAAATGATTTTGGAACAAAGACTTGGGACGGAAAACATATCAGAAAGTAAATTGCTCCAGCGATACATAAAAAAAAGCAAAGAGCAACTATTTGACAAATATTTTGATTCAGTTAACACTCATAGTATGGCAGAACAATTTTACAGCATGTTTGGTATAACTGGAGGCGGATTAAATATAAATGCCATCGAAAATAAGTTTTTGAATGATGACGATGTTTTAGAGGATAGGTTACGTTTCACATTTCAAACTATATTAGAAGCTAACGGTTTATCAAATTTTTTAGTATTTGAGCAAGATAAGCAGACAATTGAAAAGAAATTTGATGAGTATTTTGAGTTGGCTTGTAAAGCACAATTGGCGGGTTATTCAAAAAGCAAGCATGTCGTGATGTCCAATTTTATGCGAAATGCAGAAATGGCTTTTGATAATGTTACTGCAGAGATGCTAACATATCATTACTTTGATAAGTTATGCAAGATGATAAATCAGTTACAACGGAAAAGATATCAATCATTTTCTTTTGGAAATGATATTGGGAAATCCGATGAGCAGATTTTGATGGAAGAAAATATAAAACTATCAGAACAAATTGATAAATTGAAAGTTCAGCTAAGTCAACAATCTGATGATATAAATGTATTAAGAAACCAGTTAAACAGGCAAGTGAAAATTGAAGAAAGACCGTACATTGAGCAGCTAGGGGAACTGGAAAAACAGATACTTCGACTAAATGATGAAATTGCTGAACAGAAAGAATTCAGAGAATCGCAAAACGAATATATTGAGCTTATCCAGAGAAAAGAGGATGAGAAGGAATATAATGAATCAGTACAGTTCGATAAACTCAATGGTATCAAGCCGCTGTTTGTTGGAGGTATTCCTGATGTTGTTAACAAAGTAAAGGATAGTTTCCCATCTTATAAATGGATTTCAGATGAATCCGGACGTGCTGATATTGCAGGAGTAACCCATATCATAATGTTCTATGATTTCATGAATCACGCGTTGTTCTATAAAGTGATTAATATTGCGCGAAGTAATAACATTCCAGTTATATATTGCAAAGGTACGAATGTTGAAAGAATTTTAGGCTACATAAGTGCTAAGATATAGCTGAATGATAAACAGAAGAAGGCAGAGGACTTTATTGTTTCAACCATACAATAGATAGGATGATATTATAAATGCAGAGAGATAGCAGGAGCTTAGCCCCTGCTATTTGTGATTACTGCATATCTTTAGATTTCTGAATCAACTCTTTTATCTCCGCATCGAACGGAAAATCATCAGTAACGATTAACTGCTCATAAATAGGATAAATCATCTCCACTGGCATACCGTTCTTTACAGCAATTTCGAACCAACGAATGCGAAAATCTTCTGGCACATCAAGGAACAGCAAATCGTATTCTTTCCTTTCCCACATGATGAGATGGCGGTAGTAGCTTTCGGTAACTGCCAAAGGGTTAGGGGGATAGTATATCGAATCCGCCTCAAGATAAAACATCAGTCCATTTCCCGAATCCACGAGATAGTGACCATCATCGTAGGGGTCCCAGTAAATATTTTGAGTCGGAACACCGGAAAAGATTCTTTTGAATTCTGAAAGCCGGTATGGAATCTCCTGTCCTTCAAATTCTGTTTCGTTTGTAACATCCTCGATATGTACCAATGATTCGTAGTTATTTCTGTAGCCTTTTTTGCTTGTCATTTTTAAATCTCCCTTCGTTTTTTTTTATACAATTAATATGACATTTTCTGTGGTGTTTCATTTGAAAAATAGCAAGGAAATGTAAAGGAGTCGCCGTGGTCTGAACTCATTTTTGAATTAATGAATAAGGCTATTAGGAAGGTCTATATTCTGATGTATATCAACAACTACAGGTTGTGAACATCAGCGTATTTAGGGTATAATAGAAGAAAAATAAGGAAATACGAAAGAATGCTAGAACTGAAATTAGGAGGGCAAATATCTCTGAAGAAATTGGCAAATACATAAATGAAGCTGTGAGCCATGAGATTAAAGATATTGTAAAAAACCTGTTAATTGAGAGTATTGACATCAATGTTATATATAAGGCATTCTCCAAATTAAAATAACCTTAATAAATTTAAAATAAAATAAGAAAGGATGTAGTTATTATGAGTTTTATAAAAGATATACCCGACTATAAAAATTACAAGAGTGACGATTTCTATACGATAAGCATTCCTGACACCCCTGACATGTGGAAAGAATTGCAAGCATATGCAAGTAGAGCTGAGGAGTTGGGGGTTGTAGTTAATCAATTGAATAAACTTGTACTGTTACCTTTTACAACAAATAGAGGTGGTTGGGCTATAAATGATTTAGATAATGCATTCAGTACACTTAAAAGGAAAGTTAGAGAAGGAAAAATTCACTTGTTTTTTGATGCGGTTGTTATTATTATTGAAGAATCCTCTTTGGATTTAGAAGAAATTAATGACTTTCTATTACAATATAAGATTGGCTACGAAGTATATAGAGGGTTTGACAGCTATGAATGGTGTATTCGAGATAACATTTCGAAGTTGTCTGAGAACATTGATAATACACTTAAAGTTCTTGAAAAAACACCGTTTGAACAAGCATTTGAAAACTTACAACAAGCCAAAGTACATTTTCAAAATCTATCAAACGAAAGAGCATTGAAAGATGCAGTACGTGATTGTGCAAGCGCTATGGAATCAATCATCAAAATCCTTGGAAAAAATGATGATATCAAGAAAGCATCCAAGAACTTACGCGACACTAAATTGTGGGGGCTAGATGATATAGTGAAAGATGGGGATGCTATTTTCAGTAGACTTCATTATCTTTACCCGGATTTTAGACATGGTAGTACTGGTATGAGCAGTATGACAATTAATGAAGCAAAATATTGGGCAGATAGAATGATATGTTTTATTGACTACATTTTACGTCAAAAAGAAGAATTGGTTTGAATAGCTCTGGTTTGCATATTATAGATTGTTTTTTCTACATAATTACTATTGGGTTTTAAAATGATAAAACAAAAACAGAAGTCTCGGTTCTAATTATTGAGCTATATCAAAAAATGTTAGCGGAAAGAAAGCCGCTCCCGAGGAACTATAAAATCAGGGAAGAGGACAGGGAACGATATCTGGCAATTGTATTCGAGAAAAAGGAGCTGTAATTTAATTTGCGCTTTGAGGGTTGAAAAAGAGCTCTCGCAGCTTAGTTACGAGAGCCCTAGTTCAATGTAATTAGGTTTAGGATAGAAAGCAATGTTTTGTGTTTGTTATTATCATTGTTGTTTTGCTTTCTATGATAATATGATTGAAATTGGTGTTTGATATCTGAAAAATAGCAGGAGTTTGGCTCCTGCTATAGTGTAATTATTAAATAAAGCACGTATTTGTGGCAAATTTTGCCAACGCGTCTAACTTTTTAAAATAACTTGATAAATTATCTTCACCGACGCAGTTTTTTATTGCATTAACATGGTCTTCATCTGTAAAGTCTGGGTTATAAATGACAGCCGCAATGAGACATGATGCTATTCCATTAGGACTTTGTAGAAAATAACGAACACTATCCCCACTATCGTTAATTTCGAGTGCAAGATTGTATTTATCCATAAATACGTGTTTTAATATTACAACTTTCTTTGTTTGTTTATCCATAATTCTGTTGTTTCTCCCTTCGTGTTTTCTTTTATAATCTAATATGACATATTTGGTTGCTTGCCATATAAAATCTCGTATCTTGTGTTCTACTTACTTTTTCTTTTTGGATTTCCAGACTCTTTCAGAACCTTCGAAATGTAATACTTGGATAGTCCATATTTCTCTGCCATTTCTGTGAGCTTCATTGTAGCGGAATCCACGATTAGATTCTTAAGAACATCATCGGTTACTTTCTTAGGACGTCCCCCAATTGGTGTAATAATGCAGTTGTGATAGTTCTCTAGGTAATTATCTAGCTTTTGTATATTTTCATACGATACAAGAGTTACTTCCATTTTGTAGTTAGCATATTCTTCGGTTATGATACCTTCTGATACTAATTCCAATAATAACTTTACCCGTCCCTCAAAGAGGCCGTCTTCATAATTTTTTTTATATTCCATATCCGACTTCCTTTCTTTTATGGTGACCAGAATTTATTGAATGGAGTTGGGGGACGCTTTTTCGGCATCCCCTATCTATAACAAACAAAATGGAGACTATAATGTATAAACTTCAATATCTTTAGCAGGTTATTTATCAGCTACCTCATTATCAAAGGAGATTGGGGTGGAATGCACCACCCCGTAAATTTATAACAAACAAATGAGGAGATTAATGAAGTAAGTATTTATGTAATTGCTTATCAACCATGAATTGATTATATTATATAATTAATAAGTTGTCAATACGGTTTTAACAACTCTTACTGCTTTTTAAAGAGAAACATAATATAGATGAGATTATTCGTCCGGAGACTAAAAGCATAAAATTTCTTGACTTGAAATGTAAAGCGTTGAATCCGGAGGAGTATTATTAGGGAAATACTGCTATAGATAACGAGGCGAGGTTGAGAATGGCTTTTGAAAATGTTATAACGGCCTTAGATTATATGGAAATGCATCCTGAGTATTTTTAGTGATTTTGAAGGGGTAAAAAAGGAATATAACTTTATGATGGGCCAAGGTGATGGAGCGGTCTATCGTCTTGGTTTTTATCTTAGTTTTTAAGCTCCTATTAATTTATTTCTGGTAAGGAAATAAATGTTTTAGTTTAATGAGATGTTTTTTGATATCAATGACAATGAAATGTTGAAAATTGGTAAAGATTGTACTATGCTTAGTATAATAGTATGCATAAAGTGGAGGGGAGATAAATTGAGAAAGGATGAGATGAAGAGCTTAATAGTAGCTTGTGATAAATTAATTAATAGGTACCTGCTAAGGGGGACTGCGTTTGTGGAGTATGCGTGTTTCCAATATGGAAAATATAATGCATTCATAAGTGGAGAGCCTGATGCTCATTTTATAAGCGATTTTCAATATTTTGTTTTTACTAAAAGTACAAAATCTCTAAAAGCTATACGATTATTACTGCATCAGGGGTATATGGAAGATGTCATGATTTTACTTAGGACGATGTTCGAAGGATATCTGGCTAGTAGGTATATTGATGAGAATTACGATGCAAAATTATTGAATGATTTTATATTTGTTCCGCAGTTAATAGCGCACAGAAAAGTAATTTACCAGGAAGGGGTTGCAAAAGATAGAGTAAATAATGAAATCATAGAGTTTATCCAAAGAGACCCATCAAAATTAAAATTAGGAAAGGATAAGTCTTATTTTACAGATTTATATGCTTACATGTGTAATTATGCGCATTGCAATTTCTCGATATTAGCCTGTTATATAGATGAACAAGGAGCATTCACTTGTTCTAAAGAAACGAATGCGCTATTGGTAAGAGTGCTGGTATTATTCGTTTATACAAAAACTTTTGAAAACGTAGTTACAGTCGAAGGAGAAGATTTTCTGGATGAAAGAACAGAAAAGGAATGTTATAAACTTGTAAAGGATTCAACTTTATTTACATATAAACAACTGGAGCATTTTTCAAAATATAACTCAGACGTGAATAAAGAATTAAATAAGCACATGAAAAAAATGTTTAAGGATATGAAAAATTCTTTAAAAGAAGAAGTAGGGAGTGTTAATAAGGATTTCTTAAAAGAAATATGATATGAAGGGGAGTGAAAATATGGAATTGATGTACGCATTTACAGATGAATCTGGAAATCATGGATTCAACTTTGAGAGTCAAGGAGTATCGACTTATTTTATTGTAACTGCAATATTAGTAGCAGAAAATAAATTAAGCATTGTTGAGAATGAAATTGAGGGTGTTCGTAAAAAGTATTTTCAGACGGGTGAAATGAAATCTTCCTCAGTAGGTAAAAATCATAAAAGAAGAAACGCCGTACTTCGCGAAGTGTTAAACAGCGATTTTAAAATATTTTCAGTTATTGTTGATAAACAAAAGATTTACGAAGATAGCGGGTTAATGTATAAAGAGTCGTTTTACAAGTTTATAAATAATTTGGTTCATAAGGAATTAAGGTATGCATTTAAAAAGCTTGTTGTATGTGCTGATGAAATTGGTGGAAATGAGTACATGAAAGGCTTTTGTAAATATGTAAAGGAGAAGGAAGATATACCAGATTTATTTGGAGAACGAGAATTCTATTTTGAAAACAGCAAAAGCAGTATTCTAATCCAACTAGCTGATATGATAAGCGGAACTTTAGCTTATGTATATGAACGTGATAAACAGGACGAAGCTCCAGATTATATAAAAATGTTGAATAAGAAAATAATACGGATAGAGCAATTTCCTAAAAGCATATCACAATATGTGGTTGAAAGGGGTGGTATAGCAGACGAATATGACATTAAAATATCAAATATATGTTTGCGCCACATTCAAGGATATTTACATAAATATGAGGAAGCAGAAGCTGAAGAAAGAGTATATCAGGTCATTGTATTAAAATATCTGTGTTTTAGATTCTTGAATAATGACACGAGAAAGTACATATCCACTAAGGAACTTATTGGAAATCTTAGATATCGAGCTGGTAAAGCAGTAACAATGCAATATTTTCGAACTCGGATAATAGCAAAACTGCGAGATGAAGGAGTAATCATCGCAAGCTCCCCTAAGGGATACAAAATTCCATCAAAAGTTGAGGAATTATATGATTTTATAAATCATGGAACAACGATAATTATGCCAATGTTAGCTAGGTTAAAGAAATGCAGGGATAATATCAAGATGGGAACGTATGGAGAATTGGATTTGTTTGATAATTCGGAGTATAAAATGCTAAAAGAGTTTTTTGATATTTAGGGTGAGTAATAAAAAGGAAGAATCTCTTTTTATATGGTTATTTGGTAGGCTTCAGTATTATAAAAGAAAATATTTTGTTGATTTCAGTTAAAAAAGTTTTGTAAATCGGATATAATGATTTATAGTGGAACATAAATCAGATAATCAATTGGTTTTTACAGAAGAAGTAAATTGATTAATAGAAACAATAAAAATGAAACCTTACGATGGTTAAGGGTGCCATCACTAAGGCTAATACAGAAAGGACTCAAAATGATTAATGCTATAAACTCAAATGAACAGTTGATAGAAAAAATCAATGAAGTTCTTCAGACAAAGAAGAACGCAGTTGTAAACATTGTAAATGATAAGCTTACTATCTCCGTATTCTCCTTATTAGAAAAAAATCTACATAACGTAAAAGAAATCAATTTTGTTATAAGAGATATTAATTTCTTGCCGCATCAGGCAGAGATATCACATGAATTTGAAATGAACCCTACGGAAATTTTATTTAATTCATATGACATCACTGAGAAAAATAAACTTCAGCATTTCTCTAAGGCCAAAAATATGCATGACTTTATCGAGAAGCATGTTAATGTTCGCAGAGTAAGGCCAGGCGTTCGTATTAATGGTAATGTACTTATAATTGATGATGATTTTATGATACAAGGTTCCTCGTCATTGGAAGTATCTAAGAAGATGAGTAGGGATGGATTTAATAATATTAACTTTGATACAATCTTAAGTGGTATTGCTGATAAAGAGCAAATTGTGAATGCTTTGAATACATTTAAGCAGGTATGGTTTAATGAACAGGTATCATTGGATTATAAAGAAGAGTTGTTAGCAAGTTTGAAATATGTATACAAGGAGCACTCACCAGAGTTTTTATACTACTTTACCTTAAATGAACTGTTCGGAAACCAATTAGATGTTGGTGTAGAGAGATTTGAGAAGGATAGCCAAAAAATTAAGAAAACTGAGATATGGAACGCACTCTTTAGTTTCCAAAAAGATTGTGTTGTATCAGCTATTCGTAAACTAAACAAGTTTGGTGGTTGTATTATTGCAGATTCAGTTGGACTTGGTAAAACATTTGAAGCTCTTGCAATCATTAAATATTTTGAAATTGGAATGAATAGAGTACTGGTTCTTACTCCTGCAAAGCTTTATGATAACTGGAATTCATTTCGTGGTGACTATAAAGATTCATTCTTACATGAATCGTTTAATTATCGAATCATGTTTCACACTGATTTATCGAGATATAATGGAATGTCACGCTCTGGTCAGGACTTGAAGAAGTTTGATTGGGGATTATATGATTTGGTAGTTATTGATGAATCTCATAACTTCCGAAATCGTAATGACAGATATGACGAGGATGACCAGCTTATTATGACAAGGTATGCAAGGTTGATGCAGGATGTTATTAAGCGTGGAAACAATAATACAAAAGTTCTGTTGCTTTCAGCGACACCGGTTAATAATAGCCTAGTTGACCTGAAGAATCAGATTAGTGTTATTACTGGGGATAAGGATTTCGCATTTGAAGAAGATGGAATTCAGAGTATAGATAATTTGCTTAGAAAAACATCTGCAACCATCAATGCATGGGAAAGAAAACCCGGACATAACAAGGATGAACTGCTGGATAGTCTTCCGTCAGAATTTTATAAGCTGCTTGAGATGATGACAATTGCAAGAAGCCGAAAGCATATAATGAGTTTCTATGGTAATAAAGATGTAGGAAAGTTCCCTGAAAAGAATAAACCAGATACTCTTCGTAGTGATATTGATACAGAAGGAGAATTATTGAATTTTAAGGAAACCAATGAATTGTTGGAGGCTTTAATTCTTAGCGTATATACTCCTACGAAGTATATTAAAGAAGATGCCAAGAAGATTTACATAGATAAATATAACATCAAAGGTAAACGTGGTAGTAATATGAATTTTGATATACAATCTAGTGGTATGATTGTCCTTCATCGTTTTAATTTATTTAAACGATTGGAAAGCTCTGTCTATTCTTTTGAAGAAACCCTTCGCCGTTTATTAGAAAGAATTGAAAGAACAGAACAGCTTCTTAAAAAAGGTGGCGGTATTGTTGATGAGAATTATAATGATTTCGATGATTACGAAGGTGAGGATGTATATCTAGAGGGTAAATATGAGATAGATGTTCGCCATTTAAGAGTGGATGATTATTTGGAGGATTTGGCCAGCGATAAGTATATTCTGCAGGCAATTTATAAGAATGCAAAGAAGATACTTGATAATGGAAGGGACCAAAAACTTAGGGATTTAAAGGAAAGAATATTTAATAAGGTAAAAGAAACGCCTTACAATGCTGGTAATAAAAAAATAATAGTATTTACTGCGTTTGCTGACACAGCAGATTATCTGTATGATTCGTTAGCTGATGAGATGTTTGAACTTGGAATTCACACAGCCTGTATCTCGGGTAGAAATATTAAGTGTAATAATCGAAAAGTAGATGCAGATTTTAATTCTGTATTATGTGCTTTTTCACCGTTGTCCAAGATGAAGAAGGAAATATCGGATGAAGAACAGATTGATTTACTTATTGGTACGGATTGTATATCAGAGGGTCAGAATTTACAGGATTGCGATACTGTCATTAACTTTGACATTCAGTGGAATCCGGTGTCACTGATTCAGCGCTTTGGACGAATTGACCGTATTGGTAGTAAGAATAACAATATCCAGATGATAAACTTCTTCCCAAACATGGAATTAAATGAATATCTGGGTTTAGAACAGCGGGTTAAAGGTAAGATGACAACATTAAATCTTGTATCTACCGGTGATGAGAATATTCTTACACCGGAAATGAATGACTTTAACTTCAGAAAGCGTCAACTGGAAAGGCTGAAAGAAGAAGTCATAGATATTGAGGATGCGAATGAAAACTTGTCTCTTACTGACTTAAATATGAATGAGTATTTATATGAGCTCTCGGATTACGTAAATTCTAATCCAGAGATGAAAAAAACTCCAAATGGTATTTATTCTGTAACTGGCAATGAAAAGCCGGGTGTTCTGTTCTGCTTCAAGCATAGTAATCTTATGGACAAGCCAAAGTCAGACAGCTCTTTGTATCCATATTATTTGATTTACATGCAAAATGATGGAACAGTTTTATATGGGAATGGACAAGCAAGAGAGGTTGTAAAACAGTTTCGAAAGCTTTGTTACGGTAAAGACAAGTCTATTATAGATTTATTTGGAAGGTTCTTTGAACGAACGAAGAATGCTACAAAGATGGTCTTCTATTCAGACCTTTTAAATAAAGCAATTCGCTCGATTAAAGGGGAAGAAGAATCAAAAGCTGTTCAGAATATGTTTGACTTTGGTGGATTTAACAATGCCTTTGCAGGAGAAACAGCAGACGATTTTGAATTAATATCATTTTTGGTGGTGGAATAAATGTATAAAATACCAGAACAATATAAGGTAGGTGTCATTATTGCCTTAAAGGACTTTATGCCGAAAGATTTAAAGCCTGAACAGAAGAAAAGAATAAAGGATTCAATTAAGAAGGTACAACTTACTTATCAGATTGCTGGAGAGGAGATACCTTCCGTTGTGAATACTGAGTATCGATGTCAGGTAATTCAGTTTTATGATATTGAAATCAGAAGTATGAAGGATGCTTCTTTTTTAGCTACAATTTACCAAGGGTTGATTAAGCCTTTGTGTGTGATAAGATTGCATGATTCTATGGATGAAGCATATTCCCTTTCGCTAAAAAGATTGAATCAGCAGGATAACACGCAAATAGTTGTTGAATGTAGCGAGATGACTGAAAGTTATCCAGTAGGATTACCGGATGCGAAAAGAGATAGATTATTCTCTTATATCGAATTTGCCAAGGTCAAGAATAAATCGGATAAAATTAATTTTTATAAAGAGATATATACTAAAATATATCTGCTTAATAATGAAAAGTCATACGCAAACACAGTGGAGATAATGGATAGTAATGTCTGGTATGATGCCAAAAGAACAGGAAGAATACTCTCTTATTATAAAGGATTGGTTGAAGAGCGGATGATGCTTACTAGAGTTGTTTCGAATGCGGAAAAGGTTAGTATCAACCAAAGAATTAAAGAAGAAATTAAGTTATTGGATGAAGAAAGATATTAACAGGAGGCTACATACAATGGGTTATGATAAAGTACAACAAGGTATTAACAATATTGTGGAGGATAATGTGAAAAAGATAGCACAGTTATTTCCTTCGGTAGTAAAAGATGGAGAGGTAGATTTTGAGGCTTTAAAAGAAGAGTTGGGTCAGTTTTCAGAGGCTGGTAGTGAGAAGTACGAACTTACTTGGTCAGGAAAGAAAAATGCAAAGAAAGTGGCACAGGAAGATATTGTTGGTAAGACATTGAAATATATCCCCGACGACAGCAAAGATGCTGATACAACGGAAAATTTGTATATTGAGGGAGATAATCTTGAAGTATTGAAATTACTTCGCCAAAATTATTATAATTCAATAAAAATGATTTATATTGACCCACCATATAATACTGGAAATGATTTTGTTTATAATGATAATTTTACTATGTCAGAAAAAGAAAGTACCATTGCGGAAGGCGATGCAAATAGTTTGGGAGAGAGATATACAGTTAATGGAAAGTCGCAAAATCGGTATCATGCAAATTGGTTAAATATGATATATCCACGATTGAAGGTTGCAAAAGACTTATTATCTGATGATGGTGTTATTTTGATATCTATTGATGACAACGAAGTTGACAATGTAACTAAAATGGGTAAAGAAATATTCGGAGATACCAATTATATTGCTTCTTTGATATGGAAAAGTCGCCAGAATAAGGATAATAGAAACCTATCTGGTATTTCTATAGACCATGAGTATGTGATTGTATTCGCAAAAGACTCGACTTATAGGTCGTTTATAGGTGGAGAGAGAAATACCGATGCTTACAAAAATCCTGATAATGACCCACGTGGTTTATGGACAAGTGCCAATATGGCAGGATTGTTGCCAGAAGACCAAAGACCAAATTGTCATTATGATTTGATACATCCACAAACTGGTGTTAATTATGGGAAACCAAAGATGGGATGGAGATATGATAAAAATACAATGAATAGGTTGATTGAAGAAGACCGTATTATTTGGCCTCCAACTCCTGAAGGAAGACCAAGAAGAAAGGTTTTTCTTAATGAGATAACAGAAACTCTACCAGGATATTCGTCAATTATCGGAAATGAAATCTATACTAGAAATGGGACTGCTGAAATCGATGAATTGATGGGAAACCGATATTTTGATTTTCCTAAGCCATCAGATTTGTTGGTTGATTTAATTAAACAAGCTACAGATAAGAATTCTCTTGTATTGGATTTCTTTTCGGGGTCAGGAACTTTTGGCAATGCTGTGATGAAAGTGAATCTAGAAGATAAAGGAAGGAGAAGGTTTATTCTTGCACAGTTGCCTGAAAAACTATTAGAAAGTAGTCAAGCAGCAAAAGAGGGATATAAAACCATATGTGATATTGCTAAAAAGCGACTTGCACTTGCTGGTGAAAAAATAAAATCTTTAAATAGTAACATAGATGTTGGATTTAAAGTTTTTAAAACTGAAAATAGCAATATAAAATGGAATTCACTAATAGACTTAGGGCAATTAGATGTAACACAGATAGAGTATTCTCCAGATTTGATAGATTTCATATCAGGTGCAAAAGATATAGATATTGTATATGAGATGATACTTAGACAAAGAAATGTAGCATTATCTGCTCAACTCCAGGCGTTAACTGACATTGGTGAGCGTACATATCTATATGCGAATAGCTTTTTGGTATGCTTAGAAACATCTATTACAGAAGAACTTATTAATGAAGTGGCTTCATTAGACCCATTGCCTTTAAAATTTATATTTAGAGATTCTTCTTTTAAAGATGATATAGCCTTAAAAGATGAAACTTTTCGAAGACTTAATGCTCTAATAAAGAAAACCCATTTTATTAAGGAGTCAGAGTATACTGTTGAATTTATATAGGAGAAATGAAATGACAGAAAAAGAATTACATGTATTGCTTTCAGCACAATTAAATGAGCATGATACACTAGACCAGACATATGGATGTAGGCAAAACAAGCCTGAAATATGTAAAAATAATGGATTACCTAATATATGTGCTTTTGCATCAGGTGACTGTATATGCAAAAGACCTTCAAAAGCATGGAAAAATCAGTATAATAAATTGAAGGGGGAATGAAAATGTCCCATAAGATAACGTTCAATTTTGATTCAAAGCTAGATTATCAATTGGATGCAATCAATTCTACAGTGAATCTGTTTAAGGGATTATCTAGACAGATTGATGGTATATACCACCCAAACCGGATTAGAAAAGTTGGTGAAGGGGACCCAGTAAGGAATAATGATATAGTAGTTGGAAGTAGGTTACTTGAGAATCTTAGAGGCATACAGCTCGCTAATGATTTATTTGCAGATAATGTACTTTCAGATGGTAATAACTTTACAATTGAGATGGAGACAGGTACAGGAAAAACCTATGTTTATTTGCGTACCATTTTGGAACTCTATCAAGAATATGGGTTTAAGAAATTTATAATCGTTGTTCCATCCATTGCTATCCGTAAAGGTGTAGAGAAATCGATGGAGCAACTTCAGGACCACTTCAAGCGTTTGTATAATATAGATATTTCTAAACATAGCTTTATCTATGATAGTGGCAACCCAAAGCAGGTTAGCTCTAAACTGGTTGAGAGCAATGATTTAAGTATCTGCGTTATGAATATACAAGCATTTAACAAGGATACGAATAAGATTCGTGTTGAGGATGAGTATGGACAGATTATATGGGAAGATATTAAATATATCAAGCCGATAGTTATTATTGACGAGCCACAGAAGATTGAAGGAACCAAAAAGAATAAATCAAAATCACTGAAGGCCATTGAAGAATTACAACCTTTATTTACGCTTAGATATTCTGCAACACATAAACAATTATATAATCAGGTGTATAAGCTTGATTCTTATGCTGCATATCAAAAAGACCTTGTAAAAAAGATTGAGGTTAAGACGGTACACGGAGTAATACCAAAAGATTATGCTTATATTCGTTACGTGTCTTTTACTTCAGATTTGAAGGCAAGAATTGAGATATATAGACAAGAACAGGGAGGAGTCATACGTTTTAAGACTGTGGATGTGCGAGGGGGAGCTTCTCTTGATGAGTTATCCGGTAATCTGCCACAATATATGAATATGCGTATAGCAGAAGAACCACATAAGTTGAAACCTCTGTCGGTTGCTACAATGGATGAGATTATTCATCTTGAACAAGGACACAGCAATTATGAAATAGAAAAGAATGAAGCTGTTCGCATCCAGATAAGGTTAGCTATTAAGAATCACTTTGAAAAGCAACTTGGGATTCTTCGAAAAGGAAGAAAAATAAAAGCTCTTACGCTGTTCTTTATTGATTCGGTTGATAAAGTGCGTGATAACACTGCTCCAGATGGAAGAGGCGAATACCTACGTATTTTTGATGAAGAATACGAAAAAGCTATAAAAACGTATGGTGCAGCCATCGAAAAAAACAAAGAGTATTTTCCGGACTATAAAAATATTCAGGCAGTGCGAGAAGGTTATTTTGCGATGGATGCAAAGAAAAACATAGTTGAGATTGAGGAGTGGGATTCATCGTTAGATGATGTCAATGCTAATGTTAAAGCGAAATCTCAGGAAGATATTGATAGAGGAATCAGTTTAATATTAGAAAAGAAGGATGAGTTAATTTCTTTTGATGAGCCACTGGTATTTATTTTCTCTCATTCCGCATTACGCGAAGGATGGGATAATCCGAATGTATTTACCCTTTGTACTTTAAAAGCCAGCGGTTCGGATATTGCAAAGAAGCAGGAAATTGGACGAGGACTACGACTACCGGTAGATATTACAGGTAATAGATGCCTTGATGCAGGAATTAATCAGTTGACTGTAATTGCAAATGACTATTATGACCATTTTGCAGCAGCACTTCAAAAAGATTTCAACGATAACATGAACTATGATAAGAATGAGGTTACTGCTGAAATTCTGATTTCGACCTTAAAAAATGCAGGAGTACCAGTAACTAAGATTACAGCAGAACTTGTAGATACATTCAAGCAGGAATTGATTTTTAATGGAGTTATGAGTGTATCGAACATTTTAAGTAGCACACCGGAACAGACAACGAAGCTTTTTGAAAGTTTGCAGTTTAATGACGAAACTCTAGCAGAGCATACAGAAAATATAAAGAAGCAGTTTAAAGAACTTATGATTCAAAAAGGTAGTCGTAAGATAGAGATTCGTAATGGTGACAATGAACCATATGAGAACCGAGTACGTTCTTTTGTATCACAGGATGAATTTAAGGACTTCTATTATACCTTGTGCAGTCATTTGTCAAAGAAAACGATATATAAATTTCAAATTGATAAAGATAAATTTATCAATGACTGTATCAGGGAGCTGAATGATTTCTTGCGCTTTATGAGGGCGAAGAATGTTTATGAAATAGAGACAGGTAAAGGAACATTTAATGATTCTGCGATGTTTGTGATGGAAGGAACCAATTACAAAGTTGGTGGAATGGAGATTGATATTACATCCGATACAAAGAGTGATTTTGAAATAGCGAATTACATCATGTTTCATACAATGCTCCCGAGACTGGCAATTTTCAAGATTATTAAAGGAATAGAAAAAAGAGAATTATTAAATAACCAGGATATCCTGGATGCGGTTACACAAAAAGTCCGTAAAAAGCTAAACGATGCAAAGGCTGAAAATATAACATCGTATGAAGTGATTGAAGGGTATGAGACCGATACTAGAAACATATTTGAACTTGATACCATTAGTGAAGAAGATTTTGAGAAGGAATGGCGAGTGTTCCAAGCTAACGCCGACTGTAGTTCTGCTATGAATGAATATTATAAAATGGATAGCCAGGGAGAGAAGGAGTTCGCTGAAAAATTAGAGAATAATCAGAATGTTCTAATGTTTACTAAGTTGAAAAAAGGTGGATTTGTAATTGATACGCCTTACGGAAATTATTCTCCGGACTGGGCAATTATATGTCGCAAAGAAGGATTGAAGCAACCAGAACTTGGCATTTACTTCATAGTAGAAACAAAAGCAGGAAAAGCAGATAATACGTTACAGACTATGGAGATTAATAAAATTAAGTGTGGTAAACTGCATTTCAAAGCAGTATCTGACACAGTGAATTTTGACTGGGTTAATAGTTATGAGCATTTTAGAGCAAAGTTCGGCGTAAAAGAAAGTGAATTGGAATAAGGAAGGTGTATTATGGCTGACATTAAATATGAAATCATAGAAGAAATCGGAGTATTATCAGAAAACACAAAGGGATGGAGAAAAGAATTAAATCTTATCAGCTGGAATGATGCGGCTCCGAAATATGATATTCGTGAGTGGGCTCCAGGTCATGAAAAGATGGGGAAAGGGGTTACGCTCACGAAAGAAGAAGTGGAGAAACTAAGAGAATTTCTTTAAAAGACGAAATCTTATGGATGAGTTGGCTCTTTGACTGTCTTAAGATAGCAACTAAAATGATTAAGAATTAACTGGTATATTTTCGATATCATATCGCCAAATAATTCATATTGATAATATCACAGAAGGCGAGAGGAGATTTTAATGGAAACAAAAGATATAATTCAAAGAATCTTAGAGGAAAAAGTTAAGCATCATAAAAACTTCAAGTTGACTACAAATACACAAATCAAGAAGTCAAAGTACATTTGGGATAATTATATCGGAATGGAAGCAGATTTTATCCTTTCTGCGAAAATAATCAATCCATACTTACAGAAAAAGGAACTACGACAAATCTGCGTCCTATTGAATTCAAATGAGAAAGCAAATTGCAGATTAATGACAGGGATTGATTCAATTGACGCTATAATCTTCATTAATGATTCAGATTATATGTTTACAGCTCTTGAAGAAATAGAAAATCTGATGGATGCTGAATGGATTGATGCTGACAAAATTATGACCCAAGAGAGAAAAGCACAGGAATATCTTGCTGAGTTTTGGAATGAATTGGTTTTAAGGACTGTTGAATGGGAAGAAGGGATAACAGATTTAATACCGCCCCCTATCAATTTTTATGATGAAAGAACGTTGATGGTTGATGCCGTATCAAAGGGTAATAATAACATTAAGGCAGGGTTTACATGGTCTACTAATATGAAAAACCATGTAGGAATCAGTCTTGCGTTAAATCCAGAAAATAATATTAACAAAAAAATGCTTCGACATGAGACAATTCATTATTTATTAAATTTAAAGGGATATGGTAACAATGACGGAGATTTAGCTTTTTGGTGCTACTGCAAAATATTTGATGGCGGGGCATATGAAAAAATAAAAAAGAATGAGGTGCCGGTTTACACAAAATTCATCAGTGTATATGATGAAGTAATGAGTATGCAGGATAAAGTATCATTTTCATTAGTATTATTTGAAAAGATGTTGTTTTCTTTCTTCAAAGATTATTATGAGAATAACATGGATACTGACGAGGCGCTTGATGCATTAGATAGATTAAAGAAAGAAATAGTCACAGGATTAAAAAAGTTATCAAAGAACTAAACTCTTGATTGAGTTAATTATTTGCTTTGGCATTGATGACGAATTGAAATGATTCATGAAAAAATAATATTAAGACGCTGTGTAGATTAGATTACGCGGCGTCTTTTTTTTGTAATTGATATTGATAATTTGAATTGCTAAATTATAGTCAATCGGCGGATTTGACGATATTTGATTAGGAGCATAATATACTTGGTAATTACGATAGAAAAGATGGGAATGTATATGATTGATTATAGATATTGCATTATAAGATAAATCATTTTTGAGGATGATTGGTATTGTTAAATTGTGGATGGATTGCTATACTTAAGATAATGTCGAAAATATACAGAAAAGAGGATGATGTTGCATGAAGGGTCAGAAATTCATAGATTTTGAAAACTATTTGAAGAATAGTGGTAAGGATGTTCTGGAATTTTCATTTGAACAAATAGAAAATATTATAGGACAGAAGCTAAGTCCCTCTGCTTATCATCATGGAGCCTATTGGTACTTGTCCGATACTCATACTTTTCCTTTAGTGTGGCAAAATGCTGGGTATAAAATGATAAAGCTAGATTTACGGGAGCAAAGAGTGTTCTATGAGAAAATTGAAGGTGATATAGTGAATTCCAAATCAACCAGAGAGATTAATGTATCAAAGCTGATGGTCAAACGTAGCGCGCCACTAATTGACATAGAATATGTGATATCTAAGGGAAATGAATTTCTAAAGAATTTAAATATAGAAAATTCAAGATATTTATCCTGGGAGCACTGCTATACTGCATTTGTGCAATGCAAAGTTGCGGTTGGTGATAAAATTGATTCTCTGTGTTTACATCTGGCCTTCTACTTAGCGTCATGGGGAATGTACAGAGGTTCATCATTCTTGTTATGGAAGGATTATTTAGTACACAGAGGTGCTGTCATCGAACTGCTCCAGGCAAAGTATCAAGTGCTCAGAGGAATTAACTGTAAGGAGCTACTACAAGATAATAATATTGAGCTGATACTGGAATTGTCGGATAGATTAAAAGCAATTTATGTAGAGAAGAGAAAGAATCTGGATGATTATGACGGAGTATCAGACATTTTGATTACAAAGATTCTAATGGGGACACTAGGGTGCGTTCCAGCTTATGATAGATTTTTTGTAGATACGATAAGAACTTATAAAATTGCATCAGGAAATTTCAATAGAAAGTCATTGTATGACCTGGCGGAGTATTACAATAATAATCGGAGTGCACTGGATGTGTTTCAGCAGCAACTATCTGAACAGAGGCAAATTGAATATCCAGAAATGAAGATACTTGATATGGCCTTTTGGTATATCTCATATGAAAAATCGCAGGATAAAGAGTAAAAAGTACTGAGAGGTGGTAACATGCATGAACAAGGCAGATATAAATACGATTCATAAAGAATGTTTGGACTATTTACTAGAGTATCAGATACATCATGAAAATTTCTACTTTATTCCCCGTAAGAGAAATAATAAAAACCGATTGGAAGAGGGAAAGTATTTTATTGGAAATGATGAATATCTGCAAATTACTTTTTGGGATGGTGGAGATGCAAAGGAAAAAATCCATAATATTGCATTGGTTATAAACAGTAAGCTACAAACGTTTTTAGAGATAAGCAGTAGAGATAAACAGGAAAGGGCGACTTATCTGAATGAGCTAACAGTGGTGTTATCTGATGAGTTGGGTAGAAAATTTATCGATATAAAGCCGGATAAGTGGCAATGGCAATATGATGAAAATACCCAGTATCTTCATGCGTTATCAGACGTTGTTACATTAGTAAAGCCAGTGATTGACAAGTACATTTCAATGCATCCAGAGTCAGGAATTAAGCTTGCTTCGAAGGAGATTGATGATGAGTATGTTAAGAAACTACCTGGTTATGGTTTGTTTATTGACGCAATTCAAAAGGCAAAGAAAACCGGGTCGATTGCTGCTAAGGCATCGGAGTATATAATGACATTCCAGCATAATGAATTATCAAATAAATTAACCTCTTGCTTAAAGCTAAATGGATTTACATATGTTAAGACTGATGAGGATTTCGTAGATATAAAAGCGATAGACCCGTATGGTAATAAGATTTATTTTGAACTTAAAACGGCTACTTCAGTAAAATTGGCAATCAGACAGGCATTAGGACAATTGTTGGAGTATAATCATTATCCAAATAACAACAATGCAGACAAACTGATTATTGTGACCACATGTGAACCGCAAAAAGAAGATATTCAGTATTTGACTGGATTGAGAAATGTATACCGTATACCGGTGTATTATCAGCAGTTTGATATTGAAAATATGGTACTATCAAAAGAGTACTGAGATATTAGTTGAAATGGTGTGTTATGGATGCACATAGTCCGAGATAAAAAATCTTAGAACAATAAGGTGAGAATAACAATGTGGAATGAATTTTGTGATTGGTGGATATCAAATGGTACATATACAAGTGTTCGAAATATTGCTGAATTGTTTTACTTTATCGTGCTGACAGGCGCAATAGTATATTATACGGCGAAGTCTTATAGAAAAAGTGTAGAAGCTAAGCCTGAATTAGTTACGCATATTTACATTGACTATAAAGATAGACTTGAAAGAGGACGAAGTAATTATCCGATGTACCTGGAGATTTATAATTGCGGAAATGGTACTGCAAAAAATATAGTGTTGTCGGTGGATGATGAAGAACTATCAAAGGGATTTTCTGTTTTCAATAATAATTTAGGTTTTCTACAGCCGCAGCATTCAAAGTTTATTCCGATAGGTTCACTCTCAATGACAATGGGGAATGATATTCTAAACGTTTTTAATAACTTCAGTAGAAAAGATGATTTCAAGGATACTAGTTTTTATATCCAATACAGTGGAAAGAAAAGAGAGAAGATTTATTTGAATTTTGATTATGTTTTAAATATGCCAAGGACGCCAATTGGAAAAACTTCTGATGAATCAATTGATGAGAAGCAGGTAAAACAATTAGAAGCAATCAATAAGAGTTTAGGAAATATAAAAGGCTCAGTAGAGGCATTGACAAAGAAATTAAAGTAGAAGCAAATGATGAATCTATGTCACGCAGGATATAAGAAGTAAAATTTATGGAGGGAATTTCTAACAGCATTTTGTTTCTTATATAAGAACATAAATGCAGGATATCCCAAAGAAGGGGGATGACCATTAGGTATGTTTTCTGCATATGATAAAAATGGTAGTTTAATAGATATAGATGACGCAATACATAATCCTGCCGAGACATATTGTTGCCCATCCTGCCAAGGAGAACTTATCATTAAGAACGGATACGTGAGAATTTCTCATTTTGCGCATAAAAGTACCGGTGACTGTGATGATTATGATAATGATATGTCTGAATGGCATCGAAACTGGCAGAAAAAATTCCCTTTAAAGAACAGAGAAGTAGTTCTTAGAATGGATAAGAATGACCCATTTGCAGAGCATTATAAACATTTGACCCGGAGGACAGATGTTTTATGCTATGGGTATGCCATTGAATTTCAAAACAGTCCGATTACTAGCGAAGAATTTGATGAAAGATGCAGCTTTTATAATAGATTAGGATATAAAGTCATTTGGATATTCAATACGATTGAAGCAATTCAAAATGAAAAAATAGTCTGTTATGATGGTTGGCAAAATAGCAAAGACAATGGTGGGAAATTTAGTTGGAATTATGCAAGCAAAACTTTCATTAACTATTACTCTGACGATAAGAATATTATTCTGTTTTTTCAATTTGCCGAAATTAAGAATAATGAAGAGGATATAGAACAAAGTTATCTTGAAAGAGTTACTTGGGCAATAAATAGCAATAGTGATTATGAAGATACAAGCTTCAAGTATTTTTGTACTTCATACTATCCTGGAACTTTTACAGAATTAATGGAAAGGTTGAGAAAAAGAGAATTATAATTAATATAGTAGGAAGAATATGAAGTTTTAGTTTCAGAGATTATTGATGAAAATGCGTATGATAAAATCATGATTGGATTTGATGTTTTAAAAAAGATGTAAGATAAGGTAAGAACATAGAATGTACGGTTTTATTATGACTTGTAGAGAAATAATAACATGCGATGATTAGAATAATACTAAATATGGTGTAAGAATATATGTTCTATACAAAATATGGTTGACAAATGGAAATGTATGGAGTATATATAAAGGAGTAAAAAAAATCTCCAGCAGTTTCATTTGAAACGGAGAGATAATTATGAATTATATTGGGAGGGAAGATATACTTATGGGGTTGCAGCAATATTTTGAAGATTTTAACAAAAAAATCAAGATGGACTATGATGTATTAAGTGAATTGGCTGAGAAAAGAGATATTATAATAAATAAGCTTAAAGCCAATACGGATGTACCAGCGTTCGAAGCGTTTAATCAAGGTAGTTATGCAATGTATACAGGTGTGGAACCTATTGACAAAGATTACGATATTGATGTTGGTTTGAAATTCAAAGTGAATAAGAAAGATAACGACCCGGTTAAATTAAAACAAAAAGTTTATGATGCTTTAAAGAACCATACAGACTATGGCGCTGAAATCAAAAAACCTTGTGTTACTGTCACCTATAAGAAAAATGGAGACAAGGCTTTTCATGTCGATTTGGCAGTTTATTCTTATGAAAATAAAGATGATACAAATAGTCAAATGTATTTGGCCAGAGGTACATACGATGGGAACAAAGAATGGGAAGAAGCTGACCCAATAAAATTAATGAACGATATTACTGGAAAATATACTGATAGTAGCCAAAGGAACCAATATAGAAGAATAATTCGTTATATGAAACGTTGGAAAAATAAAGAGTTTAATGCAGATGGACATGCTGAGCCTCCGGGGATAGGAATTACGTTGTTAGCCTATGAGAAATTTGAACCACAGAAATATGACTACTTGGAGTCAAAGTATATCTTTGATGATTTGGAAGCATTAATCAAATTTGTCGATGCTATTAAAAATAAATTTGTGATTTCTTCCTACTCCGTAGATAAGGGTGAATGGCTTTATAAAATTGAAATACTGTTACCGGAGAAACCAGGTACTAATGTATATTCAAAAATGACAGAGATTCAAATGACAAATTTTAAGAAAAAAATCGAAACATTATTAGAAAAACTGAATGAGGTTAAAAACGAAACTGATGTTATAGAGCAGTGCACAAAGTTAAGTAAAATCTTTGGTGACGACTTTCCTGTTCCTGAAAAAGAAACAGAGTCAAAGTCCCAGAGTAATTTTGTGCCGCCAAGTAGCGCATCAGGTATAGGAATGTAGTTATGGAATGTGGTGATGTTTATAAAGTACTGAATGCTAATGAAAAAATAAGTGATATAGAAAATATAAGTTCACAAGAGGTATATACTGATAAGAGTTATCAGCATATATTCAGATTTTTATTGACTATTAATACGACAGGTACCTTTATAATCATGGGGGTGCCTGTCGAATGGAGTAGGAAATTAATCGATGTTTATATAGAAAATTATAAGGAATACAAATACATTCCACATATGGGTTCAAATGGGGAACTGTGTTTGTTTGATTTAGAGGGCGTATTAATAGATAAAAATTTTATTGGATTACTGAGTCAAACTATAGAAAGATTATGCACAACATTAGAAGCTGGCCTGTTAGGCTTTAACAAAAAGGATTTTATAGATGAATTTGAAGAATATTGGCGCCGTTTACCGGGCACTAAGGTTTTAAAATCAATGATTAGTCCTAACACTGGGATGAAATTAGTTAAATACACGTCTAATAAAAAGAAAACGAATCAGAAAAAAAGTGAACGTTATGTTGATTATATAAATAGATTAGATAGCTATACACTTTATGTGGCTGATTCAGAAAAAGAGTTTAATGTGTATGATAATTCACAGCCGATAAGAAATGCTGTATTTATACACGTTGACTTACAGGCATTTGTGTATCCTCCAGACTGGAGAAATGAGCTGGACTTAGATTTTATTAATGGACTGTTGAAAAATTTTGAAAAATCAGATTTGACTAAGCTGATACATAAGTGTAGTAGTGATTTGTTGCTAATTTTTAATTTGAGGCAACCGGATGATAGTACGAATATACTAGGTGTATTGATTGAAGGATTCATTGTCAATAGCGAAGCTGAAGTGCTACAGATTCATTCTTGTAAAAAATTAATTCCGTGTAATGTTAAACGGAGAGATAAAGAATTTCTACTTAATCGAGGTGGAGCACAAATTAACTTATCTGGAAAAAAGGTACTGGTTATAGGTTGTGGTTCTATAGGAGGGTATTTAGTAAATGAATTAGTCAAGACTGGTATAAATGACATAATGCTAGTGGATGACGATGTCTTGATAGAAGAAAATATATATCGACATTTTCTTGGTATGGAATATGTAGGAAAATATAAAACAAAAGGTATGGATGATTACTTAAGAAAGAATATCCCAGATGTAAATATAACGTGTCTTGAAGATAATATTGAAGATGCAGTATACGATGGGAATATTGCTCTATCAGATTATGAATTAATCATTTCTGCTGTTGGAAATCATAATGTAAATCGATGGCTTAATGAACAGATGATGCAGCAGACGGAGCTTAATACACCTGTAATTTATTTATGGAATGAAGTACTGGGTATAGGAAATCACGTTGCTATTATATCAACTAATTATCCAGGCTGCTATGAATGTTTTTTCGGTAGAGACGAAAATGGGAATATTTATGATAAAACATCCTTTTGTGAAAAAGGACAATCCTTTTCTAAAAAATTAATGGGATGTGGTTCATCTTTTTTGCCATTTAGTTCAACAAACTCAGTTACAACAGTAGTCATAGGTATGGAAGTAATTCGAGATTATTTTGAAGGAAATATAACAGAAAATCTTCTTATTTCAAATAAGGGAAATGACTTCTATTTTACTAAAGCGGGTTACAACACTTCAAATAGATATAAAGCTCAAGAAAACCAACAAATTACCATACCGGGTGATAAATTTAAGAAAGATAACTGTAAAGTTTGCAGTGGAAAATAATATGAGTATAACCGTTGAGTTAGAAGATAGAAAGATTAAAGTTAATTCAAAAATTGTTGAATTAATGAATTCTTACAAACAATTAAATGGTAGGGATTGCGAAGCTGGAGGAATTTTAATAGGTAGAGAAAATAAGGACTCTGGAAATCTTATAATAGAATATGCAACAGAACCTTATAAAAAAGATAAACGGACAAGAAATAGTTATATTAGAAAAGATAAAAGGCATATGCAGCTATTCAATGAGTTATACAATGAAAACAATTCTATATATGCATATGTTGGAGAATGGCATACTCACCCAGAGGAGTATCCGAGCTATTCATTTGTGGACATTAATAATTGGAAGCAGATTGCTAAAATAAATCAAGATAAGAATAAAGTGTATTATCATGTCATTGTTGGAACAAATGAAATTCGTATGTGGAAGTACCGGCATGGCCAAAAAATAGCTACTAGAATACTCTAGAGAGGGGATTTTTTGATTGAAGAAAAGTGGCATTATAGTAAAACTAAGAAAAGGGTTTGTGAAATTCTGCAAATCATGTAAATTAGGTTGGCTGATAACAATTTTAGTGGTTCTAGCTCTTACAATTATTAGTAATGACATACTTAACAAAATATATGATTCGACACAATCTGAAGACATAAAAAAGCAAATTATGGTTTTTAAAGATTATACTTCGCTTACAAATTTATTTATTCCTAATATCATTTGTAGATGGATATTAACTATCGTTATTTTTATGTTTTTATTAATGATTTTATATTTTAGGTATTGCTTTGAAGAGCCCAAAGCACCATCCAAAAGGGAGGTATATATACTTGGGCATTTATCAATGGGAAATACACAATTGAAAGTCAGTGACGAGTATCTAGAAAAAAATAATATACATATAGAGCAGCTTGATTTATGTCAAGATATGAAGAACGTGGGAAATGACTATGCCAAAATACAAAATGTTGTTCATATGCAAGATAGTTTAGTTGAGAAATTCAAAAATAGAATTTCCGGTACCAATAAATATGGATATATGGGTATTTCTGATACTCCACTTATATTAAGAGCCGGTTATATAATGGGAGATGAGACAAAGTTTCTTGTTTTTCATAAAGAAAGAAGTAAAGAATTTTTTGAGGAATTGGCCGATGGGGAAACTCTTGTACCTATGGAAATAGAAAGTAGAAAAATTGTAAAAGGTAGTAAAGAACTTATTGTTGCAATTTCCACTACATTTCCTATAGTAGATAATCAGTTAAGTGTATTTCAGCCGGAGTATAAGTCGGTTATCAAATTTGAAACAAGTCAAAAAGGATATGATGTTATAAAAAGTGACAAGCAAATTCAAAGATACGTTATGTTTGTTCTTGATGAAGTTAGGAATATAGTAAGAAAAAATGGAATAACAAAGGTACATATGGTCATATCTTCATCGGTAGCATTTACTTTTGTGCTAGGGCAAAGAATGAGTAGCCGCTATGATGTAGAAACGGTTATCTATCAGTATGATTCAAAGACAGATAAGATATATCCCTGGGGTATCTCTTTATTTAAGGATAATTCCGAATGTATTGTAATAAATTAATTATTATTGGTATTATAAAGGAGGAAATATGATTAGTAACAAAGAACCTGAAGAAATAAAACGTATTATAGAGGAAGAATATACCCCGGAAATTGAAGCTATATTTGAGCATATTAGACTATATATGGAAGTAAAAGGATTAGAAAATAAATATTCTGTCTCATATAAATTAGATTTGTTCAATGTTGGATTCAATAATTCATCTAAGAAAATTAGTGATGATAATTATTTAATCGAATTAAGACTATTTACTCCAGTTGAGTTGGTTAAAAGGTTAGAAAGGAAAAGGATACCGCAAGACAATATCCATACAATTGTTAGTAACTTATTATCTTTAATAATTTGGCACGAATTTTTTCATATCTCGTTTGGGCATTGTACTATTCCAAAGAATGTTATAATCCCTTCGAAGAAGAGACAGCAATTTGAAGTTATGTGTGATATCATGGCTATTCAAGAATCATTAGCAAATGTCTTTATTTGTGCAGATGCAGCTTATGGAGACGATAGATATATACCTCTACGGTCAATATTAAGCTTTTTCTTCATATATTTTAAGGAGTTAGAAATAGATGAATTAGAAAAAATGAAAAATCAGATAAAAAAGCAGGACATTAATGATAAATATTTAACTCCGACATCATGTGAAAGAACACATCCGTTTATTACTATAAGGTTTGACTATTTGTGTATTGTTTTTGAAAAAATGATAAAAGTTAGATATCCTGAATTGGATATTGATAGAGTATATATGGAGTCAATAAACTTATTGATGGATTTAGGATATAAAGACCCTATGAAAATTAATGCTTTTTATCGTAGGAATAAGAAATATGAGAATGAATTACTTAATATTGATTTTGATAGTGTTTTACAGGATGTTAAAACCAATTACATATTTGATGTTGAGAATACAGGTAGTGGCAGATAATATAGAGTATTGTTGGAGAAAATATTATGCTTTTATATTTTCAGGAGTATTTTATACGACTATTGATTCTATAAATGTATTTCAGTGTTGAAAAATTATGAGATTCAAAATATAATAATATTATGGTCTGAAATCCTACTATGTCGCCGGGCACCCCGTCTCATCGTTGAGGCAACCCCGTTTATCCTCGAACAAGTAGAAAGTGAATACGAAAATTGAAACGAAATTAACCTCGTTCACAGACCTAGATAGGGCATTAAACCGCCCCGTCTCAGGTCTGTTTTTTTTACCCATTTCAGACCAGACCACGCAACGCTTCTAAAATTAAACATTAGAAAAATCCCTGGAAAATCAACCATCCCAGCTCTTTTCACATCCTTGAGAGAAAGAAGAAAGAACAGAAAAAGAGGAAGAAAAGAGAAGAAAAAAAGATAGAAGAAATTATGAACGAAAAACGCAATCTTTGAAGATTATTGTGGATAACTGTAATGAGGATGGCCCCGTTAGAGGATAAATGAAATTGCCCCTACGAGGCAAATTGGGATTACCCGATGATAAAATGCACAAAAAAGAAGATGCAAATCCGAGTGCATCTTCTTTCTTTTTGTTAATGAGAGGGGGGGAGTATTTCAAATGTATGAAAATCTCTTGCAAGTATTATTATATCAAGCAGTTGTGACCGGAGTATGGACAAACCATAAAAAGAAAATTAATATAAAAAAATTCATGAGTCAAACATAAAACAAACATAAAAAAGATATTAAGGAAAAATAAACAGCTAAAAAATGCGTCTTTTAGGCAACTAGGACTTCCGTGTCGGCATATACTATTATGAGTATTTTTTGCAAGGAGTAGGTGTATGAAACAGAAAGTATGTAGACTAGGGATACTACTTCTCATTATATTACTGATACCATGTGGCATTACATATCTATTATCAGGTAAAGGTTCTAAATCAAGTGGAACAAAAAACGATTCAATTCGTATTCGTGTAGAAGAAAACGGAGTAGATAAAGAATATTCTCTCGATACATATATTATGATGGCAATGGCAGCAGATATACCAGTAACATATGAGTTAGAGACATTGAAGGCTCAAGCAACGATATTACGTACGTATGTATATGTGGTAGCTAAGAAAAACGAGACCAATTCCCTCAAAGCAGATGATATTGGGTTACAATACAAAGCACTAAATGCAGCCAAAGTTAGCTGGGGAGAGGAGAACGCAGATCAATATGAAAAAAAGTTATTGAAGGCGATCGAAGATACAAACAATATGGTGGTTACATATAATGACGATTTAATTATTCCGCTTTTCCACCCGGTTAGTATTGGAATGACAAGAAGTTCCAAACAAGCAATCGGTGAAGATATTGCATACTTAGCTTCTGTTGAAAGCAAAGGAGATGTACAGAGTACAGACTACATGAAAATCAGTAGTATTCCCAAAGAAACAGTGGTAGAGCAGTTAAAGAAGGTCTATCCAGATTGCAATGTATCAAAAGATTCCCTAGAAGATGACATTGATATTGAGAAACGCGATGAGGATGGATATATTAAATCTATTCAAATAGGAGACGAATCAATAACAGGTGATGAATTTGCAAACTTTTTTGAATTGAATAGTACGAACTTCTATATAGAAACATATGAGGATTCGCTACGATTTATATGTAAAGGTAAGGGGCATGGACTTGGATTAAGTCAATATGGTGCTAATTTTATGGCTTTACAAGGGTATAAATATGATGAAATTCTAGAATATTATTTTACACAAACTCAGGTAGTAGAATATATACAATAAATTAAGAATGCCAATGTATAAAACTTTCATTTCTGGTGAGAATATTGCTAGAGGTGATGAATGTGAGTAAAAAGAATGTTCCAGACTTTCTAAAAGCCAAAGGCTTTTATGTGTCTTTACTTACTGGTATATGTGCATTATGCATTATCTGCGTTGTGTACGTAAGTATGCTTACTAGTAACGATAAAGATAATGTTGTAGATTTGAATGATTCAAACAATCAAACAGAAGATATGGTTAAAGATGGCCAGAATACAGAAGTTGCTGATACGGATTTAACGAATGAACAAAATGTAGCAGGTATTGATGCTGATGTTCCTTCCGACCTAACAGGAGATGCAGAAATCCAGGGAGCAGAAGAAGTAAAAGAAACAGCTTCTAATGCAGTTACAACGCAAGAGCAAGCAGAAGCACAAGAAGAGAACAGTGCAGTTGCAACAAGCGGTAAAAGTACGAATTTAACATTTAACGAGGAAAAGGGATTACTCTGGCCAGTTGATGGTAATGTTATCATGAATTATAGTATGAGCAGCGTAATATATTTTCAAACACTAGATCAATATAAGTGTAATCCAGCTATTATTATTCAGGCGGAAGTCGGAGAAGAAGTACTTAATGCTGCAAAAGGAATTGTATCCGATATCTCTTATAATGAAGAGACTGGAAACACTGTCACTGTATCAATTGGTGATGGATACAAAGTAATCTATGGACAATTAGATGAAAATTTAAATGTTAAAGAAGGTCAAACCGTTTCAGAGGGTACTGTAATTGGTACAATTGCAAAACCAACAAAATACTATGTAAAAGAAGGAACTAACTTATTCTTTGAAGTATTATTAGAGGATGAAACAGTTAATCCAATGTTATTATTACGTTAATAGGAACAATAAAGAAAGAGGATTATTATACGAAATAAAATCGTATGATAATCCTTTTTCTTTATATGTGCTGTTGACCTATTGTTTAGAGTCGTATCGTTTCAGAAGATATGGATAAGCCACTGTGATCCATAATACGAGAAGGAAATAGCGAATCATATCAGCGGGTATAGAAGTTCCAAGAACTACCTTTAGTCCTACTTTTAATAACAAAGCAATACCAATACCAATTAAAAACTTAACAATTTGTTTTGAAGGATAAGATGACTTTTCATTAAAACGAATATAAGTCGACTCTATATACCAACCGAGTGAGAAACCAATACCTGCACCAGCCGCTTTACAACAGTCTGAAGCATATTTTGAATCAATTACAGAACCTTGTAACAGAATAAGAGAATACACGGCAACAGCTATTGAGATGATACTTAATAGGATTGCAGTAACCTTATAATTCTTGTCAAGTAGTTCAAATCGAGTAATAAGATAATTTGTTCCCAAGGAAAGAAGTAAAGTAAGTCCAAAGGATACAAAGACATCTGCGACGGTGTGTACCCCAAGATACATACGTGATAGCATAACACTGCATATAATGATAAAACAAATAATCCGATTACGAGTCTTCTTTGTATTCCATGCAAAGGTACTATAAAGAGCAGTTGCACACTGTGTATGTCCACTTGGAAAAGAATAGCCCGTTGCAGTTTTAACTGCCTTTTCTACAGGAATAAAGGAAGGATCCTTAATCCAGGGTCTAGGTACTCGAAACGTGATTTTTAGCGTCTGAACTAGTAATCCCGAAGTGAAAAAAGAAAAACAAATTCGATACGCAAGGCGTTTATTATAACACCAATAGAGAAAACATATAATAGCCAGTACAAGTACTTCTTCTCCAAAGAACGTTAGTAGAAGAAACAAACGATCAAGAAGAGGGGTACGAATAGATTCTAATACCTTTAAAAATTCCATTTGATACCTCCATAGATTTATGAATTATATTTACATATCTAAGCACATATTATCTCAAATTGAGTATACTATTATTATAGCAAAGGAGTCGGTTGAATAAAAGCTTCAATCTGATAATGCGCAATTTCTGTATAGTGCTTCTGCATAATGTGTAATTGTTGAATTGATACATATTGACAACACGCAACCGATTTTATTTACAATGGCTAAGGTAGAGTATTGTCCTGGCCTATAAACGTATTTCTTTGCTATGTTAACGTACGAGATTAGTTGGTTGCTTCAAATATATAGTATAACTGGGCCATCGCATTTGGTGTATTTCTTATGCGTATGGCTCTTTGTTTATTCTGGGGATTAATACCTAGATTTTCTTGATTGAAAAAGCAAGATTCATTTGCTATAGTGTTACATGTAAATAAATGGAAAGCAGGTAAGGGAATGAAAAAGTTAATAAGGGTGTTATTAATTGTATTGGCATGTGTGGTTATAGCATTACCAGCTGGCAAAGTGTTGGCTACTGAGATGACAGACACAACTGTAAACGGTTCAATTATTGACACGGATACAAATTACGAAGTAACAGAATTTGAAACAAATGAGTTAGATATAACGCTAGAAGAGCCTAACTATAAAAGTTATTATGTAGATGTTCCTAATGGTCAGAGTGTAGTTGTACCCATAACGTTAGATGAAAAAGGCAGACTGTATTACATATACGACTTTAAAAACGAATACCAAGATCAAAAGTCATATTATTTGGATGTGTATACGGATGCAGCATGTACACAGATGGCAGATTACTATAACTATGATACCTATTATGGAGAATTAAACGTTACGAAAACAGGAACGTATTATATTAAGTTCTCGGTAATGGATTCTACTGTACAACAGGATACCTTTAATTATTTCAAGTTTAGCTCTTTCTATGTAAATTCTCGTAATGAGACTTTAACTAGTGGGAAACAAGTAGTAACTGCATTTTTAAGCTATGACAAACCAATCTATTATAAAGTAACGGTAAGTAAACCAGGAAGTATTTCCTTCAATATGCAATCCTCTAATGGCGGTAACGTGATTCTATGCAATAGTAAGAAAAAAGCGATTGCAAGTGAGTGCAAATCAACGGATACGGACCATACCTTTGTGTTTGCAGTATCGAAGGGAACATATTATCTTAAAGTGACCTCACCTTCTTATTTCGCATATGTAATGCAGACGTTCAAAGGAATTATGGATAAGAGCGGACCTAGCAAAGAAAAGGCTAAGACTCTAAAAGTAGATGGTGCCATAGTAAATGCCCTAGCATTATCAACTGAGAAATCTGGTAAAGCAGATTGGTTTAAGTTTACCAATGATAAGAAGAGAAAAACAATTGTCGATGTGGTGGGAATGGTATCTTGCGGTGGATTAAAGATAGACTTTTATGATACCAAGGGAACTAGTTGGGGATCTAGATACTTCTATCCTGCAAACAACGTGGATGGCGGAGTTAGTACTATCTATTACGTCATGGATGGAACGAAAAAACTACCAGAAGGAACATACTATATTAAAGTATCTAAAACATCTGCAAAATCCAATGCTACGTATAGCGTGGGCGTACGCAGTAAGTAGAATAGAAAATCGGTACTATTTACTTTAAATAGATAGTGTTATAACTATTGATAATTAATGGAAGATTTGCTATATTATATAATATGTTTATATAATTATACAAATATAGCATATTAAATGGAAATTTAGACGCTAAATAGGAGGGAATTAAACATGATTGGTAAATTTAAGAAAGTTTTGTGTAGTTTATTGTTAGCACTTTCATTAATGGTATCAAGTATTTTGGGACCAGTAAATGCTCAGGCAGCGACAATATACGATGAGTCAGATGCAGAAGCTGCGGAATTATCAACGGTATTAATAACAACAGGAACAACAGAGGATTTAGAGAAAATTGTTACATATTCAATTGAAACAACTGCAGAAAATGAAGTAGTACCATTTGATATTCCAGCTAAGGGGTATTTGGATTTCTACGTAGCTTCAAATATTTCTAGTGAAGTTGCGATATTCGCAGATGAAAATTGTACAAAAAAAGCAGGTTATTCGGTTTATATATCTTCATCTTCAGAACAATTACAAGCAGGCGTATACGGAGAAAATGGAAAGGCATTTTTTCCAGAAGCAGGTACATATTATGTGAAATTTAGTAAGCCAGGAGCATATTTATTTAGTTCTCAAATGTTTAGTGGGGAAAACCGTACCTTAAAAGATAATACATATACAACAGCGTATGGATATAAATATGAGTCATTTAACTATGACAGTAATAACATTTATTACAAGTATACTCCATCAAAGACAGGATATATTTCTATAAGTACAGAATACCTATCTGATTCCGGTTCAAGTTATATAACTCTATGTAACAGTAGTAAAAAGGCAATTTCCGAGGAAGTTTATACGAATACTACTTATTCTTCTGGAAAAGTAGCTTTTGCAGTAAAAAAAGGTGCTACTTACTACATTAAAGTTAAAACTTCATCAGAAAAATATCGTATTAAGAGTAAAATCACAGGGGTCACTGAAAGTAGCGGAACGAAAAAATCTAATGCTAAAACGTTAACTATTGGAAAAGAGAGAAAAGGAATACTTCTTACAGAAGATAAGACTTCGTCAGCCGATTGGTATAAGTTCACGTTATCAAAAGCAACAAAATTAAACCTTACAGTAGCGGGAAATGCCTCATCCGTTGGAATTAAAGTGGAATTAACAAGTGCCAATATTGGTGGTTCTGTCGACGTAAATATTAGTGGTACAGATTATAAACGAACAACGTCACTTGAGACATTTACATCTGCAACTCTTCCAAAAGGAACCTATTATATTCGTGTTTACAAAGGTGATAAAAAGGCGTCAGGAAATTATTCAATAAAGGTATCTAAGAGATAGTGGATATAGAAGACAAAAGGAACTAGGCAGATAAGCCTAGTTCCTTTTGCATAGTCAGAATTATATTGACCGTTTAAGTTATTAGTAATAATAACTATATTGGAATTTTCCGCTTGAAGAATATGTTGCATTGCGAAGATCTGCTTTTTTGTTTTTTAATTTTGATTTTTTAATCGTTAGTGTAAAATCTTTAGTAGAGCCATGAGATACACTCATTTTCATAGATTTTGTTGAATAAGTTCCAATTGTTTTGCCTGCATCCGTTTTAAAGGTAATTTTAACATTTTTTAGTTCAGTAACTTTATAACCCGAATAGTTAACAAATCTACATTTTAGTACTAAATCACCGTTTGCAGCATATGAGGAACTGTACACTTGTAATCCACAGTTACCGTAATATAGATCACTAGTTGTCATTTTAGTTTCTTTGTATGTATTAGCTTTTACGGTAATTTTGCAAGTTAATTTTTGACCGCTTTTTGTTTTTGCTGTAATTGTAGTAGTTCCTGACTTTTTAGCAGTAACAACACCTTTGGCACTTACAGTAGCAACACTAGTTTTACTAGATGACCAAGTTACTGATTCTGAGGTATTATCAACCTTTAACTTTTTCGTAAAGCCTACGGATAGTGTTGCAGATTTATCGCTTATTGTGGCTAGAATCTTTTCTGCATCAATATCAAATAAAAATTGCGAATCTGTATCAAACATAAGAGTTACACTATAATCTCCCGAGGGCATATTATCGCAAGTAAGTCCATAGCAATAAAGGCCTGCATCTTCATACCAATACCAATCTGTACTGTAGATAACACTGTCACCATATAAGTCACCAGCACTATCATATATACTTACGTCACAATTTAATACATCTGGAACATAGAAATATAAGGATATATTTGTATTTGTATCAACTGTAAAATCATAAGATAGTTCTGTATTAGCTACTGCTGTGCCCTCTTCTTCTAATAAAATATCATACTCCTTCTGGGCAGCCTGAATAGTATCTGTGTTAGCGAATACTGCGGTTAGGCAAATTAAAAATGCTAATACTAGTGAATAAATTTTAGTTCGTTTCGTTCTCATAACATTCCTCCATTTAAATAATTTTATCCATTATTTACTATACTATACTCAAATTGACATTACAAGACAGAGGTTGTATTAAATAAGTAATTTTGTAGAATTATAGTTGAAAAGTATGTGTTGTATAAAAAAGACCAATCACAAATGTATATTGGCCTTTTAGCAATAAAATTATTATACTGGCATCTTAGCCACATAGAAGTACATGAGTACAAAATGGCAGAAACTACCCCCTAAGCAGAATAGATGAAATATATCATGAGAATTAAAGTTTTTGTGAATACTATTAAAAACGGGAAGTTTTAATGCATAAATGACACCACCAACCGTATAGATAACACCACCTGCTAATAACCAACCAAAAGCAGGACCAGATAATTTGGCTAATAATTGTGGAAAAGCAAAGATACACATCCAACCCATAGCAATATATATTACGGAGGATACCCAGCGTGGACAGTATATCCAAAACGCTTTTAGACATATACCAGCAAGAGCCATTGCCCAGATAACAATGAATAACGTCCAACCGGTACGACCACCAAGTACAATTAAACAAATTGGAGTATACGTACTTGCTATAAGTACGGAGATACTCATGTGATCAAACTTCTTGAGTCTTCTGTTAATGGTTTCTGTAGAATTAATAGAATGGTATAATGAACTTGCAGTATATAAAAGAACTAAACCAAAGCTAAAGATACCGAGTGATATAAGGTGCAGGGAATCGGAAGTTCTCGCTAATTGTATTAGTAATGGAATAGATATAAGTAATGCGGTTGCAGAACCAATTATATGTGTAAGTGCACTAGCGGGATCTTTTAAGTGTAATTTTTTCATAACAAAACGCCTCCATAACCTGTGTCGAGTTTAACAATAACCTTATATGTAGTATTAATAACTACATGTGATAATATGTATATTACACCTATATAATTTAAAAATCAATAGGAAAATATTTATACATATGATATAATGACTGCACTTAATGTAATTAAATCAATTTTACTATATATGAAAGAGGAATTCGTTTAGAAAGGGGTATTGTTAGTATTATGGATTTGAATATTGGTGATATTGTTAAATTAAAGAAACAGCACCCATGCGGAAGTAGTGAGTGGGAAATCCTTAGAGTAGGTATGGACTTTCGTTTAAAATGCATGGGGTGTGGGCACCAGGTTATGTTACCAAGAAAACAAGTTGAGAAGAACATACGGAATATCCGTAAAAAGAATGAAGAATAAAAAGAAACCTATAAACAAGGGGTCAAATATGCAAATTTGTAAAAAAAAAGTTGCATAAGTTGTACAAGTATGTTAGAATCATAAATTGTGATATATTTAAAATTAATTAATCCTTGCTCTTTTTTAAAAAGTTAAAAAAGAAAAGGGCCAAAGACCAGAAGGAGGTGCAAGCAACTATGAACAAATATGAATTAGCCTTAGTTGTTAGTGCAAAAATCGAAGATGATGCAAGAGTAGCAGCTGTAGAACAAGTGAAAGAATTAATCGCTAGATTTGGTGGTACAGTTACTAACGTTGATGAATGGGGTAAGAAAAGATTAGCTTACGAAATTCAAAAAATGAAAGAAGGTTTCTACTACTTCATCCAATTCGAATCTGAACCAACAGCTCCAAGAGAAATCGAACAAAGAGTTCGTATCATGGAATCTGTTATCAGATATTTATGCATTAGACAAGACGCATAAAGAAGGAGGAATTCCTTTATGAATAAAGTAATCCTAATGGGCCGTCTAACAAGAGACCCTGAAGTGAGATATTCCCAAGGGGAAGGTTCACTTGCTATAGCAAGATATACAATCGCGGTAGATCGAAGATTTAAGCGTGATGGTGATCAACAAACAGCAGATTTTATCAGTTGTGTATCTTTTGGTAAAACAGCAGAGTTTGCAGAGAAGTATTACAGACAAGGAACGAAAGTACTCGTAACTGGTCGTATACAGACTGGTAGCTATACGAATAAGGATGGACAAAAAGTCTACACAACAGAAGTTGTTGTAGAAGAACAGGAATTTGCAGAAAGCAAGGCATCAGCTAGTGAATCTGGCGGTTTCCAACAAGCAGCAGCAAGACCTGAGCCAAGCCAAGCAATTGGCGATGGATTCATGAATATCCCTGATGGTATTGATGAAGAATTACCATTTAATTAATATGACTTAGAAGTTAAAACTATATATATACATGATTATGTATAAAATTTGGATAAGGAGGTTGTGTTATGCCATACAATAAGAATGATAGAAACGATAGAGCTGATTCTCCAATGAAGAGAAGAGGCGGACGTAGAAGAAAAAAAGTATGTGTATTCTGTGTTGACAAAAACAATACTGGTATTGATTTTAAAGATGTCAACAAATTAAAAAGATATGTATCTGAAAGAGGTAAAATTCTTCCTAGAAGAATTACAGGAAACTGTGCGAAACATCAAAGAGCTCTTACAGTTGCAATTAAGAGATCTAGACATATCGCTTTAATGCCATATACAATGGACTAATAAAAAGTTAACCGTTACATGATGAAAATCGTGTAGCGGTTTTTTTATGCTACTATATACATAGAACTTACTTCGCTTTTAAAATAAACTTTCACTATATAAAATTGCCCGCATAGTTTATAAAACCATGGAGATAATGATAGTAACGATTTCATAATTGATTTAATTCATTATGAAACAGTTTTCATTGGATATTCTATCAATATTTTAGCAATACTATGATGGCAGATTTACAATAGCAAAAAAGGGAATTTGATCTGTCGTAAGAAAGGACAAGGTGAAATATGATGAAAAGACGTTTTAAGAAAAGCATGATTGCACTTATGGTAATTGTTGCAATGATAAGTGTTACTGCTTGTAGTAGGAAAAAAGAAAATGTAAAAAATAACAACAATGCAGTAAATGAGGGTAGTAATACAGGAGATAATACGCCTAACGACGCAAATGTAGAGGAGAATGTAGGTAATCAAGAAACCGGTGGTATTATTGACAAATACAATACGTTATTAAAAAACGAAACTGATCGTGAAAAGGTATATGGATTCATTGGCGAAAACATCACAAATGCAAGTGAAGCAGAAGCAGATCAATTAGTTAGCGGTGTAATAGGATATGAAAATACTTATGAAGACGTAGATTATGAACGTTTATATGCTTATAAAAATTACGTTTCTGATGAAGTAGAAGAATTCTTAGAGCTAATGTATGAGAACCACCAAAAACCATATATGAATGAGAAAGAATTAGGAGTTACATTAGATGAATTATTAGACCGTGCAGAAGAATTTGAAGAACACATTGCAGAATTCCCTGATGGGATTACAACACAACATTCCTATGATATGTATGTAAAACTTATGGATGCAGCTATTGTTGGTGGATATGATAAAGAGAAGAAGGTTGCTAACTACTATAAAGGTGATGCAGATAACCGTATTGATGGACGAGCAGTTGATGAATATATGAAATTCTTAGCTGATGAAGAAGACGATGATGATAATAATAAAAAAGTTAGTGCAAACACTACTGACAAAACAAATACTACTAAAACAAACACCAATACAAACGTAAATAATACTAATAACACAAACACAACAAACACAAACACAGCAAACGCTAACACAACAAACACGACAAACGCTAACACAACAAATAATACAACTGTAAATGTTGGTGATAATTCTGAAGAGCAATTTGATGCACCAATTACAAGAAGTATCGTACAAGAATATGTAGATCTACTAGTAAAATCTAAGAATGAAATTACAACTGCAGTAGAAGATTTTTATGCAAATCTTAATACTTTAATAGCTGATAAATTTGGTATATAATAAAACTATTATATTTGCGTTATAAATAAACAAAACACCTTCTAGTTACTTATGTATAAAGAGGGTGTTTTTGTTAGTATTGAACAAAAATTAATCACGACAAATATTATTAATATTAGACATGCTAAAAAATTCGAAAAAATTCGAAATTATTTTGTCTAAACTGTTGATTTGAGATACAGAATATGGTATTAATATAAGTGTATGGATGACATATATGGGGTTTAACAGGATGAAATAACATTAAAGAGAAGGAGATGTGTTATGAAACAAAAAGGTGTATTGAAAAAAATGACAAGCATCTTAATGGCGTTTGTTATGGTTGCTACCTTAATGCCTGATAATCTTAGAATTATTAAAGCAGAGTCAACAGAGGCAAGAAGAGTTGACGATATGGTACAACTAGTCGTGGGTGGAGAACCATACACAATGAATCTGTATAGCGATGGTGTGTATGAAACTACAGTTCCTGCAGCGTCGGGATCTGCTATACAAGTTAACGTGAATGGGAAGAAAGTTGGAACTTCTACGTGGACTGCAACGGGAGAAGATGTCAATGTTACATATAATTCTGTTTCCAAAGAGGTGCAGAACTCGGTAACAAATAGTACAGCATTCAAAAAAGCTGCTACTTGGGTAGGAAAACTTGATGATATACCTGACAATGGATTTTCACAATGGGCTCCAGATAATACAAACGCAAATTTGGATTATGTTGGTGGAGGTATATTTAGTAAAACCTTTAGCTTTACTGAATTAACAGAAAACTTAACATTAGCACATGATGGATATAAGGTTGCATACAACAATGCTTGGGGAAATGGAGAGGTTGGAGACGATAAAAAGATAGCTCTTACCATTCCGGCAGGTGCTAAACAGATCACGGTATATGCAAACACAAAGACTGAATATATAACAGATTCAGTGAATACACCGGCGGTTGGTAAAGAGATTTCCTTAATTGGTTCGATTCGAAATGATGGGACAAGCAACTGGGAACCGACGATATCTGGTTGGGAATTTACAAACATTGATGGGAAATACGCAGTTTTCAATAAAATTTTAGATGTAGAAAACTATGAATATAAAGTAGTTTACAATAAGTCACAATGGCCTGATTGGAATAATATCAGCTTAAATCTATCTGAACAGACTAATGTAGTGTTTATATATGATTATGAAACAGATATAGTTTATGATTCTGTTAATGATTATAATCTAGTGGCTTCTACGCTTGGTTTTCCAGGTAATGGAGAAGAAGAGTTACTACCAGATAACTTTGCAGCACAACCAGGCGGCGAAAGCGTTTGGAGAATAACTGGTGATTGTCCGCAGTTTGATAGCTGGAATCAGGCAGGATCAAATGGTGTTATGAGTCACCTTGTTGGTGAATATTATGCAAAATCTGTTGTATTGAATGCAGGTACATATCTGTTTAAGTTTACAAAGAATGGTACTTGGGCTGAATCAATTGGTGGCAGAGATGATAACTTTAAGTTAACGTTAACTGAAAAAACCAAGGTTAATTTTTATCTTAATAGTGAATTAGAAGGAAATGATCGTATCCGTATTAACTTGGATTCTTTGGAGGATCAAGGATTAAAACAATACGTTCCAAAACGTTCAGAAGATACATGGCCAAGATTAGTTGGTAGTATCCAAACCTTACTTGGAGACAAGTCAGATTGGTCACCAGCAGATGCTAAGAATATGTTTGTAGACTATTACTTTAATGATACGGAATATCGTCTACAAAGAACATTATCGCCAGAAAAATTCCCAGCCGAATATATGATAAAAGTGGTATATGGAAACAGTTGGGATGCTGTTGATTATGGAGATGGGGCAGAAAATCATGTTCTTAAATTATTAGATGCAGCAAATGTCACCTTCACAACAACGGTACCAACTGAATTTGCAGATGGTAAAGGTACAATAAAAGATGATTATAAACCTCAAAATTCTGCATATGATGGTAAAATCAATACGGCTGAACTATATTTTGACAGTCAGTCAGTTACATATAAGAGTCCATTTGGTGCAATCCCAATGGAAAGTGATAACGTTACATTCCGATTTGCTGCAGAAGCAGGGGATGCACAGTTAGTAAAACTAGAATTAGCAAATGGTAATGATATCGCTAAGACGTATCCAATGAGTATTACAACAGTACTTGATGGTAAGGATTACTGGGAGGTTACCGTACCTGCCAAAGATTTTGATTCGATTGGCGTTTGGTCATACAAGTTTATTGTCGTTGATGGTTCGGTAAAAGTGGAATATGGAGATGATGGAGTTTCTGGTGGTACAGGTGCTTTTTCAGAAGAAGGACAGACAGGATATAACTTGACTGTTTATGAAAAAGATTATAAAACTCCAGATTGGATGAAGAATGCTGTTGTTTATCAAATCTTTCCTGATCGTTTCTATGACGGAGATTCAAGTAATAACAAAGCCAAATTAGTAGATGGTTCAAGAGGAGATGGTATTCAACTATTCGATGGTTCAGAAGGATCCGATGGTGTATGGTCTGATATACCAGAGAACCCAAGACAATCAGAAGAGGCAAACAAGCCATACTATCCTAATGCTAAGACAGATGGAGTGTGGTCTAATGAGTTCTATGGTGGAGATATCAGTGGTATTAAACAAAAATTATCATACTTACAGAACTTAGGTGTAACAGCAATTTATCTAAACCCAGTTTCATGGGCGGCATCAAACCATAAATACGATGCAACTGATTATAAAAACCTTGATCCTATGTTTGGAGAGCCTGTCTATAATGTTGCAGGGGATCCTACTTCTGGATTAAATTATGAAGAGACAAAGAAAGCTTCTAATAAGGTATATGAGGCTTTTGCAGATGCTTGTAATGATCTTGGCATCTATTTAATTGCAGATGGTGTATTCAACCATGTTGGTGACGATTCTATTTATTTTGACCGATATGAGAAATATCCTGAAATTGGTGCTTATGAGTATTGGAGCAGAGTTTGGGATACGGTTGAAAAGAAAAAAGTTACACAAGCTGAAGCTGAAAAGCAAGTAAAGGATTACTTTAAGTCACAAGTTAATCCTAATACAAATACATATTATACAGATGCAGACTTTGCATATACATCATGGTTTGAAGTGGGACCAGAGAAGGTTTATGATGATGCTGGCAAATTCGAGCGCTATGATTATGAATGCTGGTGGGGCTATGATTCACTTCCATGTGTGAAGGCAGTAACTGCAGAGGAAACAAACTTAACAAATGATGAGAACGCTACAATAGCTGGTTCTCATGAATATAACAACGTAGAGTTTCGTGACGAAGTAATTGGATATGATTTAACAGGAAAATCAAGTGCTGAGGCTTCTACTGCGATGCAAGAGGCAAATTCTCAAAAATGGTTGTGGATGGGAGCAAGTGGTTGGAGACTTGATGTTGCTCCAGATGTATCAGACGAGACATGGCAAGAATTTAGAAAAGCTGTTAAATCAACGGCCGGCTATACGGATGTAAACGGTAATACCATTGCAGATCCTATTATTCTAGGAGAAGAATGGGGAGTTGCAACAAGCTATCTATTAGGCAATATGTTTGACTCTGTTATGAACTATCAATTCCGTGCAGCTTTGCAGAACTTCATTATTAATGGAGCGGATGCCAAGACGTTTAATGCACAACTTGAAACTATTCGTGAGAACTATCCGGAAGAAGCTTGGTATGCAATGCTTAATTTAGTAGATTCCCATGATACAGTTCGTAATATTACGAAGATTGACTACCCTACTTGGGAAGAGGAGAACATAGCTAATGCACCAGAAGCTTCTGAACGTGCAATTAAGCTACAAGCATTAACAGCTATCTTCCAGTTAAGTTATCCAGGAGCACCAACCATCTATTATGGTGATGAAGTAGGTGTAACAGGAACAAAGGATCCAGATTCAAGACGTACTTTCCCTTGGGAAAGAATTAATTCAGATAATACAATCTCAAGTGTATATGCTAGCAAGTATGGTGATTTATACAATACCTATGTAGAGGCAGCTGATGTACGTAATGCAAACAGAGAAATATTCGCAACTGGTGATATTAAGACTGCATATGCAGAAGGTAATATCATTGCTTATGCTAGAAAGAGTGCTACAAAGGGTGGTTTATCTGTTATTAACACTTCTGATAAGGCAATTACTTTTGATGCAGATGTAACAGATTTCCTTCCAGATGGACTGACATTAAAAGACCAATTAGGCGGCGCTATTCAAGCAACTGTTGCAGATGGCAAAGTAACAATCACGGTACCGGCATATTCTGGTATTATGATGGTATCCACACAAAGTTTTGAAGAGTTACCAGTAGCTCCAATGAATGTAACTGCTATTGAGACTAATGGTGCAACTGGTAAGGTTACAATTACTTGGGATGCTGTAGATGGTGCGAAATCTTATAAGATATACCGTGCATATCTTGATGGAGCACAGAAGACATTAATTGGAACTGTCAATGCTACAGAAACAACGTTTGAAGATACCAATGTAGTAAATGGAACAAGATATTACTACTATGTTAAGACTGTAAAAGGTGATGTATCAAGTAACTACAGTGCGTATGCTTCCGCGCTACCATCTTATGAAATTACCGCTATAGAAAAACCAACAGATGTAGCAGCAGTAGAATTAGGGGTAGGCAAAACAACAGAAGCAATTAATGTAACAATCACAATCCCAGGATTAACAGATAATGCATTATATGCAGACAAAGACGTTCCAGGATTAACATTTATGCTTATGTACTATTATAATCATAAAGAGAGTGCAGAAAGTGTGAAATTACGATACAAAGAAGATGTGAAATCGGTAGGTGGTCAAGTTACAGGTAAAGTATATAGTACCGTATTCGAACCTACAAGAGCACAAAACTACACCTATTTTGCGCAGGCAACAGTTAATAATGGACATACCAATACATATTCCGATGAGAATAGTGTAGTAGTTAATCCATCTGCGAATACTACGAAACCTTCAAAACCTGATTTACAACAATCGATCTCTGAATCCAATCGTGTTACACTGAACTGGACATGTAAGGATAGTTCCATCAAAGGTTTTGATATTTTCCGTAGTCAGGCAACAAAGACTGATACAGGTGAAGTATTTACAGAGTATCAACGAATCGGTACTGTAGCTGCAGATGTTAATACTTATATTGATTATGCGGTCAATAACGATACAAAATACAAATATTATGTAGAATCTTTTAATGAATATTATAATAGAACAGAATCAGTTGTAATGGAGGTTACACCAAAACTCGTAATGGTTGACGTAACCATGCGTTTAACAATTCCGTCTAAAGTATATACATCAGCGACAGATTCCATCTATATCGCTTCTGATGCCAATGGTTTCACAGCAAATGGCTGGTTACTTAAGAAGCCAAGTGGAGCAACAGATGGAAATATTGTGGAATACACATTTAAGATGATGGCGGGCAAGAAACTTCAATATAAGTATACAAGAGGATCTTGGGCAACAGAAGCATTAACAAGCAATAAAGCATATGATACAACCTCACCTGGGAACTATGGATATAGTTCTACAGATACGAATATTTCTTTAACAATTCGTAATCAAGGTGGTAACAAGATGTTAGTTGAGGATTATGTACTTCGCTGGGTGGATATGCCATTAATGGTTACCGTTCCAAGAATATCCTATGGTACTGAAGACATTAATTATGAGACAACAGATGCTACCTTCAATCTTCAAGCATGTGTACCAAGAGGTGGTATATTCACAATCAATGGAACAGATATTAATGCATTAAAAGAAGGCTCATTAGACACATACGGTAATGTTAGACTTGATAACATTCCACTTGAAGTTGGTGTAAATACATTCGTGCTTCATATTGAACCAACAGATGAAACAAAGAAACAAGAATGGTTAACGGATACAGGCAGAATTACTTCACAGATGACGGCTACGAAAACAATCACAATTACTAGAAAGCAGAGTGGAAATCAAGGTGGTTCAACAGGTGGTGGAAGTAATAATTCTAGTTCATCAAATGAACCTAAGCTAGTAAGCCAAAGTGGTGCAACTGGTTGGGATGCAATTGTGGAGTCTCTTGTAACGATAGTGAAAGGTCTAGATAAAGACAATGCAGAGACAGAAGTAGTTGAGATTAAGATGAATGATGCCAAGACTGTTCCGTATAAGGTTTTTGAATCCATTGCTGGAACACAAATTAAGTTAGTTATTGCTATGAATGGTTATCAATGGACGATTGAAGGTAAGACAGTGAATCAAGAAACAATTAAAGAACTTAAGAAATTAGGAAATGAAATTGATTTTAGTTTTGCTGCTTTATCAGAAGCGAAAGATAAACAAGATATTGATGATATCATCAAGAATACGTCAAACAGCAATAAAGATTCACGTACGATTACGAGTGTTACTTACTTTGCATTAGGTCATAACGGGGTATTCCCATTCGAAGCTAAGTTAACATTCATGGTTGGTAAAGAGTATGCTGGCAAGTCAATATTCTTAAGTTATGTGAATGAAAAAGAAAACAGAGTAGAGCCACAGTGTTACGCAAGAGTAATGGATAATGGGCAAGTAACAGTTACGATGCCACATGCATCTAAGTATGTTGTTACATTAGAGAATACAGTGTTACCTACACTAGTATCTAGTAAGACGCTTTATACTGGTAGTACGTATACATTAGGAACGAAAGTTAAGAATTCGTTACCAGGAGATGCAGCGACGTATTATACAAGTAAAAAATCTGTTGTATCGATTAGCAAGACAGGTAAACTTACTGCTAACAAGGCAGGAACAGCAACGATTACGACAAGATACGTACAGAATGGTAAGGTATATGTATTCTTAACAAAAGTCACAGTTAAGAAACCATATATCAAATTAACAGCAGTACCTAGTAAGCTAAAGGTCTCTAAGGTATATACATGTGAAGCAAAAGTGTATGGTACAAAAGAATCCATAGTTTGGTCAGTATCTGATACAAAGCTTGCAACAATTGATAAGAAGACAGGTAAACTAAAGGCTAAGAAAGCTGGCAAGGTAGTAGTTACAGCTAAGGCTGGAAAGATTACAAAGAAATTCATCGTAGTTATAACAAAGTAAGTCTGTATTAATTAGAAACTATCAATATTAATAAAGAAGTAAATAAAAATCGTGTAAAAGAGTATAGAGCCTCTTTTACACGATTTTTATATGCATAATTAATATCGAAATATTTCGAAAAAAGTTACCTAGAATTGTTTAATTCTCACTGTTACTATGGTATAATACAGTATATGGCGCTAGTTCGGAGGAACAAAATAGTGAACATCAAAACCGAAAGGAAATAGGTTAATGGAGAAAAAATACCAGAAGCATCAGTATTCAACAAAACAATTTAATGAATTGTATTTCTATAATAAGAATGATTTAGGAGCAACGTATAGCAAGGAGCGTACTCAATTTAAAGTTTGGGCACCTACAGCTGATAAGGTAGCAGTTAAACTTTACGAAGAAGGACTTGGAGATAATTTAATTAAGAAGATATCTATGTATAAAGGTGTTGCAGGTACATGGGAATTGATAGTAGAAGAAGACTTGAACGAAACGTATTATACGTATGAAGTTACTACCGGGGATGCTGTTAATGAAGCCATTGATCCCTATGCGAAAGCAGCAGGTGCCAACGGTATTCGTGGTATGATCCTTGATTTAAATCGAACAAATCCAAAGGGTTGGGCTGAAGATAAAAAACCAGAATTTAAGGAAGATACGGATGCAATCATATATGAGCTTCATGTAAGAGATCTTTCTATGAATAGTGATTCAGGCATTAAGAACAAGGGAAAGTACCTTGGAATCGCAGAAACTAAAACAGTAAGTACAAGCGGATTGCCTACTGGCATGGATCATATGAAAGAGCTTGGTATTACGCATGTACATCTATTGCCTGTGTTTGATTATCATACAGTAGATGAGACAAAATTACAGACTCCACAATTTAATTGGGGTTATGATCCTAAGAATTATAATTTACCGGAGGGTTCTTACTCCACAGATCCTTTTCATGGAGAAGTTCGTATTAAAGAGTTTAAACAGATGGTTAAAGCACTTCATGATAATGGAATACGCGTAATTATGGATGTTGTTTATAATCACACATTTGCAAATGAAGAGTCAAATCTCCATAAGATAGTACCAGAATATTATCACCGTGTAGTGGAGGGTAAGTTCAGCGATGGTTCTGCTTGTGGTAATGAAACAGCATCGGAACGTGCTATGGTCAGAAAGTTCATCGTTGATTCTGTTGTATACTGGGCCACAGAGTATCATATTGATGGTTTCCGATTTGACTTAATGGCACTGCATGATATTGAAACTATGAATGCTGTTAGAGAGGCAATAGATGAGATTAACCCTACTATTTTATTATATGGAGAAGGTTGGACGGGGTCTGATTCTATACTACCAAAAGAAAAACAAGCGTTAAAAGCTCATACATATAAGTTAAATCGTGTAGGTGCATTTAGTGATGATATGCGAGATGCCATTAAAGGAAGTGTGTTTGAAGGGGAAGATACGGGGTTTGTTAGTGGTAAAGCAGGATTAGAGGAAACAATTAAATTTGGTGTAGTAGCGTCAACTAGCCATCCACAAGTTAAGGACCATATAGCATGGACGCATAATCCAGGCCAATGTATTAATTATACTTCTGTCCATGATAACTTCACGCTATGGGACAAGCTTGCTATGTCATGTAAAGATGCAACTAAGGAACAACGTATTCGTATGAATAAATTATCAGCTGCAATTATACTTACATCGCAGGGAGTACCATTATTCCAAGCAGGTGAGGAAATCCTTCGTAGTAAACCTGTTGAGGGGCAAGAGGGTATGTATGATCATAATAGTTATGTATCTTCTGATTCTGTAAATGCAATTCGTTGGAGTAACAAGAAAAAATATTACTCTGTATATGAATATTATCGCGGGCTTATTGCATTTCGTAAAGAACACCCAGCACTTCGAATGAGAACGGAAGCGGATATCAAAGAACATCTGGTATTTCTTGATGATCTTCCAGAACAAGTAGTAGCTTATACCATTAAGGGAAATCCAAATGAGGAAGAAGCAAAGGAGATCTATGTTATCTTTAATGCTTCGAACAAGAAGGTTAAGATACCACTAGGTAATGAGACATGGAATGTGTATGTGAATGCAGATAATGCAGGAACCACAGTATTATCAGTAGAAGATAAGGAAACTGTAGTAGTTGATGAAATTTCGGCAATGGTTTTAATTAAGCAATAAAGAATAGCAAAAAAGGACACTCGCCAAGCGAGTGTCCTTTTGGTTCTATAAGTCAAATCTTACAGTATTATTTTGCGTTAAAATTATCTAACGTTAACTGCTTGCATTCCACGGCTACCGTTTTCTAAATCAAAAGTAACTGCTTGACCTTCTTCTAATGATTTGAATCCGTCTCCAGCGATTCCTGAGAAATGTACGAATACATCTTCTCCGCCTTCAGCGTTAGTGATGAAACCAAAACCTTTTTGAGAGTTGAACCATTTAACTGTACCTTTATTCATGAAAGATACCTCCTAAAAATAATATTATCGTAGCAAATGTGAAATCATAACAAAGTAATGTGCTACTCATTTCTTTGATATTTTAGGTGAAAATTAAAAACACATGTTTTTGTAAATCATCAAGTAATTAATGACTTACAAAAACATGTGAATCATAACCTCATATAAAATACAAATTAAGTATATCGTAAATTGTAAAACAAGTCAAGCAAAAACAAAAAATATTTTGTTATTAATCATACAATTTATATCATATTTCTACAAAACGGGGTTTCTACCCATTACTAAAAAGTACTTTTATTAAATTCAATATAATGATATAATGAAAACAATGAGCAAAGTACAGTTATTATTAATTATAAAATGTTACGTATTGAATGAAGAATTGGAAAGCTGGGAGTTAAGATGAATAGAAAAAGTAAACTTACTGCAATGATTAAATCATACTTCCGATGGCCTGTCTGGTTATCACTATTATTGGTAGCAATGGACATAAGCATATATTTTATTGATAAAAGAGCTGCAGTAATGATGAGTATATATGTATTCGTATATATCGTTATCGCTATAGTTTTATATCGCTCCAAACGTGTAACAATATTCGGAGAAATTGTACGCTTTGCCGCAGAATATGGACAAGTTCAGAAGCAGTTATTAAAGGAATTATCTCTTCCATATGCAGTACTCGACATAGACGGACATCTTCTATGGGGAAATGATGAATTCATAGACGTTATCGTAAATGAACGTGCAGCAAGAAGATCCATCATGAACATTTTCCCGGAGATAACAAAAGACAATCTACCCCATGTCGATAAAGATACCGTTTTACATGTTGAATATCAAAATCGGAATTATCGTCTGGTCCTTCGCAGAACGATAGCAAAATCTTTTAATGAAGGCGAAGATGAATATGATGTAGATTATGAAATGAGCAATTTAGATAATTCACTCATTGCTTTGTATATGTATGATGAAACAGAAATTACTTCATACATTAAGGAAAATCAAGAACAAAGAATGGTTGTTGGGTTGCTCTATATTGATAATTATGAAGAAGCTCTTGAATCTATTGATGAGGTGCGCCGTTCATTATTAATTGCCCTTGTTGATCGAAAGATTAATAAGTATATGCAAAGCATGGATGCTATTGTTAAGAAGCTTGAGAAGGATAAATATATATTTATGTTCAAATATAAATATCTAAATCAACTTCAAAACAATAAGTTTTCTTTACTAGAAGAAGTCCGTGGTGTTAATATTGGTAATGACATGGCTGTTACACTTAGTATGGGTCTTGGTGTGAATGCAGATACGTATACGATAGGGTATGATTATGCCAGAGCAGCTATTGATCTTGCCTTAGGTAGAGGTGGAGATCAGGCAGTTGTTAAAGAAGGCGAGAAACTTCTCTATTATGGTGGTAAGAGCATGCAAGTGGAGAAGAATACAAGGGTGAAGGCGAGAGTAAAAGCTCATGCACTAAAAGAACTTGTAGAAGCAAAAGATAAAGTAGTTATTATGGGACATTCTATAGGTGATGTAGATTCATTTGGTGCAGCAATTGGTATATACCGTGTTGCTAAAACGCTTAATAAGCGTGCGCATATTATTATTAATCAGGTTACATCTTCGGTACGCCCTTTAATGGATCGTTTTCTAGATAACCCTGAGTATGAAAGTGATATGATTCTAACAAGTGACCAAGCCATGGAAGTTGTAGATAATAACACATTATTGGTTATTGTTGATGTAAATAGGCCAAACTATACGGAGTGTATAGAAGTATTATCATTAACTAAAACGATAGTAATTCTTGATCATCATAGACAAACCGGTGAAGCAGTTGAGAACGCAGTATTATCTTATATTGAACCGTATGCTTCAAGTACCTGCGAGATGGTAGCAGAGATATTACAATATATTGGAGAAGGTCTACGCTTAAAACAAGCAGAGGCTGATGCTATGTATGCGGGTATTATGATTGATACGAATAATTTCTTATCAAAGACGGGTGTCCGTACGTTTGAAGCAGCTGCATTCTTAAAACGTAGCGGGGCTGATGTTACGAAGATCCGTAAAGCATTCCGTTGTGATATGATGGATTATAAAGTTCAGGCAGAATCGGTAAGTAATGTAGAGGTATTTCTTGATTATTATGCGATTACAGAATGTATTGGACATGGAGTAGAGAGCCCAACTATTATTGGGGCTAAGGTAGCCAATGAGTTACTGAACATTACGAATGTAAAAGCATCCTTTGTATTAACAGAGTTTAAAGGAAAGATATATATAAGCGCGAGATCCATTGATGAATTGAATGTTCAAGTTGTTATGGAGAAATTAGGAGGTGGCGGACACATGACGATTGCGGGTGCCCAGTTAACCGATTGTACAATGGAGGAAGCTATTAATCTTGTGAAAGAGACATTGAAGAGGATGCAACAGGAAGGAGAATTATAAATGGAAGTTATTTTATTAGAAGATGTAAAAGCACTAGGTAAAAAGGGAGACAAAGTTAAAGTAAATGATGGCTATGCAAGAAACTTTATCTTACCTAAAAAATTAGGCGTAGAAGCAAGTGCTAAGAATATCAACGATTTAAAATTACAAAAGGCAAATGAAGAAAGAATTGCAAAAGAAATACTTGAGCAAGCACAAGCATTTGCTAAGGAATTAGAGGAAAAAGTGATTGTTCTTAAAATCAAGCTTGGTAAAGATGGTAGAACATTCGGTTCTATCTCAACAAAAGAAATATCAATTGCAGCAAAAGAGCAATTGGGATATGACATTGATAAGAAGAAATTGCAATTAGCGGAACCAATTAAAAACATGGGTACATTCCACGTACCAGTTAAATTACATCAAAAAGTAACAGGTGAATTAACAGTTAAAGTAACTGAGCAATAGGTAGATTATATAGAAATTTGTGAAATTTTCTCCGTGAGTAAAGAACGCCTGCGTTTTCAGGCTGTCTCTACAGTTTACTTAAAATTCAGTAAACAGCAACGACAGTCAGAAAACACATTGGCGTAACTTAACTTACTACAGAAATATCACAAATTTCTAATATTTTAGATAGGAGTAAGTCATGGATGAGTCATTAATTAAAAAAGTACCTCCACATAGTTTAGAGGCGGAGCAATCCGTAGTCGGATCTATGATCATGGATAAGGATGCAATCACAACTGCATCAGAAATTATATCATCTGAAGACTTTTATCAGCATCAATATGGATTGCTATTTGATGCAATGGTTGAACTATTTAATGACGGTAAACCAGTAGATTTAATTACGCTTCAAGAGAAGATGAAAGAGAAGGAATTACCTTCTGAATTAAGTAGTATAGAATTCATACGAGATCTTATGTCCGCGGTTCCAACTTCAGCTAACGTAAAGTATTATGCGAATATTGTGAGAGAAAAGGCAACATTAAGACGTTTGATTAAAGTAACGGAGGGTATCACAAATGAGTGTTATCTAAATCGTGAAAAGCTAGAAGTTATACTTGAGGAAACCGAAAAACAAGTATTTGATGTTGTACAGAATAAGTCTTCTGGAGATTTTGTAAGCATTAAAGATATTGTTATTAAGTCTTTGGAGAGTATTGAGTCCGCTGCAAAGAATAAAGGTAGCGTAACTGGAATTGCAACTGGTTTCTATGATCTCGACTATAAAACAGCAGGATTACAACCTTCAGACTTAATACTTATTGCGGCCAGACCTTCTATGGGTAAGACCGCTTTCGTACTTAATATTGCAGAATACGTGGCTGTAAAATCTCATGTTACAACTGCGATATTCTCACTAGAAATGTCAAAAGACCAGTTAGTTAAGCGTATAATCTCAATGAACTCTAAGGTTGATTCCCAAGCCATCCGTAGTGGTGAACTACAAGATGATGATTGGGTAAAACTTGTTGAGAGTGCTAGATCCATTGGTAATTCCAATTTAATTATTGATGATACTCCAGGTATCTCAATCGGTGAGTTACGTTCAAAGTGTCGTAAATTCAAACTAGAGCACAATCTAGGACTAGTTATTATCGATTACTTACAGCTGATGTCCGGTGGTAAAAAAGCGGAATCAAGACAACAAGAAATCTCAGAAATTTCTCGTTCGTTAAAGGCTTTGGCTAGGGAAATCAGTGCTCCTGTAATTGCACTATCCCAGTTAAGCCGTGCGGTAGAGCAAAGACCGGATAAACGTCCTATGTTATCAGATCTTCGTGAGTCTGGAGCCATCGAGCAGGATGCCGACGTTGTAATGTTTATCTATCGTGACGATTACTATAATCATGATTCTGAAGATGCGGGTGTATCGGAGATCATTATAGGTAAGCAAAGAAATGGTCCTACAGGAACGGTAAAACTTGCATGGTTGTCGCAGTACACCAAGTTTGCAAATCTTGAGAGACAATAAATAGGTAGTGAGGATGCAAAACTCATTGGTGGATAATGAGAGCTTCTTAACCTATGTACGATAACACAAAACACGCTTCACAACTAAGTACTTCTAAGTATGTGCGGATTAGATTCTAGAAGTTACGGAATCGTCCTCTACACGACATCCTGTCGTGTTCGGACTGGCTCGGCCTCCATGCCTCGCCTTCCTATACTTTACAGCACATACTAAGAAGTACTATAGCTGTTACGCTATCGTTTTTTAGTTATAGTACATAGGATAAGAAGCTCATTCTACGTTAATGAGAGTTTTGCTGGTTATTATATGGGATAGGGTGTATGAAAGCTTGATTTGTTTTTAAAAATTATACTATAGAAATTACGTTCTTGTGTATAATAAGCTTAATATCCTTGATTAAAGACAACTGTAACCTGAATTTATTATATCACAGGTTATAAGTTGTCTTTTTTCATGCAAAGAATCACTATTTTTTTCGGTGTTTCTATTTTTTTGTTTATGTTAATATTTACAGTAGAGATAATATACCTACGATTCGAGAGTAAAAGGTCTAGGTATTTCTATTCGATTCCCATGCTACGATTACATAAATTGAAGCGCTTAAAATTAAAAATGGGGATTTGGCACTCGAATCACAATAACTTAATCGACGAAGGGAGTCATATACTATGGGAAATGTTATAGGGACTAGGGAGTATACATATAAGAATATACCAATCCCTGGGGGTGGTTATGTAACAGGTTTTTTGTTTCATGAGAAGGAAGAGAATCTGTTATATGCAAGAACGGATATAGGCGGAACATATCGTTTTGAGTTCGAGACTCGTACATGGAAATCATTAATGAATCATGTTAAGCAGGAAGATGTATCGGAAACTTATCCACTTTCTTTTGCAGTTGATAACAATAATAGTGGATTGTTATACCTAGTTTGTGGATACAGTAACAAAGATACAGGTAAGTTGTGTATATCTTCGGACAAAGGTGAAACATTCATTTACAAAGAGATGCCATGCAAAATACATGGAAATAATCCTGGTAGAGGAACTGGTGAAAGGCTTCAAGTTGATCCTAATAACAGTAATCTATTGTACTTTGGTTCACAGTCAAAAGGTCTTATGCGTTCTGATAATCAAGGAGATAGCTGGGAGTTTATCACCGTTTCTATCGATGGTACAGCGGATAAGAATGAGCAGGAGATTACCTTTGTATGGATTGATCCAAGAGATACCATCGAGGGACGTTCTAAAACAATAGTAGTGGGTACATCGGGAGAAGGAAGTTCTATTGGGAAGTTCCGTGGACATAGCTTATACATATCAACAGATGGAGCCATGACATTTAGGCCTTTACAGGAACCAGAATCCTTGCTACCAAAGACAGAAGAGTCGGGGTATACAGGATATGTTGGTGCTAGATATGTGTTTGATGGGGAATATCTCTATGTAACCATGTCTGAGGCAGCTTCATATGGCTGGAGTTTTACTTGTTATAGTTGCGATTGTGGCATGCAAAAGAGTGGTAAGGTGGTACGTTACCATATAGGAACAAGTGGAGAGGTTACAGAATATAAGGATATAACTCCAACTGCTATTGACTTTGGAGTGGATAATTTAGATGACATCTCCTTTGGTATGGGAGGTATTGCATTAACCTATGATAAAGAGGCGGATACGCCTGTATTGATTTGCAGTACGATATGTTATCAACATCCTGGAGATATTGTGTTCGTATCAAGAGATAATGGACAGACCTGGAGAAAGATTCTACAAGGCCTTGAGATAGGACGTATTAACTTCACAGTTCCTTATATGAAACCGGAATATAATGGTCACGAATCCATACTACATTGGTTAACGGATGTGAAGATTAATCCATATAATCCAAATCATGCATTATTTAATAGTGGAACAGGAGCATTCGTAACATATAATTTACTTGCAGAGGATTGTACATGGGAACCAGAGTGCAAGGGTATTGAAGAGACAGTGCATCTGAATCTATATGCACCTAGTAAGGGCGATGTTAAGTTAATAGATATATTAGGAGATCTAGGTGGTTTTGCCTTCACAGATCTAGATCAGCCGGCGGAGAATACGTTTGCTGATGAGAATGGTGATCGATATATTACTTGTATCAATGCAGATTATAGTGAAAACAATCAAGAGTATGTAGTGGTAACACCAAGAGGAAATTGGACAGGTAAGACCAAAGGAGGATTGATCGTGTCTAGGGATCAATGTAAGACCTTTGAACATCTACCGCAACCATACGGGTTATCACCATTTATAGATGAATTACTAGATGAAATTATGAGACCGAACGTAAATGCTGGTTGGGTTGCAATGTCAGCGGATAGTACAACGATTGTATGGTCGATTGCTAAGGTATTATCAATACCAGTGAATGCAGTTGTTTACACAAAAGACTGTGGTAAGACCTATCATAAATGTAGAATCTATGATAAAGACGGAGAATGCATTAGTGAGACCTATGAATGCCCACCAGTGCCTGCTTGGAAGACATATGATGAGTTTTTTGCATATTGTAATTCTCTTCGTAACATTAAGATTATGGCCGACCGAGTGAATCCGAAGGTATTTTACGGATTTGGAGAGGCCTCACAATTCTATGTAAGTATAGATGGAGGGGTTAACTTCTATCAAAAGGAGAGGCCGGACAATTTTCCTGTTATGGTATTATCAGGCTTTGATTGTAATAACTATGCTGAGATACGAGCCCAGCAGGGAGAAGAAGGCGTTATCTGGATGGCATTAGGAGAGCATGGACTTTGGAAAGTAATATACGATGTGAATAATGAGGAGTTTAAAGCAGAACGTATTACGAAAGAAGGAGACATGATAAAGTGTCAAGGTATGGGGCTCGGATTACATGGCGGGAAAGCCATCTACATGAGCGGCACAATAAGCAGAGAATATGGATTCTTCGTAACTGAAGATGAAGGTAAAACTTATATTCGCCTTAATAGTGAGAAACAGATGTATGGTGATGTTATGAGTATTATAGGGGATCCTAGGGTACGGGGTAGATTCTATCTAGCAACGGGATCTAGAGGCGTATTGTACGGAGTACCAACCGAATAGTTAGATATATTTAACAATAATAAAATAGAATACTATACTTAGAGTAGACTGAAGATGTTGAGAATGATAATAAGGAAACATCTTCAGTCTTATTATATGCCTTTATAATTATGAGAAAATACGAAAAATCTGATAAATCCTATCATTCTGTCATACGATAGAAGCTTAACAAGAAGCCACAAGTTATCTGTCGATAACTTCTTTTTCAATTTAAGATTATAATATTGCGATATCAAAACACTATGCTATAATGTAAATATATGGTAATTGTACGGTAACTAGTGATAAATAGATAAAAAGTAGTTGGTTGCCAGCTGTGAATAACAGTTAGATAGTACAAGCTGTGTGGCTGTGATGTCACAAAATATATGCGAATTATAAAATAACAGAGGAGGATTTTTCATGGGTGAGATTCGTTATATTATATCCGATGCGTCGAAGAAGATAGATGTGGAACCACATGCATTACGATACTGGGAAGAAGAGTTAAGTCTTAATATACCTAGGAATGAGATGGGGCATCGGTATTATAGAGAGGAAGATATTAAGATACTTAAGAACGTTAAGTTATTAAAGGAACAGGGATTTCAATTAAGAGCAATTAAGATGATACTTCCCAATATACATAAAATTGAGACACTCGACGCAAAGAGTATGTTATTATTAAGAAACGAATTGAACGAAAGAGTATTCGAACTGGAAAGTAGACAAGAACTACAAGAATTACAAGTGGTAAAGCATAAGATGGAGAGGCAATCAGAAAGTGATTGTAGCAATTTAATCCACTTGGATGAGGTACGGGGAGATCACATGAGTATAAATTCAGGAGAAAGTGCTAAGGGATCAGAGGAAAAAGAACAGATAAATGAGAAAACAACAGAGATTTGCTCTGCGAATATAGAGAAAAAAGAAACGGAATTAGATAACATTAACACGATGAATGAAGAGATTGTAAATCGAGAAGATAAGATGGTTCAGTTTAAGAGTATTATGAGTGAACTGATTATAAATGCTCTCCGCGAAAGTACGGATGATTTGGCGGGTAATATCGGCAAAGTCGTATCTTTAAATATGGCAAAAGAATTAGATTATCAATTCAGAGAAAAAGAACAAAGAGAGGAGGAACGCTATAAGCATCTAGATGAAACGATTCGTGCATTCCAGCGAGGTAGAGCAGAAATTGCTGCAGCTCAATCAGAAGGAGGGAAAAAGAAGACTATATTTAAAAGGAAAGAATTAATATAAGTTATATGTTTAAAAAAGGTGCTGATACACAATATAGATTTAATCTACATTGGTGTATCAGCACCTTTTAACAAATAAATGTTATTATTCTTGAGAAATTGCGCCTGTTGGGCAAGTAGCTGCACAAGCTCCGCAATCGATACATACATCAGCGTTGATTTCGTATTGAGTTGCTCCTTCAGAAATAGCATCTACTGGACATTCAGCTGCACAAGCTCCACAGCTTACACAAGCATCACTAATTACATGTGCCATTGTATCATCCTCCTTTAATTTTTGATAGTATAATTGTAATATAAACAAGCTTATTTTACAAGTTAATTTTATACAATTTAAATGAAAATAATGTTATATTCTATGCTAAATTGACAAGAAATTTCACTTCTATAATAAGCAGTTTACCTAGTGTAATTACATATAGCTTAAAGCTATATGCTAAAAAAAATAGCAAAATAACCACGAGATCATAGGTTAGATATTAGCATATACTGAAACTCCGCATGTTTCAAAAATTGACTTCACTTCATTGATAAGGGCAAGGGACGGCTCCATCGTATCCTTAAGTGTATAATCATATCCAAGTTCTTCCCACTTATATTCACCCATCTTGTGGAATGGGAGTAATTCAATACGAGAAACATTAGGATATTCTTTAAGATGATTTGCTAATTTAGTAATAGATTCAAGGTTGTCTGTTAAACCAGGAACTAACACATAACGTACCCATGTGTTAATATCCTTCTCACGAATATAGTCTAAGAATGCAAGCGTATTTTCAAGTGCTACACCAGTAACGCTCTTGTATACTTCAGGATCAAAATTTTTGATGTCTAACAATACGATATCTGTATATTCTAAAACTTCTTTTACTTTATCATTGAAGATAAAACCAGAGGTATCTAGTGCTGTAGAGATATCATTCTTTTTGCATAATTCAAAAGCTTCCTTTACGAAGTCAGCCTGTAGTAAGGGCTCACCACCAGTAAAAGTAGTTCCACCGCCTGAGAATTTCATATATGATTTATACTTTAGGATCTCATTAACGAGATCTGTTGGAGTGTATTCTGTTCCTTTATGTGTATCCCAAGTATCGGGATTATGACAGAATTGACAACGTAATGGGCAACCTTGTAAGAAAGTAACAAAGCGGATTCCAGGCCCGTCTACGGTGCCACAGGTTTCGATGGAATGTATTTTACCAATGGTCATTGTGATATCCTCCTATAGATCAAAGCTTGATTTCTATATCAAAATCTCTGCAAAAGTGAACGTTAATTCGCATATGGAATAGCATCATATGGTTATCAGAAACATTGAAATAAAAATCAATTTAATAAAAGGGAGGCTGCAACAATTCATTTCATGTGAAACTTTTGTCACGATACCTCCCCTTAGATTAATTAGTTACTAGGAACTTAGCGAATTAGTGTCTATCATGGAAAGTACGACTAATTACGTCTAATTGTTGTTCCTTTGTTAACTTGATGAAGTTAACAGCGTATCCTGATACACGAACTGTTAATTGAGGATATTTTTCTGGATGATCCATAGCATCAAGTAAAGTTTCTCTATCGAATACGTTAACATTGATGTGGTGACCGCCATCATGGAAGTACCCATCAAGTAAGCTTGCTAAGTGGTTTTCACGAGAATCTTCATCTTTACCAAGTGCGTTTGGTATGATTGAGAATGTATATGAAATACCATCTTGTGCATCTTTGTATGGTAATTTAGCAACAGAAGCCATAGATGCGATAGCACCGTGTGTATCTCTTCCGTGCATTGGGTTAGCACCAGGAGCTAGAGGTACACCAGCTTTACGTCCGTCTGGAGTACTTCCTGTTTTCTTACCATAAACAACGTTTGAAGTGATAGTAAGGATAGAAAGTGTAGGAACAGCTTTTCTGTAAGTCTTTTGCTTACGAATCTTGTTCATGAATAATTCTACCATTTGAATAGCGATGCTATCTACTCTATCATCGTTGTTACCGTATTTAGGGAAATCTCCATCAATTTCATAATCAATTACTAAACCAGACTCATCTCTAATTGGTTTAACTTTAGCGTATTTGATTGCTGATAATGCATCAGCTACTACAGAAAGACCAGCGATACCACAAGCTTCAGTTCTTAAGATTTCAAGATCATGTAAAGCCATTTGTAATCTTTCATAATTGTATTTATCATGCATATAGTGAATTACGTTTAATGTATTAACATATAATTCAGCTAACCACTCAAGAATTTGATCAAATTTAGCCATTACTTCATCGTAATCTAAGTATTCTGAAGTAATTGGAGCGAATAATGGAGCAATTTGTTCTCCAGTTTTTTCATCTCTACCACCGTTGATTGTGTATAATAATGCTTTAGCAAGGTTAGCTCTAGCACCAAAGAATTGCATCTGTTTACCAATTCTCATTGCAGATACACAACAAGCGATTCCGTAGTCATCTCCCCAATAGTCTCTCATTAAGTCATCGTTTTCGTATTGGATAGAACTTGTAGTGATAGAAATCTTAGCACAGAACTTCTTGAATCCTTCTGGAAGAGAAGTTGACCAAAGAACTGTTAAGTTTGGTTCTGGAGCAGGTCCTAAGTTAACTAATGTGTTAAGCACACGGAAACTGCTCTTAGTTACTAAGGTTCTACCATCTGTACCCATACCACCGATTGATTCAGTAACCCATGTAGGATCTCCTGAGAATAAATCGTTGTATGCTGGTGTACGTAAGAAACGAATCATACGTAATTTCAATACAAAGTGATCCATGATTTCTTGAGCTTGTTCTTCTGTTAGTGTACCGTTTTTGATATCTCTTTCTACATAGATATCTAAGAATGTAGATACACGGCCAAGTGACATTGCTGCACCATCTTGTTCTTTAACAGCTGCTAAGTATGCAAAGTAAGTCCATTGAGTAGCTTCTACAGCATCTTTAGCTGGTTGAGTAAGGTCAAAACCATAGCTTTTTCCCATAGCGATTAATAATTTTAAAGCCTTGATTTGTTCAGAAATTTCTTCACGAAGTCTAATGTCTGGAGATTCAAGACAATTGATTTCAAGACGTTTCTTTTGTTCTAGTTTTTCCTGTATTAATCGATCAACACCGTATAAAGCAACCCTTCTGTAGTCTCCAATGATACGTCCACGTCCGTAAGCATCTGGAAGACCCGTAATGATAGCTGAGTGTCTTGCTTTTTTCATATCTTCTGTATAAGCATCGAATACACCATCGTTGTGTGTTTTACGGTTGCTTGTGTAAATACTTTCTGTTTGTTTGTCTAATTCATATCCGTAAGATTCAAGAGCTGATTTAACCACACGAACACCACCGTTAGGGAAAATACCTCTTTTAAGTGGTTTGTCTGTTTGGAAACCAACGATTACTTCTTTATCTTTATCAACATAGCCAGGTCCAAATGCAGTGATAGAAGATGGTACTTTAGTTTCGGCATCTAAGATACCTTTTTCGTTTTCTTCTAACATAAGTTTTTTTACTTCATCAAAAAGTTCTTCGGTTCTCTTTGTAGCACCTGCTAAGAAAGAGTCATCACCTTCATAAGGTGTATAGTTTGTTTGGATAAAGCCACGAACATCAATTTCGCTAGTCCATTTGCCAGTTGCGAAGCCTTCCCATTGTGGTTTACACATAATAATAGTCCTCCTGTCTGTAACATAGTTAGTGATTGATATGCAATTTATATTACAACCATTCAGTATCTTGAAGATCAGTATGCCTGCTGAGTAACCAATGTAATCTACACTAAGTTACACTTATGCTTTGACTCAAATGAGCTGATATACTGAATAGTGAAATATATCGAGTTTAATATTCAAAAGACGATATATTTGCTCTCGAAATTTAAGGATGATATCGACAGTGTAAGGGATTATTATGTGGTTGAATTGTCCATCAGATATCTGTTTTCCTATACTTGCATTATAAATGAATACTGTATACACGTCAAGCGAACTGTTAAAAATTCACGGTTATTGTTTGTATTTTTTCAAGTACAAAAGAATCGCTTAAAGAGCGTGTAATTAGTTAGTGTAACAAAGTTCCAGATGCGCCTTAACTTGACGTTGGAACTATCTTAGAATATAATAAAAGAAATCTGTTAACAATGTAAAAAATAAAGACTTTTGAGTGTAGGGCTTAAAGTTTTGACGCGAAAAGCAGGGCATTCAGATTTAGTATGTCAAATTGACGTACGTCCGTAGAAGGAGTGTCAAAGCATTCTAGCAATGAGTTTAGTTTAAGCAGAATTTGCTCAGAATATAAGGAGGTCAATATTATGGCTAGAGTAAGTAAGGATATGATTATTGCAGATATCATCGCTTTAGATCAAGGAACAATTCCTATTCTATTGAATGCGGGAATGCATTGTGTTGGTTGTCCATCTGCTCAAGGTGAATCAATCGAAGAAGCAGCTATGGTTCATGGTTTAGATGCGGTTGCATTAGTTGATGATATCAATGATTATTTAGAAACAAAATAATAATAGGGTTGTTATCAACCTAGATAAAGCTATTAGTTAAGCTGAGATAAGGCTATCGCAAAAAAGTATTACCTTTTGCGATAGCCTTATCTTTACATAACAGATAGAATCTGTACTGCAGTATCTTTTACAATTGGTTCAAAATGCTCAGCGTAGTAATTCGCAGTTGCATAAGTTGTCTTTTCTGACTTTCCATACTCTGTAATGATATTACATACCTTGTTAAACTCTTCAGGCGTGTGATCCGATTTCGTAATTAATAGATAATAACGTGAGTTAGATGGATTCTTATATAAAGTATTCTGACCATTATACATCGAAACAAGAATCTCGGATACGGATATAACAGTATCAAGGTTATCAAAGGAGAATACCTTAGTCATATTCGTAGTGATAGTAACAGAACTTTGGGCTTTCGAAGGCTCGGTTGTTTCTGTAGGTGTTTCTTCTGTATGTGATTTAATAGCTTTTGGAAGAGGAATAAAGTCCTCAATCTCGTTTTCATCCTTCATTGTATCATCAAGCAACTCGTTTAATTGGTCAAAACAATTAATGATTTCATCTGCATAAGGTTCGTCATCTGAATCTGTATCAGAAGAATCATCATCTGTGTCAGCGGTAAACTTAGAGAATCTAGTATCTAATTCATCTGGATCATCTACTTTAGTAATCACTAAAATCAGACATTCACTTGAGATTGGAATTGCTTCAATCATCAATGGAATATCATCTGCCTCAAATCCGAATTCGCAAGAAGCTTGTTGCATCATATCACGAAAAAGTTCCTTAGCTTTTTCAGTTCCATATGCAAGCTCGCTAATTTTGAGTTCACGATCTATTAAGTCATCTTTATTCAAAGTACATCGAATTTGGCTGTCATTAATCTTTTCTATCTTCATACAATCACATCCTTTTCTATGTTATTGAAAATTCAGCTTGTTGTTAGTTACAGTAATAACCGGTATTGATAAAATAATACACTCATCCGTATACAAAGTATAATTCATACAAATCATAAAGTCAATAACATAAAAATACGTACGAAATAATTTGAAAAACTCCCGTTTGCTATAAACGGAAGCAGTTTACAAAGTATAGTAGATTATCCATTTCAGTAATATGCTTTTGTATGGAATGCATATTTTCTTCAGCGGAATGCTCGTTTTCATTTGCGATTTTGGTAACCCTTGGAAGAGTTGCTGTAATCTGTTCTACAAGAGAATGTTGCATCTGACTAGAAGAATGAATGTTGCTAACTAATGAATGCATTTGATTCGATATACTGACAGTATACCCAAGTGACTCACTTGTTACACTTGCTGATTCAGAACATTTATTAATATTATCTAAGGTTGTTTGAATAAAAGGTTTAATTGTTGAGGCGGCCTCCATACATTGTGCTGAAAGGTTAGTAATCTCGTTTGCAACCACTAAGAAAGTACCACCTGCGTTAGTTGCATGAGCAGCTTCAATTGTAGCATTCAAAGCAACTAGCCTTGTCTTACGAGCAATCGTCTCTATTACCTGAATAATATTAGATATCTGATTTGATTGTTCTTCAATGGAGGTAACATGTTCTTTTAAACCATCCATCTTATATTGTGCTTCGCAAACGCAAGAAATCATAGCACTGAAGATCTCTTGTAATTTTGTAGCTTGATCGGCGTTGTCGGTTGCATAGTCTGATATAGTATGTATACTATCTGTTAGGGATGTAATGGTGTTTGTTTGTGTTTTGGCACCTGATTGAATCGTTTCAGATTGAACTTGTACATGAAGAGACATTTCTTTTACTTCTTGACAGCTATCTTGGATTTGTCCAATATTTTCATGTAAGAATTCAATAATACTAATTAAGGATTCACGAATAGGAAGAAAATCGCCTACATAGTCATCTCCAGGCTCATGAGTAAGGTTTCTGTTTTCTAATTCTTTTAAAACGTCAGTTATATTCTCGATGTACCGAGTTAACTTATCCCTTGTAACTCTCGTTGCCTCACATACATTACCAAGTTCGTTCTGGGAACTATATGTAATCTGAGTGTGAAGATTCCCCCGGGCCATATCATTCATACAAAGTTCGATTTCACGCATAGGGGTGAGAATACCAGTAGAAGTTTTCTTAGAAAGCCAAACAGCAACAATGGTGCCTAATATAGTGAGTGCGATGTAAAGCACTAAGGAAGTATACGTTTGTTTCTTAGATAAATCGATATATGTATCAGCATACGTATGAGCGTTCATAATAATATGATCTAATGTAGTTGTAATAGCTGTTAGGATTGGAACGTAGTCATTCTTGTAGGTCTTGAATACTGCATCTACGTTACCAGATTTGGTGGCTGCTTCTACTTGCTTACGATAACGCTGTAGTTTTTCTAATTCTAGCGTGAGCTCTTTTCGGTCTTTGGTAGAAAGGCTCTTAATGGATTCGCTTGAGTTACAGATAGAAGTAATGGAACTTTCCATCTCTAGATAAGCGTTTTCCGATTCATTAATGTATTTGGTTTGTAGATTTTCCTTATCGGTAGCAATAGCACGGTACATATAATTCTCAATTAGTAATAATGAATTCTTTGAGTATAGACTGGTTGTATGGATTGTATAAGAATCTTGATAAAATGATAATAAACGATTATTCATGTTAAGTTGATTGGTTAGACCGATAATAGCAGTAATACAAACAAGACCTAGAATAAGCAATGTGTTATAGCGTAATTGTTTTCCGATAGATAAGTTATGAAGTTTGTCTAAGCTCTTTCGTTTTATTTGTTTGATATTAATTCTTGTCTTCATTATGTTTTTCCTTCCCTTATTTAAAAGTTTTCTCCCCGTTATAGAATAAAGTTTTATAGGATAAACATAGCAAGCGTGTGTAAAGATCAGATTAACAATGTGTAAAATGTGACTATAAGATATATTTATTTTTGTACAAAATATACATAAAATTACAATTGCATATTCGGACAATAAGGGCTATAATGGGATAGGAGATGTAATAATTTTACAAGTTCTTTGGGATTAAAGGAAGGAGTGAGTCGAATTATCGTTTGTTAGAGAGATATCAACTAATTAAGAAGCTAGGTAGCGGAGGCACTAGTACTGTGTTCCTAGCAGAACATCGTCTGCTACATTCACTTCGTGTAATCAAATGCCGAAGTAAAAACAAGATAGTCAATCAAAATTCTTTGAAAGAATCCATTATTTTAAGTCAATTACATCATAGTCGAATACCTGTTATGTATGATTGGGAAGAAGATGACCAGAATACATATCTTATTATGGAGTACTGTGATGGCCAATCATTAAAATCTTTGATACGAACTCGGGAGTCTATCTCGGAGGAACGTATTCTTCAATTTTCACTACAAATCTGTGAAGTAATTCAATATTTGCATAATAGGGAGAACCCCATTCTTTATCTCGACCTAAAACCAGATAATATACTTGTTTGTGAGCATGGAATCACATTAATTGATTACGGCTCTGCAAGATATAAAGACGAAGGTAAGAATAAAGAAGCGATTGCAGGAACCATTGGATATGCGGCACCTGAACAATATTCAGGGGGAATTCTTGATGAGAGAACTGATATATACGGAATCGGAATGGTCATGTACTTTATGGTAACTGGCTGCCTTTTTGATAATAATTGTTCACATATTGAGAATGTAGATTTAAAGGGGAGATGTTCTAGCGGGGTAAAGAATATAATCAATCGATGTACCAGGGAAAATCCAGGATTACGGTATCAAAGTATGAAACAAGTAATACTTGCACTTAGCAAGATGCAAAAAAGAAGAACGAAGAACAATATGTGTAAAAAGACAACATCTCTTACTATTGCTGTTGCAGGAGTTCAAACTAGAGTAGGGGTAACACACGTGGCACTTACTTTCAACAAATATCTCAATCAATTCTTAGGGAAAAGTTTGTATATCGAGCGTAATAGTAGTAAGCATTGCATTGATATCATCAATAGTAAAGGTGATTTCATTCTAGAGAATGAAGTCTATGTATCAAAGGAGCTGCATATACTTCCTTGCGCTATAGGGGAGGATAATGGATCTGAAAGTAATTATGAAACAGTTATATTAGATTATGGAGTATTGAATGATGAAAACCGGGAGGAGTTTGCCAGGGCTGAGTTACATTTGCTAGTAGTCCCGTCTAAGCCGTGGGAGATAAGTAACTCTATTCAGGATATACTACAAAGCTTTGATAAGCCGGTTGCCGTCATGCTGAATTTGACGTCTTCTAGAGAATATGAATATGTTCTTGCTAGTAAGAGCTTTGAACAAGTCTATCGTATTCCATACACACCAGATCTTTTGTTTCCTAGCTATGATAAATCTATATGGGAATTGATATATGCAGTACTTACTGATTTGACGGCAACAAGTTTTTCGAAAGGAGAAAAGGATGGTTGGTGGAAAAAGTTTAAGTCGTTCGGGCCTTTTACGAAAACAAAGTGAGATAGTGATCGCTATAATGGGAACTTTGCCGGGAGCCGGAGTAACTTACTCTGTTATATCACTAGGTACATATCTTGCACATCATTGCCATTACCGTGTTGCCTTAGTAGAAAATAATGAAAACAGGCATTTCTCCTATATAAAAAGAGCAGCAGGGGTTATAGGAGCAGGGAATTATTTTTCTATTGGAAAAATCGACTTTTATGAAAGGGCAGATGAAGATATTTGGCTTAGACTACAAAGAATGCCATACGATTATATACTTGTTGATTATGGAGTATATGATGGGGGTAAGCAGAGTCAATATGCTAGGTGTCAGTATCGTTTCCTTATAGGTAGTTTGTGTGAATGGAAAAGAGAGGCATATGAAGAAATCATACACAAAGAGAGCACGGGTATAGAGATGAGTTTTTATCTGGCGACTCTTGGTCAAAGATATGATATCAGAGAATACTATCGTGAGTTTGGTATGAGATTATATGGTACGCCCTGTATCTATGATCCCTTTCTTTTGGTAAAAGAAGTCATACAGTTTTGGAGACGATTTCCCATCTGATTCATGGCAATAGAAAATGTGGAGCATGTTTCTATTGTTAGTTTGAACGCAATAATAATCTATATAGAGAAAGGGCTGATACATGTCTATAATTAGAAAAGGAAAAAGAAAGATCGCTAAGAAGAAGATTATGATAATTTGCAGTACGTGTTTATTCGTAGGTGTTGTTTTGGTTTTAGGTGGAATCGTAGTGTATAACAAAGCGACCACTACTAATCAAGAAATAGAACATGCACCTGTTACGTATGGTGTGGTTGTTCTGGAAAATCTAGCACCAGGAGAAATATTGAAACAGGAGCAGTTGATGACTATTCCATTAATAGAAGCTGAACAACCGTTGAATACGGTTAGACTTGAAGATGCTATTGGTGGTAAGTTAAGATACGGGGTTGAGTCTAATACTATTTTGTCCTCTGGAATGATTGATAAGGGAGAGCTTGTGGCAGATGATCTAAGAAAACATGTGTATCATTTTATTGAGATAACCGAAGCATTAAGTAGGGGAGATTATATAGATATCCGTATTCAGTTTCCTAATGGAGCAGACTACATAGTACTTTCTAAAAAGCGAGTCTTAGATTGTTCTTTGTATGATGAAGTGGCGCAGACAGATAATAGTTTATGGATAGAAGTATCAGAAGAAGAGATATTAACTCTATCAAGTGCTGTTGTAGATGCATATTTTAATGATCAGGCAAAAATCTATGCAATACAGTATATATCTCAAGATCAAGAAAAAGCAATTGTAACCTATCCAGAGAATGATATCGTCTATGCTTTAATAAGGGAGGATCCGAATGTAGTAGAAAAAGCAATAACACATATGGAAAATCGAATGAGAGAACGTGTTACTGCACAAATTAAGGAATATTCGGGTCAAAGCGTAACCAATGCTAACACTACATACATTAATGATAATTCGGTGAAAGAGGAGATTGAAAAACCGGAAGATACCGATAATTATATTGATGGAAATTATGTAGATTAATTTCGATTCGACTATGTCTTTCCACAGAGATGTTTTCATACGCTTCTGTGCATATCTGTTGGTATGAATAAAGCATGGACGGGTTGTTATGATTTAAAAACGTAATTAGAAAACTTAATGGTATATGGCAGGATAAATATATCACACAATACAACCTTCTTATCCAAAAGCACCTTGAAGGATTAATTCCTTGCCATATATCGTAAGTAAATGGGATTCTAAGAGTTAGTGTTTTTGAGTTATATATTATTGTAGTTGCGCAATGAGGCAGGTATCCTAAATAGTTACACTTTTGCTAAATTATGTGATATAATACTACTGTTTAGCGCAAAATAGGGCCCAGACATTAGGTTATACGGCTCAGTTTTCCTACCGTAAACCTAAGATAACGATATTAGTGTGTATTCACACACGGGCTTATTAGCCTAGTACAGATAGGAGTAATTATGAACACATATGATATTCGAAAACAAATACAAAAAGAAAATAAAAATAAACTGATTAGCGAAGTAGGAATGGTTTTATTCTTGTTAGTTATTGTATTCTGTCTCATCTTCGTAGGTAAGCTATCTAATCCATTTCATGTATTAGAAGAAAAAAATGGGAAAGACTTAATGAGAGAGTATAAAGCAGGAGTTGATTATGTTAAAGTAACTAACGCTTCATTAGAGTTTACTGGATATTACAAAGAAGATAAGAATGGTAAGAATCTTTACAACTGTTATGCAACTGTTATTGGAGAAGAAAAATTCTTTGTGTTTGTACCAACTAGTCGGTCAGGAGAAGATGCGAACAATCCAGACGAACTTCTAACCAACTACTCGTTTACAGCACGTATGCACACGGACCCAGATTTGTTAAGTATAGTAGCCGAAGATTATGAAATGACTACGGAGGAATGGATTGATACAGGAATCATTTCGACAGTAGTTCTAGATGAAGCAGCTTCGGATATTACAAGAATGTATATAATATGGGGTGCGCTCATCTGTGTTATCTTGTTATGTCTTGTATATTGCATTACATCTTATAATAACCTAAAGAACATATATAAACGAAAAGAAGTTAAGAAGCTTGCACAGTATGGAGAAATTGATACTATAATTGATTGTATTAATAAGGAAGTTGATAATAAGTTAGAATTTGATTCTGTTAATATGAAGATAACCAAGAATTATCTCATTGCATTTACAAATGGCAGAGTTTATCTAGGAAAAAGGGCGTTCATATCAAAAGTAGAACTAATATCAAAAGTAAAAAAGGCATATGGGATTGTTAAATTAGGATATGAAGATTTTCTTCAGATCTACGAAGGTGACAAAAGGGTATTCGAGATTCCAATTCTTAATGAGGTAGAGGCTAAGGAAGTTCTTATGATAATGAATTTTGAGTAACATAATATAGTATTTATTAAAAATAAGTATAAATAGAGAGAAAGACATAGAAATGACAAGAATATACTGTTATAATTGTGGAGAGTACCGTATAAAAACATCGTAATTAGTTATGGAGGAACATAGATGAAACAGAAGATTAGATTAACAGTAATAAGTATAATTTTATTCTTGGCAATTGCTATTACAGCAGGAATTATGATGTATAGCAAATTTGCTCCGAGCAAAAAAGTTATGGATCTTTATGAATATTATCAGACAGAAGATAATGATGACGTAATCCTAATTCTACAGAATAAAATATATGAACAAAAAGGGAAGATAATTGATGGACAAATCTATGTTGATTATGATACGGTAACAACGTATTTTAATAAACGATTCTATTGGGATGACAAGGAAAGTCTACTTATCTATACTACGCCTACCGAAATTATTAAGGCCGAAGTTGGAAGTAAAGACTATTATATAAACAAAAGCAAGAAATCAATGGACTATGCTATAGCCAAAGTAGAAGATGGAACTGTCTATATTGCCCTTGATTACGTAAAAGAATATTCAGATGTGAAATACACGTTATATGAAGAACCGAATCGTGTGGTAATCTCTTATGTATGGGGAGAAGATTTCTTGTATGCAGATATAAAAGAGGAAACACAATTACGTAACAAGCCGTCCGTCAAAGGCGACATCTTAAAGGAATTAAAGAAGGGCGAACAAGTAGAAATTATTATTGATGAAGAAGAGATCAATAAACGTTTTACAAAGGTTATTACTGAAGATGGTATAGTTGGATATGTTAAAAATTCCATGACAAAGAATTCTTACTATGTAGCGGAAGAAAGTAACTTCAAAGCACCTGAGTATACAAGTATATCTAAGGATTATAAGATTAATTTAACATTTCATCAAGTTACGAACCAAACAGCCAATAATCATGTATTAGAGTTACTAGGTAATACAAAAGGGGTAACGACTATATCACCAACTTGGTTTAAGGTATCAAGTGTGGAAGGGAATGTAGAATCACTAGCAAGTGAAACATATGTGCAACGGGCACATAACTATGGTGTTGAAGTTTGGGCGTTGGTAGATGATTTCACCAATGGTATTGATATGTCAGAGTTGTTATCGTATACAAGTAGAAGAGATAAATTATCCAATGAATTAATTGCATTAGCAATCAAATATAATTTAGATGGTCTAAATATGGACTTTGAAAAGATTCCTCAGGCAGCAGGCAAGGATTATATCCAGTTTTTACGTGAAATGTCTGTAAAATGCCGTAATAATGGTATAATTTTGTCAGTAGATAATTATGTGCCAAGTGCGTATACTTCTTATTATGATAGAGCAGAACAGGGTGTGCTTGTGGATTATGTAGTAACTATGGCGTATGATGAACATATTAATGGTGGAGACGGAAGTGGTTCCGTAGCGTCTATTGGTTTTGTGAAAGATGCAGTTACGAATGTACTAGAAGAAGTTCCGGCAGAGAAAAACATAATCGCAATCCCGTTCTATACTAGATTATGGGAAGAGTCAGCAGAAGGTGTAACAGCAAAAGCGTATTCTATGGACCAAGCACAAATCATTCTTGACCAGAATAAGGCAGAAGCTACTTGGGATAATGAAACCATGCAATATTATGCAGAGTATGAAAGTGGCGGTAACACGTATAAGATATGGTTAGAAGAGGAGAAATCCCTAGAGGAGAAGCTTAAGGTCATTATGGATAACAACGTTGCAGGTATTGCAAGTTGGAAGCTTGGACTTGAAAAAAGCAGTGTCTGGAGTGTAATTTTAAAATACGTAAATTAATTATTTACTATTTAATTAATTTGTGACCAGATTATTATAAAAGAGAATTCCCATGCAAGATTTTAGTTTAATATATTAAATTTTGCATGGGATTTTTTGTCCTATAATTTAGTCGTTCTGCAAGTTATAACTTAGGCCATTTAACCGAAAAATGATTCCAACGACTTTGTCGTGGGTAATAGGTAGAGAGCAGGAGGAATAAGGTATGCATTTTATTAGTGAGAATAATCGATTGGTTTGTATTAATCAAACAGAAAGAATGTGGATTGAACCTTGGGGAGAGAATTCTCTTCGTGTACGTGTTACTAAAGAAGCAAATATGGATACAAATGATTGGGCATTAACAGAAGAACCAATTGCTTGTAAAGCAGAGATACATATTGATCAAGTAGAGATTGTAGAACCTTGGTACAAGGGTGAAGAAAGAGAAAAACATATTCAGCAATTTGAAGTAGCAAGTATTCGCAATGGTAAGCTAATGGCTAAGATTAATCATGAAGGCTGGTTATCTTTTTATAATGAAAATGGCGATGTACTCTTAGAAGAATACTGGAGAAACCGTTATCGTATTGATCGTTACTGTGTACCTTATTGTGTAGATGCCAGAGAATTAAAAGCGATACCAGGTGGTAGTGATTATCATGCAGTTCTCCGTTTTGAAGCATACGATGATGAAAAAATCTTTGGTATGGGGCAATATCAAGAAGGCAACCTTGATAAAAAAGGTGCAGTCTTAGACCTTTGTCAAAGAAATACACAAGCAAGTGTACCTTTCATGGTATCAAGTAGGGGCTACGGAATGCTATGGAATAATCCTGCCATCGGTACGGCTACCTTCGGTACGAATAAAACAGAGTGGCTTGCTAGAAGTACAAAAAAGATCGATTATTTTATAACTACAGGTGACACTCCAGCTCAGATTGTTGAACAGTATACAGCTGTAACAGGTCGTGTACCTATGATGCCAGAATATGGTATGGGATTTTGGCAATGCAAATTACGTTATCGTTCACAAGAAGAATTGTTGAATGTGGTACGTGAACACAAACGTAGAGGACTTCCGATGGACGTAATTGTAGCGGATTTCTTCCACTGGACAAAACAAGGCGACTTCAAATTTGATCCAAAGTATTGGCCAGATGTAGAGGCAATGACAAAAGAGTTGAAATCGTATGGTGTTGAATTAATGGCTTCTGTGTGGCCTACCGTAGATTCAAGAAGTGAAAACTTTGCTAAGATGAATCAAGAGGGCTTGCTAGTTTCTTGTGACCGTGGCGTAAGCATCCATATGAACTGGATGGGTGAGACCGTATTCTTTGATGCTACCAATCCAGAAGCACGTAAGTATGTATGGGAAAGATGTAAAGAAAATTATTATGACAAAGGGGTTAATCTGTTCTGGTTAGATGAAGCAGAACCTGAATTCGGGCCTTATGATTATGATATCTATCGTTACCATCAAGGAAGTGCTTTACAATGTAGTAATATCTATCCTGCTATGTACGCAAAAGGATTCTATGAAGGAATGGTGGAAGAAGGGAAAACAGAGTTAGTAAACTTAGTTCGTTGTGCATGGGCGGGAAGCCAAAAGTATGGCGCATTGATTTGGTCTGGTGATGTTCATTCTTCATTCCGTGCTATGAGAGAACAATTACAAGCAGGACTTAATATGGCCATGGCAGGTATTCCATGGTGGACCACAGATATTGGTGGTTTCTTAGGTGGTGACATTACAGACGAGAAATTTCATGAATTATTAGTTCGTTGGTTTGCATGGGGCGTATTTTGTCCAGTATTCCGTCTTCATGGAGAACGTCCACCATTCTATGAACTAGAAGAAGAGTTTGTTGATGGAGTTCGCCAATTCTCATCTGGACAAGACAATGAAGTTTGGTCTTTTGGTGAAGAGAATTATGAAATCTTAAAGGGATTCTTGTTTATGAGAGAGCGCCTTCGTCCATATATTCGTGAATGTATGAAACAAGCCCATGAAGTGGGAAGCCCAGTTATGCGTCCTATGTTTTATGAATTTTCAGAAGATCAGACTTGTTGGGATTTGAAGGACCAATACATGTTTGGACCAGATATCTTAGTTGCACCAATCATGAAAGAAGATGTAACAGAACGTTCCGTATATCTTCCATCAGGACTTAATTGGACAGATGCTAAGACTGGCAAAGTATATGATGGCGGTCAATGGGTAGTTGTTGATGCACCAATTGACACCATTCCTTTATTCGTAAGAGAAGGAAAAGAATACCCGATTTATAAATAAGTAACTGTTCGGGTGTCAAAACCAAGTTTTACGAGAGGCTTTTAACACCCAAATCAGTAACTCAATCATTATACAGGCATTAGAACGTAAACTTATGAAAGTAAGCCTTCGTCCTAATGCCTTTTTTGGTGAATAGTTACACGCTACGTATCATAAGATAGGATGAGAATATATCGTCAGGATAAGACAGGATATGATTAAGAAAAAATTTATTACAATGGTAGCAGCTGTACTATTTCTTGTAGGAATTTCCACAGCTGTTGGCATTAAAACATTTAATGTATTCAATGAGAAAGGGCAAAATAAAGAGCCACTCATTCCTAAGTGTACCGTTATTATTGATGCAGGACATGGTGGTTTTGATCCAGGTAAAGTAGGAGTTAATAATGCCTTAGAGAAGGATATTAATTTATCGATAGCATTAAAATTAAAGAGTTTATTAGAGCAAAATGATATTCGGATCATTATGACACGTGAGACAGATGAGGGATTGTATGAAGAATCCGATTCAAACAAAAAGAATGCGGACTTGAGAAAAAGAGTAGAGATTATTAATTCTAGCGACGCGGTAATTGCAGTTAGCATTCATCAGAATTCATTCCCTGAAGAAAGTTCTAAAGGAGCACAGGTATTTTATCATAGTAAGTCACCGGAAGGGAAAATCCTAGCTGAGATTATACAAGAGCAGATTAAAGAAACAATTGGAGATGGCAACCATCGTCTTGCAAAATCCAATGAAAGTTATTATATGTTAAAGAAGACAGAAAATCCGCTTGTTATCGTAGAATGTGGGTTTTTATCTAATTGGAAAGAATCGGAGCTGCTTGTAGATGATACGTACCAAGCTAGGATGGCATGGGCAATTCACCTTGGTATTATGAATTATATTAATACATATGTATACGAATAGGTACGAAACAGAATTGCCTATGTGTTTTATAGGTTCAGTAATAGGCATAAAACCTATATGTTTTGAAAAAACATTTGCAAAATCGGCAAAGGTATGCAAATATATTAAGTAGTGTTATAATAGAAGTAATAAAATCAGTCACGTATAGATACGAGAAAAGTTTTACCAGGGAAAAGGCGATGAAAGTTATGAAAACTATAGTTAAGAAGATAAATGAAGAAAACATGGAGCCTGGTTGCTTGGAAGATGCGGCTTCCATATTACAAAAAGAAGGATTAGTTGCGTTTCCCACTGAAACGGTGTATGGACTTGGTGGGGATGCGCTAGATACGGAAGCGGCTAAGAAGATATATGAGGCAAAGGGAAGACCATCGGATAATCCATTGATTGTTCATATTGCGGATATGGATAGTCTTTCGGATCTAGTAGAAGAAATACCAGAAAAAGCATATCAACTTGCAAACAAGTTTTGGCCGGGGCCTTTGACAATGATTATGCGTAAGAGTAATAAAGTACCATATGGTACGACCGGTGGATTAGATACCGTGGCTATTCGTATGCCTAGCAATAAAATTGCACTTCAACTGATTCGTGAATCGGGTGTTTGCATTGCGGCACCTAGCGCTAATACATCTGGTCGGCCAAGTCCAACGAAAGCGGAACATGTAATAGAGGACCTTAATGGTAAGATAGATATGATTATTGACGGTGGAGCAGTAGGAATTGGATTAGAATCAACTATTGTAGATTTGACCTCTGAAATACCAACAATTCTTAGACCAGGATTTATCACGAAAGAGATGCTTGAGGAAGTTATAGGAACCGTTGAGATTGATGAGACAATTATAGCAAAGAAAATGGACCCGAATCTCAGGCCGAAAGCACCTGGAATGAAGTACAAACATTATGCACCAAAGGCAGAACTCACTATCGTAGAAGGTATAGAACAAGCAGTAGTAGATACGATCAATGAATATGCAGCGCAGAAGATGGAAGAAGGATATCGGGTAGGAGTTATTGCAACGGACGAAACATTTGCGAGGTATAAGGCGAGCTGTGTAAAGACGATTGGTTCGAGACATGATGAAGAACAGATTGCTAGAGGATTATATGCAATTCTTCGGGATTTTGATGAGCAAGAGGTAGATATCATTTACTCAGAGGGATTCGCAGATAGTAAGCTAGGTCAAGCTATTATGAATAGATTACTAAAAGCAGCGGGTTACCATGTAGTGGAAGTGTAACAACGGGGGTGGATATTATTGATTAAGTATGAAAGATTGATTTTTGTATGTACGGGGAATACTTGTAGAGGACCTATGGCTGAAATGATTTTTAGAAGCTTAGATACAGAAAGCGATATGGAAGTAATGTCACGAGGGTTGGTGGTTTTATTCCCAGAACCATCGAATCCGAAAGCGGATACGGTATTACGAAATCATAATCTATCAATTGGAGATCATATTTCTAAACCTCTAGTACCCGAGGATATTGATGAGGATACCCTAATTCTGACAATGACACTAGAGCAAAAGGAAAAAGTACAGCGTGACTATGAGAATTGCGTGAATGTATATACCTTAAAAGAGTTTATTGGAGAAGAAGGGGATGTAAGTGATCCATATGGAAAAAGTCTTACAGACTACGAAGAATGTTACGTTGAACTAGCTAGACTAATTAAGAAAACAGTATATAAACTAAACGAGGAGGACTAACAAATGATAGCATTAGGTTGTGATCATGGTGGATATGAATTAAAGAAGGAGATTGTGGGGTATCTAGATGCGAATCAGATTCCTTACAAAGATTTTGGCTGTGATAGTACAGAAGCAGTTGATTACCCTGTGTTTGCTAAAAAAGTTGCGAAAGCTATAGTAGAAGGTGAATGCGATAAAGGGATTCTTATTTGTGGAACTGGTATTGGAATCTCCATTGCCGCTAATAAAGTAAAAGGCATACGTGCAGCATTATGCCATGATGTGTTCAGTGCAGAAGCAACAAGACTCCATAACAATGCTAACATTCTAGCTATGGGTGGAAGAGTTGTTGGACCTGGATTAGCAATTAAGATTGTTGACACCTTCCTTAATACAGAGTTTTCTGGTGATGAAAGACATATTTGTAGAATTAGCCAAATCGAAGAGTAATTCAATCGTTACTCAATAATACAAGTGAATAAATGACGTTGATTTGAAATCCATTCAAATTAACGTCATTTATTCATGCATGGATATAGAAGTACGTAAAGCGTACATATATTTGTTTTGTAAAGGATACATAATATTTACAAATAAAGACAAACTGTAAAAGATAAGGAAAATGATTGAGATCAACATATGCCAAGGGTCAATATAATAGGAAATAAGTCGCAATAAAGATCAAGAAAAGGTAGAAGATCTACAGAAATCAAGCAATTAGAAAAGATTAGATGGTATTTTAAGCCTTATTTTATGGACCTTTTAAAAAAACAATGGTATAATAAATTTATATTTTCATACAATAGGTAGAAATTCCCATAATATTCGCATATGTTGTCGATTTTTATAATAATAAATGAGAAGTATTATTGGATTTATTTTAGTGTTTAGCAATAGGGTAAGGGAGTTACTATGAATAAAGAAAATAGAGAAATTTTTCGAGCTTTGAGTTTAATTACTCAGATAGGAGTCACTTTATTAACGACTGTATTTATAAGCATATTTATCGGTTATAAGATGGATGAAAAGTTTGGAACAAGTTTTTGGTTCCCTATTTGGTTAATAATTGGACTATTAGCGGGATTTCAGAATATTTATCGCCTTGTTAAGAGATTCTATTTTAAGGATAAAGTAAAAGAAGACAAGGAATTAGAGTATTTTGAAAGTTTAAAGAGTAAGAATTCTGCTAAGAAATGAGATAAACTGTATAAATAATAGTAATTTTGCATAGCTAAATGGTATAGGGAAACTCCCATTAAATAATTCACGAAGTTAGGAGATTAAATGTATGAAAAATATGAATGAAACATTAAAAGATCTAATCATCGGTATCGTTTTGTTTATGTTGATCGTTTGCATAATTGGTGCATTGGTTTCAAATAATAAACTATCTTTTATATTAGGCGATATCCTTGGTTCTCTTATTGCGGTTTTGATTGCAATTCATATGAATGCAACAATAGCAAGAGCCCTTCATATGAATGAGGAAGGGGCCGCAAAGTATACGAAGAAGATGTCTATTCTTCGTCTTATTATTATGGGTTGCGCAGTTGTAGTAGCATTAACACTTCCAGAAGTGTTCAATCTGATAGGTACATTATTAGGTATATTAGGTCTTAAAATCAGTGCTTATTTACAACCGTTAACTAATAGATATATTACTAAAAAAATATTTTAACGAAGGAGGATGAGAACGTGTATCAAGGGATAGCTACCGTGTCCGGTAGTTTTGCCAAAATGGGATTGCTTCGTGCATCTCAGGAGGTTGACTTTGGAATTACTGGGTACCAGGAATATACGTTGTTTGGACATGAATTATATCTGACCACAACGCATATTTCAATAATTGTTGTTATGCTAGCATTAATTATATTTGCCTTAGTTGCCAATCGAGTAATTAAGAAAGCTGATCCCAACAAAGTACCAGGTACTTTCTTAAATATTATTGAGTATATTGTAGAAGCAATTGATAACTTGACAGTGGCCAATATGGGTTCTAAGCATGGGCATAAGTTCTCCAATTATATCGGAACATTATTTATGTTTATATTGTTATCCAACCTATCCGGCTTGTTTGGCCTTAGACCACCAACTGCCGATTATGGTACTACGCTTGCACTAGCTTTAATTACGTTTGGTATGATCCATTACAATGGATTTAAGTACCAAAAAGCAAGTCATGTAACAAATTTGTTTAAGCCGTTGTTGTTATCGCCAATTAATATCATCGGTGAAATTGCAACACCATTATCACTGTCCTTACGTTTATTTGGTAATATTTTATCTGGTACAGTTTTGACGGGACTTATCTATGGACTGTTACCAAAATTATTAACATTAGTGTGGCCAGGTGCTTTACATGCATATCTTGACGTATTCTCTGGAACTATCCAAGCATATGTATTCTGCATGTTAACTATGGTCTTTGTCTCAAACACATTTGAAGAAGAGTAGAATCAAAGGAGGAAATTAATTATGGAAAGAGCTATCGTATTAGCAGCTTCAGCTATTGGAGCAGGAATCGCAATGATCGCAGGTGTTGGTCCTGGTATAGGGCAAGGTTATGCTGCAGGACAAGGTGCAGCAGCAGTTGGACGTAACCCTGGAGCAAGAGGAAATATCATGTCAACAATGTTACTTGGACAAGCCGTAGCCGAAACTACTGGTCTTTACGGTTTCGCCGTAGCTATTATCTTATTATATGCTAACCCACTTTTAGGTAAACTTTAAGATAAAGCCTAGACTAAACCGAAGGGAGGTCAAAAAGTGAGTAGTATAATACTTGCAAGTACAGGTGTACTTGAAGCTAGTGGAGGTATGGCAGGAAGAATCTTTGGTCTTGATATGCAGTTATTTGTTGACGCAGGAATTCTAGCATTAGCAGTTTTTGCATTATTTACACTAATGTCTTATCTTCTGTTTAATCCTGCAAGGGAACTGCTAAGAAAACGCCAAGAAAAGATTAAATCTGAGATGGATTTTGCAGCAACTGAAAAAGCAGATGCTGTCTCTTACAAAGCAGAATACGACAATAAGTTAAAGTCTGTAAATAAAGAAGCAGAAGTAATTCTTAGCCAAACTAGAAAAAAAGCACTTAAAAAAGAAACAGAAATCGTTGATGAAGCGAAAGCAGAAGCTACTCGTATCATTGACAGAGCGAATAAAGAAGCTGAGCTTGAGAAGAGCAAGATGAAGGATGAAGTGAAACAAGAAATGATATCCGTTGCTGCTATCATGGCTGGTAAAATTATATCAACTTCAATTGATGAAGATGAACAAGCTAAATTAATTGAAGATACATTAACAGAAATGGGTGATGATACATGGCAAAGTTAGTTTCAAAAACCTATGGTGAAGCATTATTTGATCTTGCTTTAGAAGATGGAACACTAACTACCATTATCAAAGAAGTGAATGTAGTGAAGGAAGCAATGAAAAAGAATCCTGATTTACTTAAGCTTCTTAGTCATCCTAAGATTAAAAAAGAGGAAAAAATATCTGTAATTGAGAACATATTCAAAGGAAGAGTATCGGATTCTTTGGTAGGATTTTTGGTTATTGTTGTTCAGAAGGACAGATACGATGACCTTGATGGTATATTCGAGTATTTTGTGACTAAAGTTAGAGAATACAAGAATATTGGAGTAGCGTCCATTACATCCGCTGTTGAATTAGCAGAGGAACAAAAGAAGCAAATAGAACAAAGGTTGCTTCAGACTACAAAGTATAGCCAGTTTGAGTTAACTTTCCATGTGGATAAGAGCTTAATTGGTGGATTAGTTATTCGTATTGGAGACAGAGTTGTGGATAGTAGTGTTAAAACGAAACTACAAATGCTTGCAAAAGACTTAAGAAATGCAACTGTGTAAACGAACGAAGGACGAAAATTGTAACTAGTCAAGAGCCAGAGCGTAGGATTGCGTTGATGGAAGTGGGTAGTTATAACGATAAGAACAGGAAAGAAGGTGCTTATGTATCATGAATTTGAGACCAGAAGAGATTAGTTCTGTAATCAAAGAACAGATTAAAAATTATAGTACAAAGTTAGAAGTATCTGACGTAGGTACTGTAATCACAGTTGGTGATGGTATTGCACGTATTCACGGTCTTGAAAAAGCAATGCAAGGTGAACTACTTGAATTTCCTGGCGACGTTTATGGTATGGTATTGAACCTAGAAGAAGATAATGTAGGTGCCGTATTACTGGGTGATACAAAGAATATCAACGAAGGTGATACAGTTAAGACAACAGGTAGAGTAGTAGAAGTTCCTGTTGGGGATGCATTACTAGGTCGTGTTGTTAATTCTCTTGGCCAACCTATTGATGGTAAAGGACCAATTGATACAGATAAATATCGTCAAATTGAAAGAGTTGCATCTGGTGTTATCTCAAGAAAATCCGTAGATACGCCATTACAAACAGGTATTAAAGCGATTGATGCCATGGTTCCAATCGGACGTGGACAACGTGAGCTTATTATCGGTGACAGACAGACAGGTAAAACTGCCATTGCCCTAGATACAATCATTAACCAAAAGGGACAAGGGGTTAAATGTATCTATGTTGCAATCGGACAAAAAGCCTCTACTGTTGCGACAATCGTTAAAACATTAGAAGAACACGGTGCAATGGATTATACAACTATAGTTGCATCTACAGCAAGTGAACTTGCACCATTACAATATATCGCTCCATATTCAGGTTGTGCTATGGGTGAAGAATGGATGGAATCAGGACAAGATGTATTGATCGTATATGACGATTTAAGTAAGCACGCAACTGCTTACCGTACACTTTCCTTACTACTTCGTAGACCACCAGGTCGTGAAGCTTATCCAGGTGATGTATTCTACCTTCATTCAAGACTACTTGAAAGAGCTGCACGTCTTTCAGATGAACTTGGTGGTGGTTCTTTAACAGCCTTACCAATTATTGAGACACAAGCTGGCGACGTTTCTGCGTATATTCCAACAAACGTAATCTCTATTACAGATGGGCAGATTTACCTTGAAACAGAAATGTTCAATGCTGGTTTCCGTCCAGCCGTTAATCCGGGTCTTTCTGTATCTCGTGTTGGTGGTTCTGCACAAATCAAGGCAATGAAGAAGATTGCTGGTCCTATCCGTATTGACTTAGCGCAATACCGTGAGTTAGCATCCTTTGCACAGTTTGGTTCTGACCTAGATGCGGATACGAAAGAAAAGCTTGCACAAGGTGAAAGAATCAGAGAGATGCTTAAACAGCCACAATATAAACCAATGCCAGTAGAATATCAAGTTATTATCATCTATGCTGCTACTAAGAAATATCTTCTTGATATCGAAGTAAGTAGAGTCTTAGAATTTGAAAAAGAATTCTTTGATTTCCTTGATACGAAATATCCAGAGATACCTTCATCAATTAAGAATGAAAAAGTAATCAGCGATGAGACAGAAAGTGCACTTGTTAAAGCTATTGAGGAATTCAAAAAAGAATTTAATCGTGGATAGAGAGGTGTGACGTTATGGCCTCAATGAGAGAGATCAAGAGACGTAAAGGCAGTATACAAAGCACCCAACAGATTACCAAAGCCATGAAGTTAGTTTCTACTGTAAAACTTCAAAGAGCAAAAGGTAGAGCAGAGAGTTCTAAGCCATACTTTGATTACATGTATGACACAGTTAGCTCAATGCTCGCTAAATCTGGGAATATTTCGCATCCATATCTACAAGCAGGAGATTCACCAAAGAAGGCAATTATCGTAATTACCTCAAATCGTGGTCTTGCTGGTGGATACAATTCAAATATTACTAAGTTAATCAGGAATTCTGATATTAAGAAGGAAGACGCTATAATCTATGCAGTAGGAAGAAAAGGTAAAGAAACCTTAGCACGCTACGGTTATGGAATAAAGGCGGATTATTCTGAAGTAATAAATGAACCTATGTACAAGGATGCAGCTGAAATAGGTGCAGCGGTATTAGAAGCGTTCTCAAACAATGAAGTAGGCGAGATTTATCTTGCTTATACTAGATTTAAAAATACAGTTACTCATATCCCTACATTGATTAAATTACTTCCTGTTGACCCAAGTATGGGAAAAAAGGAAGAATCAGAAGCAAACTCTGTAGAGGCTCTTACGTTAATGAACTACGAACCAAGTGCAGAAGAAGCATTGGATATGATTATCCCTAAGTATATGAACAGCTTGATCTATGGTGCTTTAGTAGAAGCTCTTGCTAGTGAAAACGGTGCAAGAATGCAAGCCATGGATTCTGCTACAAATAATGCGGAAGAAATGATTAGCGACCTTTCGTTAAGTTATAACCGCGCAAGACAGAGCTCAATTACGCAAGAATTAACAGAAATTGTTGCAGGAGCTTCTGCAATTAACTAGAAAAGGAGTGAAACAGAAGAATGGCAGATAAAAACGTTGGTAAAATCACTCAGATTATCGGTGCGGTACTTGATATAAAGTATAGTGAAGGTAAACTTCCTGAAATATATGATGCAATTGAGATTCCTACAGCAGATGGCGGTAAATTAGTTGTAGAAGTAGCACAACATCTTGGTGATGATACAGTTAGGTGTATTGCCATGGGTCCGACAGACGGTTTGGTTCGTGGTATGGATGCCATTGCTACAGGTGCACCAATATCTGTACCAGTTGGAGAGGCAACACTTGGACGTATGTTCAATGTACTTGGTCAACCAATTGATGATAAACCAGTGCCAGAAGGCGCCCGGTTTAATCCTATTCATAGAAAAGCACCTGCATACGAAGATCAATCTACATCTACTGAGATGTTAGAAACAGGAATTAAGGTAGTAGATTTACTTTGCCCTTACCTTAAGGGTGGTAAGACTGGTCTATTTGGCGGTGCTGGTGTAGGTAAAACAGTTCTTATCCAAGAGCTTATTACAAACATCGCAACAGAGCACGGTGGATACTCTGTATTCACAGGTGTTGGTGAAAGAACTAGAGAAGGTAATGACCTTTATTATGAAATGATGGAATCAGGAGTTCTTAATAAGACAGCCATGGTATTTGGTCAGATGAATGAACCACCTGGAGCGAGAATGCGTGTTGGTCTTACTGGACTAACCATTGCTGAGAACTTCCGTGATAAAGAAGGAAAAGACGTATTATTATTCATTGATAACATATTCCGTTTTACACAAGCTGGTTCTGAGGTATCCGCATTACTTGGACGTATGCCAAGTGCTGTTGGTTACCAACCAACTCTTCAAACAGAGATGGGTGCTTTACAAGAGCGTATCACATCGACTAAGAGTGGTTCTATTACATCAGTTCAAGCTGTATATGTACCAGCCGATGACTTAACTGACCCAGCTCCAGCGACTACATTCGCCCATCTTGATGCGAAGACAGTACTTTCACGTTCGATTGTAGAACTTGGTATCTACCCAGCGGTAGATCCGCTTGAATCCACTTCAAGAATTCTTGATCCAAATATTGTTGGTGAAGAACACTACAAAGTAGCTCGTGGAGTGCAAGAGATTCTTCAAAAATACAAAGAATTACAAGATATTATCGCAATCCTTGGTATGGATGAATTATCAGAAGAAGAAAAACTTATTGTATCAAGAGCAAGAAAAGTACAAAGATTCCTTTCACAGCCTTTCAACGTTGCAGAACAATTTACAGGCTTAAAAGGTAAATATGTACCAATTGCTGAAACAATTCAAGGCTTTAAAGAAATTATTGAAGGTAAACATGATGAGATACCGGAGAGTTATTTCCTTAATGCAGGTAATATAGATGACGTTCTTGCCCGTGTTAAGTAAGTTAGTTCAGTGTGAATGAAAATACGCATTGTTACTGGAAAGTTGAGGTGCTTGAATGGCAGATACAAAAACATTTAATCTACAAATCGTTACACCTGACCGAATCTTCTTTCAAGGCGATGCTGAGATGATTGAACTTAAGACAACAGAAGGCGACATTGGTGTATTTAAAGATCATATTCCTTTAACTGCAATCATTGCACCTGGTATATTTAAGATTACTAACAATGGAGAGGTAAAGGAAGCTGCTTTATTAAGTGGATTCCTTGAGATTCTTCAAGATAAAGTAATCATATTAGCAGAATCATGTGAATGGCCAGATGAGATTGATATTAATCGGGCCAATGAAGCAAAGATTCGTGCAGAGCGTCGTCTTAAGGGAACAGATGCAGGACAAATCAATACGACTCGTGCAGAGATGGCGTTACGCCGTTCCTTGATTCGTATTGAATTAGCCGAAAAGTCAGGTCACTAAGATAGTTGAAAACAGCTACACAGCCGTTTATGGTTGTGTGGCTGTTTTTGCTTTATTCCGCCTCCAATGTTTAAAAAAATAAATTATGGAAATAATTAAGACATTACAAATTATGTTAAATTATCTTAAAGATATGGGGGCAATTTTATGAGTCATGATATAGAGAATTCACAAAACTGGATTGCGGTAATCTTTAGAACCATCAAGAAGGTACCGCAGTTACTTAAAGGACAAAACAAAAAAGTAAAGAGTATTGCTTATGTAGTAGCTATCCTTTGGATTGCGGTTTTATCCCAGCTATTTGTTAATCGTTTTTTTACAGATGATAGCAAATTAGTTGATGCATTTACGAAAGCTAATTCGGTAATTATGGATAGTAATTTATATCTAGTAGCTGATATGGGAACGGATTATATGAGCGAAGAAGATGAAAAGAATCTATTACAGTATGTGTTTTCAGGGATAGGTTTAACAGATGAATGCAAAATTACTCGTGGAGATGATACAGATACTATCTTGACTAAGAGAGAATCCGATCAATCTACCACTATTATTAAATTAGTAAGAGATCGTGAGAAGACGAAAAAAGATACGTATCTGGTTAGGAGATATCTAATAATAGACATTACTATTAATGAAGATGTTAATAGCATACTTTCCTATAAGAAAAAAGCAGAGAAGATTGTATCCAAATTAGAAGCAGCGACTTATGAAAGCCAAGTGACTTTTACAGGGACATATGATGGTAAATTAAGTATAGAAGAGCGCAATAAAATCACGGATCGATTTGTCAAAGATCTGCAGGCAAATGTGGTAGTAGAGCAGCGAGGAGATGAGTTGTATACAGTCTATGCATATACGGGACTTATTAATGATTATGTTAAGTCTGAAGGAAATAAGATTAATGTTAATATTGCATTCAACTATAACGAAAAGAAGAATAAAACAAATCTGTATGTAGCAACTCCAATATTAAATCAAGATTATTAGAAAAAGATTATTGTGCCCCGTTATCTAATGGGTCCATAAATAAGAGAAACAACAGTGATATATAAGATAGCACATATCATTTTTTGCCTCATATATTAGATAGTGATATAGTAATGAGGAGATAAATCATGAGTAATGATAAATGTAAAAGCAGTGAAACTAACAATGAGTACATTGATTTCTTAACAAATAATTACTTAAGTTATGATGATATGTACCGTCATATGGTAAATGCAAATACTGCCAGCAGATTTCAAAACACAGATGAGAATCAAGATTTTGAGAATATAATTGAAGAAAATGTAGATGAATTTGCCGAAGAAGATATGCAAGAAGCATCTGAAGACATGGCTGAAGAGTTCGAGGAATATTTTTATGGTGAAGGAATGTCAAATGATGATATGGATTTTGAAGAACTAATTAATGAATACAGGAATGGTGGTTATGATCCTTATCGAATGCCAATCGGAGTTACCTTGTCAAGGGGTAGTTATCAAGAGGATATGGTAAATTATTTTCGTCCTAATCATAGAAAAGTAGAAGAAGATAGACTTGATGATGATATTGATTATATGAAGGGTATGTATCCAAGAGCTGCTAGAATAGTGCTACAGTGTATCGAGGATGAGTGTGATAAGTTAGAATATACCGGAAGTTGCATGTTCGATGAATATCCGGATTTTACGAATATCAACAGAATAGTTGTTCGTATCTATGAAAACGTTAAGAATATGAATATGAATGTAAATGAAAATGATAATAAAGATGGCGAGGTAGAGATTAAACAGTGTTGTTACGATAGATATTGTCCATATAACCGTTGTGTAGAGTGTTGTGACGATGGTACGCCAAACTGGCTATTCCAGATGGTTCAAACGATGTTCCTTCAAGAGATGGCTAATCGTAGAAGAAGATATCGTTATCGTAGATGGAGATAAGCTAAACTAAAAAGAGGCTGTTGCAAGTTCTGGTTGTAGTAACACAAGAGATTGCAACAGCTTTTGTTTGCGTAATTATATAAAAATAAGAGTATTTTAAGAATTATATGGTTGTAGAATAGTGGGAAAGTAGGTACAATATAACTTATAAGAAGTAGCGAAGCTACTTCTAGGGATTACACGAAGTGTAAGACCGCGGCTCCGAAGGAGTTATAAGTTAACAAGTCTAAACTATAAGATAACCCACTAAGTTAGCGATAGAACGAAGTTCTAGAGCATAGGATTACACGAAGTGTAAGACCGTAGCAAATTCAAGGAACTTGACTTGAAGGAGTTATAAGTTAACAAGTCCGTAAAACTTAGGCGTTTGTGAAACTCTTTGTAATGACGACAAACATATTAATATGTTGTTGGCATGGAGAAGAGTTTAGCAATTGCCTAAGTCCATAAAACTTGTTGAAAGGAGATAAAACAATGGATAGCAATGTTGTCTCAGTACTTGAGGAAACTTTAAATATAGATTTATTAGATATTATTATCAGTAATCCAATTAAAAAAGATGGGGTCACAAAGATTAAGATAAGACCAATTCTTTTACAAGGAACGTTATTATTTCAAGTAGAACAGTTTGAAGGAAAACAGGTTTTTCATAGTAATGATGCCAAAGAAGTTATTATGGAAAAGGCAGAGCGTTGGCTAGGTGAGGAATTCAAACAAGTAGAAGTAAGATCAAAAGAGAAACAATATATTATACTAATCAGCAAAAAAGGTAAGGTTACAATTAAGAAAAAACAACAAAAGGTGATTGGAACAAAGCAAAACCTAACACATAATCGTACAAAACAGTATCTATTACAAGAAGGAACAGTTGTTCCTTTCTTAGTAGACCTTGGAGTTATGACAGCGGAAGGGAAAATTGTACATGCCAAATACGATAAATTCAAGCAAATTAATCGTTATCTTGAGTTTATAGAAGATATCATTCCTAGCCTAGAAGCGGTTCTAAAACAAAAAAATGAATTAACGATAATTGATTTCGGGTGCGGAAAATCATATTTGACGTTTGCTATGTATTATTATCTACATGAAGTAAAGGGTTATAATATCCATGTAATCGGCTTAGATCTAAAGGATGAAGTAATTAAGAAGTGTAATGATTTAGCAAAGAGATATGAGTATGAGAAGTTAGAATTCCTACATGGTGATATAGCAACTTATGAAGGAGTAGATTTTGTGGATATGGTTGTAACCTTACATGCATGTGACACCGCCACCGATTACGCCCTTTATAAAGCAGTTATGTGGGGAGCAAAAGTAATCTTATCCGTACCTTGTTGTCAACATGAGGTGAATAAACAGATTCAATGTGAAGTATTAGACCCTATACTTAAGTATGGTTTAATTCAGGAAAGAACGGCAGCACTAATTACGGATTCTATGAGAGCATCCTTACTTGAGATTCTTGGATATAAGACACAGATTCTTGAGTTTATTGATATGGAACATACCCCAAAGAATATTTTAATACGTGCAGTAAAAACTGGGACATGTACGAATCAGCAGGAATTGATAGATGAATATATTCGTTGTAAGGAATATTTGCATATCGAACCAACATTATATAATTTGTGTAAAGAGTACATCACGAAGCTCTAAGCAATTACCTAAATAAATAAAATAGATGGAAGGAATAGTATGTTAAAACACATTTACCGATTTGTAGTGTTAGTAATAGTATTTGTGGTATCAATTTTCTTCATGGGTAATAATATTAGGGAAGAAGAGGTTGAAAGTGGTGCAACAACCACAATGTCAGCTACCACATATCCAGTAATGTATATTGAGACAGACCGAGGGCTCATGAATCCGTTACATGGTTATAGTACCAATATTGATGCAAATATGATACGTGAAACTATTACATTATTAGATAATGATCAAGCGGTTACTGTCAGTATTGATCAAAAGAAATTAACAGTAAAGAAGATTAATTACGAAGTACGTGATAATAATCAATACACGCTAATTGAAGAAGGTTCCATTAGCGCTCTCACACAAACAGATGATAATAAAACAGCTAAGATTAAAATTAAAGAGATATTAGAAGAAAATAAAGAATATGCTATGAAGATTACCGCAGTAACTTCAACCGGGGAAAAGATACATTTCTATACGAGAATAAAAAAGATTCTTAACGCGCATTTGAATGAGAAATATGATTTTGTAGAGCAGATTCATGAGGCCATTCTAAACAAGGACGAAGCTGCAGGAATTGGTAGTTATTTGGAGTCAAATTCTACAATGGATAACTCTAGTTATGCTTATGTGAATATCAATTCCAGTTACGATATGGTTATGTGGGGCAGTCTAAAACCTACACTTATATCAGATGTAATAACACGAATCACAGAGATGAATCAAGAAACGGCTTCTTTTGTATTAAAATATAAAGTAGAAGTGGAAACGGATACTGGAGTGGAGCAATATACGGTTTCAGAATTCTTTCGCGTAAAATATACGGCAGCTAGAATGTATCTGCTCTATTATGAAAGAAAGGCAGAAGCCGCCTTTAATCCAGATTATATGAGTATCAAGAAAGGGGAACTTAAGATTGGTGTGTCCAATCTATATGACTTACCTTTCTTAACGGATGAAGCAGAGACTAAACTTTGTTTTGTACGTAATAAGACATTGTGGTATTATGATATGATAGCCAATACCATGGTTAAAGTATTTACCTTTGAGCAAAAACAGTCGGATTTTATAAGGGATTGCTATGATCAACATGATATCAAAATATTGAATATTGATGCAGATGGTAATATAGATTTTGTTGTATATGGTTATATGAATCGTGGTGAATATGAGGGTCGTACCGCAGTTATATTATATCGATTCTATTCTGTTGAGAATCGTGTGGAAGAACAAGTATATATTCCAATGAATGTTCCTTATGAAGTTATGAAGCAAGACTTAGAGGGATTTAGTTATGTTAATCGTTCAAGTGTATTCTACTTCTCATTACAGGATCAGATATTTGCTTATAATATGATTACTAAGAAACTAGAGACAATCGTAGAAGGGGCAGACCCCGACAATATAATGATTTCACAAAAAGACTCCTATATTGCATGGACAGATAACAGTGAGTTAGGAAAGGCGTCTAGTATCATTTTGCTTGATTTAGAAACAGGAGCTAAGAGTTATATCAAGGCAAAAGAAGGGCAAAGTGTACGTATCTTTGGCAAGATAAATGAAAATCTAATATTAGGATATGTGAAGGATTCAGATTTAACGATGGATACAGATGGAACAATTCTTGCGCCTGCATATAAAGTTTCTATCATAGATAAGGAACGACAAGAATTAAAAACTTATGAAGTTAAGAAATATTATACTGTGGCTGCAACGGTGAACGACAATGTTATTGAACTAAAGAGAGTGAAAAAAACTGCAAGTAGCGAAACAAATTATGCTTTAGCAGAATCCGATTTTATACTCAACAGGACTGAAACGAATGGATCCAAGATTGAGGTAACAACTCGAGTGACGGATAAGATGTTAACGGAGTTATATCTTACAATTCCAAGTACGATTACATTAACTAAGAAACCAGACATTAAAACTACAGTTAATACCGTAATTACGGAAGACACAACGTTACGACTTGATATTGATCGTAGCAGCAGGGAACGCTATTATGTATATGCTTTAGGTGAGATTCTTGGAGTATATGACAATGCAGGAGATGCAATTGTATTGGCGGATGAAAAAATGGGATCCGTTATTAATCAGAATTTTAAAGTTATTTGGGAACGTGGGAAAAAATCCACAAGGGCAACGATTAGTAGTATAACACCGGTTTATGCAAGTAGCGGATTAACAAGTAAGAAAGCTTGTGCGAAGATGCTTCTAGCTAATTCAGGAGTTAATGTTACTGTCGGTCAAATTGGGGATAAAAACCGCTCCATTATGGATATACTAACACAGTATATGAAGAAAGAACCGATTAATCTAACTGGAAGTACACTAGAAGAGGTCCTTTACAATGTAAGTGAAGGAAGAGCAGTTATTGCCATGAAGAGTAATGGTCAAGCAGTATTAATTACGGAATACGATGAATTCAATATTACTATGATTGATCCTGAACTTGGTAGAACATGGAAAGAAGGCTACAAAGATAGTTCTAAGATGTTTGAAAAAGCAGGCAATATCTTTATTAGTTTTATAGAATAGGAGTTTATAAAACTCATTAACAAAAGAAAGGCAAGTGATAATATGGTAGATGAAAGAATTAAAACTTTGGCGAAAAACCTTGTAAATTATTCAATGAAAGTTAAAAAAGGAGATAATGTATATATACATTACGTTGGACCTACTACGCAGATGTTAGCAAAACAATTAGTGAAGGAAGTATATGCAGTAGGAGGTAATCCGTTCCCGCACTTCACTGACCCTATTGTTGAGAGGGAAATGCTTCTTAACTGTTCGGAAGAACAACTAAAGGTTATGGCAGAAACTGATGCAGCAGAGATGTCTAAGATGGATTGCTATGTTGGTATTCGCGGTACTGATAACGTTACAGAGTACTCAGATGTACCAGCAGAGAAGATGAAATTATATTCTAGCTTATATTCTACTCCAGTACATCATGACATTCGTGTTCCTAAAACACGTTGGGTAGTTCTTCGTTACCCAAACAGCTCTATGGCACAGTTAGCTAACATGAGTACAGAAAAATTCGAAGACTTCTACTTTGATGTATGTAACTTAGATTATTCTAAGATGGGAAAAGCAATGGAGAATCTAGTAGAGTACCTAAACCGTACAGACAAAGTACACATTGTAGGACCTGGTACAGATCTTACTTTCTCAATCAAGGATATACCATCAATTCCATGTGCTGGAGATGCGAATATTCCTGATGGTGAAGTATTCACCGCACCAGTTAAAGATTCTATCAATGGTACATTACAATATAATGCACCAGCAGTATACCAAGGTTTTACATTCGAGAATATAAAACTAACTTTTAAAGATGGTAAGATTATAGAAGCAACAGCAAATGATACGAAAAGAATCAATGAAGTATTTGATACAGATGAAGGTGCTCGTTATGTAGGAGAATTTGCGATCGGTGTTAATCCATATGTAGTAACTCCAATGAAGGATACTTTATTTGATGAAAAGATTATGGGATCCTTCCACTTCACACCTGGTAACTGTTATGATGATGCACCAAACGGAAACCATTCTTCTATCCACTGGGATCTTGTGTGTATTCAGACACCTGAGTATGGCGGTGGAGAGATGTATTTTGATGACGTATTAGTTCGTAAAGATGGACGATTTGTTGTGAAAGAATTAGAGTGTTTAAACCCTGAAAATCTTAAATAAAAGTACAAGTGTAAAAGAAAATAATTGTTTTTCAAACAGCAAGTTTGTATCTGCGCTGCAACTACAAACTTGTGAAACCAAAGTTGCAGCGTAGAAATGAGGTAAAGTATGAAACGTGTATTTTTAATAGTTTTAGATAGTTTTGGCATTGGGGAAATGCCAGATGCAGCTAATTATGGAGATGCGGGCAGCAACACAGTAAAAGCTGCCTCTACAAGTCAATATTTTCGTATGCCTAATATGAAAAAACTAGGATTCTTCAATATCGATGGAGTTGAAATTGAGAGGCCAGAGGAAGACTGGGCAAAAGAAGAAGTTACACCAGTTGGTGCATATGCACGTATGACTGAAATGTCAAAAGGTAAAGATACAACGATTGGACATTGGGAGATTGCTGGTATCGTATCAGAAAAACCACTACCAACATTCCCTGATGGATTCCCTAAGGAATTACTTGATGTATTCGAAGAACGTACTGGTAGAAAAGTTATCTGTAATAAACCGTACTCAGGAACAGATGTAATACGTGATTATGGGGAAGAACACGTGAAAACTGGTGCTTTAATTGTCTATACATCAGCAGATAGTGTATTCCAAATTGCAGCACATGAATCAGTTGTTCCAATTGAACAGTTATATGAATATTGTGAAATTGCTAGAGAAATCTGTGAAGGAAAATATGGCGTGGGTCGTGTTATTGCTAGACCTTTCGAAGGGGAAGCACCTAACTTCAAACGTACTTCAAGACGTCATGACTATTCATTAGTGCCACCAAATACGACAATGCTTGATCAATTATTAGAAGCTGATTTAGATGTACTAGCTGTTGGTAAGATCAATGATATATTCGCAGGAAAAGGTATTGGAGAGATGGTTCGTACAGCTAACAATGCGGAAGGTATTGAACGTACACTTGAATATATGAAACGTGACTTTAATGGCTTATGTTTCACTAACTTAGTAGATTTTGATATGTTATATGGTCACAGAAATGACGCGGAAGGTTATGCAAAAGCACTTACTTACTTCGATGAGAAATTACCTGAAATATTAGCAGCATTAAAAGAAGATGATCTTCTCATGATTACAGCAGATCATGGTTGTGACCCTGTAACACCTTCTACTGATCATTCGCGTGAATATACACCACTTGTTATCTATGGGGATAAGATTAAGAAGAATACAAATCTTGGAACAAGAGAGTCTTTTGCAGATATTGCAGCAACAATCTTAGACTACTTTGATGTTGAATCTAAAGTGGCAGGAAAATCTCTATTACCAGAGATTATGTAGTAAGAAGTACTTATAGGTGAGTGTCCGTATATCCTCACTTATAAGTATTTTATATAAATAATATAAGCCTAACTTCGCACATAAAAACTTTATTTACCTACTACTAAAAATCTTCAAGTGCGAAGTCTGAGTAAAATAAGTTAATAAACAACCCTGTTTCATTGATAAAGTTAATGAAATGTTGTATACTTGAAGTCCAATTTAATTTAATTAGGAGGTACTATTATGGCAACACCACATAATGCAGCAAAACCAGGAGATATCGCTAAGACGGTATTGATGCCAGGAGATCCATTAAGAGCAAAATATATCGCAGATAATTTTTTAGAAGACGTAACATGCTTTAATACAGTACGTAACATGTTTGGTTATACAGGAACTTATAAAGGTAAAAGAGTATCCGTTATGGGTGGCGGAATGGGTATGCCATCAATTGGTATCTATTCCTATGAATTATATCATTTCTATGATGTAGAAAGTATCATTCGTATCGGTTCAGCAGGCGGTATTGGTGATGATATCAAAGTCCGTGACGTTGTAATTGGTATGGGAGCATCAACAGATTCTAACTATGCAGAACAATACAAATTACCAGGAACATATGCTCCTATAGCAGATTTCTCACTTCTTCGTAAAGCAGTAGAGGCAGCAGAAGAAAAGAATATCAAAGTAGTTGTAGGTAACATCTTATCATCTGACCACTTTTACAATGATTATGAGAAGACAAATGAATTATGGAAAAAGATGAACATTGCAGCGGTTGAGATGGAAGCAGCAGCTTTATATATGATTGCGGCTAGAGCAAACAAGAAAGCTTTATGTATTCTTACTGTATCTGACCATGTATTCACAGGAGAAGCACTTCCTGCGGAAGAAAGACAAACAAGCTTTAGAGAGATGATGGAAATCGCATTAGAAATTGCTGATTAATTACTGTGTAGAAAGGATATGTTTTAATGGACAAGAAGAATATTTTTGGGAAGGTTGACCATACATTATTAGGTATCACTGCTACTTGGAATGATATAAAAACGATTTGTGACGATGCTATGCATTATCAGACAGCAAGTGTTTGTATACCACCTTCTTACGTTAAGCAAGCGAAGGAATATATGGGAGACAAGATGGCAGTGTGTACGGTAATTGGTTTTCCTAACGGATACAATACGACAGCTGTTAAAGCATTCGAAACCAAAGATGCTATTGATAATGGAGCAGACGAAATTGATATGGTTATCAATCTTGGCCTGGTAAAAGATAAACGTTATGATTTAATTGAACAAGAAATCAAAACAATAAAAGAAGTATGCAAAGACAAGATTCTTAAAGTTATCATAGAGACTTGTGTTTTGACGGAAGAAGAAAAAGTTATGATGTGTAAGGTTGTTACCAGTTCAGGGGCAGACTACATCAAAACTTCAACAGGCTTCTCAACAGCAGGTGCTACCTTTGATGATATTGCATTGTTTGCTAAGAACATCGGTAAAGATGTTAAGATGAAAGCTGCTGGCGGAATTTCGTCATTTGATGATGCTGAGAAATTCATCGAGCTAGGCGCGTCAAGACTTGGAACTAGTCGTATTGTTAAATTAGCGAAAAACGAAACTGGTACAGGATATTAAGATAAGTATTTGAAGATGGGGGTATTACGAAGGATTGATTATGACTTCTATAATACCCTCTCTTCTATCTGAGTTATTAGGGTTCGAGAGTCCAAAGATCTTTTGGTACTTGAATTCTAATATAGATATTTCAATAACTATAGAAAGGGACTTATAATGGATAATAAAGAGCTTATTAGAAAAGCGATATATGGATTAAAATATTCCTATGCGCCGTATTCTAACTTCAATGTTTCAGCAGTATTAGTTGCAAAAGATGGTTCTATCTATACTGGTTGCAATATAGAGAATGCAGCTTACACACCTTCAAATTGTGCAGAACGTACCGCTTTCTTTAAGGCAGTTAGTGAGGGAGTCAAAGAATTCGAAACGATTATTATTGTTGCAGGCAAAGGTGGTAAGGTAGAGAATATTACAGCTCCTTGTGGCGTTTGTAGACAGGTGATGATGGAGTTTTGCGACCCTAAAACATTTAAGATTATCTTAGCAAAATCAGAAGAGGAGTATAAGGAATTCACGTTGGAAGAATTATTACCACTTGGTTTTGGTCCTGGAGATTTAATCGAGAATTAATCTATAAGTTATACTTAATTGAAACGGAGATGATAAGTATGAGAATGGTGGATTTAATTACCAAGAAAAAGGAAGGCGAAATCCTTACTGATGAAGAGATTCAATTCATGATAGACGGTTATGTTAAGGCAGAAATACCAGACTACCAGATGTCAGCAATGCTTATGGCAATTTGTTTTAGGGGTATGACCGATCATGAGATGGCTGTGATGACAGGAGCGATGGCTCACTCAGGCGATATGGTTGATCTATCAGCCATTGAAGGTGTTAAGGTAGATAAGCACAGTACAGGTGGTGTAGGTGATAAGACAACACTTGTAATTGCACCAATTGTTGCAGCGTGTGGCGGTAAAGTAGCTAAAATGTCCGGTCGAGGACTTGGTCATACTGGTGGAACAATTGATAAGATGGAAGCGATACCTGGTATGAAAACGTCTCTTCCTAGAGAAGAGTTTTTTGATATCGTTAACAAAATTGGTTTAAGTGTAATTGGACAATCGGGTAATCTTGCGCCGGCAGATAAGAAACTGTATGCGCTTCGTGATGTAACAGCTACAGTAGGAAGTATTCCTCTGATTGCTTCTTCTATTATGAGTAAAAAGCTTGCAGCAGGTAGTGATAGTATACTACTTGATGTTAAGACTGGTAGTGGAGCTTTCATGAAGACACTCGATGATTCTATCTTATTAGCAAGTAAAATGGTAGCTATTGGTGAGCATGAAGGTAGAAAAACAGTTGCATTAATTACGGATATGGATATACCGCTAGGCAATGCGATTGGAAATTCTTTAGAAGTAATAGAGGCGGTTCATACATTACAAGGTAATGGGCCAGAAGATCTTACAAGTGTTTGCCTTAAACTTGCTGCAAATATGCTTCATTTAACAGGAATGGGTGACGTAGAAACTTGTGAGCAGATGGCTAAAGAGGCAATAACATCAGGAAAAGCTCTTCAAAAATTAATAGATATGGTAGAAGCACAGGGTGGTGATTCAAGGGTGATCAAAGATACGAGTGCCTTTGCTAAAGCTCCATTAAGCTATAAGGTTCGTTCTGATCGTGAAGGATATATTACCCATATGAATACAGAAAAATGTGGTATTGCTTCAGTAGAGTTAGGTGCTGGACGTGCCACAAAGGAAAGCGTAATTGATTATTCAGCAGGTATTATCTTAGAAAAGAAAATTGGCTCATTTGTTAAGAAAGGTGAGGTATTAGCTACTCTATATGCAGCAGATGAGAAGATGTTTGCAGATGCAGAGAAGCTTTTATTAGAAGCTTATACGATTTCGGAAGAGAAATCTGTAATTGAACCACTAATATTTGCCAGAGTTAGTAAAGAAGGAATTGAAAAGTATTCCTAATCTATGGTATAGTTTATTTGATGACTGTTAAATGATAAAGAAGTTTATACTTAAAAAATACAGTCATCAAATAAATTGAGAGAGAGGAAATTAATATGGCAAAATTTTGCGGTAAGTGCGGTAAGCCTTTACAAGATGGAGAGACCTGTTCATGTTCTCTGGGGAGTGAACAAGAGCAAGTTATAACATCAGAAGTGAGTGAAAATGAAGTAAAAAAAGAAGCAACAGTAGAGACTAATGAACAACCTGCACAGACAATGAGCGAACAACCTATTCAAGGAGAGCAACAAGCAGGAGTTAGCGGATATATGTATGGACAACCTATGCAAGGACAACCTATACAGGGACAACCTATGCAAGGACAACCTATGCAAGGACAACCTATACAGGGACAACCTATGCAGGGACAACCTATACAGGGACAACCTATGCAAGGACAACCTATGCAAGGACAACCAGTGCAGGGACAACCAGTGCAGGGACAACCTATGCAGGGTCAACCAAATAGTCAAGCGAATCAATTTGGTCAACAAGCTTCTCAGGCGGCAGCAGTTGCTGGAAAATATGCTAAAAATATATGGCAGATTCTACTAGATATATGGAAAGCGCCCGCTGATAACTTAAAGAGTTTTGTTAACGAGAAGAATTTTGTTAATGCTCTTATATTAATTGGTGCAGAAGCCCTATTAATGGTCCTATTTTCATGTATAATCTTAAAGAAAGTTTATTCTATGATCATGGGCATAGTTGGAGGTATCTCTTATTATTTCTATGATGAAGTGAAAGTTCCTTATCTAAGAACAATTTTTAGTACATTAATTGGAACAGCGCTAGGTGCATGTATATTTGCTGCCATAACAATGCTTATTGTAAAGCAGGTCGGCAAAGCAAATAAAACATTTAAAGAAGCAATTTGTATTACGGCAACAAAGAGTGCTGCTTTCCTACCATTCTTAGTAGTCGCTATTATTACCTCTTTATTCAGTTTGCCACTAACAATTATAGTGATGGCATTAGGCGGAATATTAGGCTATTTTTATGTACATACTTCATTAGATGATGGATCGATTCAAGATGGGAATAAGCATGTTTATACTTCCTTCTTAATCTACGCTGTTTATATTATTGTATCATTACTTTTAATGTATCTTTTTAGTAAGCTTTAATAATAGTAATAGAATATAAGTAAGCACTCCTTGGAACGTATGGACTTAAAAACCAAGGAGTGTATGATAAAATAATAGGATTATGTTAGTTAGATTTGAGAATACTATTAGATGAGATACTGGACTTTTGGGACGACTATTACTAGATGCCTTGTCTAGTTGACTATATATGAAAATTAACGAAAGCTATCACGCTAGTTGACGCCAAAGAGGGTGAATAAGATTACGATTTGCGTTATGCAGAGGAGGAATTATGAAATTATTATCAGTGGCAATACCAAGTTATAATTCGGAAGAATACCTAGGCAGAGCTGTTGAAACCTTATTAACTGGTGGAGAAGAATTAGAAATTATTATTGTGAATGATGGTTCAAAGGATGGCACAGGTAAAATAGCAGACGCATATCAAGAAAAATATCCTACCATTATTAAGGCAATCCACCAAGAAAATGGAGGACATGGACAAGCTGTAAATACTGGGCTTAAGAATGCGACAGGATTGTATTTTAAAGTAGTTGATAGTGATGATTGGGTGAATGAAAATTCTTTAAAGAATGTTTTGAAGTTGCTAAGAAAGATGTATGATGAGAAGAAAGAATTAGATTTGCTAATTGCGAATTATGTATATGAGAATGCAAATCTAAACAAACAAAAGGCAATTGATTATAAGAGTGCAATGCCAATAGATACTATTTTTGGTTGGGATGACTTGAAGCATTTTAAACAGAGTCAGAATATCTTAATGCATTCTGTATTCTATCGTACGCAGTTATTACGAGATTGTAATTTACAATTACCGAAGCATACTTTCTATGTGGATAATATATTTGTATATCAACCACTGCCGTATGTAAAGACAATATACTATATAGACGAGAATTTCTATCGGTATTATATAGGTCGAGAAGATCAATCGGTTAATGAGAAGGTAATGATGAGTAGAATCGATCAACAGATTCGAGTTACTAAGTTAATGATAGAATCAACGGATATATTCTCAGTTACAAGTAAGAAACTTCGGAACTACATGTTAAAATACTTGTCTGTAATGATGATGGTGTGTTCTGTATATCTTGTTAAAATTGGAACGAAAGAAAGTTTGGATAAGAAGAAAGAGCTATGGGATTATCTTAAAACAACGAAGCCTATGATGTATAATAAGATCCGTCATAGTGTATTAGGGTATAGTATGCACCTTCCTGGTCATACCGGCCATGCAATAATTAAGATAGGATATCGCATATCTCAAAAGATAATTGGATTTGGATGATTAAAAAGGTATACAACAACTATGGGAGTTTTAATAACTTTCAGTTTGTTGTATACCTTTTTTGTTTTTATATATATCATCTAAAGAGATTGCAAAGCAAACTCACCAATACTTAGGATTCTACAGCTATATGGTTATGACGGAATGCAATTTGTAAAGCTCGCATTGTTATAAACAATAGGAATACATTAATTACAAGCATAATTGATGACTTTGGAAGTCTGCTTAAGAATAATGCATTGTATGGAGAACCATATAAAATTGATAAGTTGAACGTATTTAAAAATATTGAGATTGCAAATTCACAGATGCTTGCTGCGATGGCTCTAGGTATGGTTACTTTACATTTGTAAAACACAATACCGAATAAAAAGCCCATTATTGCGTACGTAATGGTAAAGCCAAAGAAGAAAGAGCTTCCTTTGCCACCAGTAATAAGCATCTTCACAACATCACCTAAAGCACCAACACTAAGCCCCATGATTGGGCCGCCTAGCATGCCGGCAGCAGCAATAATTATGAAACCTAGACGAATCTCAATAGATTGTGTAATTGGAATATCAAAGAATGATACTACAATGTACATAGCGACCATGAGTGCACAAAAGACAAGATTACGTAGTTTACTCATGTTTGCAATTTGCTTCTTAAGATTTAGTGCCTCTTTACTTATAAAAAGCATAATAAAAACACCTCCATAATGTAGTTGGCAGCAACGTATGATACCAAAAAACCAAGGTAGACTGCTACGTTACCACGTGTTAACAAGGTATACCTGGCTACAATATGAGATGTCTCTCAAAACTGCAGCAACGGGATGCGAACAATATACCGCAAGTCTAAGCTCTTCGTTCTAGTGACAACTCCCCGTTCACTAGACACTTAACGCATATTATTCTACTTTGCTTTGTTAGCAGATACATTATATAATTGATTCCGTAATTATGTCAAGAAGTGTGTTATACAGATATGATATGGCTAGTTATTACAATTAGGAATAGAATCGAAAAAACCACCTACAATTGCTTGTAAATGGCTTTTATTGTTTATCTCTATGCTTCTGTATGTGATTCGGATAAAGATTGTTTTTTGCTAAATAATTTTGAATAATTAGGTACATATACAACAAAGTACATAATTATACATAAAATGAAAGCAGCAATTCCGTCAAAAACAGAGTGTTGTTTTAAGAAAACAGTTGCTAAACAAATTAAGACGCAAAGGACAAAGGAAGCACGTCTAATCCAATGCTTGTTCTTTAATTTAGCGGAGTGCATAATCGCTAAGTGTATTCCTATGGAATTAAATACGTGAATGCTCGGACAGACATTCGTAGAAGTATCGGTTGAATATAGTTTCTTCGCAATATCTACCAGGAAGTTGTCTCTTGCAAATGTAGTTGGTCTTAGGTCTTGACCATTGGGCCAAATAGTGTAGATTGTTAAACAAACTGTCATACCAATAAAAAGGAATGCACAACATCTATAAAAGTCTTCTTTAGAAGTGAACAAAAAGTATGCAATCACACCTGCTACATATATAAACCAAAGGTAATAAGGAATGATAAACAGTTCATTAAATGGAATAAAATCATCTAATCGAATGTGTACGGATGTATAGTTAGTAGTTACGGTTCTCTCTAGATAGAAGAACCATGGAAAATAAATAAACATATAAAGTAATACCCATGCATGTTTATATTTTTTCAGAAAGTTTGTAATAACATTACCCTTAAGGGGAGAATGGGTAGGCTTATTTTGGTTTGTTTTACTCAACGGTATGCCGCCTTTCTATAATTAATCTAACTATTTAGTTACTGATTAATAAACTAATGCCATAGGTGATTATAGCATAAGATAGGTAGGGGTGCAATGGATACAAATATGAAATAAACTTAAGAATTATTAATATTTTAAAAAGTAAGGAAATAAAAAGACATAAGTTAGAAGATTTGATAATATAAGAAATATCAATTATAATGTAACTTATCGGTAGAAGATCAAGCACTCACGAAGTGAGTATTTGATTTTAACCGATAAGTTAGCGAGGAAAATTGCAAGAAAGAGAGGTGTCCCGTTATGAAGGTGGCAGTTATAAGTGACATACATAGTAACCATTTGGCGTTAGAGGCCTGTCTTCGTTATATAGAGAAGCATGGAATTAAGAAAATAATACTACTTGGGGATTACGTAAGTGATTGCCCTGATCCCCAGGCAACCCTTAAACTACTAAGGAAGATTAGAGAGACGTATGAAGTTTGGTGTATAAGAGGAAATAGGGAAGAATATTTTATCAGACATGCTGAGGGGTATCCAGATGGCTGGGTATATGAAGCTAATACCGGAAATCTATTATATACATATGAGAATCTTAAGAAGGAAGACATTCGTTGGTTTGAAAGTTTATCTAACACGGGGATTGTAGAAATAGAAGGTACAGAGCCAATCATACTTGCCCATGGTTCACTTAAGAATTCGCGTGAACTTCTATATGAGAATGGACAGAATACAAAAGATGTATTAGAAAGTATATCGTATAAATATATGTTATGTGGGCATTCCCATAAACAGTTTTCTTATGAATACAATGGAAAGGTTATAATTAATCCGGGTTCGGTGGGAGTACCGATCGGGTGTAAGAAAAGTGCTCATATGGCCGTGATTGAATGGACTAATCATAAGTGGGAGTTTGAATTCCAAACCATACCATATGATTATCAACAGTTAGTAGAGGAATTTGAAGAGAGTGAGATGAAGGATAAGGCCTATCTATGGATGCGTTGTATCTTGCGTTCAATAGAAGACGGAGTGAATTACGCTCCGACATGTGTGAAGAAAGCACATGATATTGCTGCCAAAGAGTTGGAAGAGGTGGACTGGAACCATATACCGCCTCGCTATTGGAACGAGGCGGCAGCAGAGATGGGGATAATCTAACGAACATATCAGTTCTTAATGCTATAGAAAAACAGCAATTATTACGGTAAGAATACCGGATACACCAATTGCGATACCGCTCATGGCTCCTTCGACTTCACCGAGTTCGATGGCTTTAGAAGTACCTGCGGCGTGACTGCAAGTACCGATTGCAACGCCAGCGGCAACCTTATTCTTAATACGCAATAACTTAATTAAGATCGGGCACGCCATAGAACCAAAGATACCTGTTACAACAACAGCAGCAACTGTAATGGAAGGAATACCAGATAAACTTGCACTTACTTCCATTGCGATTGGAGTCGTAACGGATTTTGGTATCATAGATGCAGTAATCATTGAATCGATATCAAATGCTTTACACAATAGATATGTACTTCCCATAGACGTCATACTACCAACGAGGCACCCAACTGCAATGGGTATGAAATTTTTCTTAAGTAATGTTATTTGTCTATAGATAGAATAAGCAATTACAGTTGTTGCGGGAGCAAGAAACATCGAAATTATGTCACCACCTGCATTATAGGCTTCAAGCGGAATATCGAATATTGTAAGGATAGCAATAATAACTACAGTTGCCATTAACAAAGGGTTCAATATTGCAAGATTTGTCTTATCATTTAGTAATTTACATATGATATAGACGCCAAAACTTAAGGATAAACCGAAGAAGGGGCTATATAGAAATTCATTCATTTTTATTTTCTCCTTTGTTCATAATTTTCATTACAGCAGTAACCGTAAAGGTTGTTACTACAAATGTAATAATTGTAGTGAGAATACAAATTAAAATAAGAATGAAAATCTTATCTTTTAAAAATGAATATTTTTCGATAATTGCTACACCAGCAGGAACGAATAAGAATGCCATGATTCCTAATAACAATTCAGAGGTTTCATGAATGTGTTCGGGTTTAACAATCTTAGTTATTAATAAGATGAGAAGTAAAATCATGCTTATTAGACTGGATGGAAAAGTGAAGGGAAGTATGGAGGAGATAACGATTCCAACCAAACATAATCCGAAGATAATACAGAGCTGTTTTAATAATTTCATTTGTAAGTCTCCTATTTATTAAAGTGGCATTGTTATTTGTGGTTTTCATATTGCATCCTAGCACAGTTGATAATACACGTCAATTGTGAAGATGACGAATATGGGTGGTGTTTTTTAAGAAAAATCTATGGGTAATTCGTAAATTATTATATATGAAAGGATTGGCAAGAATGAATATATTAAAATCAACACCAAGAGAAGATGGTTTTTACATGCCCGCAGAATATGAGAGGCACCAGGGGTGCTATATGATTTGGCCAGAGAGAGCGGACTCTTGGCAGTTTGGTGGAGTTGCAGCGAAAAAAGAATTCGTTGAAGTAGCTAGAGCGATTCAAAGTTCGGAACAAGTTACCATGCTAGTTAGTGATAAGGAATATGATACAGCAAGACGTATGTTACCAGATGCAGTTCGTGTAGTTGAGATGTCAACGGATGATGCATGGGCTAGGGATTGTGGCCCAACTTTCGTTGTTAATGGGACAGGAGAAATTAGGGGAATAGATTGGTACTTTAATGCATGGGGCGGACTAGAAGATGGTCTGTATTTTCCTTGGGATAAAGATAATAAGGTTGCTAGAAAGATTTGTGACTTAGAAGGGAGAGATGTGTATAATGCAAGACATTTCGTATTAGAAGGAGGAGCTATCCATGTAGACGGGGAAGGAACGGCCATGGTTACAGAAGCTTGTTTGTTAAGCAAAGGTCGTAATCCAGAGATGACTAAGACTGAAATTGAAGACATGTTAAAAGCATATCTTACTGTGGACAAGGTTATCTGGTTAAAGAATGGAATCTATCTGGATGAGACGAATGAACATGTAGATAATATCTGTGCATTCGTCAGACCTGGTGAGGTTGTTCTTTCGTGGACAGAGGATAAAGAAGATCCGCAGTATGCAATGTCTAAGAGTTGTTACGATATATTAAGTGGGGAAGTTGATGCAAAAGGACGTAAATTAGTCATACATAAACTACCACTACCAAGTCCAATTTATATGACAGAGAACGATTGTGAAGGGATTGCATGGTGTGAAGATGAACCGACGAGGGAAGCGGGAGAACGGCTAGCAGCTTCTTATGTAAACTTCTACATTGCTAATTCCTGTATTGTTATGCCAGGATTTGATGATCCAATGGATGTGAAAGCAAAAGAAGTCCTTATACAGCTATTCCCTGACCGAGAAGTGATTCAATTACCTACAAGAAACATTCTTATAGGTGGCGGGAATATACACTGTATAACCCAACAAGTACCTGCTGGTTGCTAATTATTCGATTACTTACTCGGTAAGTATCTAGAATACTTTTCACCTTGGTACTATACACAAAACACGCTGCGTACCTAAGTACTTCTAAGTATGTGCGTAAAGTTGTTTAAAGTATACGGACACGCCTTCAACGCGGCAATAAATTGAAAGCAAGATAAATAGACAGAAGGATCAATAGAAAGGAAGTTATGGAATGAGAAAAGTTAAAGTAGCGGCTACACAGATGGCATGTACTTGGGATAGAAAAGAGACATTACATAAAGCAGAATCGCTTGTAAGACAAGCAGCAGGTCAAGGAGCGAATATTATCTTGTTGCAAGAGTTATTTGAGATGCCGTACTTTTGCCAGAAGGAAGTGTATGAGTATTACCGTTTAGCAACCTCTCTTGAGGAGAATCCTGCAGTGAATCATTTTAAGAGTATTGCTAAGGAACTTAATGTAGTGATACCAGTTAGTTTCTATGAGGCAGCAGGGAATACGACTTTTAACACAGTGGCAATGATTGATGCGGATGGAACTGTACTTGGAACCTATCGTAAGACACATATTCCTTGTGGAGAATGCTATGAAGAGAAATTCTATTTCTCACCTGGGGACACTGGGTTCAAAGTATGGGATACGAGATATGGTAAGATAGGTGTAGGTATCTGTTGGGATCAGTGGTTCCCTGAATCCGCTAGATGTATGGCACTTATGGGGGCCGAGATCTTATTATACCCAACAGCAATTGGTTCGGAACCAGTTATGACAGTGGATAGTATGGAGCATTGGAGACGTTGTATGCAAGGTCATGCAGCAGCGAATATTATGCCTGTTGTAGCATCTAATCGCATTGGAGTAGAAACAGAAGGGGATAGTAGTATGAAGTTCTATGGCTCCTCTTTTATCGCAGACGAGACAGGTGCTTTAGTTGCCAGCGCTGACCGCGAGTCAGAAGCTGTACTTGTAGCAGAGTTCGATCTGGATGCCATCTGGGAGTTACGAATCGGTTGGGGAGTATTCCGTGACAGAAGGCCAGAGATGTATGAGGCTATGTATCATCTCGATTCAAAAAGATAAAGTGTAAACCTATATAGATAATTGAGCAGTACGAATATAATTGATAATAAGGATTGTTGTAAAACTACGTTTTAGAGTAGTATTACAACAATCTTTTTTTGTTCAAGACAATTCATATTATATAATGCTTATTTTAATATTTAAAAATTCTTTAGAAATTCTTATGATTTTTATGTCGTTTAGATTCAGAAGTAATTGGTAGGATGGTGGAAGATTGAGAGAAGGAGTAAAGTGAATTACTATGGATATAACGACATTAACAGAGTTTTTTAATTCGTACGGAGTACTTATTATATTTTTAATTGTCTTTTGTGAATATTTGAATTTGCCAGGATTTCCAGCTGGTATAATTATGCCTCTAGCTGGTATATGGGCCTCTAAAGGGGAGGTTGGGATTGTAACAACTATGGTAATTAGTCTGTTCGCAGGTTTATGCGGAAGTTGGATGTTATATTTGATTGGAAGATTCGGTGGGAATATACTTCTACCAAAATATTATAAGAGATTTCCGAAACAGGAGACAAAGATTAAGAGGTTAATTGAGAAGATTGAGAATAAAGGTAATTTATATATATTTATTAGTAAACTACTTCCTGTAGTGAGAACGTTGATATCCTTTCCAGCAGGAATTATTAAGATGAACTTTTTACAGTTCACTATTTATTCTGGCCTTGGAATTCTTATATGGAATGGGGTATTTATTGGAGCTGGATACTTTCTTGGTGAACAGGTCATTGGAATATTAACTAAATTATAAGGGGGAAGAAAAGAATATGAAGATAGCGATTTTTACTAATAATTATGCACCATTTATTGGAGGAGTGCCAATATCAATTGAACGTCTTGCTAAGGGGCTAAGAAGGATTGGTCACCAAGTTACAATCTTTGCTCCTGACTACGAAGGTCATATGGACAGCAATCAAGATTTAACAGAAAAAGATATCGTAAGATATAAATCACTAAAGAAAACCATTGGAGATGGAATGATTATTGGCAATTGTTTGGACCCGATTATAGAGAAAGAATTTCGGAAAGGAGAGTTCGATGTTATTCATGTACATCATCCATTTCTAATTGGATATACAGCAATTTATCTAGGGCATAAGTACAAAGTGCCAGTCGTATATACTTACCATACCAGATATGAAGAATATCTTCATCATATCAAGAGCTATAGTAGATTAGTGAATAAGTATGAGGGAGAGAACCATCGGTTATTAAAAACAGTAGAGGGGAAACTGATCCATCTTGGAAAGGATAAGTTTGTACCATTTCATAACCGTGTATTTATGAATCACTGTGATAGTGTTATTGTACCTACTAATAATATGAAAGAGCTGTTGGTATCACAGCAGATTAAGAGCAAGATGAATATTCTACCGACAGGGCTTGACGAAGAGGCATATAGTAACAATGATGAAGAATCCAACAGAATACGAGAACAATATATAGGTAATAAGAAATATCTACTCTGTTCTGTAGCAAGATTAGAAAAAGAGAAAAATATTGAATTCATAATTAAAGGAATATCGGAGTTAAAGAAAAGGTTGGGAAGTACATTTCGTTTGTTGTTAATAGGAGATGGTACGGAAAGAGAAAAGCTGGAAGAAATGGTTTGGGAATTAGATTTAGAAGATGAAATTAGTTTTCTAGGAACATTACAACAAGATGAGATAACAAACTATTACAGAGCTTGTAATGCATTCGTATTTGCGTCAAAGTCAGAAACACAGGGAATTGTTTTACTAGAAGCTATGGCAGCAGGCTTACCTGTTGTTGCTATTAAGGCAAGTGGTGTAGAAGATGTAGTTTGCAATGGTGAAAATGGTTTTATGACAGAAGAGTCGGTTGATGAATGGGTGGAAAAGATTAATTTAATATTAAGTAATCAGCAATTAAGAGAGAGAATACGTTGCCGTGCAAGTGTAACGGCAAGAGACTATAGTATGGTTCAAATAGCTAATCAAGCAGCTGCGTATTACAATGACATAATTAAAAACAAGGAGGTTACAAGTGAAGTTAGCAAGAAGATTAAGGGAATTCCAAGAACGAAGTCTGGCCACTCTATCCTATATCTATCTAGAACTAGTAGCCAGAACATGCATTATTAGACTTGATGGAGAAGAGATAATGGTTGGCAACAAGATAGCAGGCTATTGGCATGGAGATAGTTATTCAAGTCAATTACTTATGCGCCATATGGGAAGAAGACATAATAAGGTTACGGTTCTTGTAACGGCTGATCGTCGGGGGGATTATATTGAACGAATGCTAGATAGTTATCATGGAAATGTGTTACGAGCACATGATGGTTTTGGTATGAAGGAAGTATATAGAGAGATAATCGAACATGCGAAGAATGAAGAGGGTATGTTTGCTACTTCGTTAGATGGTCCTTTAGGTCCTTATCATGAACCTAAGAAGTTGCTATTCTTTCTTGCAGAACAAGCGAAAAAGGAGATGGTATTTTTACAGTTTAACTATAGCCATTGTATATCTATGAAAAATCGGTGGGACCAGTATAAGATACCTCTTCCGTTTACGAAGATAACAATCAAGGCGAATGATCTAGGACTAATTACAAAGAAGGATTTGAAAGAATTTAAAAATCTTATTTAGGAATTTAGAATAGTAAACCCAAATTAAATATAAATAGTAAGAGGGAGATTATAGACCGTTCTATTATAGAACAGTCTCAATCTCCCTCTTAGTGGTATTATAATTGTTTTTTTAAGTATTTATCCATCCACTTTGTAATTTCTTTTAATCGACGTTCTCTATGAAGTGGTTTTCCAGAACGGCTTAAATCATGGTTTTCACCCTTGAAGTAACAGAGTCTTGCATCAATACCACGGTCCATGAGAGCGGTATACATCTGCATACCTTCCGACATTGGGCAGCGGTAGTCCTCATTAGAGTGAACGAATAGTGTCGGTGTAGTTACTTGATTTGCATATCGAAGAGGAGAGTGCCACCATAATTTCTCTTGTGTTTCATAGATGCTAGAGGCATTCTGATCTTCTGCAAAATAATATCCGATATCAGACGTTCCATAGAAGGAAATCCAGTTTGAAATCGAACGCTGTGAAGCGGCACATGCAAAACGATTCGTATGTCCGATAATCCAGTTTGTCATAAATCCACCATAGGAACCGCCGGTAACACCAATACGGCTTGTATTAATCTGTGGGTATCTCTCTAATACAGCATCAGTGAAATCCATAATATTCTGGTAATCAACAGTACCGTATTTACCTCGAATATCTGCAAAATCACGACCACGGCCATCAGAACCCTTTGGATTGCAGAAGAATACAAAGTATCCTTCGTTCGCCCAGTATTGCATCTCATGATAGAATACCTCTCCATAAACGGTCTTTGGTCCACCGTGTATATCAAGTATCGCTGGGTATGTTTTGCTAGAATCATATCCATATGGACGTAGAACAAAGCCGTCTATGTCAAGGTCTCCAGATGTTATAGTGATTTTCTCTGGTGTTGCAACGTATACATCGGATAAAACGTCAGAATTAAAAGTACTAATTTGCGTAAGAGCTTCACCAGTTAGATTGCAGGTATAGCATTCTTGTAATCTGTTATCATACATACCGATGCAAGTAATGGTATCGCTTGCGATTGTAAAACCGTCTACAGAACCTTCCTTTGTAAGAATAGGCGTAACCACACCATCCTTTGTTAGGGAATAGATGTGAGAAGCATTTCTTCTAGTAGTAACAAAATATAATACGTTATTATACATCTTCATGGAAGAGGAACTACCGTAACGGCAATCACTTCCAACGGATGAATGTGTGCTTTCTTCATTCTCTGTCAGAAAAGTCATCTCTAGGGTTTGCTTATTAATTAGATAAAAATCAGTATTCTCATTGATACCATAACGATCACCTTTTGAAGCGAAGAGCACAATGCTATCGTCAAATACTTCTATATGATTAATAAAATACTCTGTCCCATCATATAGTGCCGTAGTTTCCTTGGTTGTTATGTTATAACGGTAGAGGCAATCATATACTTCGCGTTTTTTTGTATAGTTAGCACCAGTGTAATAAATCATATCACCATCTATAATTGCTTGGGATACATCAAAAGTAGGTGAGGTGATGGCTTTGCATCTGTTTGTCTCAGCATTATATAGGAATAGTCTGGTGCGGGTTTTATTAATAAATCCGCCGCCATTAAACCAGAATGGAAGCTCATCTAATACCTCGTAATCCACTTCTTTTTCTCTTGACTTTGCTACCGCTTCTTTATCCTCTTTGCTCAAAAGGTAGTAATCTGGGTATGTACAATCAATAGATCCTGTTACAAGATATAACCCTTTTTTTATTAATTGAAGTTTTTGCGCTGAAAATGGTAATTCGAAGGATTTCTTTGCTTCTCCACCGTGAATATTAATTTCATAGATAGGTGTGAATTCTTCTTTAGCAGCAACACGTTTCTTGTCTGCTTCGCTTCTTACGGAAGGAAAAAGAATGGTCTCATCATCTTTCCAGATAAAAGAACGCTCCTTCTCTAACGCAGTTAATTGGAAGAAGTCACCTTGCTCTTTAACCCATATATTACTGTTATAACAATTGTCTTCTGGATTACAAGTAGAGACAGTAATAGCGGTAGCTGTTCCATTTGGTGATTGTGCGATTCCAGATAAAAATCGGTATTTAAAAAAATCATTTCTTTGTAATTGTTTCATAGAAATATCATCCTTTCTTGTGGTGGTAGTTTGATGCAGATGCCACCCTATCTCGATGGAAATTGCGATTGTAATTAATATGAGTTTATTATAATGTAAACTTCATAAAATAACCATGAGGGATATTACTATATTTTTGTGTATTCTTATAATTGATGTGCTACTTTGACCAACTAATAAGCATGTTATCAAGGTGTTATTAGTCATATTTTTAATTATCTAATTCGATAATTTTGAATATGGATTTCTAATTTCTTCAATTGTAATTTACACAAAAACATGGTAAGCTAGTGAAAGCTACTAATAACGTGAGAATTATACAAAAGATGCTATTTGAGATATTACATATAAGGGCATGTTATTTAGAGCATAATTGCGCTTAATTATCATATGTTTAGATAGTAATTAGGCAAAATTGTAACTATTCTGGAACCTTATCAAAGGGATCCCTGAATAGTTATCGAATCATATAAGAAAGGTTGTGATGTTAGGGTTGGAAAAAAAGCTGACACTGTATGGCTTTAACAACCTCACAAAAACACTTAGCTTCAACATCTATGATGTTTGCTATGCAAAAAGTGAGCGAGAGCAAAAAGATTATATCAGATATATTGACGAGCAATATAACTCGGACAGATTAACGAAGATATTATGTGAGGTAACCAATATGATTGGTGCACATATACTTAATATCTCTAAGCAGGATTATGAACCACAAGGAGCGAGTGTAAATATACTTATAGCAGAAGATTCGCTCGCAACGGAGAATATTGATGAATCCTGTAATTTAGGCAAATATGTAACGGAAAAACGTGACATGGTACATGCTCATCTTGATAAGAGTCATGTAACGGTACATACCTTTCCTGAATATCATCCGGATAATGCAATTTCCACTTTTCGTGTAGATATTGATGTATCTACGTGTGGTGAAGTATCACCACTAAACGCTTTAGATTACCTGATTTCAAGCTTTGACTCGGATATCATAACCATTGATTACCGAGTACGTGGTTTTACGCGCGATGTTGAAGGTAAGAAGTTTTTTATTGACCATGATATTACTTCAATACAAAACTACATTGATGAGAAGACGCTTGGGCGTTATGATGCCATCGATGTGAATGTATATCAGTCTAATATTTTTCATACTAAGATGCTAATTAAAGAGATTGAATTGCAGAATTATCTATTCAATCAAGATGCTTATGAACTTCCACCAAAACAAAGACTTGCCATATCTGACAGTCTACGCAAGGAAATGATTGAGATTTTTAGCGGTATGAATATCTACTAGGAGGAAATCATGGAAAAACTATCACAAGAACGTATGCCTTTATATGAGGCTCTAAAACAACATGATTCCAAAAGGATTGCCCATTTTGACGTACCTGGACATAAGGGGGGACGAGGAAACAAGGAGTTAAAGCATTTCCTTGGAGAGACTTGTCTTCGACTTGATGTCAATTCAATGAAACCGCTTGATAATCTGTGTCATCCTGTATCGGTTATAAAGGAAGCACAAGAATTAGCAGCGGAAGCATTTGGTGCAGATGAGGCATTCTTTATAGTGAACGGAACAACGGCTGCAGTGCAAGCGATGGTTATGGCTACTTGTAAGGCAGGTGATAAGATTATTATGCCTAGGAACGTACACCGTAGTGCGATTAACGCATTAGTTGTATGTGGAGCATTACCAATCTACATTAATCCTGGTATTAATAAGGAACTTGGAATACCTCTTGGTATGTCGGTGAAAGACGTAGAAGAGGCTATTAATAGCAACCCAGAGGCGAAAGCAATTCTAGTTAACAATCCGACCTATTATGGTATCTGTTCTGATCTTGGGCAAATTGTTGCCTTGGCGCATGAACATAATATGCTTGTATTAGTTGATGAAGCCCATGGAACACATTTTTACTTTGGTGAAGACATGCCAGTTTCGGCTATGGCAGCAGGTGCTGACATGGCTGCTGTTAGTATGCATAAAACGGGTGGTTCCCTTACCCAAAGTTCCATTCTATTATGCAACAAGAGCATGAATGCAGATTATGTAAGACAAGTTATTAATCTTACGCAGACAACAAGCGGTTCTTATCTTTTGATGTCTTCTCTTGATATAGCAAGGAAGAATCTTAGTTTGAACGGTAAGGAGATGTTTCGTAAGACCGTAGAGTTTGCACAATATGCTAGAGATGAGATTAATAAATTAGGTGGCTATTATGCATTCGCCGAGGAACTTACTGATGGTGATGCAGTATATGCTTTTGATAAAACTAAATTATCCATTCATACAAGAGCGGTTGGACTTGCTGGTATCGAAGTGTATGACTTACTTCGTGACGAATATGATATTCAAATTGAATTCGGAGATATCGGAAACATCCTAGCAATTGTTTCAGCGGGAGATCGTAATCTGGAAATAGAACGATTGATTTCTGCTTTATCTGAGATTAAGAGACTATATGAAAAGGATAAAACAGGTCTATTTGACCATGAATATATTAACCCAGATGTCGTTATGGCTCCACAACAAGCATTCTATGGAGAGAAGCACTCTGTTCCAATCATAGAAAGTGCTGGCGAAATCTGTGGAGAGTTTGTAATGTGTTATCCACCGGGAATCCCTATCTTAGCACCAGGTGAAAGAATCACAGAAGATATTGTGAACTATATCCTATATGCAAAGGAAAAAGGTTGCTTTATGACGGGTACACAAGATATGAAAATTGAGAATATAAACGTAGTTACAAAAAGTTAGGAACTGATAGTAAGGAAGGCAATTCGATTTGATAAGCTGACCTATGTAATTGCGAGATTCTCAGTATCCTCAAAGAATTTCGCAATTATTAGTTGTGAATAAGAGGAAGGAATGACGTTAATGGAACTATGGTTTACAGAGGAACATACAAAGAATGTTCGATTCTCCATTAAGGTAGATAAGCAGCTTGTTAGTAGACAAGGAGACTTTCAAAGAATCGATGTATTCGAAACAAAGGAATTCGGTAAAGTACTAACCTTAGACGGGTTTCTTATGGTTACGGAGAAAGATGAGTTCATCTATCATGAGATGATTACACATGTACCAATGGCAGTAAATCCAGATATTAAGAAGGTATTAGTAATTGGTGCAGGAGATGGTGGAACCATACGTGAATTAACCAGATATGAGAAGATAGAGCATATCGATATGGTTGAGATTGATAGAGAAGTAGTTACTGTATGTAAAGAATATCTGCCACAAACTGCGTGCAAATTAGAGGATGAGAGGGTTCACATTCATTATGAAGATGGTTTGAAGTTCGTAAGAAAGCCAGTGAATGAATATGATTTAATCATTGTAGATTCTACAGATCCTTTTGGGCCAGGAGAAGGGCTGTTTACAAAAGAATTCTATGGTAATTGTTTTAAAGCATTAACAGAGCATGGAATTCTAATCAATCAACATGAAAGTCCTTATTATAAGAATGATATGAAAGCGATGCAGCGTGCGCATAAGCATATCAAATCCGTATTCCCTATAAGTACGGTTTATCAGATGCATATACCAACGTATCCATCGGGTCATTGGCTATTCGGTTTTGCTTCAAAAGGTTTATCACCAACAAAGGATCTGAATGCTGAGAAGTGGAATGGGTTAGGTCTTAGGACAAAGTACTATAATACTAATTTACACCTTGGAGCATTCGCATTACCGAATTATGTGATGGAATTACTTGAGGAAAGTAGCCTATGAATAAGGTAAAAGTATCTGTAACAGAAAGCAGGTGTAGAGGTGGATACCTGAAGAAGGGGGATATATTTATCGTGGATGATTTGTGCCCTCCAATTTGTCATGAATTATGGAACAATATATATCCATCGTTATATGCGATTAAGAATGGTGCAACACTTGATTATGGGACAGAACGTAGAAGAATGTTTGAAGCAAAATGCCCTGATGAAGGGAGAGTTTGTGTACACTGTGAGGTATGTGACTAGATAAAATAGCCAGTACAGTACTGACGTGTTCAGATAGGTTTCTTATGAATATAGCAATTATCTACTCTAAATAAAGTTCTATATGTGCGAAATTTAAGTAAGTAAAAGAAAAATAATAACAATAAATAATACTATTAGAAAAGGAGGAAGGAACCACATGAGTGGTTATCAACGTGGGGTAATCACTTAAGATGGTGGGTTCCAAACATATATATGGGAAAAGCGTTAATCATAGGTGCTGGTGGAGTTGCCAGCGTAGTAGTTCATAAATGTTGTCAAAACTCAGAGGTGTTCGAAGAAATCTGTATCGCAAGTAGAACAAAATCAAAGTGCGATGCGTTAAAAGACAAATTAGATGGTGGAAAGACAAAAATTACAACTGCACAGGTAGATGCAGATAATGTAGAGGAATTAGTAGCATTAATTAAAGAGGTAAAACCTGATCTTGTAATTAATGTGGCACTTCCATATCAAGATCTTACAATTATGGATGCATGTTTAGCTACTAAAGTAGATTATATGGATACTGCAAATTATGAGCCATTAGATACAGCTAAATTTGAATACAAGTGGCAATGGGACTATAGAGAACGTTTTGAAAAAGCAGGAATCACAGCTTTACTTGGTTGTGGCTTTGACCCAGGTGTAACAGGTGTATTCTCTGCTTATGCAATGAAACATTACTTTGATGAGATTCATGAAATCGATATCCTTGACTGTAATGGTGGAGACCATGGTTATCCATTCGCAACAAACTTCAATCCTGAAATCAACATTCGTGAAGTATCTGCTAAGGGTAGTTACTGGGAGAATGGTGAATGGATTGAGACAGAACCTATGGAAATCAAGAGAGTATATAACTTCGATCAAGTGGGAGAGAAAGATATGTACCTTCTTCACCATGAAGAGTTAGAGTCTTTAGGAATTAATATTAAGGGAATTAAGAGAATCCGTTTCTTTATGACCTTCGGACAAAGCTACTTAACACACCTTAAATGCCTTGAGAATGTAGGGATGACTTCAATCGAACCAATTGATTTCGAAGGTAAGAAGATTGTTCCATTACAATTTTTAAAAGCAGTTTTACCAGATCCTGCTTCATTAGGACCAAGAACAGTTGGTAAAACGAACATCGGTTGTATCTTCAAAGGTATTAAAGATGGTCAAGAGAAGACTTACTATGTATATAATGTATGTGATCATCAGGAATGTTACAAAGAAGTTGGTTCACAAGCAATCTCCTATACAACAGGTGTTCCAGCAATGATTGGTGCAGCAATGGTTATGACAGGGAAATGGAAGAAACCAGGTGTATTCAACGTAGAGGAATTTGATCCAGATCCATTCATGGAAGCCTTGAATGAATATGGACTTCCTTGGATTGAAGATTTTAACCCAACACTCGTGGATTAATATGAGGACGCAAAACTCGATGTAGGCGCAACAGGAATTCTTAAGCTAACATATGATATCACGAAACACGCTACATACCTAAGTACTTCTAAGTGTGTACGCAAGGTCTGATAGAGAGATACGGAATCGCTTTCGATTCAGCATCCTGCTTCACCTCAAGCTGGCTCGGCGTCCGTGCCTCGCCTTCCTAGAGTTTTCAAGCACACACTAAGAAGTGCTAAGGTATTTCGCTATCGTTTCTTAGACATCATATGTCAGTTAAGAATTCGGTGTTACGTTTAGAGAGTTTTGTGTTTATCCATGTAGTGATTAAATAGAGAGATGGATAGATATTTGGAAGCAACTATGGGGACTATGACTTTTATAAGGTCAACATAGTTGGCTTGCATAGAGGATGTAATTATATATAGCGATGATAGATAAGGAAGCAAATTTCATGAATCAATTTAACAAAGATAGAAATGTTGTAATATATGAGGGAATAGAGATTCCTATAGAGGTTATTAAACAACTTCCTACTCCTTCTTATGTTGTTATCGAAGAACTTGTTGAACGTAATGCACAGATTCTAGAGGGGGTTATTAAGAGAACTGGTTGTAAGATTCTTTTAGCACAGAAAGCTTTCTCTATGTTTTCGGTATATCCCTTATTAGCTAAATATCTAAGTGGTACAACGGCAAGTGGTTTATTCGAAGCTAAGCTTGGAAGGGAAGAGTTTGGTAAAGAAGTTCACATCTATTCTCCTGCTTACAAGGAGGAAGAATTTGATGAGATTCTAAGTATCAGCAATCATATTGTGTTTAACTCCATCGAACAGTGGACAACCTTCAAAAATCGAGTAAAGGCTGTGGATAAACACGTATCATGTGGATTGCGGATTAATCCTGAATATTCTGAAGTGGATGTTGATTTATACAATCCATGTTTTGAATATTCTAGATTTGGTGTTACCATTAAGCGATTAGAAGAAGAAATTAAGAAAAATCCAGATGTGCTAGAAGGGTTAGAGGGATTTCATTTTCATGCGATGTGTGAACAGGGTTCTGATGTATTAGAACGTGTTCTTAAAGCAGTGGAGAAGAAGTTCTTGCCGTATATGAAGCAGCTGAGATGGATTAATTTCGGTGGTGGACATCATATTACGAAGCTGGATTATGATATTGCATTATTAGAAAAGCTGATTGTACAAATGAAAGATAAGTATGATGTGGAAGTATATCTTGAGCCTGGAGAAGCGGTTGGAGTAGATACAGGGGTATTGGTCACGAAAGTGCTTGATTTTGTAGAGAATGGAATGGACATCGCATTGTTAGATACTTCAGCGGCGTGCCATATGCCAGATGTACTAGAGATGCCATACCGTCCACAAATTATAGGTGCAGACGAACCTAAAAAATTAAAATATACGTATCGTTTGTCTAGTTCAACATGTCTGTCAGGAGATGTAATTGGAGATTATTCTTTTGATAAACCATTGCTAAAGGGGGACAGACTTTTGTTCTGCGATATGTCCCACTATTCCATGGTTAAGAATAATACGTTCAATGGTATTAATTTACCTTCAATTGTATTGTATAGTAGAGAAAGAGGAATAGAAGTTATTAAAACCTTTGGTTACGAGGACTTTAAAGGAAGGTTATCATAGGTGGGGGAGTTTTAGTTTCTCGCCATTACAAAAAGTTTCGCAATTGACTAGGGTTCAGTTTTAATAGAAGGAGCTACTACCAAGCTAACACATTGCTAGTTTGGTAATAGCTCCTTTGTTTAATATGTAGAAAAATCGTGAGTATGCCTTCTTTGGATCATATGCCTATTGATCTTCAAATACATCATAACGTTCAAAGAATTTATCTTCTCCGCATACGATTCTATCACCGGCTGCTTCTGTAATAATATAATCACCATTCTTAATAAAAGAACGACCGCGCCGTGTATCAATATATGGACATACGACAGTACCGTCTTTACGAGTAAACGAAACTAGATTATCGGTCTTTATCCAACCGTTAACGACCATTTTGCTCCATAATTCAAATCCATCTTCGATACCTTTATTCAGTTCATATTGGACTGCTTCTACAGGTAAACGAGTTCGTAGATACTTCATAAACTCACGTCCTTTCTACTGCTATTTGATATATATTATACATGAGTTCACAATGTATAACAATGGGACAGTAGAACCTAATGTCGACAATATATCTGTGTTTTATTGCATCCCTTTAATTACCTACTTTGACTTATTAACCCATCTTTTTAAAAAAGGATAATTTGGTTTCGGAAACAACGATGGAGATGAATATCAATATAAATCCAATTACAAGTCGTACAGTAAGTTTATCACCAAAGAATAATACGGAGAATAATACTCCGAATACAGATTCCAAGCTTAGAATTAAGGAAGCAGATGACGGAGGGGTGTATTTTTGGCCGACATTTTGTAATAACAGTGCGGCTGCAGTTGCAAAGCAAACTAAGTATAAGATCCCTATAATTGAACCTGCCTGGATATTCGATATCTTAGGAGCAGTCTCGAAGAGGAGAGTAACAAACAAGGAGAAGATGGCGGCGAAACCAAATTGCAAAATCGTTAAAAGAATAGCATCTCTACCTTGGGTTAGTTTAGCAACAGCAACCATATGTATAGCGAAGAAGAAACCGCCGAGTAGGGTGAGTAAATCACCAGTTCCGATTGTAAGGTTTTGTGTTAATGATACAAATCCAATTCCAGCAAAGCAAAGTAAAGCAGCAAGGAAATTATATCGATCTGGGCACGTATGGTTAACAAACCAATATAGGAATGGAACTACAACACAATAGATTGCTGTTAGGAAAGCATTTTTACCCGGAGTGGTATTCGTTATACCGATTGTTTGGGAACAGTATGCAATGAATAAGAAGAAACCTATAATAGCACCTGATACTAAGTAGTCCTTATTAATTAAGCGAAGTCTTTTGCGATAGATTACACTTAGCAATATGCAAGCAAGGAAAAACCGTATAGCTAAGAGCATATTAGGTGGAAGTACGTCTACCGTGTTTTTTACAATAATAAAGGAACTACCCCATATTATAGCGGCCATAAGAAGAGCTAATTTTGCTAGTAGAGAAATGTTTTTGGTTTTCATAGTGCACATCCTTTGTCTGATTTGTAAAAGTAGCATTTTATAAGGTATTTACCTAAAGCGTAATACTACAAGTATAATCATATAAGAAACTCCCAGCTTCGTCTACAGCAAATTACCCATTTATTTTATTAACTAAAGTTATCAGTATATACAGTAAATAAGGACAAGTAAATTACGATTGTTAGGTATTATTTGAAAGAATTGACATCTATATGATTCGACAATATAATTAGCTCATTATGCTTCAAAAAACTAAACTTACAAATGGGGATGTGCAAGGATTATGCTAAAAGAAAAGATGAGATATCTAAGTAATCGTAGACTACATAGGCAATCAGAGTCGGTGTTCGAAGGAATTTCCAATGGTAGAAAGAAAGCGTTAGATAATTGGTTTAAGGATCAATGGAGGCAGATTGAGAGTATTGAGAAGTCATTACGATCATCTTCAGAAGAGCGGGAGGCTTTTGAAGAGATTATTGCAGATGTTCAAAATCGATATGAAGACTTTCTAGAGATATTCATTGTAGATGAGAAGGGAATTACTATTGTATCTTCCTTTACTCCGCATAATGGTAAGGATTATAGTAGCTTCCCTAATTATGAAAAAGCAAAGAATAAGGAAAGATATATGTATGGACCTTATTGCGACAAAATGACATTAGACATTCAGGCTGAGAATAAGTTATTTGCTGATGAAGTGACCTTGATGTTTTCTTCTCCGTTTGAGAATAATGGTATAGTCTATACTCTCTATGTGAGAATACTCAATGATGATATGTCTAATGTGATACAGGAAGAGGATACACATGTATATAAAGAATCAGGAGATAACTACCTCTTTATGATACAGAATAATAGAGGAATATTGTCTGGTACTGCAATATCAAGAAGCAGATTTGAAGATCGGACATTTACTCATGGGGAGAATTTGAAAGATGGGGTTAAAACTTCTAGATGGGGAACGGTTCAGATTAAGGAACATACGGAGTTTGAGATACGTTTTACTGATCCAGCAACTAATGAACTTCATCCTGGAGTGCAAGCAACTATAGATAAAGGTGAAAACCTTGATTGTTGGCCGGGATACCCAGACTATCGTCACATCTTAGTTGGTGGTAAGGGGACGAAAGTTATACCACCTTATTCCGATGAAGTATGGGGAATGATGTGCGAGGGTGATATTGCCGAGATTTATAAGTTTCATGGATTATCTAGAATCATGCCACTTAGTATGGCGTTCATAACCGCTATTGTTGTTGTAATTAGTTTGCTAGCGGGAGAATACCTTACAACTACAGTAACAGGGGTGATATATATAGGGACTGTATCACTAGCTATGTACATATTAACTAAGAAATTCATTGTTAAGCCTATTAATAGCACAGTTAAAATTCTAAGAAATATAGCAGAGGGCGAGGGAGACCTTACCAAACGTGTAACAATTAATGCTCCAAATGAAATAGGTGAACTGGGCAGATGGTTTAATAAGTTTATAAGCAATCAGATGCATATGATACGTCGAGTTGGGAATTCTGTTAGGTCAGAACAGCATGCTATAAAAAGGGTAACAAGAGCATCTAAGAAAATAGAAGGAAGTATGTCTAGTATTGAAGATACAATTAATGTGTTAACAAACAACTCCATTGAGCAGAACACGCTGTTTCGTAATACACAGACAGAGGTATTAAAGATAGCAGATTCCTTCCAGAAAAACGAAGAACTTCAGACTATGATGAAAGAGATTCAAAGTAAGACTGCAAGTACTAGCGAGGCTGCTGATTCTGCCAAAGACGTTACGAAGCAGGTTTTATTGTCTATTGAAGAGTTGGAATCTGCTATGGGTAAGGCCATAACAAGTATTGGTCAATTAGAAGAAAAATCACAACAAATTACGAATATCGTAAGTACGATTGCTAGTATTAGTAATCAGACGAACCTCCTTGCATTAAATGCTTCGATTGAGGCAGCAAGAGCAGGAGATGCAGGTCGCGGCTTTGCAGTAGTAGCAGAAGAAATTAAAAAGTTATCAACAGACACGCAAGAAGCAACTAAAGTGATTGAAGGATTAATCCGTGCAATTCAAGAAGAAATCGGTAATACCAATTCCAATATTCAGGTCATTGATGAGAAAGTTAAAGTAAGTGTTAAGAGTACAAAAGAAAGTACGAAAGCAGTTGAACTGGTTGTTGATGTATCAAACAGTATATCAACAGTTCTATATATTATGGAAGATGAGAATGCAGTTATAATGGAAGTTAGTAGTAGCATATCTGACATGGCTAGTAAGAGTGAAATGAGCGTTCAGATTGGTGAGGAAAGTAACCAATTAGCAAAAGATAAGATTCAGGATATTATGAAACAAGTGGAGAAATTAAAGAAAGTTTTAGAGGGGCTAGAGTATTCCTCTAATGATTTAGATGAGATTGTTGGAGCGTTCCAAGTTACGTCTTAATTATATAATTAGCGTTGCATAAAATTCCTATAGTAAGCATAGATTGTAAAAACAAGGTTACTAGGGGGACTCCTCTTGAAAGGGTACATAGAAGAGCGAGCAGTCGATATAGCAAACTATATTATCGATTACAATGCAACAGTTAGGCAAACCGCAAAGAAATTTGGAATTTCCAAATCGACGGTACATAAAGACGTAACGGAACGACTTCCATTTATTAATCGCGCCCTTGCCGAACGAGCACGTGTTGTGCTTGATTTGAACAAGTCAGAGAGACATATTCGAGGTGGTCTTGCAACAAGAGAGAAATACCTACACAGAGTAGGAGAAAGATAATTCATAAGAGCTATCGTACTAGGGAATCTTGGTATGGTGGCTCTTTCTTATGTATTAGTAAATTAGGAGTACCTTGACAAGGTGAGTGATAAGTTCCTATAATGATATCATAATCTAGAATTAGTACTATAGACCTAAGTTGATGTTCTTTTTCGACAAAAGAAATAATTGGGAGACGCAAAACAAGAATGCAGGAATGGGGAAAGTATGAGAAAACTTGATGAAGTTGATAAGAGAGTAATAGAAGTTACGAGAGAACTGTTTTTACAACAGGGAATGCAGAAGACGGAGATGAAGCACATAGCAAAGCAGGCTGGCATAGGTAGGAGTACCTTATATCGACATTTTGTCAGCAAGGAAGCCATATCCTTTCATATTGCCAAGGATATCATAGTTGAATTACATGAATTCTCAATTGAAGATCAAATAACGAATAATATGAAAGGATATGATAAGCTTGCATTGTATTTGAAAGCCATGGCTAAGACAATGATTGAAAATCCAGAGAAGGTTCGTTTTCTAGATGAATTTGACCAAGTATTTACGGAGGTCTACCCAGATAGTGAAGAAGCAGATGCGTATGTTTCCTTCAACAATGCATATAGGAGTCCTGCCTTTAGTTACTATAATGAGGGGATAAGAGACGGAAGTATACAAAAAAACAAAGAATCTTTTGATGAGATTGATACTATACTAATGTTGATATGGGGATTAGCACAAAGAGTAATACCAAGAGAACAGCATTATATACAAGAGCATAACAGATCAGGTGCAGAATACTTTCAAGAATCGTTGAATTTGCTGTTGAAGTCTTTAAGGAATACTATTTGACACTTTTGGTAGAATATGATAGAATCTGTAATATAAGTGGGTACATATTGGATTAGCTCTTTAAAGAGCTTTTTTATTAGCCCGACATGGGACACGTGTATCACCTTATACTGTTCAACTTTATGTTCGTGAATTAGATAGTTTTGAAGTATAGTTACAATCGCCACATTGTACAAAGACGTGTTAAGTTACTATGAGAGAACAAGGAATAAAATTCGTAAAAAGTGTGTGTTATAACGATAATATGAGTCTTGTTTATTAGATATATTAATATTTAGTAGACAAGGCTCCTTTCTATGCGCTTTCAACAAAATAAAATAAATTATGACTTATTCCAACAAAACATTGCTAAATAAATAACATTTATTGAATATAAAGTAAAATTTTATTATAATATACATATTGTTTTCAATACTAGTGAAAGCAGGAATAATCCGTTTCACAATAAAGGAAAAGAGGGAATAAGAATGTCATTGTCAACATTTAAAGGTGGAATTCATCCTTATGAAGGCAAGGAATTGTCAAAGGATAAGCCTGTTAAAGTGGTTCTACCAAAAGGAGAACTAGTTTATCCAATGTCTCAACATATCGGGGCACCTGCAAAACCTGTAGTAGCAGTCGGGGATCGTGTTTTGGCTGGGCAAATCATAGGAGAGGCGCAAGGTTATGTATCGGTGAATGTAATTGCCTCTGTCTCAGGTACTGTTAAGGCAATTGAGAAGCGACTTGTTGTATCTGGAAACAAAGAAACGGTGATAGTTGTAGAAAATGATGATAAGTATGAGTCAATTCAGTCTATTGGGCAGAAACGCGATTATACTGCATTATCCAAGGAAGAAATACGTAGTATTGTAAAAGATGCTGGTCTTGTAGGTATGGGTGGAGCAGGATTTCCTACTCATGTAAAAATTACGCCAAAAGATGATAGTAAGATTGAATATGTAATCGTTAATGGCGCAGAGTGTGAACCATATCTTACATCTGATTATCGTATGATGATGGAAGAGACTAGTAAGATTGTAGAAGGCTTAAAAGTAATCCTGGCATTATTTGAGAATGCTAAGGGTATTATTGCAGTAGAGGATAATAAACCAGAAGCAATTAAGAAGTTAGAGGAACTAGTTAAGGATGAAGAGAAAATCCAGGTTAAAGTTCTTAAAACCAAATTCCCACAAGGTGCAGAGCGTCAATTGATCTATATGTCAACAGGAAGAAAGATTAATTCTACAATGCTTCCAGCTGATGTTGGTTGTGTAGTAAACAATATCGATACATGTATATCAATATATATGGCTGTATGTGAGTCGACACCTCTAATGAGAAGAATCATCACTGTAACAGGTGATGCGATAAAGGATCCATGTAACGTAAATGTTAAGACAGGTACCAACTACAGAGAGTTAGTAGAAGCAGTAGGAGGATTTGTTACAAAGCCAGAAAAGATTGTATCTGGTGGACCGATGATGGGAATTGCATTATTCTCATTAGATATTCCAGTAACGAAGACTTCATCAGCACTTCTTTGTATGACAAAAGACGAGGTAGCAGAACAGGAACCTACAGCGTGTATCAGGTGCGGACGTTGTGTACAAGCCTGTCCAAGTAAATTAATTCCTCAGAAGATGCTTGAATATGCAGAGAATTTTGATGAAGAAGGTTTTGTAAAGATGAATGGTATGGAATGCTATGAATGTGGTTGCTGTACCTATGTATGTCCAGCTAAGCGTAGATTAACACAAGCATTTAAACAGACAAGAAGAAGTGTCTTAGATAGTAGAAAGAAGTAATGTAATAACAAGGTAGACTGCGTAGAGAAATTGACGTGGTTGATTTGGAAACCATTGCTTTATAGGAATATAGAATATGAAATGAGAGGTGCAAAATCGTGAACGATTTGTTGAATGTATCAGCATCACCACATGTGAGAAGTAAGGATTCTACAAGCATAATTATGCGAGATGTGGCACTTGCGTTGGTACCAGCCAGTATAGCTGGGATTATTAATTTCGGTTTGAAAGCATTATTAATTATAATAGTAACTATAGCAACATGCGTACTAACAGAGTATATATACCAAAAATGTATGCATAAAAAAGTTACAACTTCGGACTTCAGTGCACTTATAACTGGTCTGTTACTAGCATTGAATCTACCATCTACTGTTCCTTTATGGATACCAATCATTGGTGGTGTGTTTGCAATTTTAGTTGTTAAGCAATTATATGGCGGATTAGGACAGAACTTTATGAATCCAGCATTAGCGGCTAGATGTTTCTTATTAATATCCTTCACTGGAAGAATGACCACGTTTACATATGACGGAGTATCAGGAGCAACACCACTTGCACTACTTAAGAGCGGTGAAGAGACGGCATCTGTTACAACAATGTTTCTAGGTAATATTGCGGGTACAATTGGAGAGACATCTGTTCTTGCGCTATTACTTGGAGCAGCATATCTTCTTTTAAGAAAGGTAATATCACTTCGAATTCCTTTCACTTATATAGGAAGTTTTATGATCTTCATCTTGATCTTTGGTGGAGAAGGATTTGATACAACCTTCTTATTAACACATCTTTTTGGTGGCGGGTTAATTCTTGGGGCTTTCTTTATGGCAACGGATTATGTATCAAGCCCAATTACTCCAATGGGTCAGATTATATTTGGTATCTTACTTGGTGTGTTAACAGGAATCTTCCGATTATTCGGCGGTTCTGCCGAAGGTGTTTCTTATGCGATTATCTTTTGTAATCTCTTAGTACCATTGATTGAGAAGGTTACGCTACCAACACCATTTGGGAAGGAGCGTGCAAGACATGAGTAAAACAAGTGCGAAGAACACGATTATTAAAGATGCATTGAAATTGTTTTGTATAACCTTAGTAGCAGGGGTGTTACTAGGATTTGTATATGAGATAACAAAAGATCCAATTAAAAAGCAAGAACAAGAAACAAAGCAGAGAGCATATCAGACAGTGTTTACAGATGCTACCTCCTTCAAGGAGAGCGATACGGTGACAGCCGCTGTAGAGAAATCCTCTGAGGTGTTATCTGATGCTACAATTACTGGAGGAGCTGATTTTTCCGGTATTACAATTAGTGAAGCATTAGAAGCGTATGATTCTTCTGATTCTTTAATTGGTTACGTAATGAACGTTATAACGTCGAATGGGTATGGTGGAGATATTAAAGTCTCAATTGGTATTCGTATGGACGGAACGGTAACAGGTATGGAAATTCTCGCAATAAGTGAGACTGCTGGTCTTGGAATGAAAGCAGCAGAAAGTAAATTCAAGAATCAATTCAAAGAAAAGAATGTTGATCAGTTCGAATATACGAAAGTTGGAGCAACGAAAGAAAACGAAATTGACGCAATTAGTGGTGCAACAATTACAACAAAAGCAGTAACAGGGGCAGTGAATGCAGGAATTTGTTTTACTAAGAACTGCTTATTTCAATAGGGGGTGTGGGAATGAATAAATATATGGAACGTCTATTTAATGGTATTATCAAAGAAAACCCTACCTTCGTGTTAATGCTTGGTATGTGTCCAACATTAGCAGTAACTACCTCAGCTATGAATGGTATGGGAATGGGACTAACAACTACTGTAGTATTAATTATGTCCAACATGTTGATATCTATGTTGCGTAAAATGATACCTGACAGCGTAAGAATGCCAGCTTACATTGTGGTTGTTGCTTCCTTTGTTACAGTCGTACAGTTCGTGTTACAAGCATATATTCCATCTTTATATGATACATTGGGAATTTATATTCCTTTAATCGTTGTTAACTGTATTATCTTAGGTAGAGCAGAGTCTTATGCATCAAAGAATTCGGTAGGATTGTCTATCTTTGATGGAATGGGAATGGGTCTAGGATTCACGGTAGGTCTAACATTAATCGGTACATTTAGAGAAATCATTGGAAATGGTTCTATCTTCAATGCTAATATTATGCCTAGTTCTTATGAACCAGCAACAATCTTTGTCTTAGCACCAGGTGCGTTTTTTGTACTTGCAATGTTAACGGCAATTCAAAACAAACTAAAAGCACCTTCTGCAACAAATGGAGAAGGAAAAGAAGAAGCAATTGCATGTGGTGGCAACTGTAGTAATTGCCATGGTGCTGATTGTGTGGCTAACCATGAGGCGCTATCGAAGGAAAAGGAAGGGGAACAAAAGTAGATGAAAGAACTAATTATTATATTGATTGGATCAGCTTTAGTTAATAATGTTGTCTTAAGTCAGTTCTTAGGACTATGTCCATTCCTTGGTGTATCGAAAAAAGTTGAGACAGCAGCAGGTATGGGAGGGGCAGTAATCTTCGTAATTACCATTGCGTCTGCCTTCACAAGTTTAATCTATGATTTTATTTTAGTACCAGCAAACCTGACATACATGCAGACAATTGTATTTATTATAGTAATTGCAGCCTTAGTACAATTTGTGGAGATGGTGCTTAAGAAGATTAGTCCAAGTCTATATAATTCACTTGGCGTATATCTTCCTTTAATTACAACAAACTGTGCAGTTCTCGGTGTTGCTTTAATTAACGTACAAAAAGAATATAGTTTTATAACAAGTGTTGTGAATGGTTTTGGAACAGCGGTTGGCTTTACCATAGCAATTGTAATTATGGCAGGTATCCGTGAACGAAATGAACATAACGACATATCAAAATCCTTCAAAGGCTCACCGATTGTATTAATTACAGCAGGTCTTATGGCTATCGCCTTCTTTGGATTTTCAGGATTACTATAGGAGGGCAAAGATATGAGTATAGAAGGAATTATCGTAGCAACACTAATTGTTGGTGCTACTGGTTTAATAATAGGTCTTCTTCTTGGCCTTGCTGGAGAGAAGTTTAAAGTAGAGGTAGACGAGAAGGAATTACAGATTAGAGATCTACTACCCGGCAATAACTGTGGTGGTTGTGGATTCGCAGGTTGTGATGCATTAGCGAAAGCGATTGCAAGTGGAGAAGCACCTACTAACGCCTGTCCAGTAGCTGGAGCAGAACAAGCCAAATTAATTAGTGAAGTTATGGGCGTAGAGAATGAAGAAAAAGAAAAGCTAGTAGCCTTTGTTAAGTGCGCAGGTACCTGTGATAAAACAAATGTGAAATATAATTATTATGGAATTGCCGATTGTAAGAAAGTTGCTTTGATTCCTGGTAAAGGGGATAAGATGTGTTCCTATGGTTGTATGGGATATGGAAGCTGTATCAAAGCGTGTTCATTTGATGCAATACATGTTGTGAATGGTATTGCAGTTGTAGATAAAGAAAAATGTGTAGCCTGTGGAAAATGCATTAAGGAATGTCCTAATAATTTAATCGAATTTGTTCCTTATAAATCAGAATATCGAGTTCGCTGTAATTCTAAGGACAAAGGTAAGGAAGTAAAACTTGCATGTAAGGCAGGATGTATTGGTTGCATGATCTGTGTTAAAAATTGTGAAGATGATGCGATTTCTGTAGTTGATAATATTGCTCATATTGATTATAATAAATGTACGAATTGTGGAAAATGTGCGGAAAAATGTCCAGTAAAGGTAATTGTGTAAAACAAGTCCTTTATAACATAGTGCGTTTCACAAAGTTGTTAGATTTTTTTGAAAGGTATAGTTAGAGGTTTGAGACAGCTATATGAAAGTGTAGCGGAGGCTCATTAATGTACAGTCACCAGTGTATTATGCATGGTGACTGTACATATAGGAGAATAGCATGAGATTAATATCAACGTCACAAATACAATCAGATATGGTTTTGGCTAGGCCAATATATAATGAGGGACGCTTAATCTTAGCGGAGGGTACTAATAATCTAGGAAGATATATTAAAAGTCTGAATCGTTTGGGAATAAGTGAAATCTATATAGAAGATGCAATAAGTGAAGGAATTGATGTTCCGGATGTTTTAACTGTGAAAACACGTAATATTTGTAAAGAAACAATAAGAAATACATTCAAAGATTTCACTAATAGAGGTAAAATCCAAATAGATGGTATAGAAAAAAGCATTGATTTATTAATTGAGGAGATTTTGCAAAATAAAGATGTTCTTATTAGTTTGAACGATATTGGAGCAGCAGATGAATATACATATATGCATTCAGTAAGTACAACAGTGTACGCTTTATTGCTTGCTCAACGACTTGGATATAAGATAGAAATGATGAAAAGACTTGCTATAGGTACAATATTACATGATATCGGGAAAATCTATATTGATCATGATATTATGTTCAAAGAAGGCAAGCTGACTGACAAAGAATATGAATATGTTAAAAAACATACTTTATTAGGATACAATGCATTAAAGAGCTGCGATTCAATATCAGAATTATCAAGGATTATATCTCTGACACATCATGAGCATATCGATGGCACCGGTTACCCAAGGGGGTTAAAAGGAGATGAATTGCACCAATTCTCTAAAATTGTAGCTATTGCTGATGTATATGATGCGCTAACTTCGACGCGTTGTTATCGACCAAAATGGTCAAACAAGCAAGCTATGGATATGTTAATGCAATATTGTGGAACAAAGTTCGATACGGATTTAGTATGTAGATTTCTACAACTAATTGCAGTGTATCCGAATGGAACACAGGTAAAGTTAACAGATGGAAGAGTTGGAATTGTAAAAGAACAAAATCCGGGAATACCTCTTAGACCTATAGTAAGAATCTTTACCGAAGCTGATGGTTCAAAGAAAGAGATGTATGATGTTAACTTGATGGCTGAATTGAATATTGTTATTGCCGAAGATGAATTTGATTATATTATAGATGATAAATCGAAACAAGTTGGTTAATACTAAATAAGGGAATTGTGGTGAGCAATGCCCTTTTTTAGTATTTAACGCTAAGAATGTGAAACTCTTTTCCATGTTGCATTATAAAGGATTTCGCAATGGACTAGCTATTTATTGTTATCATAAGGAGGCGATTATGATGTATAAAGTACTTATTGCAGAGCGAGATATGAAATATGTAGATCAATTAAGAGGTATTATTAATAGAGAGTATCGAAATTGTCAGATTACGGGCATCGTAGGTTCGTCAAGAGAGGTCATTGAGATTTTAGGGAAAGAGAATTCGGATATTGATGTTGCAATAATTAATGTTAAACTTACTGGGGTTAATGGTTTAGAAGCTATTAAGAAGGTAAGACAAAAGAATTTTGATACACGGATTCTGATATTATCAGAGTTTAGTTACCTTGAGTTTGCGCAGGAAGCAATAAGGCTGAAAGTTGACAATTATATTATAATACCAGCGAATGATAACGAAATTAGTGAGGCTATTCGTCTTTGTCTTGAGGAGATTGTAAGGATGAATCATTACAAACAAAAGATTTGTAGTGTTACAACGGAATATCAAGAGGCAAAGCAATATATAGAATATAGTTATATATATACAGTGCTTTTTAGCAAGTTATCAAGTAGAGATATTAAGAAATATGTAGAGCTATTAGGGGTTAGTTTGAAAGGCTGCATGGTTAATATGGAGTTAGAATCAGATGATATGAAACAGATTAACAAGCAGACGATTCTTCAGCAGATATATGAATGTATACATGAATATGATGGGGGGATTTTCCGATTTGTAGTTGGTCCCAAGATTAATAGACATATTGTATTATATGTATCTTATCTTTGTGAAGAAACGGAGAATAATAATAGTAAACTAAAAGAACTGTTAAAAACCATAACAAAAGATATTAAGATGAAATTTCTGATTGACGTGTATATAGGCATTGGAAAAGTAGAAGAAATGATTAATATCTATGCTTCCTATCAAGACTCAATCCGTAATTTACTAGAGATGAAAAATCTTGTTGATACTAGCGGTATACAGGATAATGAATCCTATTATGGTAATCTATACAAGGATTTGGAACGCAAATATTTAACGTCATTACGCTTAAAAGATGGGGAGAGTTCAAACTATATAAACCATTTGCTAGATTGCATAGATCATTTTTGTGAAGAAGTAAGAAAGAGTAAGATTATTGAACTGTTAGTACTTACACGTCATACAATGACTGGTTTTGATAGGGAAGCATATTTGCAAGATAACTTTACAGAATATCTTTTGTCTGTAAGCAACATACCAATATCTGAACTTAAATCCTGGGCACACCAGACATTTGAATACATTCAATATAGTCAAGTGGATCAAAATCGCCTATATACCAAAGCGGTTAGTGATGCAATTAATATTATTGATGGAGAATATACAAAAAATATTACATTAGAAGAGATTGCTAAACGAGTTGGAGTAAGCTCACAATATCTAAGTAAGATATTTAAAGATGAGACGAATCAGACATTTGTGGAGTACCTAACAACCCTACGAATTAACCGAGCCAAAGATATTATACAAACTTCGGATCAACCAATTAAGCAAGTAGGGATAATGGTTGGATATAAAGATCCTAATTATTTTAGTAGGATTTTTAGAAGTGTAGTTGGAATATCACCATCAGACTTCAGAGATAGTGTTAAGTATAAGATAGACAAATAGGAGATAGCCAAATAGAAGGGGAGCCGAAAAAGACAATCTTCATGGGGGTTATGGGCTCCATGGAGTTACTTATCCATGCTCCTTACACAAACCATTTGAAAGATTGTCTTTTTGCTGTTACATTCCATCTTTAATTTAAAATAAATAAGTTAATTAAATTGCTTTATAACTGATCCATTGTGCTCTTAACAATAATAATTAAAGAGCATCCCACTGTATACGGAAGTGAGATACGGATTAGGATAGTGGTGAGATCTAAAGTTAGGATAGGTACAGATCTTTTGATCAAGATAGTCCATAGGATTGATTGTTACCTGATTCGTTTGCTCAAGCAAATCTGCGGTTATTTTGTCTGGATTAGTGAACAAATCTTTAACTGTACCATCTGTAGCAGCTTGTAGAGCTATAAAGGAATCGATAGATAATTCACCAGATTCTTCTCGTGTAATCCCACAGGATTCTAGATCATTCATATAACGATAAACTATGGAATCTAATTCATAGATTAACTTGTTAGCACGCCGTTGAACAGAAGAGTGTTCGCTAGCTAGTGAAAGCAAGTAGTTATAACTATCCGTTATCGTTTCAAGTTCTTTAACAATCTTATCTGAGTTAGGAGCATATGATATATGTACAGGTGAATCTGTGATCGCATGTAGCGAAACTGTTAATGATTTATTAAAGGTAAATTGATTTGATAAAGATTCCTTGGCTTTACCATCTATCTGGAATTTAGCACTTGTTGAAGGTTGATAAATTTGGTTTAAGTTAAAATACTCAACAATGCCACGTCCACCTACGTACACATTATCTTGAAGTGTGAATAATGGAGCGCCAGAATTACCAGTGGAATCAGATTCGAGAATTATTCTAAGTCCGTTTGAGTTCTGCTCTATATATTCGGAGGCATGAACTCCGATTTCTGATTTATTAATCTGCTTGCATAGTTGCTTGATGATTTCTTGATGTGTTGATCCAGCAGTTACCTTATGTTTGAAATTATAGGTACTGTCTTCAATATCAATGGAAAATTGGTAGGTACCTGCTTGCAACTGCTGTTTATCAGGACGAAAGGAATTGGATACATTCGTTTGACTAGTAGCTAGATGCATAACTTGTATGTTGAATTCGGTTGGTAATGTAGGCGCATTATCACTAATAATTGTAGCAGATACAGCGTCTTCATTAGAAGATACGGATTTCTTTTCATTAAATATAGAAGATTCATCATTTTTTGAAAAGTTATCTAGCAACGTATGTAAAGACATTGCAGCATCTTTTACATTCAAAGCGTAGGTTTGACGCTCGAGAGAAACATCTAATAGATATAGGGGAGACTGCTTGCTGATACGTACAATATTATTATAGATCCTGTGTAACTCGCTAGTCTTATGAGAAGTATAACGGACAGGTCTTTGTGATTCGTAGTTTGCAGCGAGATAATTATATGTAGATGTTACCATTGAACAGTCACCTCCTTAGTGATATGATTTCATATGTTGGTCATAATTAAACCTAGTAACTGAACAGTTACTAAATATATATAATTTTCATAAGTGTGAAAATTGAGTGTCTTATTTCATTATAATATGAAGAAATTAAAATGTCGATAGCATATGGAAATAATTCGGAACAAACACGGTTTTTCATGTAAGAAATTATACCCATATTGAAAAAAATGTTGACGGGACGTTTTGTTTATGCTATATTAGACTAGCGATGGAAGAGGTCTTTTTTTTATGCCTAAAAACTGATATTCGTGATAATCTGTAACAGATTATTACACGAAACAATCAAAAGAAAACGAAATTTAGCGGAGGTGGAAGTCGTGCGCGTAAAAATCACATTGGCATGTACAGAATGTAAACAACGTAACTATAACATGACAAAGGATAAGAAAACACATCCTGACAGAATGGAAACTAAGAAATATTGTAGATTCTGTAAATCACACACATTACACAAAGAAACTAAGTAATTATGTCTAATTATCCGTTACATGCAAAGTAATATACTTTGTATTGCAGAAAGGAAAGTGAAAGCATGGGAGATACTGCAAACAATACAGAAAATGCTCCAAAGAAAAGTTTCTTTAAAGGCGTAAAATCTGAATTTAAAAAGATTATATGGCCAGACAAACAAACACTTGCAAAACAATCTGCAGCAGTAGTAACTATTTCGGTAGTTCTTGGAGTAGTTATAGCTATATTAGATGTAGCTATTCAATATGGCATAGAACAGATTCTTAAAATAGGATAAAGGGTGAGTGTATGTCAGAAACGAATTGGTATGTTGTTCATACGTACTCAGGTTACGAGAACAAGGTAAAAGCCAACATTGAAAAAACAATCGAAAACAGAAAACTCCAGGATCAAATACTTGAAGTTTCCGTTCCTATGCAAGACGTAATTGAAGTTAAGAATGGTGTGAAGAAACAGGTTCAAAAGAAAATGTTTCCGGGTTATGTTCTTCTTAATATGGAGATGAATGATGACACTTGGTATGTAGTACGTAATACCAGAGGGGTAACAGGATTTGTTGGACCAGGATCAAAACCGGTTCCTTTAACTGATGCAGAGATGCAAAGTATGGGAATTAAGAATTCTGAAGAAATCATGATCGATCTAGAGCTTGGTGATGTAATAGAAGTAACATCAGGCGTATGGGAAGGAACAACAGGTATCATTAAGTCAATTAACAGCCACAAACAAATTGTCACCATTAATGTTGATATGTTTGGTAGAGAGACACCTGTTGAGATTAGTTTCACAGAAATTAAAAAAATGTAAATGAAGTAACATCTAGGATACAATAAATACTAGATAGTGGGAGGGATATTCCCGCAAACACCACATTATTCAGGAGGTATGCTATAATGGCAAAGAAAGTTTCAGGATATATTAAATTACAAATCCCTGCTGGAAAGGCTACACCAGCTCCACCAGTTGGTCCAGCGCTTGGTCAGCACGGAGTAAATATCGTACAATTTACGAAAGAGTTTAACGCAAAAACTGCAAATCAAGAAGGTATGATTATTCCAGTAGTAATCACAGTATATGCAGATAGAAGTTTTAGCTTTATTACTAAAACTCCTCCAGCAGCTGTATTATTAAAGAAAGCTTGTAACATTAAATCAGGTTCAGGTGTTCCTAATAAAACTAAAGTTGCTACTATTACAAAAGCAGAAATTCAAAAAATCGCAGAACTTAAAATGCCTGACTTAACAGCAGCTACTTTAGATGCAGCGATCAGTATGATCACAGGAACTGCAAAGAGTATGGGTATTACTGTAGTTGACTAAGTATAGAGAATAAGTATTATAACGTTTTGTTGTAATAGTTGTTATATAATTGTCGTACAAGTTTGTATGTCAACAACTACTTTTAAGAAACCATTAACCGATGTTTTTAAGCAATAAAAAGATTTCATACGGCAAAGATATTTATCGTGGGAGGGTTAACTCCCGATACTACCACTAGGAGGTTAATAGAATGAAAAAAGGTAAGAAGTATGCAGAAGCTGCTAAGCTCATCGACAGAGCTACATTTTATGATGCAGCAGAAGCAATTAATTTAGTAAAGAAAACAGCTGTTGCTAAATTTGATGAAACAGTAGAAGCTCATATCAGACTTGGTGTTGACGGACGTCACGCTGACCAACAAGTTCGTGGTGCGGTTGTATTACCTCACGGAACTGGAAAAACTGTTAAAGTTCTTGTATTTGCTAAAGGCGACAAAGTTGCTGAAGCAGAAGCAGCTGGAGCAGATTATGTTGGTGGAGACGAATTAGTACCAAAAATCCAAAACGATGGTTGGTTAGATTTCGACGTTGTTGTTGCTACTCCTGATATGATGGGTGTTGTTGGTCGTCTTGGTCGTGTACTTGGACCAAAAGGTTTAATGCCTAACCCTAAAGCTGGAACTGTTACAATGGATGTTACAAAAGCTGTTGCCGATATTAAAGCAGGTAAGATTGAATACAGACTTGATAAGACAAACATTATCCACGTGCCAGTGGGAAAAGCTTCTTTCACAGAAGAACAATTAGCGGACAACTTCCAAACGCTTATGGGTGCAATTAACAAAGCGAAACCAGCATCTGCAAAAGGACAATACCTGAAGAGTGTTACACTTTCTTCAACTATGGGTCCTGGAGTTAAATTAAATACTGGTAAATTAGCTCAGTAATTGCCATATAGAGAGAGCCATTACATTATGATTTTTCATAATGTAATGGTTTTTTTGCATAGGATTACCAGTTGATATAAAGTGTAGTGGTGAATAGTTATAAGAATACAGATGTTGAAATCAAAGCTATGGCGGTGAATTTCTCGGAAGCGTCAAAATATACGAATCAATTAATTGATGAGGTTAATGGGGCTATTATGGCGTTATCTGAGGCTATTCTGATGATGCTAATGCATCTAGCTTCGTTTTCGGTATAAAGTCTGGAATATCAAAATTTCAAACCTAACAACATACAAAAATTAACAGCAATAAAATGCAAAATAATGTTGACACAACACTAAATATCTGATACTATGAATGAGGTTCGAAAAACGAATCAAAACTGCCGAAGACAGTAGGTGCCGCAAGGCATAAGGAGAAAACGCCTACCGAGGAATATAAGATAATCATACGATGACTTATAATAGCCTCTCTGTCTTTGATAGAGAGGCTTTCTTGATGATACCCACACTTCAATGGGTGAGTATGTTTAACGGCGGTGCCTTGGAGAATCTAATTCGTAGCTTTTTAGTTAAGTTTTAATTCTTCATCAAATCTATAAGGAGGTACGCAAAAATGGCAAAGGTAGAAATCAAACAACCTATTGTTGACGAAATCAAAGGATATGTAGCAGATGCGAAATCAGCTATCTTAGTTGATTATCGTGGATTAACTGTTGAACAAGATACAGCTCTTCGTAAACAGTTAAGAGAAGCTGGTGTTGTATACAAAGTATACAAAAACACTATGTTAAACAGAGCTTTCGAAGGAACAGACTTCGCTCAATTAGCTTCACATTTAGAAGGACCTACAGCGATTGCATTTGGTATTGAAGATGCAACAGCTCCAGCTAGAATCCTTAACAATGTAGCTAAGACAGCTCCAGCACTTGAATTCAAAGGTGGTGTAGTTGAAGGAGCTTACTATGATGCAGAAGGCGTTAAGCTTGTTGCAAACATTCCTTCAAGAGAAGTTCTTATTTCCAACTTACTTGGAAGCTTACAATCACCAATTACAAACTTCGCTCGTGTTCTTAAGCAAATCGCTGAAAAGAACGAAGAAGTTGCGTAATAAGTACAATATTGTACAAACGCTTGCAAAGCAGGCAGCGTGATATACTATCACAGAAAAATAAAAATAAACAATTAATTATTGGAGGTAAATAAAATGACAACTCAAGAATTTATCGAAGCTATTAAAGGCTTATCAGTATTAGAATTAAACGATTTAGTTAAAGCATGTGAAGAAGAATTTGGTGTATCTGCAGCTGCTGGTGTAGTAGTAGCAGGTCCTGCAGCTGGTGCTGAAGCAGCTGAAGAACAAACAGAATTCAACGTAGAATTAACTGAATGTGGTCCAAACAAAGTTAAAGTTATCAAAGTAGTACGTGAATTAACTGGATTAGGATTAAAAGAAGCTAAAGAAGTAGTTGATGGAGCTCCTAAAATGGTTAAAGAAGGCGCAACTAAAGAAGAAGCTGATGATATCAAAGCTAAACTTGAAGCTGAAGGCGCTAAAGTTACTCTTAAATAATTTTGCGTATCAAACAATAGAAATACGCTTTGCGAATTTTTTTATTGTTACAAATTATAGAGATGCAAAAAGAGTCATGTGTAAACATGGCTCTTTTTGCGTATAGGAGAGTTTGTATTCTTTTATGTTATAGGTGAAGTTTTATGCCAAAAGTATAGAATATCGTACTGAAAAATAGTATAATAAGAGAGGTGTATGCTACCAGAATTATTACAATGGAGGAAAGTAAAAATGAGAGTTGTTACATTTAATATACGATGTGATTATAATCAAGATGAAGAGAATTCGTTTCAATTTCGTAAGCCTCTTATCTTAAAAAAATTAAAACAAGAGAAACCTGATATTATAGGATTTCAAGAGGTGTTACCTCATGTAGCAGAATGGCTAAGAGATAATTTAAACGAGTATTACATATTGGGTTGTGGTAGAGATGCAAAGCTAGAGAATGAGCAGATGTGTGTGGCGTTTAGAAAAGACAGATTTCAATTGATATCCATGGATACATTTTGGATGTCAGAAACTCCAGAAGTTCCAGGTTCAAGATATGAGATACAAAGTTTTTGCCCTAGGACTTGCACAACATTGTTTTTACAAGATCTTAAGTCAAATCGTTTTTACTATGTTATTAACACGCATCTTGACCATGAAGCAAGTGAAGCTAGAGTGCTTGGAATGCAACAGATTCTAAAGCATATGAAGGCTGTAGAAGAGACAAAACAGCGTGCTGGATATGGCAAGGTCGAGATGATTCTTATGGGTGACTTTAATGCTTATCCAGATGCGAAAGAAATCCGTATGATGAGTGAAGAGGGTGGTTTATCAGATCTTACATCTGATATTGATGGAACCTTCCATGATTATGGAAGAATGCAGCCAGCTGAAAAGATTGATTATATTGTAGTTACAGATGGGGTTACATGTTCTGGGTGTACAATGTGGACGGAATGTGAAGCGGGAGTATATCTGTCTGATCACTATCCAGTTTGTGTAGATATAGATGAGTAAGAGTTAGAGAACTAGGTAATTGAACGGTTAAGAATTTATTTGATAGAAAAGGCTGTACAAATTATTTTGTACAGCCTTTTTGTGATGTGTAAACAAGCTATTTTATTAATTAAAGAAAAATGTGAATTTCGTTATTTGACTCTGTTGCCTTTAGGAAAACATCTTTTGCAATTGTTACTCCACCATTACGGTAACTATTGTTATATGGTTCTGAAGTTACAACTTTGTTATTGATTTTTATACAAGGAGTATCAGTTTGGCTATTTGTATGATATACAAAAGTAACAGTCTTTCCGAAGCATGTATAAGTGAAGTTTAGCCCGTTTAATTCGCTATTGATTACTGGATCGATAATAAGTGAGTCATTAGTAAAACGAATACCAAGCAAATTGGCAATAACTCTTCTAAGATAAATTCCAGGACCGCTTGAATACAATCTCCAACCGCCTTTTACAGCGATGGAACCATCTCTTAACTTGTTAAAGTTAGCTGCATATTCGTAACGGTCATTATAGCAACCTTCTGAACTGCTGAAGTAAACATTGCTTTGACGTGTTAATGCGTTTGGTACGGATTCGGTAATGAGGATAGGGTTGATTTGCATAAGAGCTTTCCAAGCTTTATCCGCTTTCCCAAGTGTAGCCATTGCTTCAATGTAACGAATATGTGCGTGAACGTACTGTAAACTAATTTCTCTTCCGATGTTCGCTGCTTGTTCAGCACGTAAGAATATCTTACTGATACCTCCCTCGTAACTTGCTGGATGATCCATTAGACGTATGCCGTCAGGACAAGCGAGGTATTTGTCGATGATATCAACGTTAATAGCAGCTAATTCAGGGTTGGCTAGTTCCGCAATAATACTTCTTGTTAAAGGTAAAAGTCTATATTGGATTGAGGTTTCTGTATCATCTGGATGTAACATAACCTTTGAAGTGCCGTCTGCTTCACGATATAGGAAACCAGCTATAACGCCATCCTTAATTAAATAACGATAGAAGGAATCTTTAATATCTGTTGCCATCTGGTTAAGTTCTTCTGAAAAAACTTCGTCTTTTGTAACAACAGAGTTGCTTAGTGAGTCAAGTGTTTGCTGTGCAAGCGCTTGTGTCCATGCGCTGACTAAGTTATCTTTTAATTGCTTGTTAGCAGGCTGTAATGTATCATCCCAGTCACCACCTGCGTAAGAGATTAATGAAGTACCTGGTAAGAAGCGTTTACGAATTGTTTCAACAGCTCGTTTGATATGTTCTAATATAGTTTCAGCTTTTCCTACAGGAGTGCCTTTAGAACCGCTACGATAATCTACGGCCTCATCTAAGATTGTAGTATCACCAGATATATTAATATAGTCACTTATGGCTTTTAAAGGCCAGAATACAACGTCTCCGTGGCAATCTTCTTGATGAATTGGATATCGATCGAACATAAACCATTGTGGCCATTCGAATGCTCCGTCGATTTGATGAGCAAACAAGTGCGTTAGAATGTCACGAACCATAGAATTATGTCCTGTTGTTAAGAAGAATTCTACAGGTCCTTGGCATACATCACGTGTGCCCCAAGCAGCTCCTCCGGATTGTTCTAAACCATGTGGAGAAGCAAAATGTATTAGTGCATCGTGAGAATACCAACGCATTGTTGCATTTAGTTTGTCTGCTGTTATGTTATTAGTGTCACTAGTGCTTAGTTTGAAATTACTAGCCAGTTCATTGTAGTATACTTCATAAGCTGCTTTATGCGTGTTAAAATCATAAGAATCTTCAAAAGCTGGTGCATCGTTGTTTTCTGAACCTTGTAACACTATCTCAAAATCAGATTTTTGATTGATGTTAATAGTTATGATTGATGGGTCCATAGTAAAGTTATTGTAGAAAACTCGATCGTCAGATACTTGGCTGCCTTCAGGAATACGAATACGGAAGTTTAAATCTGGATAATATGATCTTGTATAGCAATCCTTTGAAGGTTTAATAATTAGCATAGAATCTTCTTGTTCTAGTTCAAAGCTTTGTCCTACTTCATCTGGTCCAGCTGTGATTTGGTTGGAAACAATAAAGTCATAAAATTTACCTGTAGTAGAACGTACCTGTAAAACAACTTCGGGACGGTCAAATGTAGCGAAGGATGAAACTACTAAGATATCATCTTCAATTTGATAGTACCAAGTGCTACCGGATACCTCCATCTCATATGCTGCAGGCAATGTAAGTTGGCGATACGTATTATCAATCTTAACAAAGATACGTTGACCACTATTCTTTTGAACGTTTAAAAGACCTCTGTGGTTAGAAAGAAGCTTATTGTTTGTTGTATTTCCAACTACGAATTGACTGTTGAATACACCATACATGTAGTTAGTGGAACTAACAACACCAGTAGGAACTTTTGTCATATCAAAATTAGTCATAAGAATGTGTCCGTGAGGGCGTTCGGAAACTAATTCTTTTGATTGTAATACTACATGCCCGTTTGATGGGGTAAAGAATGAATATAATGTGTCTTTATCTATCTCTTCTAAACGACGGTTGGGAAACTGTTCGTTAATTTGTTGCATATTCCATTCTGGAGAAGCAAAAGGAGCACCAATTATAGGAGTAGGTACTGGGGAGGTAGCAAACTCTTCTGTAGTGTTATATGAATACGCATCATTTATTTCTTGTAAGTATTCGATTTTCTTTATTGCTTCTGGATGGTCTGCTTTGCATACACCGTAGAATGAAAATTCTTTATTTCCATTAACAGAGAAGGTTTCAGTCTGTAGTGCAATGTGTGAAAGTTCGTACTGTTTATTTACATTAGGTAGATTACCGCGTAGTGCTTCGGGAACATTAGTCTTTTTATAGGATAATCCGAAGAACTGAGTTCCATCTGTTGAGTAAGCATTAGTATTAATATTAATGCTACCTTGTTGTAAGTATGGATTCGTACCTCCTTGGCTCATGTTCTGTCTAGAACAGATGACGTAGCCGTTATTACCTTCGAAAACACTGTGTCCTAGGTATTGTGCGGTATATAGCTCGTTTGATGCAACACTTCCTGCAGACGCAACGCCAATATCTTGTGAATATATAACATCTGCTTTTTGACATTCTCCTGAAAGGGAGATATCCCAGAACCAGATTCCAAATGGAGTGAGGCGGAATGTAACAGTGTATTTAATGTCCTTTGCAGTACCGGTAAAACGAAGGGCTGTGTCACTTGCTTCTGTTGTACTGTTAGAATGAACACCAATTAATGGGTAAGATTGAATGGAATTTTCGTCATATATACGAAGATATATGTTGTTTGTAGATCCGTCAGTATTGGTTCCATGAAAATCATTTATCATTACTGAATCGTGAATCCATTCGAAAGTATCTCCACTAGCTAAGAAAGAAAATGTACTGTTACTGTTTTTTAGCGTGATAGGAGTGGGCGTGTTTTTGTGTATCATATGATTTCCTCCTTAAATGAAAACGGGTGAAAACATTTCCAATTTCATTCAAAGTATATAAGAAAAGTGATAATAAGTCAATGAATTTAATGAAAACTACAAAAAAAGTTGTATATAAAATTATGGAAAATTAAATGTAATATAATACCAAGCGAATAATGTTATGCAATATGTATAAAAAAAATCTTTTTATTTTAATATAAATAACATATTGACAAAATCGCCAGTATAATTTATGATAAATCTATCAAAACGAATAAAAACGTTTCCAATTTCAAAAAACAATTTAAAAAGAGGAAGGAACGGAGGGATATATTGAAGACAAAACAAGGTTTTCATGCTTTCGGAAAAGAAATACGAAGGAATTGGGTATTATTTTTAATGCTATTACCCGCAATTGTTTATTTCATTATTTTTTCCTATGTTACGATGCCAGGTGCATATGTAGCATTCGTAAATTATAACCCAAACCAAGGTATCTTTGGTAGTGATTTTGTAGGTTTTAAGAATTTTGAGTTTTTAATTAAGAATGGTGACTTATTAAGGATTACAAAAAATACGCTGCTTTATAATGTAGTGTTTTTAGTTTTAAGTCATACAATTCAAATTACACTTGCGATAATGCTTTCTGAGATAACAAGAAAGAGATTCAAGAAAGTTTCGCAATCAGTTATTTTACTTCCACACTTTATCTCATATGTAGTGGTTGGTGTATTCGCATATAATTTCTTTAACTTTGACAATGGTTTTATTAATTCCATACTTGTTAATTTTGGCGGTGAGAGATTTTCCTTTTACTCAACACCTTGGGTTTGGAAATTCATAATTGTATTTTTCTACATCTGGAAAACTACAGGTTACGGAATGATTGTATATATGGCTACTATAACTGGTATCAGTAGTGAAATTTACGAAGCGTCGTACATTGATGGAGCAAGCCGTTTCCAAAGAATTAAGCTTATAACACTACCGCTTATGAAACCAACATTCATCTTATTGATGTTATTCGGTTTAGGTGGAATTTTAAGAGGTTCCTTCGATCTATTCTATAATCTGATCGGTACCAATTCTATTTTGTATCATTCTACTGACGTAATTGATACTTATGTTTACCGAAGTTTAGTTGGATCATTTAATTTCTCGTCGAGTGCTGCCGTTGGTCTTTATCAGTCTGTGTTTGGATTGATACTTGTACTCGGTATTAACTGGATTGTCCGTAAAATTGAACCGGATAGTGCGTTATTCTAGTAAAGGTGGTAGAAAATGAAGAAAAAACAAAGTGAACAAAGTAATTCAAATATCAAAATGGGAAAAAGTAATAGAACTTTAATGCTTGTTTGTTATTTGTGTATAGCAGTTTTTGCAATCCTATGCTTGTTTCCTTTCGCATTGATGATAACGTCGTCTTTCATGACTGAAAGAGAAATTGTTGCAGAGGGCTATAAACTCTTTCCAAAAAATTGGAGTATGTCAGCATACCGTTATCTATTAGATAATCCTACGAAGCTGTTGAGTGCTTACCGAGTAACTATAACAATTACTATTGTTGGAACTGCAATTGGATTGTTTATCATGTCAATGGCAGGTTATGTATTGAATCGTAAAGATTTTAAATACCGCAACTTCTTTTCCTTTTTCATATATTTCACTACACTTTTCAGTGGTGGATTGGTACCAACATATATCCTTTATGTTAGATACCTAAACTTAAAAGACAACATCTGGGCACTTATATTGCCAGGTCTTGTTAGTGCATGGTCTATATTCCTTATGAGAAACTTCATGAAGTCAATTCCAGATGAATTATATGAATCTGCGACGATGGATGGAGCGGGACCATTTAAGATTTATATAAGGGTGTTTATGCCTCTTGCACTTCCTTCCCTTGCTACAATAGGACTATTCCTTGCGTTAGGTTATTGGAATGAGTGGTATAATGCAAGTTTATATATTGATACAGCTACAAAATATCCATTGCAGTATTTTCTGCAAAAGATGGTTAACCAAACAAGTATTGATTCCCTTACAAGTTTGGGACATGTAATTGATGCAGCTTCGGTACCAACACAGTCAGTTAAGATGGCGACGGCGGTACTTGCGACAGGACCTATTATTTTATTATATCCATTTGTACAAAGATTTTTCGTAAGTGGATTAACTGTGGGTTCCGTAAAAGGTTAGCAAAAATTATCGAAAATGAGATTATAGGCTTTACATTTAATGCTAAGACCTATAAAATATAGGAGGAAAAACTATGAAATTAAAAAAAGTAATTAGTAGTGTTTTATGTGTTGCTATGGCAACCGCGTTACTAACGGGATGTGCTAAAGGGGAAAAAAATGTCACATCATCAAATGGTTCAAAAGGGGATTCGACTTCTAGCGAAGCATCCGCTGATGACTTGGATTTATCAAAACATGTAACTCTTTCAATGTATCTATATGGTTCACCAGGAGTGAAAAATGATGAGATTCTAGCTGAGATTAACCGTAAGCTTACAGAAGATATCAACACTTCAATTGAGATAAAGTATATTGATTGGGGCGATGTTTCTACAAAATACCCTCTATTATGGGCTTCAGGTGAAAGTTTTGATTTGGCATATGCTTCTGTAAATGCACCTGTACCATATTATACATTAGCAAAACAAGGTTCTTTAACTGATATTTCAGGATTGTTGGAAAAATATGCACCTACACTAAAAGCTGCTATTCCAGATTCAAGTTGGACAGCTGCTAAGTCAGGTGATGGTATCTTTGGTGTTCCTTCACTAGGAGCAGGATATTCAGCAAATGGTTTTGTGTATAACAAAGCAAACTGCAAAGCTTGGGGAATTGATGAAGTTACAGATTTAGATTCTTTAATTGCATATGCTGATGCATCTGTAGCTCATGGAATCTATCCTATCAATGGTAATTCAGAAGTTTCAATGGATTTCTACAGAATGTTAGTAGAGTCTACTGGAAACTGGGTAGTAGCACCTGGTATTGCAGAGTCAGAAATGTTTCTTGTAACAGAGGATTACAATAACGTTAACGAGATCATCCATCCAGCATTTACTGACGAGTTTGCTACATTTGTTACTATGCTTGATGAGTGGGAAGCAAAAGGTTACTGGCCTACAGACATCTTATCAGCTCAAACAGGTGATAAAGAGATGTATAAGAACCTTCAAAGTAGCGCTTACATTACACATATGGGTGACTGGACTGGTAACTTCACAGCAATCCATGGTCAATTAGAAAATCAAGATATGGATGCTTGGTACTTCGCAGAAGACAATAACAAAGTTATGCAAAACTCACCAGCTCAAGATATGACAGTTATTAATACAAACTCAAAATATCCTGAGAGAGCATTAATGGTAATTGAAAAATTAATGACAGATGAATCTTACTATAGATTATTCCAATATGGTATAGAAGGACAACAATATGAAATCGTTGATGGTTATTTAGAGAAACCAGCTGGATTTGATGATGCTGTAGATGGTGGTGGATTTGCTGGTTGGGCATTTACTAACACTGCATTCAAAATCCCTTCTAGATCAGAACACCCTAGCCGTTATGAAAAGCAAGAAGAATGGAGTAAGAACTTCATCAGTAATCCTTTTAATGGATTCACTTTTGACTCTTCAAAGGTTACAACTGAATTATCAGCAATCTCCAACGTAAACTCAACAATTGGTATTCAGCTTATGTTAGGTAAAACAGATGACGTTGCTGCTGGAATTGAAGAATATAGAAGTCAATTAAAGAAGGCGGGAATTGATACTGTTATAGAAGAATTGAAATCTCAACTAGCATCCTTTACACCAGTTGCTGAATAAGTAAAATAGATTATTAAAGGCTGCTGCGTAACATATACAGCAGCCTTTTTTTAATAAACGGACACTCACCAAGCGTGTGCCCGTTATTTTGATTATAAATTTAATTAATGGGAGGTACAAAATGGCGAATATCACGATTACAGACATAGCAAGATTATCGGGTGTAGGTATTGCTACAGTTTCACGTGTTATCAATCAAACAGGATCGGTTAGTGAAAAAACACGAAAGAAGGTAATGGATGTAATTAACGAATATAATTACATTCCTAATAATAATGCCAGAAATCTTAAGATGACGCAATCGGACAATATTGCGCTTTTTGTAAAATACATTTCCAATCCGTTCTTTTCTAAGATGATTGATGTAATAGAGATAGAGATGGCTTCAAGAGGATTTCCTCTTTTGATACAAAATGTTGATGACATGACAGATGAGTTAGATGTAGCTATTAGTGAATCTATGCAAAGGAATTTGTGTGGAGTTATGATTATGGGCGGTTCCTATTCGTCGTATACAGAGGCGAAGTTTAAACAACTAGGGATACCGTGTGTACTACTTACTGTAAGTACAGAAGGAAATGTTGAGCCTTCTCTATATTCTAGTGTAATTATTGATGATGAAAAAGAAGCTTATAAAGCAACACAATATCTAATCGATATGGGTCATAGAAGAATTGGATTCTTGTACAAAGATGTTGGAAATGTGGTTACTCCTAATATCTTGCGATTTCGAGGTTACAAAAAGGCGCTAGAGGATAATGGAATTCCGCTTGATGAGAATTTGGTTTCTCTAAGCGCACCGGTAATTGGGTCTGGTTTCCGTGTTGGATTCCAAGCTATGAAGCAGCTTATGTTGAAAAATCCGGAGATGACGGCTGTCTTTGCGTTTTCTGATGTATTAGCAATTGGAGCAGCAAAAGCAGCGATTGCAGTGGGCAAGAAGATTCCAGATGATATATCTATAGTAGGTTTTGATGGTATTGAAATGACAGAATTTTACAACCCTGCTTTAGATACTGTATATCAACCAGCTACGGAGATGGCGTTGTCTGCAGTATCGTTATTACATGGTATGATGAATGGAGAAAAGTCTCAACATAAAGTATACGAGTCTGTAATTATGAAGAGAGGCTCGGTTAAGAAGATACAAGATAATTAAACGATTTGTTTAGAGTTATATGGCAACATAGAAAGGGCAGCGCAATGAAGCAACAAGAGTTAATTGATTTAGTAAAAGATATGAGCCTAACGGAAAAGGTTAACCAATTGTTACAGGTGACAAGTGGGTTCTATATAGATGAAGCAATACTTACTGGTCCAATAAGAGAAAATGGTATAACAGAGGAAAGCATCGCGGAGGCTGGAACAGTAATAGGTCTCTTAGGCGCAGAAAAATATAAAGAAATTCAAGATTCATACATGGAGAAGCATCCACATAAGATTCCTTTAATGTTTATGTTTGATGTAATCAATGGATTCCGTACAATCTTCCCTATTCCGTTAGGTCAGGGAGCAACATTTGAACCAGAACTTTCAAAACATCTTGCTCAGGTTGCAGCAAAAGAATCAGCGGTATCTGGTATCCACGTAACATTTGCTCCAATGGTTGATCTTGTAAGAGATGCAAGATGGGGACGTGTTATGGAGTCTACAGGAGAAGATGGAAAACTTAATAGTGATTTTGCGAAAGCTATGGTGGAAGGTTTCCAAGGTGATGATGTTGGACAGGAATATAATATCGCTGCATGTGTAAAACATTTTGCAGCATATGGTGCACCAACAGCAGGTAGAGAGTATAATACAGTTGAGTTATCAGAGAATACATTACGTGGCTACTACCTTCCAGCTTACAAAGTTGCAATCGATGCTGGTGTAGAGATGGTTATGACATCTTTCAATACATTAAATGGAGTTCCAGCTACAGGGAATGAATGGTTAATGCGAGATGTATTACGTGATGAGATGGGATTTGATGGAGTGTTAATCTCTGACTGGACAGCTATTGAGGAAATAATTTATCATGGTTATGCAAAGGACCGTAAGCAAGCTGCAGAGCTTGCAATCAAGGCTGGTGTAGACATTGATATGATGACAGGCATCTACAGTAAAGAGCTTGCTGCTTTAATTGAGAGTGGTAAAGTTGACGAAAGACTCTTAGATGAATCAGTTCTTCGTATTTTAATGCTTAAGAATAAATTAGGTTTATTTGAAAATCCATATAAGGATGCAGACCCAATTAAAGAAAAAGAAGTTATCTTATGTGAAGAGCATAGAAAGACAGCATTAGAAGCTGCGGAAAAATCATTTGTATTACTTGAGAATGATGGAATCTTACCACTTAAGAAGGGTGAGAAAGTAGCTTTTATTGGACCTTTTGTACCGGAGAAAGAAATCTATGGTGCATGGTCAATGCTTGCTAAAGATGAAGATACGGTTTCTATTGCAGATGCTTTTGCTAAATTTGAAGGCGTATATAATATGACATTTACACAAGGTTCTCCAGTTCTTGGAGCTGAGGATTACAAGTTGATTCCGAAGCACCATGTAAAAGAAGTTTCAAAAGCAGATGAAGAGAGAATGCTTGCAGAAGCAGTTGAAGCGGCAAAAGGTGCGGATAAAGTTATTCTAGCTATTGGTGAACACCGAGTAATGTCGGGTGAAGCTGCTAGTAGAACTGATTTATTACTTCCAGAAGTACAACAAAGATTACTTCGCGCTGTTCATGAAGTAAATCCTAATATTGCTGTTGTCTTATTCACAGGAAGACCATTAGATTTACGTGAAGTTTCGGAGAAATCAAAAGCAATCTTAAACGTATGGATGCCTGGAACAGAAGGTGGCAATGCAATCGCTAACACTCTTACAGGCAACTTCAATCCAAGTGGAAAACTTCCTATGAGCTTCCCTTATAATGTGGGACAAGTGCCAGTTCACTATAATGAATACTTTACAGGAAGACCTTTTGATCCAAAATCAGGTGAAGTGATGTATCGTTCTAATTATAGAGATATTCCAAACACTCCTTTATATCCTTTCGGATACGGACTTAGCTATACAACATTCGCTTATTCTGATCTTACAATTAACAAGAATCAGATGACAGCAGATGAGCAAATCACTGCTAGTATAACGCTTAAGAATACTGGTGACTGTACTGGTACGGAAACGGTACAATTATATATCAGAGATTGTTTCGGAAGTGTAGTTCGTCCAAGGAAAGAATTAAAGGATTATCAAAAGGTTACATTACAACCAGGAGAAGAACAGGTGATTTCCTTTACCATTAATGAGGAGATGTTGCAATTCTGTAGAGTCGATATGAGCTTTGGTAGTGAACCTGGTGAATTCCATGTTTATATTGGGGCAGATAGTAGTACTGAGGAGTATGTAGCTTTTGAATTGATTTAAATTAACTAATTTGGTTTTATTAGAGGCTTTTGACGTTTAAGTTATATATTTTAAGTTATATATTTTGTGTTATATATAAAGTACAAGGTCGGCGAAATAATTTGGTTCGTCGACCTAATTAATATATTGGTCTTAAGACATAGTGTCATAAACAAGGCAGGATAAATACTAAGGAATATTTAAACTTAGATGTGTAGCATGCTTTGTGTTATAGAACATCAACAAAGAAGCTTTAAAAGTGTATAAGAGTTTTGCACAAAAAATCTAACAACGAGAAAGGAAATAATAAGACAATGAAAGAAGTTAAATTACTTGCAGTTGGAAACAGTTTTACCCAAGATAGTTTATATTATCTCCATGATTTAGCAAAGGCTGGAGAGGTTGAAGTAAAGGCTATTAATCTATATATTGGAGGCTGTTCTTTAGAACGTCACTGGAATAACGTTGAATCAGAAGCAAAAGAGTATATGTATGAAGAAAACGGCAAGTCAACAGAGAGATATGTATCAATTAATGAAATGTTAGTAGAAGATAATTGGGACTATATTATTACGCAACAAGCAAGTCATGACAGTGGAATAAAAGAAACGTATTTCCCTTATTTAGAACAACTGTTAGAGTATTTTAAATCTAAAGTTCCAGATGCTGAATGTTTATTGCAAAAAACATGGGCATATGAACAAGATAGTGATCATGGAGAGTTCCCTAGATATAATTGCAATCAACAGCAGATGTATAACCAATTAAGTGAATGCTATGAAGAAGCAGCGAAACGAACTGGATTACGTTTAATACCTAGTGGAGATGTCATACAGTCTGTAAGAAAGAGAGAGCCATTTCGTTATGAATTAGGGGAGAAATCCTTATGTAGAGATGGATTTCATATGGATATGATTTACGGACGGTATTTATTATCAGCAGTGATCTATTCTTTCCTTTTTAAAAAGGATATTCGAAAAAATACCTTCGTACCTGAAGGAGCAGAGGCAGAAGGTATTGAAGTGATTAAGCAATGTGTTTATGAAATGATTCATCGGTAGGTAATGGCTATTTGAGCTCTAAGTAGCCATAGCCATTTTTACATAAACCGCACCATTCCAATATAGAAGAGAGTGCAGAGATGCGGCGTAGTACGGAGTCACCAAGTGCTACGCCGTATGCTTTGTGTGCGATGTAACCTTCTACCGTATCTAGCGTGAGGTGTCCTTCGCCAAGTTTTGATTTCATAGCATTTCCTTTTGAAGCTTTTCCTCCTGACTTGTTAAGCAGTTCGATAGCAGAGTCGAAGGCTTTCCAGGTTAATAGATTTCCTTTAGGAAGGTTGGAAGCGTAGATACCATTACCAAACTCTTCATAGTAGATTGTGAAGGTTTTGTTGTTAGTTAAGCTGATATCTGCTAATCCCTTTGATTCGTTTAGCTTGGTTTTTATCTGTTTAGTTGCTAGACTTTCATCCTTATATATAGGAAGAGTTTCGACAATTACTTCTATATTATATGTGTCAGAATAAGCGGTTGAATATCCTAATCGCTCTAATACTTGATCGAGACGTTTCTTTGCTGCAGGATACGACAATCCTAATTGTTGCATTAGTTCTTTTAGATTTCCGCGACATTTGAGATAATACTCGATGAACTGCAAGTCTTCATAAGCAAGATAGTTGAACTTGCTTAGGGAGAAATCATTTGTTAATTCTAAACCACAATGTTTACAAGTAAGGCGGGTTGCAATTAGTTTTTCGTTACATATAGGGCAATGGCCAATAATTTCTGTATGCATGTGAATCAACCTTTCATTTTATTTTGGATATTTACTTATGAATATGCAAAAAATGGGGTATACTTAAATATTGAATGCTATTTTACTGTATAAAGATACCAGTGATGGAAAAAAAGAAAAATTATTTTGCTAAATATATTAATCAGTGTTTCTTCTATATAATAAGAAGAATAACACATTAGTAGACAAATCACAAGGTAGAAACAATAAAGTTAATACTAACTTTTAATAGTATAGTTTATACACTTCTATAGTGTATAAAAGAATACAAAAAAACACCCTAAAAAGAGTGTTGACAAGTTCTGATATATATGCTAACATGAAAAATGCACTATTGTGGTGTTTTGTGCTTTAAATCGAATATGTGTTGATTATAGCACATTCATATAAAAATTTCAAGGGGTGAAAACGTCAATGGATAAAAATAGAATACGTCCAATTAAAGTTGGTAACGGCATGAGAATGAGTTACTCAAAGCAAAAAGAAGTACTTGATATGCCTAATCTCATTGAAGTACAGAAAGACTCTTATAGATGGTTCTTAGAAGAAGGACTATACGAAGTCTTTGAAGACATCTCTCCTATCGCAGATTACAGCGGACACTTAAGTTTAGAGTTCGTTGATTTTACTTTATGCGAGGATGATGTTAAGTATTCAATTGAAGAGTGTAAGGTTAGAGATGCTACTTATGCCGCACCACTTAAAGTAAAAGTCAGACTTCATAACAAAGAAAATGACGAGATTAATGAACATGATATTTTCATGGGTGATTTACCTTTAATGACAGAAACAGGTACTTTTGTTATTAATGGTGCTGAGCGTGTTATCGTTAGCCAGTTAGTACGTTCCCCTGGAATCTATTATGCAGTTGGACACGACAAGATCGGTAAAGAATTATACTCAAGTACAGTTATTCCTAATAGGGGTGCTTGGTTAGAGTATGAAACAGACTCAAACGATGTTTTCTATGTTCGTGTAGATAGAAACAGAAAGGTACCTATTACAGTTCTTATTCGTGCTCTTGGATTTGGAACAAACCAAGAAATCTTAGATTTATTTGGTGAAGAACCAAAAATTCTTGCTAGTATCACAAAAGATACTTCAGATAACTACCAAGACGGTTTATTAGAACTTTATAAAAAGCTTCGTCCAGGCGAACCACTTTCAGTGGAAAGTGCTGAGAGTTTAATCAATAGCATGTTCTTTGATGCTAGAAGATATGATCTTGCTAAAGTTGGTCGTTACAAATTCAACAAAAAATTAGCTCTAAAGAACAGAATTACTGGATTTACTTTATCAGAAGATGTTGTAAACATGGAAACTGGTGAAGTAGTTGCAGAAGCAGGAACTTTCGTATCAGAAAAACTTGCAGTAGAGATTCAAAATGCTGGTGTACCATATGTTTTTGTTCAAACAGAAGAGAGAAATGTTAAAGTACTTTCTAACTTAATGGTAGATTTAGCAGCATATGTTGATGTAGATAAAGAAGAGCTAGGTATTACAGAAGATGTTTATTATCCAGTATTAAAAGCAATTTTAGATGAAAATTCAAACACAGAAGATATCATCCTTGCTGTTAAGAAAAACATCAATGAGTTAATTCCTAAACATATTACTAAAGACGATATCATTGCTTCTATTAACTATAACATGCATTTAGAGCATGGAATTGGAACAGATGATGATATCGATCATTTAGGAAACAGAAGAATTAGAGCGGTTGGTGAGTTGCTACAAAACCAATATAGAATTGGTCTTTCAAGAATGGAACGTGTTGTTCGTGAAAGAATGACAACTCAAGATCTAGAAGTAGTATCTCCACAATCCTTAATTAATATTAAACCTGTCACAGCTGCTGTCAAAGAATTCTTTGGTAGTTCACAGTTGTCACAGTTCATGGATCAGAATAACCCTCTTAGTGAATTGACACATAAGAGACGTTTATCTGCACTTGGACCTGGTGGTTTATCAAGAGATAGAGCCGGATTCGAGGTTCGTGACGTTCATTATACTCACTATGGTAGAATGTGTCCGATCGAAACTCCTGAAGGTCCAAACATCGGTCTTATTAACTCACTTGCATCTTATGCGAGAATCAACGAATATGGTTTCGTAGAAGCTCCATATAGAAAAGTTGACAAGTCTGATCCTAAGAATCCAAGAGTAATTGATGAAGTTGTTTATTTGACAGCGGATGAAGAAGATAAATATGTAGTAGCACAAGCCAATGAAGAGTTAGATGATGATGGATACTTCGTACGTAGTAATATCTCAGGTCGTTATAGAGAAGAAACTTCAGAGTTCGAAAAATCTAAGATCGACTTAATGGACGTATCTCCTAAGATGGTATTCTCCGTAGCGACAGCCATGATTCCTTTCCTTCAAAACGATGATGCGAACCGTGCCCTTATGGGATCCAACATGCAACGTCAGGCCGTTCCACTATTAATTACAGAATCTCCAGTTGTTGGTACTGGTATGGAAAGTAAGGCTGCCGTTGACTCTGGTAACTGTGTTGTTTCTAAGAAAGATGGTGTTGTAGAAAAAGCAACAGCTACTGAAATCATTATTAAAAACGATGATAATACAAGAGACGTATATAAAGTTTCCAAATTCCTTAGAAGTAACCAAAGTAACTGCTTGAACCAAAGAACAGTTGTTTTCAAAGGTGATAGAGTGCATGCTGGTCAAGTTATCGCAGATGGTCCATCCATTTCAAAAGGTGAATTAGCACTTGGTAAAAACCCTCTTATCGGTTTCATGACTTGGGAAGGTTACAACTACGAAGATGCGGTACTTTTAAGTGAAAGATTAGTACAGGAAGATGTTTATACATCAATCCATATTGAAGAATACGAAGCAGAATCACGTGATACAAAACTTGGACCTGAAGAAATCACAAGAGATGTTCCAGGCGTTGGTGATGATGCATTAAAAGATCTTGATGAAAGAGGTATCATCCGTATTGGTGCGGAAGTACGTGCGGGAGATATCCTTGTTGGTAAAGTTACACCTAAGGGTGAAACAGAATTAACAGCAGAAGAAAGACTTCTTCGTGCAATCTTTGGAGAGAAAGCAAGAGAAGTTCGTGATACTTCACTTCGCGTACCTCATGGTGAATTCGGTATTATCGTTGATGCCAAAGTATTTACTAGAGAAAACGGAGATGAATTATCTCCAGGTGTTAACGAGACAGTACGTGTGTACATTGCTCAAAAGAGAAAGATCCAAGTTGGTGATAAGATGGCCGGCCGACATGGTAATAAGGGTGTTGTTTCCCGTGTATTACCAGCAGAAGATATGCCATTCTTACCAAATGGACGTCCACTTGATATCGTTCTTAACCCTCTAGGCGTACCTTCACGTATGAACATTGGTCAGGTCCTTGAAATCCATTTAAGTCTTGCTGCTACAGCACTTGGATTTAAAGTATCGACTCCTGTATTCGATGGCGCTAACGAGTTTGATATCATGGATACTCTTGAACTTGCTAACGATTACGTTAATTCTTCATGGGAAGAATTCTATAACAAACACAAAGACACACTTAATCCAGAGACTATGGAATTCCTTGAAAACAATAAGGATTACCGTAAAGAATGGGAAGGTGTTCCAATTAATAGAGATGGTAAGGTAAAACTTCGTGACGGTCGTACTGGAGAATACTTCGATGGCGCTGTTACAGTTGGTTTCATGCACTACTTGAAACTTCACCACTTGGTAGATGATAAGATTCATGCTCGTTCTACTGGTCCTTACTCATTAGTAACACAACAGCCACTTGGTGGTAAAGCACAATTCGGTGGACAGAGATTTGGTGAGATGGAAGTTTGGGCACTAGAAGCTTATGGTGCTGCTTACACATTACAAGAAATCTTAACTGTTAAATCTGATGATGTTGTTGGTCGTGTTAAGACTTATGAGGCAATTATTAAAGGTGAGAATATATCAGAACCTGGTATTCCAGAATCCTTCAAGGTACTTCTTAAGGAATTACAATCACTTGCACTTGATGTTACTGTACTTGATGAAAATGGTGACGAAATTCAGATGACAGAGACAATCGATTACGGTGAAGAAGACTTAACTCCATTAATCGAAGGAGATGATAATTTCCGTTTTGATGACGAACCGTTTGCAGATGCAGGATTCACAGAAACTTCAGCAGATGATGAAGAGGGAACTGTTTTCGATGGTTTTGATACAGAAGATGACATGGAAGTGGATATTAGTAGTGATGAGGATTTTGAAGAATAAGAGATAGAAGTATATATACATCAGAACAAGCAGTAGTTGCTTGTTTTGATGTGCCTATATCTCAGAATTGGTTCTGAGATATAGCTTCTGGTGGATTGCAGTAGCCTAGGTGTAACTAGGGTACTGCAAGTGCGCCAAGGCGTACTTGAAATTAATTGACATTGGGACGGAAATTTACTGCTTGCAGTAGAGTCCTTACACAGATGAACGAAGGGAGTGCCAGATAAATGTCAGATATAAGCAATGAAAATGTTTCAGAAATGACATACGATGCGATAAAAATCGGATTAGCTTCTCCAGAAAAGATTCTTGAGTGGTCTAGAGGCGAAGTTAAAAAACCTGAAACAATCAATTACAGAACATTGAAACCAGAAAAAGATGGTTTATTCTGTGAGAAAATATTTGGACCAAACAAAGACTGGGAATGTCATTGTGGTAAATATAAGAAGATCCGTTACAAAGGTGTAGTATGTGATCGTTGTGGTGTTGAAGTAACAAAAGCAAGCGTACGTCGTGAAAGAATGGGACATATCGAACTTGCAGCACCAGTATCACATATTTGGTATTTTAAAGGTATACCAAGTAGAATGGGTCTTGTTCTTGATTTATCTCCAAGAACACTTGAAAAAGTATTATACTTTGCATCTTATATCGTACTTGATAAAGGTGATACAGATTTACAATACAAACAAGTGTTGAATGAAAAAGAATACAAAGAAGCGTATGACAAATACGGTAACCGTTTCCGTGTAGGTATGGGTGCTGAATCTGTCAAAGAACTTCTTCAAGCAATTGACTTAGAGAAAGAATCAAAAGATCTTAAAAAAGGTCTTAAAGATTCAACTGGCCAAAAGAGAGCTAGAATTATTAAGAGATTAGAAGTTGTTGAAGCATTCAGAGAATCAAACAATAAACCAGAATGGATGATTCTTGATGCAGTACCAGTAATCCCACCAGATTTAAGACCTATGGTTCAACTTGATGGTGGTAGATTTGCAACTTCTGATATGAATGATTTATACAGAAGAATTATTAATAGAAATAATCGTCTTAAGAGATTACTAGAGCTTGGCGCACCAGACATTATCGTTCGTAATGAAAAGAGAATGTTACAAGAAGCTGTTGATGCCCTTATCGATAATGGTAGAAGAGGACGTCCAGTAACTGGACCAGGTAACCGTGCTCTTAAATCTCTTTCTGATATGTTAAAGGGTAAGCAAGGACGTTTCCGTCAGAACTTACTTGGTAAACGTGTTGACTACTCAGGACGTTCTGTTATCGTAGTTGGACCAGAACTTAAGATCTATCAATGTGGTCTTCCAAAAGAGATGGCAATCGAGCTATTCAAGCCATTCGTAATGAAAGAGTTAGTTGCAAGAGGAACTGCTCACAACATTAAATCTGCTAAGAAGATGGTTGAGAGACTTCAAACAGAAGTTTGGGATGTATTAGAAGAAGTTATCAGAGAACATCCTGTAATGCTTAACCGTGCGCCTACACTTCATAGACTTGGTATCCAAGCATTCGAACCAATTCTTGTAGAAGGTAAAGCAATCAAACTTCACCCACTTGTATGTACAGCGTTCAACGCCGACTTCGATGGTGACCAGATGGCCGTGCATTTACCATTATCAGTAGAAGCACAAGCAGAATGTCGTTTCTTATTACTTTCACCAAACAACTTATTGAAACCATCTGATGGTGGTCCTGTAGCCGTTCCTTCACAGGATATGGTCCTTGGTATTTACTATTTAACACAGGAAAGACCTGGTGATAAGGGAGAAGGACATTGCTTTAAGAGTATTAATGAAGCAATCCTAGCATATGAAAATAGTGCAATCACTCTTCATGCTAGAATTAAAGTTAAGAGAACTGGTATCAACAAAGAAGGTGTAGAAGAATCAAGAATGATTGAATCTACATTAGGACGTTTTATCTTCAACGAAATCTTAAGCCAAGATCTTGGATTTGTAGATAGAAGTAAAGATGAAAACTTCCTAAAACCAGAAGTTGATTTCCATGTAGGTAAGAAACAATTAAAACAAATTCTTGAGAAATGTATCAACACTCATGGTGCAACAAACACTGCTGAAACACTTGATGCAATCAAATCTCTTGGTTACAAATATTCAACTCGTGCAGCCATGACAGTTTCTATCTCTGACATGACAGTACCAGAAAAGAAGAAAACAATTATAGACGAAGCAGAAGCTACTGTAGAAGTAATCGCTAAGAACTTCCGTCGTGGTCTTATGACAGAAGAAGAAAGATATAAAGCTGTTATCGAGACTTGGAAGGAAGCCGATGATGAAATCACAGAAGCACTTCTTACTGGTCTTGATAAATACAATAACATCTTCATGATGGCTGACTCTGGTGCCCGTGGTTCTGATAAGCAGATTAAACAGCTTGCAGGTATGCGTGGTCTGATGGCAGATACAACAGGTAGAACAATCGAACTTCCTATCAAGTCAAACTTCCGTGAAGGTCTTGACGTACTGGAATACTTCATCTCTGCGCATGGTGCTCGTAAAGGTCTTTCCGATACAGCTCTACGTACAGCCGATTCGGGTTATTTAACTCGTCGTCTTGTAGACGTATCTCAAGATTTGATTATCCGTGAACTTGATTGTCAAGAAGGTAAAGAAATTCCAGGTATGTGGATTAAAGCATTCACAGATGGTAGAGAAGTAATTGAAGGCTTAGAAGAAAGAATCACAGGTAGATTCTCTTGTGAAACAATTCATGATGACAACGGTGAAGTGATTGTTAAAGCAAATCACATGATTACACCAAAACGTGCTGCAAGAATTGTTAATAGAAAAGAAATTGTTGATGCTGGATTCGACGCTAAATTAAAGATTCGTACAATGTTAACTTGCCGTTCTCATATCGGAGTATGTGCTAAGTGTTACGGTGCGAACATGGCAACTGGTGAACCAGTACAAGTTGGTGAAGCAGTTGGTATCATCGCTGCTCAATCAATCGGTGAACCAGGTACACAGCTTACAATGCGTACTTTCCATACTGGTGGTGTTGCCGGTGACGATATCACTCAAGGTCTTCCTCGTGTTGAGGAACTTTTCGAAGCAAGAAAGCCAAAAGGTCTTGCTATTATCGCAGAGTTCGGTGGAACTGTTACAATCAGTGATACGAAGAAAAAACGAGAAGTTATCGTAACAAACAGTGAAACAGGAGAATCTAAGGCTTATCTTATTCCTTATGGTTCAAGAATCAAAGTTACTGAAGGACAAATCCTTGAAGCTGGTGACGAGTTAACAGAAGGTAGTGTAAATCCTCATGATATCCTTAAAATTAAAGGTGTTCGTGCTGTTCAAGATTACATGCTACAAGAAGTTCAACGTGTATACCGTTTACAAGGTGTTGAAATCAATGATAAGCATGTTGAAGTTATCGTGCGTCAGATGTTAAAGAAGATTCGTATCGAGGAAAATGGTGATACAGAATACTTACCAGGAACATTAGTTGATATTCTTGACTATGATGAAACCAACGAGAAACTTATGGCTGAAGGTAAACAACCAGCAGAAGGTAAACAAGTAATGCTAGGTATTACGAAAGCATCACTTGCTACAAATTCCTTCTTATCAGCAGCTTCCTTCCAAGAAACTACTAAGGTTCTTACAGAAGCAGCAATTAAAGGTAAGATTGATCCATTAATTGGTCTTAAGGAAAATGTTATCATTGGTAAGCTTATACCAGCTGGTACAGGTATGAAGAGATATCGTTCTGTAAAACTTGATAGTGATGTTGCAGAAGAATTAACATTATCAGATGACTTAGGTGAAGATGATGATGTAATCGCTGCCAACATTGATGTCGATATGGATGATGACACAGAGTCAATTCTATTAGCAGATGATGATGAGGATTTTGTCTTCGCTTCTGATGATGAAGAATAGTAACTGTCCAGTTACGGTGAATATAATATAGATAAACGGAGAGCTCTATGATAACCATCATAGAGCTCTCCGTCTTTTAGTAGATGTTATTATTGGGTCAATACATCGTATTGGCGTTTTTTTGTAGTAGTGTTATAGGATACTCATTAATTCATAGTTGTGTGATGAATCCATTTCCCTTTCAAAATTCTAGGGACTGTAAGTATGGTTTTTATCATTTCATCACTACATAAAACAAAGTATACAGCTACAGGAGGGAGCTTCAGGACTTTTGAAACGAATATTCCGAGTCCTAACTTCAATACAAACAGTGTTAAAATATCAAGAGTTGTACAGTATATGGTATCCCCTGAGCCACGTAATATGCCAGCCATAGTTAGAATGGTAAAGGCTTGGAAGAATAAGAGATATGCTGCACCAAAGAGCATATTCTGTATCATAACAGCTGTTTCGCTTGAACAATTAATGAAGTTCGGGGCAATAGGGCGAAATGAAAGAACGGCTACAGCAACGATAGCTCCTAGTACAGCACTAACCTTTAACAATACTTTTGATATCTGTAATGCTTCTTTTTCTTTTCCTTCTCCTATGATGTTCCCCATAACTATACCAGCTCCAACGCCAAAACCAATTAAGATAATACCTGCTAATTGCTGTACTTGATTGATGTAACTTGAAGCGGTAATCGCACTTTTTCCAAGACGTCCGATAATGGCAGCCTGAACAGAGATTCCTACTCCCCAACAAACTTCGCTTAATAGGACCGGTATACTGAATCGTGCTAGGTTTGACCAGTATTTACGAGTCTTATGAAACAGGTCTTTCAGCTTGAAATGTATTTTCTTTTCAAGACAATACATATATCCAATCGTTAAGAGACTTTCTAAGATTCGGCTAATTAAAGTAGCAGTTGCTGCCCCTTGAATCTCCATTCGCGGCATTCCAAAGTGACCAAAGATTAATACCCAGTTTAAGAATACATTCAATATGAACGATATTCCGTAGATACAAGCCGATACATATACATTGCCTGTACTTCTCATGCTCATTAGGTAAACACCTGTGAAGCCAGAGAACATATAAGAGAAACCAACGATCCGTAAGTACTTAGAACCATATGCAATGATTTCGGGTTCATTGGTAAAGATGGACATTGCAGTTTCTGGTGAGGTAAGTACGAATAAGGATACCAAAAATCCTGCAACAACCCCAATTCTGATCATAAGACCTAGAATAGCACGAATCGGTTCTAATTCACGTTTGCCCCAATACTGGGCAGTTAATACAATTGACCCTGAAGCTAAACCGAATAGCACGGTGGTGAATATGAAATAAGGTTGGTTGGCATAAGAGATACCTGACATTTGTTCTTCACTAATACTTCCAATCATTAAGGTATCTGTCACACTAACACCCACATTAATCAAGTTTTGAAGTGCAATAGGAATGGCAAGCATAATAATCCTTACTATGTAATGGCGCATTATGTGCTGATCGTTAGAAGTAGGTGATGTGTTAGCATTTCTTTTCTTAAGTAATTTAGTCATGTTAATAGCCATGCATATGGATAGATAATTATGTAGCTAATTAAAAATTAGATTAGATAATTCACTGCATGGTTCCTTTCTGAATATTTGTGATTGTTTAGTTATTTAGTTTTCATGTCCTGCTTGACATAGTTATACCTATACTACTCTATATCATAGTACGCAATATAGTCAAGAAATAAAAAGCCAGTAAGTTGGGATAATATTTTATAACAGGCTCGAAAAGACAGATAGAAGAATGATAAATCTAACAACGAATTCACCTTGATTTTACGTGGATAGTTGTTTATGATTTATATACAAGTATTTTGGAGAAGAGAATGGAAGGAGCTTGGGTATTTACATGAAAAAATATATAATGGCATTAGATCAAGGAACAACAAGTTCAAGATGTATCCTGTTTGATAAACAAGGTAATATCGGAAGTATGGCACAGAAGGAGTTTACACAGATATATCCCAAAGCAGGCTGGGTGGAACATGATCCGATGGATATCTGGTCATCTCAGATTAGTGTTATGACTGAGGCAATGGCTAAGATTAATGCGAAAGCAGAAGACGTTGCAGCTATTGGAATTACCAACCAACGCGAGACAACAATTGTGTGGGACAAGCATACTGGTAAACCAGTATACAATGCAATTGTATGGCAATGTAGACGAACTTCCTATATAATTGATCAGCTAATTGAGGCAGAGATGGACGCAATGATAAGAGAGAAAACAGGATTAATTCCGGATGCATATTTCTCCGGAACGAAAATCAAGTGGATTCTTGATCATGTTGAAGGAGCAAGGGAACGTGCGGAGAATGGGGATTTACTATTTGGAACGGTTGATACATGGCTTATCTGGAATCTAACAGAAGGAAAAGTATTCGTAACAGATTATACGAATGCATCACGTACGATGCTGTTTAATATTAAAGAGTGTAAGTGGGAAGATGAAATTCTATCATTACTTGATATACCAAAATGTATGCTACCAGAAGTGAAATCATCTAGTGAAGTATACGGTGAGACAAATATAGAGGCCATTGGTGGAAAGATACCGATTGCTGGTGCAGCTGGAGATCAACAGGCAGCACTATTTGGGCAATGTTGTTTCCTAGAAGGAGAAGTAAAGAATACGTATGGTACAGGTTGCTTCCTACTTATGAATACAGGAAACAAAGCGGTAGAATCAAAGAACGGTTTAATAACTACCATAGCAGCAAGCATGAAAGGAAGTATCGAGTACGCATTAGAAGGTAGTGTGTTTGTTGCAGGAGCGGCTATCCAATGGTTACGAGATGAACTAGGACTAATTGAAAATGCTGCAATGTCAGAGAAAATAGCGATGGAAGTAGACGATACAAACGGAGCATATGTAGTACCTGCATTTACGGGGCTTGGAGCGCCATACTGGGACCAATACGCTAGAGGAGCAATTATTGGTCTGACAAGAGGCGTTAACAATAATCATATAGTACGTGCAACGCTAGAATCCATTGCTTATCAAGTTCACGATATTGTACGAGCTATGGAGAGTGATTCGGGAATTGATCTAAAGCATCTTAAAGTAGATGGTGGAGCTAGTGCCAATAATTTTATTATGCAGTTTCAAGCAGATATATTGGATACAACCGTGTTACGACCTAGATGTATAGAAACGACAGCACTTGGAGCGGCTTATTTGGCTGGTTTAGCAGTGGGCTATTACCAAAGTAAAGAAGAGATAAGAGAGAACTGGCACTTAGCAAGAAGCTTTCGCTCTAATATGAGTGAAGATGATAGATATGGCCTTATACAAGGTTGGCATGGTGCAGTTAATCGCATTCGAACGAAATAATAGATAGGAATGAATCGAGATCAATGAGTTGAAGTATCAGATAATGTGCAAGGACATTATTATGATATGGTACGATATTGATCTCGATATTTTTTGTTTTTGTATGAAGAACTGCGTCAGTTGAGAGTAAGGGTATTGTGTTTATTATTAGGATCACCATGCACCTTGAAGTTAAGTTATAGCGAAAGGTTCATTACTATAACAGAACGTGTTTCTTTGTTTGAGAGAATGGTATTCTGCCTTGCAATTTCCTTGAATCCAAGCTGTGTCCAGAAGGGGTAACCCTCTTTGTTGCCTTCAATACATGCTAGTTGAATTTTGTCAATTCCATTTTCTTTGGCAGCCTGTATGAAAGTGTGAATAATCTGTTTACCGATTCCTTGATTTTTGAGGTTACCATGGACCATGAAAAAACCAATCCATATTGTCTGAAGATCAGAGGTATGTTCATAATCATAACCAACAAGGTATTCCATAACAGCAATCATTTGGTATTCTTGATATAAACCAAAGTAAAACTTTTGTTTAATAGGAAAGTTTTCTGGCACAGCCTCTAAATCAGCAATACTTTCTTCAGGAGTAACTGGGTGATCTTGTGAAATGGAAAAGTAATATGGATTGGATGCTTCTAGCTCATAAAGTGAATCCTTGTGCTTTCGAGTTAATCGAATTAATCGATACTTCGGAAGAAGGTATTTAAAGCTGTTAAAAACATCAAATGGCTCGAAGGAAGTATCGATACCAAAATCTGCAGGAACTGGTTCAGGATTTTCTTTATAGTAGCTAGTCCCATCTATCGTACGCCCAATAAAACGATTATTATATAGTTCGCGTCGTAACGTGCAGGCATCCTCATAAGTATGCCATTCATCAAGTAATGCATTCACTTCTTTTTCGGTATACGTTTGATTAGTATTAAACTTAGAGGCGAGATAGAAGAGAACAATTTTTTGATACTTTTTCTTAGAGGGGAATATCGTCAAACGCCCTTGTTTATCTAGATAGTTCTTAACTTCATAGTGTAAGTTCATCGTAAACATCCTTTCTTTATAACATAGCTGCTTATTATTAGAAAACAAATAATACAAACAAATAATACAATAGTTTGCTTATTGATAAACATACTTTAAATCTGTTTAAATAAAAAGTCGATAAAAAAGCAAACAAAATATAAATTTGTTTGCTTCAAGATAATCAATACTATTTTGTATTCTATAAAGTTTTTAAGAAATCTTGTATTGTTTGTTCAACCGATGCTGTATGGTAAGGGGTAAGTCTTTTGATATCATCCGCTGCACCTTCCATTGCATAACCGTATTTGGCGGTGGTGAGCATCTCGATATCATTATAGTTATCACCAAAAGCCATAACGTGATGGGGCGTAATCTGAAGATGTTTGCATAGAGATAGCAAAGCACCGCCTTTATTGGTATCTGGATGAGTAAAATCTAGCCATTCAAAACCAGATATGGTTGCTTTTAAGACAGAGCCCCATTTATCTATAAAGAAAGGACCTGAGTTTTTTGCAACACCAGCCTCCTCACATATGGATATTTTATAAAATGGTTCTTTCACTGTATGAAAATCTTCAACTATGGTTACATTATTATGGACGATATGTTTTAAAAAGTAAGCAAAATAAGGATTCTTTGGTTGCACGTAAGCAGTTGATTGACCAGATAATAGAAGTTCACAAGCACCTTTTTCTATGATATCTTCCATTAGTCGTAAACCGGTTGTACGGTCTATATAAGATTCAGAGATAACCTGATCCTGATACATTACAAGAGCGCCATTTTCGCAAATATATGCAATGTCATCTTGTACGGGAGCGAATAATCTACGTAAGTTCGCATATTGTCTGCCACTTGCAGCAACGAAGAGTATTCCATGACTCATTAATTCTTTGATATATGTAATAATTTCTTTACTAACTTCCTGTGCACCATTATGTAACAATGTACCATCTAGGTCGCTGGCAATAAGTTGTATATTCATGATTATGATCTCCTTTGATGTTCTAAGTAAGTGAGTTGTGTTAATTGGATTATAAATAATATTATTGTACCACAGAGTTTGGAAGAAACAAAGGGTAGTTAACATATCAAAGAGGAGTAAGAGGACAAAGAGGTTATTGCATTATATAACTTTGCAACAACCTCTATTTACTGGATAAAATAATGACTATTAGCGATAATTAAAGTTGTTCAAAAAACCATAGAACATATAATCGGCCATCATTAGTGCTTCTTGTTCTATCATGTCATACAGTTTTACATCTTCTGCATATTGTCCTGCTAGTCTAAGAGTTGCCTCTTTTTCAGTCATCTGTAGATGGCTGTAGAAGAGATCACGCCAGACTTGTTCATTCCAATAAGGATTAATACTTGCAAGAAAGGCGGCTATTTTGTCAGCGTTTTTGTACCATTTCGTACGGGCCTCAGTAGCAGCTTGTGAATCCTTGTTCTTAGCAGCATTCACAAGGTCGGCTGCAATTAGTAGATGTTGTGTAAGAAGATTCTCAAAGGTGGAGGCAATTTGGTCATCGTAAAACATTCGAAAAACCTTGCCAAAGTCACCGGGATTTTGAAGTAGTCGTTTGGTTACGGGTTCTAAATCACCTAAATTAGCTGCGGTACTAATGATAAAGGAACGTGTCCAATGAATATGTTGTTCCCATAGCATACGAAGTTCATTAAGTAATTCCACCTGATACTGTGTGTAGCATATATTTTCTTGATTCATTATTTACTCTCCAATTTATTAAGACTCATACTATATATGTATTCAAGACTTTTTATTATTCTACAAAATCATTATTGTCCAACTAAAAATATGAAGAAAAACGCTATTATTGGAGAATTTACATTGATTAAAATCTTGGCGAAATCTTATCTTGTTAATTTATTTATCATTTGCTATACTCATGCTGATATTTATGCAAGTACATAATCTGTATTAATATATCATTAGACGACAGCTTAGTATGGATATAAAATGAAACAAGTAAAAGAGGAGATTATTATGGTAGAGCACAAAAGGTCAGTATCCATTCCGTTTAGTAAAGGAGCAGTTCTGATCGCGCTTGGAGTTGTATATGGAGACATTGGAACATCACCTATGTATGTTCTTAAATCAATAATTGCAGGGAATGGCGGAATAAATCAGGTTAATGATGAACTTATTCTGGGTTCCCTGTCTTTGATTATCTGGACATTAACACTATTGACAACTGTGAAATATGTTTTAATTGCGATGAAGGCAGATAATCATGGTGAGGGTGGAATATTTGCCTTATATAGTTTGGTAAAGAAATATGCTAGATGGTTAATTGTACCTGCAATGATTGGTGGCGCTGCATTACTAGCAGATGGAGTATTGACACCTGCTGTTACTGTTACTACAGCCATTGAAGGACTTAGAAGCATACCGACGATATATGAGATTCTTGGTGATAATCAAGCTAGAATTGTAGTTATTACACTTGTCATAATAAGTTTAGTATTCTTGGTACAAAGAGCAGGAACGAGCTTAATTGGTAAAACATTTGGACCAATTATGATGATATGGTTTCTTTTCCTTGCGATAGCGGGAGTATTGAATATGGGGGGAGATCTTAATGTACTTAGAGCATTTAATCCCCTACGTGGAATAAACATCTTATTCAACCACTCTATGAATAAAGAGGGGATTATGATTTTAGGAAGCGTATTCCTTGCAACAACTGGAGCAGAGGCATTGTATTCTGATATGGGACACGTGGGAAAAGCAAATATTTACGCTAGTTGGCCTTTTGTGAAGGTGTGTTTAATTCTTAACTACTTAGGACAAGGCGCATGGCTTATGAATAATAAGGATAATGTAGCTCTAGCTAAGATAGAGGACATGAACCCTTTCTTTCAGATGCTACCAAGTCAAGTAAGGATGGTTGCAGTTATCTTAAGTACAATGGCAGCGATAATTGCTTCTCAGGCGTTAATAACCGGGTCTTTTACATTGGTGTCTGAAGCAACACGTCTAGATTTAATGCCACGATTGAAGGTTAGGTACCCATCGGAAACAAAAGGTCAGATTTATATTCCGTTGGTGAACGTAGTTATGATGGTATCTTGTATCTGCGTAGTTTTATATTTCCGTTCTAGTGCACGACTAGAAGCAGCATATGGGTTAGCGATAACTATGACCATGTTAATGACTACGATATTAATGTTTACGTATCTATGGGAAATTAAGAAGCGACGTATATCTCCAATTGTATTTTTACTCTTATTTGGTGGTTTGGAGAGTAGCTTCTTTGTCTCAAGCCTTACAAAGTTTTTTAAAGGTGGTTATGTTGCATTATTAATTGCGATTATATTATTCGGAATTATGTTGGTTTGGCATTATGGAACTGCAGTGGAACGTTCACAAGCAAACTATTTCTATATTAAAAAATATTTATCTATGTTTGAAAAGCTTCGAAAGGATGAATCCTTACCGCTTACCGCTGACAATCTTGTTTACATTACACACAATACTCAAAATGATATAATAGATCGAGATGTGTTGTATTCCATATTTAATAAAAAACCGAAGAGAGCAAAAGCGTATTGGATTGTGAGTGTTATTGTTACTGATGAACCTTTTACAAACAGGTATACCGTGGATAGTTTTGGAACTGATTATGTATTTCGAGTAAGATTGTATCTTGGGTTTAAGATACACCAAAGAATTAATGTATATCTACGTCAAATAGTTACGGATTTAATTGAATCTAAAGAGTTACCGCCACAGAAACCAAAATATTCGATTTATGGAACAGATGGGAATGTTGGTAACTTTGGATTCTGTATTATTAGGAAAATGATATCACCAGAAAGTGATATTGCTTCATACGGAAGAATGGCAATATCCATAAAATATGCCATAAGGCACGTGGCAGGAACGCAGATACAATGGTATGGATTAGAAAGTTCAGCAGTTATTATTGAATATGTTCCGCTTTTTGTTAAAATGAAATCGACAAACAATTTAGTTAGAGAAGAATAAATAGGATATAGAAAGGCTTTCCTTAAAGAAATACTTAGGGAAAGCCTTTTTAATGTTAAGAGAAAGATTGGCGGTAAAGCTCTTAGTTTTAAGGAATTATATTTGTGTGAAACAATAAATTAATATAAATAACTTTTTATAAATACTATATTGCAATGTAGAATAGTATATGGTATGATATATCCAACAAGAAAGAATACAAATGTATGGAAGGGAGGAACAAGGAAAGATGAACCCACAATTTAAAAAGGGAGCCTTAGAGCTATGTGTTTTATCAAAACTCTTGGGTACTGACTGTTATGGTTATGAATTAACAGAGGCAATCTCACAAAAGATGGTGATTGCTACAGGCACATTGTACTTGGTTTTAAAGCGATTAAAAGATGACAATTATGTTGAGACATATCTAGTAGAGTCTGGAGAAGGACCAGCAAGAAAGTATTATCACTTAACGGAAAGTGGTATTGCATATCAAGGTAAACTGAAAGAGGAATGGAAGGAATTTGTAGAGGCAGTAGATTATTTTATCAATAGGGAGGAGAATTAATATGAATAGAGATAATTATTTGACACAAATTAAAACAGCATTACGCGAAGCAAAAGTAGATCAGGGTATTATTGATGAAGTTATTGGGGATTATGAAGAACATTTTAGGATGGGGATAAAGTATAACAAATCCGAAGAGGAGATTTGTGTGGAATTAGGCTCCGTTGAGGAAATAGTTGCGGAGATTAGCGCAATGGGAACAGCTAATCAAACGGCTAAGGAAGATACGAGGAGAGACGAGATAGATAATACGAACACATTTGCAGTTGCTAGTAAAGAGAGTGAACAACAAAAAGAATATTCCTCACACGCACCATTCACCAAAGTTCAAGTAGATGGAATCTGTGCAGATATTATAATTAAAAGTGGAGATACTTTCAAAGTTGATTACATCAACAATGGTAGCGAAAAAGATAAGTTGGCGTATCAGTTTTATCATTATCAAGAGGGTGATACCTTCTTTGTAGGTGTTAAAGAGAATTTTAGCAAGATGTTATTCCGTGTTTTACGAAACGTAGACCTCCGATTAATTGTCCAGTTACCAAACCATGTAGAGGATATTAAAGTAAAAGTAGCAAGTGGTGATTGTAGAATAGACGGTGTGAAATTACAGAAGCTAGCTATGTACAGCGCTAGTGGGGATATTAATATGAACCAAACCGTATGTATAGAAGCAGACTTACATTCAAGCAGCGGAGATCTTAGAGTAGAAAACAGTAATGTAGATACTTTATATACGAAAACAAGCAGTGGTGATGTACAGGTTATGTATACAAACTCAAAATTCGTGAAATGCAATAGTAGCAGTGGAGATGTCGAAATCAACGAAGGAATTACTGAACGAGTAGAAGCACAATCTGCAAGTGGCGATGTGAAATGTTGTGTAGTGTCCAAAGGATATTTTCTAAAGAGCATTAGTGGTGATGTGACGGTAAGAATGCAAGGGGATGCGGAAGCTAACTATGAATCGATTAGTGGAGACATTGGAATCCATTTGAATAACAATCAAAACGGATATATACTAAATGCTAGTACGGTATCTGGAGACGTGAACATTGGATATATGGGAATGCACCAATCAGACTGTAAGAGTGGCCACTACACGTTTGGAAATCAAGGAAGTAAGATACATGCCAAGACAGTGTCTGGGGATATTGATTTGAAGGACTAAGCATGAGAGTAATGAAAATTACTAGTTGACGAATGTCTAATTTTAGAGTATGCTAATTATGTTAATAAAAAATTATATGAATATTATTATTTCTCTTATTCAGAGTGACGGAGAGTAAAGGCTCTATGAAGTCACGGCAACCCCCTAGGCGGAAGGTGCCAACCTGAGCGAGTAAAATCGAGCAATAAGAGGATTTGGTGATTATAGAATCAAGTCCACTTATGTGGACTTTTTTTGTGCCTTATTTATGATTGGTATAAAGCTAAGGTGTGAAGAAAGTGTACGACTATAGGAAATAATAATTAAAGAAAGGGACGATACGAATGGAAAAATTATTATTTACTTCAGAATCTGTAACAGAAGGTCATCCTGACAAAATCTGTGACCAGATTTCGGATGCAGTTCTTGATGCTTTATTAGCACAAGACCCAATGAGCCGTGTGGCTTGTGAAACTGCAATTACTACAGGACTTGTATTAGTAATGGGAGAAGTTACTACACAAGGATATGTAGATATTCAAAGAATCGTACGTGATACAATTAAAGAAATCGGATATGATGCATCTGAAAAAGGTTTCGATGCAAACACTTGTGGTGTTATTGTAGCGTTAGATGAACAATCAGCTGATATTGCTATGGGTGTAAACCGTGCATTAGAAGCAAAAGAGAACAAGATGTCAGATGCTGAGATCGAAGCAATTGGTGCAGGAGATCAAGGTATGATGTTTGGTTATGCTACTAACGAAACAGAAGAGTACATGCCTTATCCGATTTATTTAGCACAAAAGTTAGCTCGTCAATTAACTAAAGTTAGAAAAGATGGTACACTTGCTTATCTTCGTCCAGATGGTAAAACTCAAGTAACTGTAGAATACGATGAGGCTGGAAAACCGATTCACTTAAATGCTGTAGTTTGTTCCACACAACATGCAGCAGATATTACACAAGAACAAATTCATGCGGATATCAAAAAATACGTATTCGATCCAGTTCTTCCAAAAGAATTAGTAGATGAAAACACAAACTTCTTCATTAATCCAACTGGTCGTTTCGTAATCGGCGGACCTAACGGAGATAGTGGATTAACAGGACGTAAGATAATCGTTGATACTTATGGCGGATATGCTCGTCACGGCGGCGGAGCTTTCTCTGGTAAAGACTGTACGAAAGTAGACCGTTCAGCAGCTTATGCGGCACGTTATGTAGCTAAGAACATAGTAGCAGCAGGGCTTGCAAACAAATGTGAAATTCAATTATCTTATGCGATTGGTGTGGCGCAACCAACATCTATCATGGTTGACACATTCGGAACTGGAAAAATCAAAGATGATGAACTAGTAAACATTATTCGAGAAAACTTCGATTTACGTCCAGCAGGAATCATTAAGATGCTTGACCTTAGAAGACCAATCTACAAACAAACAGCTGCTTATGGACACTTTGGTCGTAATGATCTTAGCCTACCATGGGAAAGAGTTGACAAAGTTGATGTATTAAAGAAATATTTATAAGAATGATAAAGGTGTGCTATTGAATGAAAAAGGTAGCACATCTTTTTTATAGCCCAAAATCGCTTTTTTAGAAAAAGTTAAGAAAGTAATAGAAGAGTTTATGTGTAAATCAAACACGCGTATGTTATAATATAACTTATCGGAAGGAAATCAAGCGCCACGAAGTGGCATTTGATTTCACCCGATAAGTTAGCGATAGAACGAAGTTCTAGAGCTGGGTATTACACGGAGTGTAAGACCGTAACTCCGTAAGGAGTCATAAGTTAACAAGTCTATTATTTTAATATAATAAAGAGGGTGACAAGATGAAATTGCGTGGGAGAATCGCAATTGCATTCATTACGATTATTGCACTTCCAATTATTATGATTGCTACAGTAGGGAGCTTGATTATTAATAATCAAATCATATCCATTCAGCAAACGTATGATGTGGAGTCTAATACAATTCAAGTTATAACTAATCCGATGCAGTTACTAAATCGGGTGACTAGAGGGGTATATAATGAAATTAAGTTATGTGCATTGAAGGAACCAGAGAAGTTAGAGGATATGGATTATATCCGCAAGTTGAACGCTGAATTGGTAGGGAAGTATTCCTTTATTGTTCTTCGAAAAGGAGACAAGATTGAATATGCAGGTGATAGAGAAAAGTTAAATCGAATTAGCGAGGATTTACCAGAATTCGCAGATTATACGATTAGTACGGATGGAGGCATCTATCTAGGTGGTGAGTATCCTTGCTTAATTAAACAACAAGATTTCTATTACCAAGATGGAACAGAAGGCTCCGTGTTTGTAGTAACAAGTGTTAATAAATTAATACCACAGTTAGAGTCTTCCATCGTTCAGTTCGTAATTTCTTTTATTCTTATAATTTTCTTTACAGCAAGTATCCTTACAATCTGGATTTATCGGAGTGTATTGCGTCCTTTACGTACATTACAGGTTGCTACGAACAAGATTAAGTGTGGTAATCTGAATTTTTCTGTACGAGCAGAAAAGAATGATGAAGTTGGAGCGCTATGTGAGGATTTTGAAGATATGAGACGTAAAATTAAGGAATTAATTGAAGTCCGTATGCAGTATGAAAGTGATACGAAAGAATTGATTAGTAACATTTCTCATGATTTAAAGACTCCATTAACAGCTATCAAAGGCTATACGGAAGGAATTATGGATGGAGTTGCAGATACACCAGAGAAGAAAGAAAAATATCTAAAAACAATCTATACGAAAGCAGTAGATATGACATCGCTGGTAGATGAGTTATCGTTCTATACGAAGATTGACAGCAATACGATACCGTATAATTTTGCTAAAATCTATGTGGATCAGTACTTCACTGATTGTATTGAGGAATTGGAATTAGACCTTGAGGTTAAGAATATTGATGTAGCATATTTTAATTATGCAGATGATAATGTAAGAATAATTGCAGACCCTGAGCAATTAAAACGAGTGGTAAATAATATTATCGGAAATTCTGTTAAATATATTGATAAGAAGAAAGGCATTATTAATGTTCGTATCAATGACCTAGGAGATTATGTTCGTATTGAGGTAGAAGATAACGGGAAAGGCATTGCGGAAAAAGATTTACCGAATATCTTTGATCGTTTCTATCGTACAGACGAATCGAGAAATTCTTCAAAAGGTGGTACAGGACTTGGTCTTGCTATTGCCAAGAAGATTATTGAAGATCATGGTGGAAGCATCTGGGCAAGTAGTAAAGAACTTGTTGGAACAACAATTTGTTTTACACTGAAAAAAGTTGAAGAGAATAAGGAAGAACTAAAAGATTTACCAGAAGTGGGTGACAACTCCAACTCAAAAAGCAGCAGGGTAGGAGAAGGTAAATATAGATTTTTCTTCTTGCCGGCAAAGGATAAGTCTAGTACAGATAAGAACTTATCAAGCAAATCCGAAGATAATAAGTCAATTCAAGAAGGACATTCTTCACAGAAAGAGAAATCAAAGAAGTCGGATAATAAGAACGATATTGGAGGTATTAAGGAATGAGTAAAATATTAATAATTGAAGATGAACTTGCAATTGCAGAATTAGAGAAGGATTATCTTGAATTAAGTGGATTTTCAGTAGATATTGAATCCTCTGGAGACGAAGGTGCTAAGAGAGCTATTGCGGAGGATTATGATTTAATTATATTAGATCTTATGCTTCCGAATATGGACGGATTCGAAATCTGTAAGAAGATAAGAGAAGAAAAGAATATTCCTGTAATTATGGTTTCTGCAAAGAAAGATGATATTGATAAGATTCGTGGGCTTGGACTTGGAGCGGATGATTATATGACAAAACCTTTTAGTCCAAGTGAATTAGTAGCAAGAGTGAAAGCACACCTAGCAAGATATGAAAGATTAATTGGAACTGGAACAAAGGAAAATGAAATGATTCAGATTCGTGGTATTAAGATCGATAAAACTGCTAGACGTGTATATATTAATGGGGAAGAAAAAATCTTTACAACGAAAGAGTTTGATTTGTTAACATTTCTTGCGCAAAACCCTAATCATGTATATACAAAAGAAGAGTTATTCCAAGAAATCTGGGATATGGAGTCTATTGGAGATATAGCAACAGTAACTGTTCATATCAAGAAGATACGTGAGAAGATAGAATTAAACACTTCAAAACCTCAATATATCGAAACAATCTGGGGCGTTGGATACCGATTTAAAGTATAAGGGATAGGAAATTGCGAAACTCTTCTCCATGGCGACAACATATCTGTGTTTTAAGGCTGTCTACTACAATTTGGATAAAATTGTATGCCTTACACATACAATTCACCAAACAGTAACGACAGACATAAAACACATTGATATGTTTATCGCCATTACAAAGAGTTTCGCAATTTCCTAAGTTTAAGGGATTAAGTAAGGAGAGTTATGAAGATACCTATTATATATGAAGATTACCATGTAATAGTATGTGAGAAACCTGTCGGTATGTTAGTGCAGAGTGATCGATCTATGGACGTTGACATGGTGAATGAGCTTAAGAATTATCTGTATGAGAAGCAAACAGAGAAGAAGGAACCTTATTTAGGATTAATTCATCGTCTGGATAGACCAGTAGGTGGAGTTTTGGTCTTTGCTAAAACACCTGTTGCAGCAAAATCTCTATGTAGCCAAGTTAGTGGAGAAGAAGGTGGTAAGAATCCACTTCAAAAGATGGAGAAGAAGTATTATGCTGTTGTAGATAAGGACTTATCTGATAAGTTAGGGAATGAAGCAGAAGAGTTAGTAGACTATCTAGTAAAAGATGCAAGAACGAATACATCAAAGATTACGACTGCAAAGGATAAGAATGGAAAGAAAGCAGTGCTATTTTATCAAGTTCTTGCAGTGTATAAGGATGAGAAGGGGTATCCGATAACTTTAATAGAGGTTACACTTAAGACAGGAAGACATCATCAGATACGTGCACAGATGGCTGGAAATCAAATGCCATTATGGGGAGATACAAAATACAACGACACATTCATAGAACGACAGAAACAAAACCCGGATATGAGATGGGCCAATGTAGGATTGTATTCGCATACGTTAGTATTTACCCATCCGATATCAAAGAAAAGAATGCAGTTTGATGCAAGCCCAAAGGATGGAGTTTTTAAGCAATTTGATCTATAACGTGAAGCTAAGCAGACTTTGGGTCTGCTTTTCTTTGTAAGAAAGCAAGAAAATTAGCGCTTTTGTCACATAATTTATACTAAATTGCAGACACTATATAAGGAAGTGTAGCAAAAGGTATGATGATAAGTGGCAGAGGTGTAATTGTGGAAAAAGATACGAATCGCACTAAGATAAAGACGGTATTATTAATAATAGGGACAAGCATAGTGGTGTATCTTTTTTTTCGTTATGCCTTGTTTATGTTTGTTCCTTTTATATTGGCTTATTTTTTTACTAAGTTGTTACGTCCCGTTGTCGACTGGTTATATAACAAAATTAAGATGTTAAAGATGATTAGTACTACAATATTATTAATTATCTTGGTGAGCATAATAGGTACCGCGTTATTTTTCTTAACGAAGAAATTATTTGAGCAGATTAGTAGTCTAATAATGAATATGCCGATTTATCAAGAGGTGATTATTAGTGGATTACAAAAGGTATGTGGTAGTTGTGACAGGCTGTTTAGTCTAGAGAAAGGACAGGTATTCGATTTTCTATATAGCAATGGTGCTAAGTTTGTAGTGGGCGTCCAGGAGAAGATGGTACCTATGATCACGCAACGGTCTTTAGGTATTGCAGCCTTAATGATAAATATTATTGGTAAAATTATTATCGTATTTATCGGAGTACTAATGATGATGAAGGACTATAATGAATATAAGGGTTTTTATGAAAAGTCACGTTTTTATGAAGATATTCATAAAGTAACTGGTAAACTATCAGAGACGGGTATTGCGTATTTAAAGACACAAGCTATTATAATGATGATAAGTGCGGCAATTATGACATGTGGCCTACTTCTTATAAAGAATAAGTATGCACTGTTAATTGGTATTCTCATCTCACTTTTGGATGCACTACCAGCAGTCGGTTGTGGACTCGTGTTGATACCATGGGCTATAATAGAGCTGTTGTCAAAGGATATTTTGCATGCTACGGTGATTATTACTATTTATTTTATTTGTGAACTAATGAGACAGTTCTTAGAACCTAAATTGCTAGGGGATAGGATTGGAATCAAACCAATTTATCTGCTGATGGCCATGGTGATCGGAGTTGAATTATTCGGTATCCTTGGTTTTTTGTTAGGTCCGCTAGGTCTAGTGATCATATCAGCTGTCGTAAAGGCGTATAGCTAAGTCTTTTATTAAAGTACAAAATACTATAAATTTTATTTATGAGCCCTTGACAAGTCGAAAACTTTGAATTATACTCATCTAGTGTGCATTTTACTAGTATAGTAACTTGTATCGCTAAAGCTGATAAAAACAGCAACCACAGAAAAAACATCATTACCGCAGGAGGTGAAAAGAATGCCAACTTTTAATCAATTGGTAAGAAAAGGAAGACAAACAATAGAGAAGAAATCAACTTCTCCAGCACTTCAAAAAGGTTTCAACTCATTAAACAAAAAAACTACTAACACATCATCACCACAAAAAAGAGGTGTGTGTACAGCAGTTAGAACAGCAACTCCTAAAAAGCCTAACTCAGCGCTTAGAAAGATTGCCAGAGTTCGTTTATCTAACGGAATTGAAGTAACTAGTTATATTCCAGGTGAAGGTCACAACTTACAAGAGCATAGTGTTGTTCTTATCAGAGGTGGTAGAGTAAAAGATTTACCAGGTACTAGATACCATATCGTTAGAGGTACACTTGATACAGCAGGTGTAGCTAAGAGACGCCAAGCTCGTTCAAAATATGGAGCTAAGAGACCAAAAGACGCTAAATAAGAATCATAAGTAACCACATTATCGCAATTTTCTGATTCAAAAGGTGCCGGATTAATGAGTTTATTCCTGTAGGTTGCAGGTGACAATATATTAAACTGGTTACGAACACAGAAAAACAATTGCAGATGTTATTTGTAATTGACACAATATGTGAGTACCGATGAATTAACAAGTGTAATTATCGGAATTCCGATAAACACGTATTAAGGAGGGAAGCACCGTGCCACGTAAAGGACATGTTCAAAAAAGAGATGTATTAGCAGATCCATTATACAATAACAAGGTTGTAACAAAGCTTATCAATAACATTATGTTAGATGGTAAGAGAGGTGTTGCACAAAAGATCGTATACGGAGCCTTTAATAAAGTAGCAGAAAAAACTGGAAAAGATGCTGTTGAAGTATTCGAAGAAGCTATGAACAACATTATGCCAGTGCTTGAAGTTAAAGCTAGACGTATCGGTGGAGCAACTTACCAAGTACCAATCGAAGTTAGACCAGATAGAAGACAAGCGTTAGCTCTTCGTTGGATTACATTGTATTCTCGTAAAAGAGGAGAAAAAACAATGGAAGAAAGATTAGCAAACGAAATTCTTGATGCAGCTAACAATACTGGTGCATCTGTTAAGAAAAAAGAAGATATGCACAAAATGGCAGAAGCAAACAAAGCGTTTGCTCATTACAGATGGTAAGATTCGCTGCTTAATTGCAGGGATTCTTTATCAACTGGATAAGCCAATAACATGTTTGATAACCTCTTATGTAACTTTGGTTATGTAAGAGGTTATAATAAAACTAGGTTACAGTTGACCAAGCGAAGCAGATACCCGTATCTTCTTTGCTATCTTGCATATTTGCTAAAAATGTAAGAGAGAACACTGATTATTTTAAGGAGGAAAACCCTTGGCTGGAAGAGAATATCCGTTAGAGAGAACCAGAAATATTGGTATTATGGCTCATATCGATGCAGGTAAAACTACATTAACTGAGCGTATCCTATATTATACTGGTGTAAATTATAAAATCGGTGATACTCATGAAGGTACTGCTACTATGGACTGGATGGAGCAGGAACAAGAAAGAGGTATTACTATTACTTCAGCGGCAACAACTTGTCACTGGACTTTACACGATAAAACTGATGTAAAACCAGGTGCTGAAGAACACCGCATCAATATCATTGATACACCAGGACACGTTGACTTTACTGTAGAAGTAGAGAGATCATTACGTGTACTTGATGGTGCTGTTGGTGTATTCTGTGCTAAAGGTGGTGTAGAACCACAATCTGAAAACGTATGGCGTCAAGCAGACACATACAACGTACCTAGAATGGCATTCATCAATAAGATGGATATCTTAGGTGCTAATTTCTTTGGTGCAGTAGACCAAATCAAAAATAGACTTGGTAAAAATACAATTATTCTTCAAATACCTGTTGGTAAAGAAGATGACTTCAAAGGTATCGTTGACTTATTTGAAATGCAAGCTTACATCTATAATGATGATAAGGGTGAAGACATTGAAGTAACTGATATCCCAGAAGATTTAAAAGATGATGCTGAATTATACAGAAGTGAATTAGTTGAGAAAATCTGCGAATTAGATGATGATTTAATGATGGCTTACCTTGAAGGTGAAGAACCAACTAATGAACAATTGAAAGCAGCTCTTAGAAAAGCTACTTGCGATTGTAAAGCAATTCCTGTATGCTGTGGTTCTGCTTACAGAAACAAAGGTGTTCAGAGATTACTTAATGCTATTATTGAGTATATGCCAGCTCCAACTGATATTGAGTCAATCAAAGGTGTTGATGAAGATGGTAATGAAGTAGTTAGACATTCATCTGACGAAGAACCTTTCTCAGCATTAGCATTCAAGATCATGGCTGATCCATTCGTTGGTAAATTAGCATTCTTCAGAGTTTACTCTGGTTCTATGAACTCAGGTTCATATGTATTAAATGCTACTAAGAATAAAAAAGAGCGTGTTGGTCGTATCTTACAGATGCATGCTAATAAGAGAGAAGAACTTGATAAAGTTTATGCTGGTGATATCGCAGCAGCTGTTGGTTTCAAATTCACAACAACTGGTGATACTATCTGTGATGAAAAATCTCCAGTTATTCTTGAGTCAATGGAATTCCCAGAACCAGTTATCGAATTAGCTATTGAGCCTAAGACAAAAGCTGGTCAAGGTAAGATGGGTGAAGCTTTAGCAAAACTTGCTGAAGAAGATCCAACATTCCGTGCTCACACTGACCAAGAAACTGGTCAAACAATTATTGCTGGTATGGGTGAACTTCACCTTGAAATCATCGTAGATAGACTTCTTCGTGAGTTCAAAGTTGAAGCAAACGTAGGTGCTCCTCAAGTTGCTTACAAAGAAACATTCACTAAACCAGTTGAAGTTGATAGTAAATACGCAAAACAATCTGGTGGTCGTGGACAATACGGTCACTGTAAAGTTAAGTTCGAGCCAATGGATCCTAACGGTGAAGAAACATTCAAATTCCAATCAACTGTTGTTGGTGGTGCTATTCCTAAAGAATACATTCCTGCAGTTGGTGCTGGTATTGAAGAAGCGTCTAAAGCTGGTATCATTGCTGGATTCCCTGTACTTGGTGTTTCAGCTACAGTATATGATGGTTCTTACCATGAAGTCGATTCAAGTGAAATGGCCTTCCACATCGCTGGTTCTATGGCATTTAAAGATGCTATGAACAAGGGTGGAGCTGTATTACTTGAGCCAATCATGAAAGTTGAAGTTACTATGCCAGAAGAATACATGGGCGATGTAATTGGTGATATCAATTCACGTCGTGGACGTATTGAAGGTATGGAAGACATCGGTGGAGGTAAGATGGTTAAAGGTTATGTTCCACTTGCTGAGATGTTCGGTTACTCAACTGACCTTCGTTCTAAGACTCAAGGACGTGGAAACTACTCTATGTTCTTTGAAAAATATGAACCAGTTCCAAAATCAGTTCAAGAAAAAGTTATTGCTGCTAAGAGTAAATAATTTATTTATTAACCAATAAATAATCCTCACTTGGCTAATGCCAAGTGAGAGTAAATATAAGTTGACTATAAGTGACAAAATCTCTCATATAAGAGGTGCCAAAAACCTTGTAAAAACTGTATTTACACAAAGTTTTTCTTGAAAATATCACTAATATGAAATATAATTAGTGATATGAGGCAATAATCTTCAATGGGTTATACATTCGTAAGAAGATTATAACAAGAGTCAGTAAACTGGCTCACTATAGAGAATTCAGTATTGTAGCCCAAAGGGCGCATATTAAAGGAGGACACTTAAAAATGGCTAAAGCTAAGTTTGAAAGAACGAAACCACATTGTAATATTGGTACTATCGGTCACGTTGACCACGGTAAGACTACATTAACAGCTGCTATCACTAAAACACTTTCTGAAAGAGTTGCTGGTAACGCTGCTGTAGATTTTGAAAATATTGATAAAGCTCCAGAAGAAAGAGAAAGAGGTATCACTATCTCTACTTCTCACGTTGAATATGAAACAGAAAAAAGACACTACGCTCACGTTGACTGTCCAGGACATGCCGATTACGTTAAGAACATGATCACTGGTGCAGCTCAAATGGATGGTGCTATCCTTGTAGTTGCTGCTACTGACGGTGTTATGGCTCAAACTAAAGAGCATATCTTATTATCTCGTCAGGTAGGTGTACCTTACATCGTAGTATTCATGAACAAATGTGACATGGTTGATGATGAAGAATTACTTGAATTAGTAGAAATGGAAATCACTGAAAACCTTGAAGAATATGAATTCACTGATTGTCCAATCATCAGAGGATCTGCTTTAAAAGCTCTTGAAGATCCACATGGCCCTTGGGGAGATAAAGTTATGGAATTAATGGACGCTGTAGATGCTCATATTCCAGATCCTAAACGTGCTACTGATCAAGCTTTCTTAATGCCAATCGAAGATGTATTCTCAATCACTGGACGTGGTACTGTTGCAACAGGCCGTGTTGAACGTGGTGTGCTTCATGTAAATGAAGAAGTTGAAATCGTTGGTATCAAAGAAGAATCTCGTAAAGTAGTTTGTACTGGTATCGAAATGTTCCGTAAACTTCTTGATGAAGCTCAAGCTGGTGATAACATCGGTGCACTTCTTCGTGGTGTTCAAAGAACAGAAATCGAAAGAGGACAAGTACTTGTTAAACCAGGTACAATCAAATGCCATAAAAAATTCACTGCTCAAGTTTATGTTTTAACTAAAGATGAAGGTGGACGTCATAAACCATTCTTCAATAACTACAGACCACAATTCTATTTCAGAACAACTGACGTAACTGGTGTTATCGAGTTACCAGCTGGTGTTGAAATGTGTATGCCTGGTGATAATATTGAAATTACAGTTGAATTAATTCACCCAATCGCTATGGAACAAGGTTTATCATTCGCTATCCGTGAAGGTGGACGTACTGTAGGTTCTGGTAAAGTTGCTACTGTAATCGAATAATTAATCGAGTAGATTGATGATATTAAAACACCCCTTATTTATAAGGGGTGTTTTTGCGTAATAATTTAACGCTTATATTTTCTTAATCAGGTAAACAATTCACCAGAATTAGTCTGTATTGAGAAGCAGATAGAAAATAAAATAACGCCAACAAAAACAAAACTATGTTTTTGCTGGCGTTATGAATTATGTTGCTAGAAAATTTAGTATACCTCTTTATACACTAAGCATTATATTTACGTATAAAACAAGCACCAACTATATCTGGACCTGTATAGGTTCCAATTGTTGTTCCGAGTGTAAAGATTGGGTGAATAATCGGTTGGTTAATAATGGAAGGTAATTTTTCGAGAAAAGTGGAAGCTTCGTCGAAATTAGTACCCGTTATAACACAGAATTCATAATCATTATAATCGAGATTATTGTTTTTGAAATATTCGGCAATCATATCATACACTTTATCAATGGCTTTTTTGAAACCACGAACTTTACCATAAGGAGCAAGTTCACCATCTTCTAATACGATAAGCGGTTTCAGATTTAATAAACTTCCTGCAAGTGCAGAAACCTTACCTATCCTACCACCCTTTTGTAAGTATTCAAGAGTACCTAGGGTAAACATTACTCTACCTGTTTCACGCAATTCTAGAAGTTTAGCGACGTTATCAGTAAGAGAATAGCCGGCTTCATGCATCTTAGCAGCTTCAAGTAATAAAAGCCCTTGTCCACCTGTACATAATAACGAATCAACAACCTTGATATTACTCTTAGGATATTTTTCTTCAAGAATGGATTTTGCATTCATAGCGGATTGGTGTGAACCACTAAATTTAAGGGTAATATTTAAACAAAGAACATCATATCCAGCCAAGATAGCTTCTTCAAACTTGTCGCAGTAATCTTCAACAGATGGAAGCGAAGTTTTAGGATATACCTTCTCTGTAGTTAGTCGATGATAAAAGTCGGGTATAGAAATATCAATAATTTCTTTTTGATATGTTTCCTGATCAAATGACACATAAAAAGGAATCGTTGTTATGTTGTATTGATCTAATAATTCTTGTGTTAAGTCGCAAGAACTATCACTAAATATTCTATATGGTTTCATAAAATCCTCCGTTAAAACGATGTTAATGGGATACTTTAGCCAAAGCAGGTATATGCAATCCGCTCTACCATTACTCATAATAGACAACCTACTTTGGGTGCTATCAGTCGGATTACATAGTATGTTGCAATTATAGCTATTATATCATATTTCTATTAAAAAGTAATTAACTTTGTTAAATGTTAATAAAATGTAATTTTTAATATATGGTGGAAAAAAGTACATTCATAATTTTCCTTAAATTACAGAAAATAATTAGGTAGGAATTAATTAATGAGTAATGTAGGAGGTGTAACAATGTCATTTACAGATAATGGTGAATTGCCTGTTGGATTTGGGATGTCATTAGCACTTGATATGAAAGCGATGGCTAATTTCTCAGCACTTACTGATGGTAAGAAGGAAGAACTCGTTAACTATATTAAAAATTCTACTACGGGATATGAGGCAAAAGAAAGAATCACAGAAGTAGTAAACCGATTGCATAATGATTCATTTTTTTAGCAGCACAATGATTCCCGAAACTTTAGTAGCGGGTAATTACTTGCTAGTGTTGACATGGGATAAACCCATGTCAACAGGTAAGAAAGAGTATTAATTTAACTAATCTGGCACTATTAAACAATTAACAATTGGTATTTTACAATATGCCAGTAAATAAGTATACTACTAAAAAACAAAGGAAAGTGGTGGTAGTATGAGTAAACAGCAAACAACAATAAAACTTACACAGACTGCATTGATGGCTGCACTGTGCTATATAGGATTTCAGTTCTTGCGATTTGATGTTCCTATAGGTATGGAGAAAACAGCAATTCATTTTGGAAACACATTTTGTGTATTAGGTGCACTCTTACTTGGAGGACTATGGGGGGGGCTTGCTGGCGCTGTTGGAATGACAATTGCTGATTTGACCTCTGATTATGTTACATATGCACCGAAAACCTTCCTATTAAAGTTGTGTATTGGTCTTATCGTAGGATTGGTCGCCCATAAGATAGCGAAATTAAGCAAAGAACATGAAAAACCATACATTATAAGATGGACGGTAATTTCTGCAGTTGCTGGTATGGTATTCAATGTAGTAGCAGATCCAGTTGTGGGATATTTTTATAAGAGATATTTACTTGGAATGGAAGATAATTTGGCAAAATCATTAGCAAAGATCACAGCTGCTACAACCTTCGTTAATGCTTTTACTTCGATTATAATTGCTTCATTATTATATGTAGCTATACGACCAGCATTAATGAAAGCGGGATTGTACGTACGAGTATATGAAGAAAGATAAGTCGAATCATTTTGTGGAATACAATAGAGTAATAGCATTGCTAACTTTCTGTTGTCGTTAATTATAAAACATTGTATACTGGTTATAATAAGTATACAATGTTTTTTGCGTAATAGTAGGCTATAACCTATTATGGAAAGAAACTCTGCCAATAATGAATGTTAGAGAGTTGTACAAAGTAGCATTATATGATATTCTGATAGATAGCGGTGTGAGAAAAATGTAGAAAATAAAAATTTCCTTTGATTTAATCAACTAATGCGTATATAATAATATTGAATGTGTTTAATTAGTTGAATAATGGAAAAAATTAGATAATAACTGTAAAAATTATATTATAATAAATGATTGGAATTGAAAGGAGATTTCATATGTTGGGCAGTGATATTGGTATTGATTTGGGGACAGCAAGCGTATTAGTCTACGTCAAGGGAAAGGGCGTAGTTTTAAAAGAGCCTTCTGTTGTGGCATTCGATAGAGATACAAACAAAATTAAGGCAATCGGCGAGGAAGCTAGATTGATGCTTGGAAGAACACCAGGTAATATCGTAGCAGTAAGACCATTAAGACAAGGTGTTATTTCTGATTACACAGTAACAGAGAAGATGCTTAAGTATTTTATACAAAAAGCAGTTGGCAAACAACGTTTTAGAAAACCTAGAATTAGTGTATGTGTACCTAGCCAAGTTACAGAAGTTGAAAAGAAAGCAGTAGAAGATGCAACATACCAAGCAGGTGCAAGAGATGTTTCTATTATAGAGGAACCAATCGCAGCAGCAATTGGTGCTGGTATTGATATATCAAGACCATGTGGAAACATGATTGTTGATATAGGTGGTGGTACTACGGATATTGCTGTTATCTCACTAGGAGGTACTGTAGTTAGTACATCAATTAAGATTGCAGGAGACGATTTTGATGAGGCAATCGTACGCTACATGCGTAAGAAACATAATCTATTAATCGGTGAAAGAACAGCAGAAGATATTAAGATTAAGATAGGATCTGCGTATAGAAGACCAGAAGTGGCTACTTTAGATGTTCGTGGCCGTAATTTAGTTACAGGTCTACCAAAGACTATCACTGTTACTTCTGATGAAACAGAGGAAGCGCTAAAAGAAACTACTTCACAAATTGTTGAAGCAGTACACAGTGTATTAGAAAAAACTCCACCAGAATTAGCAGCTGATATTGCTGATCGTGGTATTGTTTTAACTGGTGGTGGTTGTTTATTATATGGTTTAGAACAACTTATTGAAGAAAAGACAGGAATTAATACAATGACAGCAGAAGAGCCAATGACAGCTGTTGCAATTGGAACAGGAAAATACGTTGAATTCTTAAGTGGTAAAAGAGACTAGTTAATAAGATTCACATTCCATCTTAGGTGGAATGTGAATCTTATTGGTATCTAGTATTTCTAGAAGCTAAATAGACTATAAGTACTATAAAGTAATCGTAGGATTATGACGAAATATAGGATACGGGATAATGTCAGTAGGACCTATAGATTTAGTAGGAGGTATAAGAGTTTGGTTAGAGGACTATATACTGCTTATACAGGAATGATTAATGAGCAGAAACGATTAGATACGATCAGTAATAACTTGGCGAATGCAGCTACAGTAGGTTATAAGAAAGAAAATGTTACCAGCCAAGCGTTCGAAGAAGCATTGACAATCAAGATTAAGGATTCATCAGAAGCCTATACGAATAGACCTATTGGCACGATGAGCTTAGGAGTAAAACTTGGTGAATATTATACCGATTATGCGCAAGGTTCTTTCCGCGAAACTGGTAATACATATGACCTGGCTATTGAAGGTAATGGATTCTTTGCTGTGTCAACTACGGATAAGAACGGTAATGAGTCCATTCGCTATACGAGAGATGGATCATTTAAGATGACACAAGATGGATATATAGTAGATTCGTACGGCAATCATCTACAAGGTGATGGCGGGGATATCCAGATACCAACCAATGCGCAGTCAGTAACAATTGATATTGACGGTACAATCTATGCGGATAAAGAATATATAGGTAGAGTTAAGTTAGCGGATTTTGAAGATTACAATTATCTTGAGAAAGCTGGAGATAATTATTATAATGCTGTAGATGGTGCTATTCAAAAAGATAGTGTGGGTATTATAAGACAAGGTTGTACAGAACAATCTAATGTTAACGTTATCTCGGAAATGGTTAATTTGATTAATATTACTAGAGCTTATGAAGCTGGACAAAAAGTAATTAAAACACAAGATCAATTATTAGACCAAACAGTTAATCAAGTTGGTAAGGTATAATAGAAGCAACGGAGTAGCAACGAATAGATAGGTATATGATCGAGAGTAAAACAAATCACTAAGAAAGAGGTGTTTGATATGATGCGTTCTTTATGGACAGCAGCATCTGGTATGACTTCGCAACAGACGAATGTTGATACAATTGCGAATAACTTAGCAAATGTTAATACAGTAGGTTATAAGAAAGAGTCGGCAGAATTTAAAACATTGTTATACCAAACAATCCAAGATACCACAACAGATAATAACGGAGATCCAAAACCGACATCTGCACAGGTAGGTTTAGGCGTACGGAACTCAGCGATTACAACACACTATGCGCAAGGATCATTACAAGAAACTGGAAATACATACGACTTCGCTCTTCAAGGGTCTGGGTTCTTCATGGTTCAGATGGCTGATGGTTCTGTTAGTTATACAAGAAATGGTTCCTTTAACCTATCAATGGGAAGTGAAGGTATGGTACTTGCCACTTCAAGTGGTAATCCAGTACTTGATGTTAATGGTAAGTCAATTACATTTGGACCAGAATATGATACTGCTAAATTGTCAGTCGATGCGAATGGTAACTTTTGTTATCCAGATGAGAAGAATAATGCACAGCCAATAGGTATAACAATCGGAGTTGCACAATTCAATAATCCAGCTGGGCTATTGAAAACATCAGACAGTATCGTGAAAGAAACAGATGCTTCTGGTGAAGCTGTTTGGGGTGTGAATGCCGCGGCAAACCCTAATGTATCAATTAAACAAGGTTACTTAGAAAGCTCCAATGTACAAACAGCAGATGAAATGGTAAACTTAATCGTAGCTCAAAGAGCATATGAGATGAATTCTAAGATTATCAAAGCTTCAGATGAGATGCTTCAACAAGCTAATAACCTTAGATAGCCAGGTTATAGAATTTGGAAAGAGAAGGTGAGCTAATATGTCAATTGATTCTTTAGCTTCGTATAATAGCACTATATCAGAATTAAATAAACAAAATACGCAGGCTACACAATTAAAAGATAAATTAAACAACACGAACACTTCTAAAGCATCAGATGAAGAGCTTATGGAGGTTTGCAAGGACTTTGAATCGTACCTTATAGAACAAGTATTCAAATCAATGAAGACAAGCATGGTTCCCGAAAGTGAAGATGATAGCAATGAATATATGCAGTATTTTGGGGACACAATGTATCAAGAGTATGCAAAGAATATGAGTGCAACTGGGGAACTAGGAATTGCTCAGATGTTATACGAATCAATGAAACGTCAATAGATAAGGCGAGTGCTATTATAGTTGCAGGAATTACTGTAACATAATAGCACTTTTCTTTGTCTTTAAAGACCTTGACTAAAACAATACTCTTCCGGCTGTTTAAATCTTGCAGTTAGTGTTATTACTGGGTATAATAATATTATGATGAAAAAGCACGAGTATGGAGGAATAACAATTGGCTGAAACAATTCAGGGTTATGTTGAAAAAATAGTATATCGTAATCAAGAAAATGGTTATACCGTGCTAAGCTTAACAGGAGAAGATGATGATATAACCTGTGTAGGAAGTTTTCCGTTTATTAATGAAGGAGAATATGTAGAATTACAGGGTAACTATATCTCTCACCAAATATATGGCGACCAGTTTCAAGTACAAAGCTATGATATTAAAGAACCAGAGGATATGATGTCAATGGAGCGATATCTTGGTTCTGGAGCAGTAAAAGGAATTGGTGTTGCCCTAGCGGCGAGGATTGTTCGCAAGTTTAAGGAAGATACCTTTCGCATTATAGAACAAGAGCCAGAGCGATTGGCAGAAGTAAAAGGAATTAGTGTAGCGAAAGCACAAGAGATAGGCACCCAATTCGAAGATAAGAAAGATTTGCGTGACGCAATGTTATTCTTACAAAAGTACGGTATTACCAATAATTTAGCGGTTAAGATATATAAGCAATATGGAAGTCGTATGTATGAAGTGATAAGAGAAAATCCATATAAATTAGCGGATGATATCAGTGGGGTAGGTTTTCGGATTGCAGATGAGATTGCTTCCAAGGTTGGTATTGGAGGCGATGCAGAATTTCGTATTAAAGCTGGGGTATTATATGTGTTGTTGCAAGCGTCCCAGTCGGGCAATGTTTATTTGCCGATGGATTTGCTGATTGCTAAAACGGCACAGATGTTAATAATTGAACCGGATAAGATTGAAAAACATATCATTGATATGATGATTGACAAGAGAGTCGTAATCAAGGAAATTGATGAAAAGAAAGTAGTCTATAGTACGAACTATTACTATAGCGAACTGAATGTAGCTCGCATGCTTCATGATTTGAATGAACAATATGATGTGGGTATTGATGAAATTATAGATAGAGTTAAAAAAATTGAGAATGCTGAGAAGATTGAATTAGATGAGATGCAAAGAGATGCCGTTGTGGAAGCAGTACGCAATGGCGTACTTGTTATAACTGGTGGACCAGGTACTGGTAAGACAACTACGATTAATACGATTATTAAATTCTTTGAAGCAGAAGGGTTAGATTTTCTCTTAGCGGCACCTACAGGCCGCGCGGCTAAGAGAATGAGTGAAACCACAGGATATGAGGCGCAGACAATTCATCGATTATTAGAGTTATCAGGAGCCCCAGATGATTCTAATACGAGGCTTAATTTTGAGAGGAATGAGGAGAATCCATTAGAAGCGGATGCCATTATTATCGATGAAATGTCTATGGTTGATATCAGCTTGATGAATGCACTATTACGAGCCATTACTGTGGGGACAAGAGTGATCTTAGTGGGTGATGTAAATCAGTTACCTTCCGTAGGACCAGGAAATGTTTTGAAAGATATTATTACTTCGAATGCTTTCCATGTTGTTAAATTAAACAAGATATTTAGACAGGCGAAAGAAAGTGATATTATTGTTAATGCCCATAAGATTAATAAAGGAGAGCCAATTACACTAGATAATAAGAGTAGAGATTTCTTTATGCTAAAGCGAGATGATGTTACTGTGATTATACAAGTCATGCTTACTCTGATTAAGTATAAGATGCCAAAATACGTAAATGCAAAACCATATGATATTCAGGTACTTACACCAATGAGAAAAGGCGAACTTGGTGTGGACCGACTTAATCAGGTGTTGCAGATGTATCTTAATCCAGTTGAGACAGGTAAAAGAGAGAAAGAGATATCAGGTCGTATCTTCCGTGAGGGAGATAAGGTAATGCAGATTAAGAATAACTATCAGATTGAATGGGAGTGTAAGAGCCAATTTGGTTTGAGTTTTGAGAAAGGTACTGGCGTGTTTAATGGAGATACCGGAATCATTAAAGAAATCAACTTGTACTCAGAAATTATAACGGTAGTATTTGATGAGATACGATATGTGGAGTACTCTTTTCAACAAGCGGATGAGTTAGAGCTGGCGTATGCAATAACAATTCACAAATCGCAAGGAAGCGAATATCCAGCCGTGATCATTCCTGTATTGTCAGGACCTAAGATGCTTTTACACCGAAACTTATTATATACAGCAGTTACAAGAGCAAAGAGTTGCGTAACGTTGGTAGGTAGTAGTTCTGTAGTACAATCTATGATTGACAATGTAAGTGAACAAGAGAGATATACAAGCCTTGACACCAGATTGAAAGAAATCATGAAATAGTTAAAGAGTACAGGAAAACTCTAATAATTATTATGTTTATTATAGAAAACATTTACAAAACATGATTTTTAGTGGTGCATTATCAGGGAATATAATGTATAATGTCAATATACATTGTTAATTAAAGTAAAAAGGGAGACGAGGCTATTAGTATAATTGATTACGTATATCCGAACCGTTGTCCTGTGTGTGGAGATATTATTACACCTAGGCAACAAATTGTTTGTCCAGGGTGTGTTAATATATTTCAGGTAATTAAAAGTCCTAAGTGTTTGAAATGTGGGAAACCAATAGAACAGGAGGAACAAGAGTATTGTTTTGACTGTACAAAGTCTACATTTCATTACAATAGAGGTTTTGCACTGTGGATCTATGATGAAAAGGTTAAGAAGTCAATTGCGAACTTCAAATTCCATCATAGACGTGAATACAGTAAGTATTATATTCAAGAAATTTTACATTATTATAGGCAGGAGATTATAAATGTATCGCCAGAGGTACTGGTTCCCGTGCCTTTACATAAGTCAAAATTAAAAGAGCGAGGATTTAATCAAGCATATCTGCTAGCAAGAGGAATAAGTAAAAGTGTAGGAATTCCGGTTGTTGAGAATTACCTATTACGTAGCCATAAAACGAAAGCTCAAAAGAGATTGAATGATAGAGAAAGAGCAAACAACTTACAGGGGGCGTTTACTGTGAATCCGGCTTACAGCTTTGCATCATATAGTAAAGTTATGTTGGTGGATGATATATATACAACTGGTAGCACGATAGATGCATGCGCAGAGGTATTATTGCAAACAGGTGTGACAGAAGTTGATTTTTTCAGCTTAACTATAGGAAAAGGTTTTTAGGAGGGATAGCATGGATGTAAGAAATTGCAAAGATTGTGGAAAACTATTTAATTATATTGGAGGAGCACCTTTGTGCCAAACTTGTTTAAAGAAACTAGATGATAAGTTTGTTCAGGTAAAAGAATATATTTATGACCATCCAGGAGCAGGAGTTCAAGAGGTTGCAGAGGAGAATGACGTTACGCCAGGACAGATTCGTAAATGGATTAGAGAGGAAAGACTTGCCTTTTCTGATGATTCTCCAATTGGACTTGCTTGTGAATCATGTGGAACAACAATTAAGACTGGTCGTTTCTGCAAAAAATGTAAGGACAAGATGGTAAATAACTTAGGAAATTTATATCAAGAAAAAGTTCAGGAACCACAAGTTAAGAAAGAATATAATTTAGCAAAGATGCGTTTTCTAGACAACTAAGAATTATTATAGGTAGGGGGGACTTGTAATGAATCAGTTAACGTTGGACGTGGGGGAATTGTTTTTCAACATATATAAAGAAGTGACAGCATATTTATCATGCGTCGAACTTAAAGATGTATTACCGTTTGAAGTAGAGGGGGATTGTATATCGGGAAGAGTTGAGACTAAGGCCGATGCACCATATGATTTAGTCTTGTTTTGCTGTATGTCGCAGGAATTAGCGAAACAAATCGTAAATGATATGAGTAAGGGAAATGTTAGTTCACAGGAAGATATTATAATTTATATAAAGGAATTTATTAATATTGCAAGCGGACGGGCTGTTTCAACAATTAATAATCATATAGGAAAATCAGCTAGATTTTGTATCCCAGAAGTTCAGGAAGGTAAATTAGATATTGGTGATATAGATAGATACGAGAGTTATGCTAGTGTTTTTTTTAGAAGTGAATATGGGGAAATGATCTTAAAGGTTGCATACACAATCGACTGTTGTTTGAAATTAGCAGATCGTGTATAACTTAGAGGAGGTAATATTATGAGTAAAACAATATTAATAATAGATGATTCTCCATTTATAAAAAGACAGATAACAGAGTTAACACAGAAACATGATTATACGGTAATGGGACATGCGGTAAATGGTGAAGAAGGAATTCGCATGTTCACAGAGATTAAACCAGATCTAACTATTTTAGATATAGTCATGCCTGGTATTGACGGTATGGAGACAGCTTCTGTGTTATTACAAGAAGAACCAGGTGCAAAGATACTTATGTTAAGTTCTATATGTGATGCAGATACAATTGATGAAGTTAAAAGTTTAGGATTAAAGTATCTAATCCCAAAACCAATAGAACCAGAGCTTTTGCTGGCGACTATGGAAATGTTAATGAAAAATTAAAAAGGAGACAATTTTCAATGACCATAAACTCATAGAAAATTGTCTCTTTTACATCTTATACTAGATGAATACCATCATCTTCAATAGTGATTTGTTTGTTCTTAAAGAGCCGTCCAATCGCTCTTTTGAAAGCATTCTTACTTAAATTAAACTTGTTTTTGATATCCTCAGGATCTGATTTATCGTTATATGGTAAGAAACCGTTACTTGATTTAAGTGCTTCGAAAACAACAGTAGCATCTTCGTCAAGTTGCAGATAAGACTTTTCTCTTATGCTTAGATTTAGCTTCCCATCTTCCCTTACGTTAATAACTCGGGCAGAAATCAAATCTCCTGGTTTATAATTTGTGAAAAGTTCATTTTTAGGTATAAGTGCAGAGTATTTGTTATCTACGGCAACGAATGTACCAAAGTCTCTACTTAGTTCGTAAACAATACCTTCAACTTTATCGTCTTTTTGGTATGGAGAATCTGATTGTAGATATTCATATACTTTCATAGTGGCGCATAAACGATTGCTTTTGTCAATATAAAGACTTACAAGAATTTGATCTCCAACTTTAACTTGTGAAGTCTGTTCTTTGAAAGGTAAAAGAAGATCTTTTGAAAGCCCCCAATCAAGAAAAGCACCGATTGATGCAACTTCTTTAACTGTAAGAACACTTAATTTACCGATTGTTAATGGTGGGATTGTGGTAGTTGCAATCATACGGTCTTCAGAATCTTTATATAGGAAGACTTCGATAGTATCGTTTTCCTTAGCCCCTTCAGGAAGCTGCTTTTTTGGTAGTAAAACTTCGCCATTCTTAACACTTGCTCCGTTAGCGTTGCTATCTACATCTACTAGATAAGCACCGAACTCAACAAAGCGGTTTATTTTTAATGTTTGTATTTCTCCTAAATGCATATAGTAATCCTTTCTATAATAAGTTATTATGCTATAAATTGTATTATCGCATATGGTTTTCCATTTGGCATACAGAGTGTAACAATACATTCCTTATCTGATATCGTGTACTTAGGAATAATCGTATCACCAAGAAGAGCTGATGTACGGTAATCTGCACGCAGTTCATGCGTAATAAAATCTTCCGGAAGCAATTCTTCTGCTATCTTAATATATTGTCCATTATTTACATGATTATTAGTATCGAGGAATGAACTGGCAACAATAATTGGTTGTCCTTCTTGTAATTCACTAGGTATTTTAATCTTTCTAGGTGCGTAGTCCATATCAATGCGATCTTTTAATGGGTATGCTGACGTGATTTTCTCGTCCAGTTTAACGGGATGTCCTGTATCCAGATCTACTAGAATCCAAATTGAGTTTGCATAAGCGCAAATCTCATTAGACTCATCTGTTAAAGTGAAATTACGGTAACCAAACATACTGTCAAAATCATAGGCCCATGTAGATGTGGTTATAGACTCTCCGAAAATGGGATTACGGTTTACGATGATTTGCCAAGAGCTTAACATCCATGCACGTTTTACTTCATTCATGTAATCAATACCTACATGAAGATCTTCAGATTGAAAGGTAGTACAATCTTGAAAATAATTTATTATGCCAGCTAGATCTAACTGTCTGTTTATATCTACTTCGCTATAGCGAACTCTATTTGTAAAACTATACATTACTAATCATACCTTTCTGCTCGTTAACTTATGACTCCTGCGGAGTATCGGTCTTTCACTGCGTGAAATCCCTGAAAGTAGCTTCGCTACTTTCAAAGAATGTTAAAAAAATAAAATAGACTCGAGAAATTACGATGTAATTTCCCTCGTTAACTTATGACTCCTGCGGAGTATCGGTCTTTCACTGCGTGAAACCCCTGAAAGTAGCTTCGCTACTTTCCATAAGTTACATTATAACATTGTTTTGGGGTTTTAGATAGAAGGAATTTATCGCCCATTATTTGTGAAGTATTGTAAGCTTGCTTGCGACATGCATGGAGTTAAGATTGAAACAATTTTATTTTAGTACTGTAAAATTATAAATTATGGTATATAATAAGTAGATAGAATGAAGGATTTATATAGGAGGACTTAGAATGAAGACAATTATTAGTACAGATAAAGCGCCACAAGCAATTGGACCTTACTCGCAAGCGGTTGAAGTTAATGGAATGATTTATACATCTGGTATGATTCCTATTAATCCAGCTGATGGCACATTAGTTACAGGAGCGGTAGAAGAACAAGCAGAACAAGCTCTTAAGAATCTAAAAGCTCTTATTGAAGAATCTGGTTCAAGCATGGATAAAGTAATTAAAACTACAGTATTCATTAAAGATATGAATGATTTTGCTAAGATTAATGAAGTGTATGCGAGATATTTTACGGATAACTATCCATCGCGTTCATGTGTTGAAGTTGCTAGATTACCAAAAGACGTACTTATAGAAATAGAAGCCATTGCCATTAAACAATAGAAAACACGCTATGCGGACTTTTTATTAGTATGAATAGATACAAGTGATAGTATAATTTGTGAAAGGAGCAGGAGTACAAGTTGAAGATTACGAATATATCAGATATGGAAGCATTCTTTAAGATGATTGATTCCTGTAAAGGAAAAGTAGAATTAGTTTCAGAGGAAGGAGATCGCCTTAATCTGAAATCTAAATTGTCCCAATATGTATCTTTAGCACGTGTATTTTCAGAGGGAGTAATTGATCAATTAGATATAATTGCTTATGAACCTGAGGATATTGAACGTATTGAGGAATATGTATCAAACAATCAATAATAGAGATATATAAATGGGGGCTTTCGTAGAAAGTCCCCATTTATATAATATATGCAATGTTACTATTATGAGTTAATTATCATAGTGCAAACTACTAGTAGATTTGTTATAATACAAATAACTGAAAGGAGGAGTTGTGTTGGACTCGATAGACTATTATAATCGGTTCGCTTCGGAGTATTATGAAAAGACAGTGAACGTGACTATGCAAGAGCAATTAAAACAATTTATGGAATTACTACCGATTGGAGGGGCGGTTTTAGACCTTGGTTGTGGGTCTGGGAGAGATAGTTTGTTCTTAGTGGAAGAAGGATTTGATGTTACTTCTTTAGATGGTGCAAAGAAGATGTGTGAATTGGCACAGATCCATGTTGGCCAGGAAGTTTTGAACTTAACTTATGATCAACTAGATTTTAATGAGGTGTTTGATGGTATATGGGCTTGTGCTTCATTGGTTCATGAAGATCCAGATAAATTATCGGTAACATTACAAAGAGTGTTTGATTGCTTAAAATCAGAAGGCGTTATGTATATGTCTTTTCGCTATGGTGACTTTGTAGGTTTTAATAGTGATATTAATTTTTACGCATACACGGAGGATACTTTCCATAGTGTATTAGAACAATGTAGAGAAAAACAGAATATAGAGATTATTGATGTATTCATAACGAAGGACAGTAGACAAGAGTTCCTAGATAATGAATGGATTAATATATATATTAGAAAATTATAGGAGCGAAACTTTATGAACAATAAAAAGACGGTAGGGATTGTTTTTTTATGTACCGTACTAGTTAGTATAGCATCCGCTTTCATTATAGAAGGAATACGCCTGGTTATTGATAATTCTTTTCTCTTGATGTTAGTGAATCAGATGTTGCTGTTACTTCCATCGGTGGTATACATAGTAACATCTCGAATGAATCTAAAAAGAGCGATCCGATTAAAGAAAGTTAGTCCGGCAAATTTAGTTCTATGTATCATTTTTGCATTCTTAATAATGCCAATAATGAATTTAATTAATGCAATTTCTTTATTGTTTTCACAGAATATGATTCAAGATACCATTACAAGTATCGTAAGTGATAACCCATTGTTTCTAAGTGTGTTTGTAATTGCATTTATACCATGCGTGTTTGAAGAGACAATATTCAGAGGCGTATTCTATAATGAGTATCGTAAATCAAACATACAATTGGCAATATTCTTAAGTGCATTTTTGTTTGGTATCATGCATCAAAACTTCAACCAATTTTCTTATGCTTTTGCCATGGGTATCGTATTCGCGCTATTAATTGAAGCTACAGACTCCATTGTATCTACAATGGTTGTACACTTTATTATCAATGGGAATTCGGTAATTATGACATATTTGGCACCAAAGATTACTAAGTTATTGCAAGATGTAAGTGGTAATCCGGAAGGTTATGTAGACATTGCTGATATGGATACAAGAGAAGCGATATTGTCTGGTATGGGGTCTTATATTGTGTCAGCGATTATTGCTTCTATATTAGCTTATGTGGTATATAAAACAATTGCACAAAACACTGGTAGGTGGCAGCATGTGAAGGGAATCTTCTCGAAAAAAGCAGGAACACTTATAAAAGAATCAGATGGACCAGAAGAATTAGGGGAATTAGAGGCTATTGCACAGAAAGATAGTGGTATGTTCTCGATTCCGTTAATCGCTGGTATAATAATATGTTTAGGACTAATGTTTGCAAATGAACTATTAGTCTAGTGTAGTATAGATGGTGAATTAGATTTTAGTAATTGGGGATAGATATAAGTAAGAATTTAGAATAATTGAAGAGAGAAAGGAAAAATATTATGATATACGATGTTATTATTATTGGATCAGGCCCTGCTGGTTTAGCAGCAGGTATTTACGCGCAAAGAGCAGAATTAAATACCCTTATTATTGAGAAGAATCCAATGAGTGGAGGACAAATTATCAACACGTATGAAGTTGACAATTATCCAGGTTTACCTGGAATCAGTGGATTCGAATTAGCTGAGAAGTTCAGAACTCATTGCGATGGCCTTGGTGCACAGTTTGTAACTGGTGATGTTACGAAGTTTGAAGTAGTTGATGGTGTAAAGAAGATTACTCTTGATAATAATGAAGAGTATGAAGCTAAATCAGTAATTATTGCTACGGGTGCAGCTTATCGTAAACTTGGCGTTGATGGTGAGTTACAGTTATCAGGAATGGGAGTTTCTTATTGTGCAACTTGCGATGGTGCTTTTTTTAGGAATAAGACGACTGTTGTAGTAGGTGGTGGAGATGTAGCTGTAGAAGATGCAATCTTTTTGGCTCGTCTTTGTAAGAAAGTTTATGTGGTTCATAGAAGACACGAATTCCGTGCAGCAAAGACCTTATGCAATCGACTTATGTCGATGGAGAATGTTGAAATAATTTGGGATAGTGTTGTAGACAAGATTGAAGGTAATGATCTTGTTGAAGCTGTTCAAATTACAAATCGTGAAACAAAAGAACAGAGAAGAATAGAGACGAATGGCGTGTTTATTGCAGTAGGAAATCTTCCAAACAGTGATGTATATAAGGGTGTGGTTGCAATGGATGAAGCAGGCTATATTGTTGCTAATGAAGATTGCGAAACAAATGTACCTGGTATTTATGCAGCGGGCGATATTCGTACAAAGCCTTTAAAACAAATTATTACAGCAGCAGCAGATGGTGCTAATGCGATTACAGCTGTAGAAAAATATTTAAATGAACTTGCTTAATATATAAAAGGAAAAGATACTGCCGGAAATATATTAAATCAGGAATTTATTGATCAACTTGATAATTTCTGATTTGCAATTGTATATAATTTGTTAATTCAGTATAATAAAAAAATGACACAGTATTGACAAAAATGATAAATTTTGTTATAATTAGCAAGTGTTTAATTAACAAATTCGTAACAATTACAATAGATATTTAATATATGGAGGTATTCGAATGAAAAGAGCGGTTTTAAAACGGACTTCAATTTGTCTAGCAGCAACTGTAGTATTATGTACTAGTTCTATCGTGAATACAAAGGCGGTATCCTTTACAGGTGAGATAGGTGTAGCTGGTATTGAACTCTCACTTGGTGATAACAGTAGTGCTCGTAATGTAGTAAGAGATAGTGAGGTTGTTGGTGTTCTTTCAGCTAGAATGGTTGGAGAAGAAGCTGCAATTACAGATAATGATGAAAAAACAACTGAGGATGTAGAAAGTGATTTAACGGACGACGTAAAGAACGATGATTCCGAAGCAGAAGATGTTAAGGAAGAGGAAGTTGAAGAACCAGTTTCTGAATACGCTAATGTTGGTATCTCAGTTGCTCCTACATATGTTAATGTAAGAAAAAAAGCGAATACCGATTCTGAGATAATGGGTAAATTATATAAAGGTTCTGCAGCAACCATCCTTGAAACAAAAGGTGAATGGGTTAAAATTAAATCTGGTGATGTAGAAGGATACATCAATGCGGAATATTTAGCAATTGGATTTGATGCAGAAGAGTTAGTAGAAAAATATGGTACTAAAATTGCAACAGTTAATACAACTACATTGAAAGTTAGAGAAAAGAAAAGTACTGACGCTAGAGTATTAACTATGATTCCACTTGGAGAATCCTATGTTGTGCTTAAAGAGTATGATGAATGGGTTAAAGTTTCTATTGATGGTGGCTCTGATGAGGACGAAGATAATGGTGTAGTTGGTTATGTTTCAAAAGACTTTGTTGATATTACGGTTGAATTTGAAACTGCTATTTCAATAAAAGAAGAAGAAGCTAAGAAAAAAGCGGAAGAAGAGGCTCGTAAGGCAGAAGAAGAACAAGCAGCTAGGTTACAAAGAGAACAAGAAGAGCAAAAGCAACAACAAAACAATTCATCATCAAGCAATTCAAGTTCATCAAGTAGCTCAAATTCATCATCAAGCAATTCGGGTTCAAGTAACTCAAGTTCAAGCAATTCAAGCTCAAACAATTCAAGTAGTTCAAACAGTTCAAGTTCATCAAATAGCTCTTCTAATACAGAAGCGCCTAAGGGATCAGGAACTGGTAATGATATCGCAGCATATGCACAAAAATTTATTGGTAACCCTTATGTATATGGTGGTACAAGCTTAACAAATGGTGCTGACTGTTCAGGTTTTGTACTGTCGGTTTATAAGAGTTTTGGTTATAGTTTACCAAGAACATCTTCATCACAGTCTACAGAAGGTGTCAGAGTAGATATGGGATCTTTACAACCTGGAGACTTAGTATTCTATACGGGTGGATCAGGAAGAATTAATCATGTTGCCATCTATATCGGTGGTGGAAGAGTAGTACATGCTAGTAATCCAAGAACAGGTATTAAGACTTCTTCTGTAAACTACAGAACACCTTATACGGCCAGAAGAATTGTGCGCTAATAGAATATAATTGAATAGAAACATATAATAAAAACGGATTTGCATATTTTAAATATGTGCATCCGTTTTTTTATTACTGTATAGTTACAATTGTCATAAAAGGTATGATATGTGAGGTAAGTTGTCTAAAAAATAAGACAAGATATGTGACAATAATATAAATAGATATTTAATTTAAATTTACAAAATAGTAAATGATTTATGGGTACTAGCAATATGCACAATGCCATTGTTAAAATTAGTAAAAAATGTAAAATATGATTTTTGAGGATGTGGATTATGGATAAAGTTATCCACATTGTACAAGCCATATTTTATCGGCATTTTGAGTTATGCACGGAGTTATCCACATTATCCACAGTGTATGAGGTGGAATTCGTATATGGATAACTGTGTCAATATAGAATGTGTGTTTTGTTTTTTTTGATAAAAAACACATTTAGCGTAATTTTTCCGTTATTTTTCTTGACATTAGTATTGTCAAATAATATTAAGAATGTGTTTTTAAATCAGAGAATATTGGGTTAATTATCAACTATTAATCTATTAAATCAGACAATTACAAATATATTAGAAATATGTATGTTAAAATACTATAAAATTACTTGATAAATTTTATATTTATGGTATAATACATGTATAAGAAATACATAGTAAGTAATAATAGTAATTATTAATGTATGACAAGCTATACAATATGAAAAGACTTTATGATAAGTATGATATTAATAGGCGAGAGCTAGTTAATATATAAGGGAAAGGCAGAAGCGGTAGCAGATGTCGTTTTCTAATTGAAAGCAAAAGGAGTTGGACATTATGCGTTATATTATAAGTGGTAAAAACATTGACGTAACAGAAGGACTTAAAACAGCAGTTTACGAAAAGATCGGTAAACTAGAAAGGTATTTCACTCCTGAAACAGAAATCCATGTAACTCTAAGTGTTGAGAAAGAGAGACAAAAAATAGAAGTAACAATTCCAATGAAAGGAAATATTGTTAGGGCTGAGCAAGTTAGCACAGATATGTATGTATCAATTGACTTAGTTGAAGAAGTTATTGAACGTCAATTGAGAAAATATAAGAATAAATTAATTCAACAAAAACAATCATCTATCAATTTTAATCAAGCATTTGTTGATGATGTTGAAGATGATCATGAAGATGAAGAAGTTAATATTATTCGTACGAAGAGATTTGCAATAAAACCAATGGACGCAGAAGAAGCATGTATCCAGATGGATTTATTAGGACATAACTTCTTTGTATTCAAAAATGCAGACACTGATGAAGTTAATGTTGTTTACAAACGTAAAGGTAATACATTTGGTTTAATTGAACCAGAATTCTAGGGATAACTATAATAATATATAGGTCAAGGGAGAAGGTACTTATTGAAGTTCTTCTCCCTTGACTTTTTCCGTGATTATTTGTTGCATAATGGAAAAATGATTAAGTTTGTGTTTATATAATGTAAAAGAATGGAGGTTACTTAAAAAAATTAGTTGAATAGTATAGGGACTAATGTTACAATAGAAAATAGTTTGAACATCACCAATATTATAGGAGTGAAAAGAAATGGGATTAATAAATAGAGTATTTGGGACACATAGTGAACGTGAATTAAAAAGAATAAATCCAATTGTAGATAAAATCGAAGCATTAGAACCGGAATATGTAAAACTTACGGATGATGAATTAAGAAATAAAACGAAAGAATTTAAAGCTCGTTTAGAAAAAGGCGAAGCACTTGATGATATATTAGTTGAAGCATATGCAACAGTGCGTGAGGCTTCAAAAAGAGTTCTAGGATTAAGACATTATCGTGTTCAGTTAATCGGTGGTGTAATTCTTCACCAAGGAAGAATTACAGAAATGAAAACTGGTGAAGGTAAAACATTAGTGTCTACATTACCAGCTTACTTGAACGCCTTAGAAGGACAAGGTGTCCACATAGTAACAGTAAATGATTACTTAGCACATCGTGATGCCGAGGAGATGGGAAAAGTTCACCAATTCTTAGGTTTAACAGTTGGTGTTGTACTTAATAGTATGACTAACGACGAGAGACGTGAAGCTTACGCATGTGATATCACATATGCAACGAACAACGAACTAGGATTTGATTACTTAAGAGATAACATGGTTATCTACAAGGAACAACTAGTTATGCGTGGATTACACTATGCAATCATCGATGAGGTTGACTCCGTATTAATCGATGAAGCTAGAACACCATTAATTATATCTGGTCAAAGTGGTAAGTCTACTAAGTTATATGAAGCATGTGATGTATTAGCTAGACAATTAGAGCGCGGTAAAGAAAGTGCTGAATTAACTAAGATGGCAGCTATCATGAAAGAAGAGATCGAAGAAGAAGGCGACTTCATTGTTAATGAAAAGGACAAGAATGTTAGTTTAACAGAAGAAGGCGTTCATAAAGTAGAAAAATTCTTCAATATTGAAAACTTTTCAGACCCAGAAAATCTTGAGATTCAACACAATATTATTCTTGCATTGCGTGCGCATAACTTAATGTTCAAAGATAAAGATTATGTTGTTAAGGATGATCAAGTATTAATCGTAGATGAATTTACTGGACGTATTATGCCGGGACGTCGTTATTCAGATGGTTTACATCAGGCAATTGAAGCAAAAGAAAAAGTTAAGGTAAAGAGAGAAAGTAAAACTCTAGCAACAATTACATTCCAGAACTTCTTTAACAAATACCAAAAGAAATCAGGTATGACTGGTACAGCCTTAACAGAAGAAAGAGAATTTAGAGATATCTATGGCATGGACGTAATTGTAGTTCCTACCAATGTTCCAATTGCCAGAATTGATAGACAAGATGCTGTATATAAAACAAAACGTGAAAAGTTACATGCAGTAATTGATGATATTATTGAAAGTCATAAGAAGGGGCAGCCAGTACTTGTTGGTACTATAACAATTGAGGCTTCTGAAGAAATTAGTGAACTTCTTAAAAAGAAAGGTATTCCACACAAAGTATTGAATGCGAAATTTCATGAATTGGAAGCAGAAATAGTTGCAGATGCAGGTCAACCAGGAGTAGTAACAATCGCTACAAACATGGCTGGTCGTGGTACGGATATCAAACTTGGTGAAGGTGTAACTGCTGTAGGTGGTCTTAAGATTATTGGTACAGAAAGACATGAATCTAGACGTATTGATAACCAGTTAAGAGGTCGTGCAGGTCGTCAAGGTGACCCAGGTGAATCAAGATTTTTTATCTCTCTTGAAGATGATCTTATGCGTTTATTCGGTTCTGAGAAGTTAATGAGTATGTTCAATTCACTAGGACTTCCTGATGGTGAACAAATCGAACATAAGATGTTATCGAATGCAATTGAGAAGGCGCAGACTAAGATTGAAAACAATAACTTTGGAATCAGAAAGAATCTTCTTGAATACGATCAAGTTAATAATGACCAAAGAGAAATTATCTACACTGAGCGTAGAAAAGTTCTTGATGGCGAGAGTATGAGAGATGCTATCTATAAGATGATTACTGACATCGTAGAGAAGTTTGTTAACCGTTGCATTAGTGATGATCAATTACCAGAAGATTGGGATTTGACAGGGTTAAATGAGTTATTATTACCAGTAATTCCTATAGAAGAAGTTGTATTATCAAAAGAACAATTAGAAACTATGAAGAAAGACACGTTAATTCAAGAGTTAAAAGAAAAAGCTGTTAAATTGTATGAGACAAAAGAGGCAGAGTTCCCTGAGATTGAACAGTTAAGAGAAATTGAACGTGTTATCTTGTTAAAGGTTATTGATAGAAAATGGATGGATCATATCGATGATATGGATCAATTACGTCAAGGTATTGGCTTACAAGCATATGGTCAAAGAGATCCACTTGTTGAATTCAAATTCATGGGATTTGAAATGTTTGATGAAATGATTGAAGCGATTTCTGAAGATACCATTCGTGCATTAATGCATGTAAGAATCGAGCAGAACGTAGAAAGAGAAGAAGTAGCGAAAGTTACTGGAACAAACAAGGATGATTCAGCTAAAGGACCAGTTAAACGTACTGGTAAGAAAGTTCAACCAAACGATCCATGCCCATGTGGTAGTGGTAAGAAATACAAACAATGTTGTGGTAAGAATTATTAAGTAAACAGATAATATAATGGAAAGGGACGGAGATTAAATACGTCCCTTTTACCTTATTAAGCATTTGTAGTCAAGTATTTATAATTTATTAATATGAAAGAGGTGAAAACAGTGGTAGAATTAGATCAATACAAATATACGTTAAGTACGTATGAGAAGCCACTAAAAGAAGTGGGGGATTCACTTTGACTTAGCAAATAAGAAGCTAAGAGTCCAAGAAATTGAAGAAATCATGGAGAAGGCATCCTTCTGGGAAGATGCGAAAGCATCTCAAGATTATATGAAGGAAATTAAGGAATTAAAGGCAACGATTGAAAAGTTTGATGAGTTAGTACAAGCTTACGAAGATGCCCAAACCCTTATAGAAATGGGGTATGAGGAAAGTGACCCTGATTTAGTAGCGGAAGTAGAAGAAGCGGTGAATGAATTTATTAGAGAATTCGAAAGCTTACGTGTTGCAACATTGTTATCAGAAGAGTATGATAAAGATAACGCAATTATTACTTTACATGCAGGTGCAGGTGGCACAGAGAGCTGCGATTGGGCTAATATGTTATTCAGAATGTATCAGCGCTGGGCAGATAAGAAAGGTTTTACAACAGAAGTCCTTGATTATCTAGATGGTGAAGAAGCTGGCGTGAAATCTGTTACATTACAGGTGAATGGTGAGAATGCATATGGGTATCTTAAGTCGGAGCGAGGGGTGCATCGACTTGTGCGAATATCTCCATTTAATGCAGCTGGAAAGCGTCAGACATCTTTTGTGTCCTGTGATGTAATGCCGGATATAGAAGATGATATAGATATTGAAATCAAGGATGATGATATTAGAATCGACACATATCGAGCTAGTGGTGCTGGAGGACAGCATATCAACAAAACATCCTCTGCGATACGTATTACACATATGCCATCAGGTATTGTAGTACAATGTCAGAATGAACGATCACAATTTCAAAACAAAGATAAAGCCATGCAGATGTTAAAGGCAAAGTTATATCTACTTAAGCAACAAGAGAATTTAGAGAAAGAATCTGGTATTCGAGGAGAACAAAAGGAAATTGGATGGGGAAGTCAGATTCGTTCTTATGTAATGCAACCGTATACAATGGTAAAGGATCATAGGACAAATGAAGAAGTAGGTAATGCGATTAGTGTTCTCGATGGAAATATTGATCCTTTTATTAATGCATACCTGAAGTGGGTAAGTATGGGTAAAAATAAGGAGGAGTAAGTATGGATAACACGAAGCAAGTCATATTTAAATTAGGAAACGAAGAGTTTGGTTTGGGCATATTGTATGTTAAGGCGATTGAAAAGTACATGGATATTGTGCCGATTCCGAATGCACCAAGTTATATTGAAGGTATTATTAATCTTAGAGGCGATGTTATTCCTGTGTATAGCTTGAGAAGTAAATTTGGCCTTTCTAAAAAGTCTGTTGATGAGGATACGAAATTAATTGTTACAAAATCGAAAGATATAATGATGGCGTTTGAAGTTGACTCTGTTAATGAGATTGTAGAAATCCCAGGAAGTAATATTCATGAAGCACCAGCTATTATTCGAGCAGAGAGTACAGCCTATATTAATTATGTTGCAGATGTGGATAAGCGGTTAGTTGTATTATTAAATTTGGACGGTATATTGAGTGAGGCGGAAAAGGGAGCGCTTGAAAAAGTTGCTTCAGAAGCCCAAGGGTAGCTAATAAAAATACATGCTTAAGTCATAATGCGACAATTGACATGTAATATATAATATGAAAAGATAGGAATTTGATGTGTATTTTTGAATTATTACGAGAATATATGTCAGAAACTTGTCTTTTTTTATGCATTTTGGAGAATATTTATAAAAAGGTTGCATTCGCTAAGGAAGTGTGTTAATATCTTCCTAGGAAAAACAAGTGTGTTTCCTGTACAAACACCAAAGTAGGTGAATAGGAGCGGTTATGAATAATAAGTTAGAAGAGGACAAATACTTTATTGTAAAGAAAAAAGCAGTTCCTGAAGTACTTCTTAAAGTAGTTGAAGCAAAACATTTGCTGGATTCAGAAAAGGTTATTACTGTTCAAGAAGCAACTGATACAGTTGGTATAAGTCGAAGTTCGTTTTATAAATATAAAGACGATATCTTTCCGTTTCATGATAATTCTAGAGGTAAGACAATTACATTTATGTTACAAATGGATGATGAACCTGGATTATTGTCTAGGGTTCTTAATCTTGTAGCGCAAAATGGAGCAAATATATTAACAATACATCAAAGTATACCGGTTAATGGAATCGCTATGGTTACTATCAGTGTAGAAGTTCTTCCATCAAGTGTAAGTTTGTCTGCGCTAATAGATGCGGTTGAAGGATTAGATGGAATTCATTATTTAAAAATATTAGCTAGAGAGTAGTGTGAAAGAGGAATCTTTCACATGCAAATATGTGCCTGCATTCCAAGGTTTGCAGGTTATGGAAAGGCATGGTTATTAATATGTTAAATATCGGTGTGTTAGGTTATGGTACGGTTGGTTCGGGTGTTGTAGAAGTCTTGAATACCAACCAAGAAAGTATCAATAAAAAAGCTGGAAATGAAATTAATATTAAATACGTTTTAGACTTAAGGGATTTCCCGGGGGATCCAATACAAGAAAAAATCGTACATGATTATGACGTTATTCTTAATGATCCAGATGTACAGATTATTGTAGAAGTGATGGGTGGTGTTGAACCAGCTTATACTTTTGTTAAGAAAGCGTTACAAGCAGGAAAGAGCGTATGTACTTCTAATAAAGAATTGGTTGCAAAACACGGTGCAGAGCTATTAGAGATAGCTAAGAGCAAACACATTAACTTCTTGTTTGAGGCAAGTGTTGGTGGAGGAATTCCAATTATTCGCCCATTGAATCAATCCTTAACTGCGGATGAAATTGAAGAGATTACAGGAATCCTTAACGGAACGACTAACTATATCTTAACTAAGATGAGTAAAGAAGGTCTTGCCTTTGATGAAGTGTTAAAAGACGCTCAGGACAAAGGGTATGCAGAACGTAATCCGGAAGCCGACGTTGAAGGTTATGATGCATGTAGAAAGATTGCTATTCTATCTTCATTAGCATTTGGTATGCAAGTAGATTATGAAGATATCTATACAGAAGGAATCACAAAGATTACAGATGTAGATATGAAGTATGCAAAAGCATTGAATGCAAGTATTAAGCTTTTTGGAACAAGTAAGAAAGTGAATGATGAAGTATTCGCTATGGTTTCACCAATGATGATTAGTGAAGAACATCCGTTAGCAGGTGTTAACGATGTATTCAACGGAATCTTCGTTAGTGGTAATGTACTTGGAGATGTTATGTTCTACGGTAGAGGGGCTGGTAAATTACCTACAGCAAGCGCTGTTGTTGCTGACGTTGTGGATGCAGCAAAACATCTTGGAACGAATATAATGACTATATGGAGTAATAAGAAATTAGAGTTATCTGATATCAAGAAAGCAAAACAAAAATTCTTCGTTCGTTTATCAGGAGATAAGAATATGAACATTGCCAAAGTAAATGAACTTTTTGGTGCAGTTACTGATGTGGAAGAAGTTATTGCTGGTGAATATGCTTTCATTACAGGGGAAATTGCAGAAGGCGAATTTGCTCAGAAGCAAACAGAGTTAACGAATATGCTTAACAGAATTCGTGTTGGATTCTAGTAAATGGTACAATCATTATGTAGTCAGAATCTCCGTAAGCACCAATTAATAAATGCTAGGGCAGCTTACTACACCTACATTTGTTAACTGGTACTCGTGAAGATTAATTCTGATTAATAATCAGTGAATAATAGATTACAGTAGCAGCCTGATTAGATACATATAGCAGGTAGCTCTGCCGTTAATGAAAGGGAGAAAAAGCATGAAGTATATTGTTGTATTAGGAGATGGAATGGCGGATGAACCTCTAGAAGAGTTGGGAATGAAAACGCCACTTGAATATGCCAAAACACCTATGATGGATGTCCTAGCGTTGAAATCGGAGGTTGGTCTAGCGCAAACAATACCAGAAGGTATGAAACCAGGAAGTGATACAGCCAACCTTGCTGTATTAGGATACTATCCTAAGAAATACTATACAGGGCGTTCTCCTTTAGAAGCATTAAGTATTGGTGTGGATATGGAACCAACGGATATTGCTTTGCGTTGTAATATCGTAACTGTATCAGAGGATGATCTTCCATACGAGGAGAAAACTATTATTGACCATAGTTCCAGTGAGATATCTACAGAAGATGCTGCTGTTTTACTAGAGGCAATCCGTAACGAACTGGAAACTGATGTATATAAATATTATGTAGGAACAAGTTATAGACATTTAACCATATGGGATAAAGGAGAAGTTGTAGAATTAACTCCTCCACATGATATACTTGGTAAAGTGATTGGTGAGTATTTACCAGAAGATATGAAGCTAAGAGAAATGATGAAAAAAAGTTATGATATATTGAATAATCATCCATTGAATGTAGAGAGAGCCAAGAAAGGTTTGAATAAGGCAAACTCAATTTGGTTCTGGGGAGCAGGTACGAGACCAAAATTAGATTCCTTTGAAGAGAAGACAGGGAAAAAGGGTGCTATGATTTCAGCAGTAGATTTATTAAAGGGTATTGCTGTTGGAGCAAGCATGATGAACATAGAAGTAGAAGGTGCAGACGGTACGTTACATACAAATTATGAAGGTAAAGCACATGCTGCTGTTAAAGCATTAAAGGAAGATGGATGTGATTTTGTTTATATCCATGTAGAGGCACCAGATGAGATGGGCCATCAGGGAAGTATTCCTAACAAAATAACGGCAATAGAATCACTAGATCAAAGAGTAATAAAGGTGGTAAAAGCTGAGATGGATGCATGGGGAGAGCCATATAGAATGTTGGTTATGCCAGATCATCCAACACCAATCTGGTGTAGAACGCATACCAGTGATCCTGTTCCTTATCTTTTATATGACAGCACAATTGATATGAAGGCTTCATGGAGTTATAATGAAAGAGAAGCAAAGGACAGCGGAAATTATGTAGCAGAAGGTTATAAAATGGTTAATAAATTAATGACATATGAAAAATAATAATTTATTATTTTATAAACTTATGTATGTCCAATTAGTAAGTGTGTTTTTGCGTAAGTTTTTGTGTACGCGTTCTAAATATGTATATAGTATAGGAGGCAGTTATGCTAATAGTAAAAAAATTTGGCGGAACATCGGTAGCAAACAAGGAAAGAATCTTAAATGTTGCTAAAAGATGTATTGAAGACTATCAAAAAGGCAATCAAGTAGTTGTTGTATTATCTGCAATGGGTAAACAAACTGACATACTTCTAGATATGGCTAGGGATATTAATCCAAAAGCTTCTAAGAGAGAGTTAGATATGTTGTTAACAACTGGTGAGCAAACTTCTGTTTCACTTATGGCTATGGCAATGGATTCGTTAGGAGTTTCGGCTATTTCGTTAAATGCGTTCCAAGTAGCTATGCACACTACATCAGTATATGGGAATTCAAGATTAAAACGTATTGATACTGAAAGAATTAAACATGAACTTGAAGATAAGAAAATTGTTATCGTTACAGGTTTCCAAGGTATAAATCAATATGATGATTATACAACGCTTGGAAGAGGGGGATCCGATACAACAGCAGTTGCTCTTGCTGCAGCTTTGCATGCAGATGCATGTGAAATCTACACGGATGTTGATGGTGTATATACTGCTGATCCAAGAATGGTAAAGAATGCAAAGAAACTTGATGAAATTACTTATGATGAGATGTTAGACTTAGCTACATTAGGAGCTGGAGTTTTACACAACAGATCTGTTGAGATGGCTAAGAAATATGGAGTATCACTAGTAGTACGTTCAAGTTTAAATACATCAGAAGGAACCGTTGTCAAGGAGGAAGTTAAAATGGAAAAAATGTTAGTAAGTGGAGTAGCAGCAGATAGAAACGTAGCACGTATTTCGGTAGTAGGATTACAAGATACACCAGGGGTAGCATTTAAATTATTTAACCATTTAGCAAACCATAACATTAATGTTGATATTATTCTTCAATCAATCGGACGTGAAGGAACAAAAGATATTAGCTTTACAGTAACAGAAGATGCAGTAGATGAAGCAGTTGCTATCATTAAGAGACACAGCGAAGGAAGTTTAAAATGTCAATCAGTAGACGTTGAAAGAAATGTTGCTAAAGTATCTATCGTTGGTGCTGGTATGATGTCAAATCCAGGTGTAGCTGCTAAGATGTTCGAAGCATTATATGGTGTACAAGTAAACATTAAGATGATTGCAACATCTGAAATTCGCGTTACTGTATTAATTGATGACAAGTCAGTAGAAGTAGCAACTAATGCAGTTCATGAAAGATTCGCACTAGGTTTATAATAAAGGAGTTTTTAACAGAATGCATTTATGTAGCTGAATATCATTTGCAAAATTAAAAGTAAGTATATTTAGTAACTAAGTACATTCATACGCCGGCAATAAAAACAACCTTCCAACGAAGTATGCCTTAAGGCGGACATAAACGTTCGTCTCTGACATGCATCTTATGGAAGGTTTTTTTGTCGTCGCAAATTATTGTACGTAGTTGCTAAAAACATGTTAGTGAATCTATAAGTTATTTTGCAAATGCATATCATATCAGTTGATAACCATAAGAGCCAATCATATCAGTTGAAGATTTGACAGAATTAACTTATATATTTTTTTAATAATTATTTAATTGTATTTCTGTTGATTTAGCATTATCATTTCTAGTAACTTAGTGTAACTTATCAAAAGAGATTTAAGTCTTGTAGCACTGTATTGAGTTTTGCGATTAATAAGAAAATTAGAAAGTGAGGAATCAGTATGAATTGGTTAAGAAGAGTTATGATTGGTAGGTATGGTGTGGATCAATTGTCTATTGCACTTCTTGTGATTTCGGTTATACTAACAATAGTGGGAATTTTTCCAAAGACGCACGTGCTTTCGACGTTGGCATTAATACCGTTGTTACTTTGCTATTTCAGAACATTTTCAAAAAATACAAGAAAAAGGTATGAAGAGAACCAAAAGTTCTTATCTTTTTGGAATCCAATACGTAATACATTTACGAAGAGGGTAGAACGTAGTAAGGATAAAACACATCGGTTTTTTAAATGCCCAAAGTGTAGCAAGACGGTTCGCGTTCCCAAAGGGAAAGGGAAAATCTGCATAACTTGCCCGATATGTAAAGAAGAATTTATAAGAAAGTCGTAAAGGAGTTTGTCTAGATGGATATATTAAAACAGTTAAAAGACGAATTGGGAATCAGACTAGAGCAGGTAGAAGCTACTGTTAAGCTGATTGATGAAGGGAACACCATACCGTTTATTGCTAGATATCGTAAGGAAGTAACGGGTTCGTTGAATGATGAAGTGCTACGTAATTTACATGAAAGATTGTTATACTTACGTAATCTTGAAGATAAGAAGACTTCTGTATTAGCTAGCATAGAAGAACAAGGCAAACTTACAGAAGAATTAAAGAAACAAATTCTTGAAGCGGCTACTCTAGTAGTAGTAGAGGATCTGTACCGTCCTTATAGACCAAAGAGAAGAACAAGAGCTACGATAGCCAAAGAGAAAGGTTTAGAGCCACTTGCTAATCTAATTGTAATGCAGATGCTTACTAAGCCAGTGGAAGAAGAGGCGAAAGAGTTCCTATCAGAAGAAAAGGAAGTTCATACAGTAGAAGATGCAATAGCAGGGGCAATGGATATTATTGCTGAAAGTATTTCAGATGAAGCAGATTATCGCATCTATATTCGTAAAGTAACGATGCAAGAAGGAACCATTACATCTGTTGCAAAAGATGTGAAAGTAGAATCCGTATACGAGATGTATTATAACTTTGAAGAGACAATTGCTAAGATAGCAGGACATCGTGTTCTTGCCTTGAATCGTGGCGAGTCAGAGAAGATACTAACGGTTAAAGTGAATGCTCCTATAGAGAAGATTTTAAGATATCTAGAAAAACAAGTTATTCGTAAGGACAATACCTTTACTACAGATTTATTAGTTAAAGTAGTAGAAGATAGTTACAACCGATTAATTGCACCAGCTATCGAACGTGAGATTCGTAACGAATTAACAGAGAAGGCGGAAGATGGTGCCATTAAAGTATTCGGAAAGAACTTAGAACAACTACTTATGCAACCACCAATTGTGGGACAAACCGTACTTGGCTGGGATCCAGCATTCAGAACCGGTTGTAAGTTAGCGGTAGTAGACCCAACCGGAAAAGTGCTTGATACAACAGTTGTATACCCTACCGCACCACAGAATAAGGTGGTGGAAGCAAAGAAAGTTGTGAAAGCACTAATCGAGAAATATAACATTACATTAATCTCAATTGGTAATGGAACTGCATCTAGAGAATCGGAATTAATCGTATCAGATATGATTAAGGAGATGAATCGTCCGGTTCAATATATTATTGTAAATGAGGCAGGTGCTAGTGTATACTCAGCAAGTAAATTAGCAACAGAAGAGTTCCCTAACTTTGACGTAGGTCAAAGAAGTGCTGCCTCAATTGCTAGAAGACTTCAAGATCCACTTGCTGAACTTGTTAAGATTGAGCCTAAGGCGATTGGTGTAGGACAGTACCAACATGATATGAACCAGAAAAAACTTGGAGAAGCATTATCTGGTGTGGTAGAAGATAGTGTTAATAAGGTAGGTGTAGACTTGAATACGGCAAGTGCCTCCCTGCTTGAATATGTCTCAGGTATTACGAAAGTAATAGCAAGGAATATCGTTGCGTACCGCGAGGAAAACGGAAGATTCACAAATCGTAAACAATTATTGAAGGTTGCAAAACTTGGACCAAAGGCATATGAACAATGTGCTGGTTTTATGAGAATTGCAGAGGGAGATAATCCATTAGATGCAACAAGTGTGCATCCAGAGACATATGAAGCGGCAAAATCACTATTAGATACCTTAGGTTATACGTTAGCTGATATAACGAGAAAAGATGAAACTGGTAAACCGGTATTGTCAAGACTTAGTAGTAAGATTACAGATAAAAAGAAAACAGCGAATGAACTTGGTATAGGAACAATTACTTTAGAAGATATTGTGAAGGAGTTAGAAAAACCAGCAAGAGATCCTAGAGAAGAGATGCCAAAACCAATTCTACGCACGGATGTACTCGCAATGGAAGATCTATCACCAGGTATGATCTTGAAGGGTACGGTAAGGAATGTTATTGACTTTGGTGCATTTGTTGATATCGGGGTTCATCAAGATGGATTAGTTCATATCTCGCAATTAACGGATAAGAAATTCGTAAAGCATCCACTTGATGTTGTGAGTGTAGGAGATATTGTTGATGTAAAAGTTATGGAGGTAGATTTGGCTAAGAAAAGAATCCAGTTAACAATGAAGCTGTAATAAAATAAATGTATCAGCTTTTTAGATAAGCAAAAGGGTATAGCGTGTAAGCTGTATATGGATATACGTATTGACAAAAAAGAAGGAAATGTATATTATAATCTTGATAGGTAATCGTATGGTTACCCAGCTATATCAAAGCTAGATACGCGCAAAATGAAGGAAAAACATTCATTATGGCGTAAGCTAACCTGAAAATGGTTAGTATTAGTTTTTATTAAAGCTGCAAGATGAAACAAAAAAGAATAAGATAGTTCTTCGGGGCAGGGTGAAATTCCCGACCGGCGGTTAAAGTCCGCGAGCTGCGTTAAGCAGTTGATTTGGTGCAATTCCAAAACCGACAGTATAGTCTGGATGAGAGAAGAAGACATTGGATGTTATTATCACGCTATAATTCGATTGTTATAGATGAGAATAGTAATAATTGACGATGAATAGTAAACGCCCTGAATGTTTTCGTTCAGGGCTTTTTTATCTTATAAAGCTTAAGAAAGGGATATAAGGTAAAGCGCTCCAGAACCTTCTTAGATTGCCTTGCATAGTGTCACACTACATATTTTGTGCAAGAGAAAGCAAATAATAAGGAGAGATTGTAATGACAGAGAAGACAAATCAATTAAAAAAGGCTGGCTCGTTAGCCGGTAAGGAGGTATTCTCCACCAAGAACCTAGTGTTAATTTCACTCTTGTCGGCAGTGGCATATGTATTGATGCTATTACATTTACCATTCAAATTTATCGGATTCTTAGAGTTAGAATTTAGTGATGTTCCTGCTATCATAGGAGGGATTCTCTATGGGCCAGCGGTTGGTGTTATTGTTGAATTAATTAAGAATTTAATCAAAGCAATTACAGCTACAACAACGGGTGGTGTTGGAGAAGCAGCAAACTTTGTAATCTGCTCAGCATTCGTATTACCTGCCTCAATTTTGTTCAGGCGAATGAAAGGAAAAGGGCGTGCGTTTGTATCTTTTTCTGTTGCTACGATATCAATGGTAGTAATAGGTGGGTTAGTGAATTATTTTATTATGGTTCCACTATATGCTAAGGTATTTGGAGGGATGGATGCGGTTATCGGAGTATCTTCACAGATGATACCAGCAATTAAAGATTTAGGAACGATCGTATTGTTTGGTATTACACCGTTTAACATAGTGAAGGGAATTGTCCTTGGAATTGTAAGTTGGTATATTTATAAACCACTTAGAAGTAGGATTTAGTGGATTACCCGTTGTCTTTTTGCTAGTATCTGCTATAATACAAGTAGTAAAGTAAGTCGACGTATTGATGGATTTGAAACCTGCGTCGGTGATTAGAAAGGCAGGAGCTTGAAGATGGACAAAAGGGTAAACCTAAAGATCGAGCTGAAAGTATCAGAGATGTATGAATTCTTATTAAGGCATGCATATACCAGTGTAGCAGGGTTAGTAGGAGTTGGTATTAGCTTAGTGGCATTTGTATTTTTCCTTATAAGTCTTAATAAATCTGATGCTTATCAGAATATATTGTTATTATTAATAGCTTCATTATTTACTATAGTAAATCCAATTCAGTTACGTTTTAAGGCAAAACAACAAGTTTGCCTAAACCCAATGTTTAAGATTCCACTTGATTATGAATTTAGTGATAATGGAATTGTTGTTAAGCAGAATGATCAACAAGCAGAATTATCTTGGAATGATACCTTTAAGGTAGTGGAGACCAACAAACTGGTTATTATTTATTTCTCAAAAGTAACAGGTTATATTCTTCCAAAATCCCAAATGGGAGAACAGAAATCAGATCTGATGGACTTAATCCGAAGCCATGTAGATGAGAAGAAATGTAAACTTAAGAGAAGTAAATAGATTGGAGTTAGTATGGTAATAGAAAGTTTTAGTGAAAAAGAGACATATCAGCTTGGATATGATCTTGGAAGAAAAGCAAATAAAAAAGATGTGTTTTGTCTCCTAGGTGATTTGGGAGTTGGTAAGACCGTTTTTACTCAAGGATTCGCTGATGGGTTACAAATTGAGGAACCCATCAGTAGTCCTACTTTTACAATTGTACAAGAGTACCAGTCGGGAAGAATTCCACTCTATCATTTCGATGTATATCGCATAGCGGATGTGGAAGAGATGGAGGAAATCGGATACGAGGACTATTTCTACGGGGAAGGGGTATGCCTAATAGAATGGGCGAATCTTATCGTAGAGATTTTACCGACTGAACTTACTGTAATCAAAATTGAGAAAGATTTAGAAAAAGGATTTGATTATAGGAGAATAACAATTGAAGAGAGTCTATAAAGAACAAGCGCGAAAAAGCGAGTGATTTGTACCGCTTAGTAATCTTTGTAGAAACACCGGATATAGATCTAGTGTAGATGGGAGTAAATATGAAAATCTTAGCAATAGACAGCTCAGGATTAGTTGCTTCTGTAGCAATTGTTTCTGAGAATGAATTAATAGGTGAATACACAATTAACTTTAAAAAAACACATTCACAAACATTACTACCAATGTTGGATGCTGTAGTGAAGATGGTGGAACTGGATTTAAAGGATATTGATGCAATCGCAGTTGCCATGGGACCTGGATCGTTTACTGGTCTTAGAATCGGATCGTCTACAGCAAAAGGCCTTGGATTAGCACTTAATAAACCAATTATTGAGGTACCAACAGTAGATGGACTAGCCTACAATATTGGTGCTACCGATTATAGTATCTGTCCCCTAATGGATGCCAAGAGAAATCAGGTATATACAGGTATTTATGAATATATAGATGGAGAGTTTCAGGTAGTAAAGCCGGAATGCGCGGTCTCACTTACTGACATACTTGATGAAATTAATGCAAAGGGCAAGAAAGTCATCTTCTTAGGAGATGGCGTACCTGTTTATAAAAATCAAATTACTGAATATGTAAAGGTTCCATATGTCTTTAGTCCAATACATCTGGATAGACAAAGAGCAGGAGCCATAGGAGCACTTGCGTGTAGATATTTTAAAGAAGGTAAGACCGTTACAGCACGTGATCATAAACCAGAATATCTAAGATTATCCCAAGCGGAGCGAGAACTTGCCGAAAAGAATAAAGCAACGCAGGAAGCCCAGTAAAGGAGTAATTGAAGTGTATGATATTAGGTTAATGGAAGAGAGTGATTTAGAACAGGTAGTTGAGATTGAAAAGAGTATCTTTTCGGATCCGTGGAGCAGACAATCTTTCTTGGACTCTTTGAATCAGGATATGTGTGTCTATCTAGTTGTGGAAAATCAAGAAGAGATAGTGGCATATTGTGGCTTATATGTAGTTCAGGATGAAGGACAGATTACGAATGTTGCTGTCAAGGAAAACTATAGGAACGCCCATGTTGCCACAGATATGTTAAATCAGCTGATTAAGCATGCTATAGATAAAGGTGCGTGTAATTTTACCCTGGAAGTACGAGCAAGTAATAATGCAGCAATTCATATATATGAAAAACTAGGTTTCGAGAAAGTGGGAACTAGAAAAAAGTTCTATGAAAAACCCGTCGAAGATGCAATCATTATGTTGCTTTACAAGTAATTTCCACTACAATATTTGGGGATTTCCTTGTATAATATAGGTATCCGGTGGGTGTGCAATGGTAGGAGGGATAGGTAGTGAAGTGGATGAAAAATGTACAGGAATTGAAGCTTAAGGAAATGCGTTGTAACGTATGTGGAAAGAAGTTAAAAATTGAACATGGCATTTTGAAAGAAGATGTTTTTACTGCTGAGAAAGAATGGGGATATTTTTCTCGTAAAGATTTACAAATACACACATTTAATGTATGTGAAAAATGTTACAATAAAATGGTTTCGAACTTTGTGATCCCTGTTGATGTCTCTTTGAAGAGAGAAGTCATGTAAGGATAATTAATGATTCAGCATAATTGTGAAGTTGTACCACCATGGAATAGAATATAGTAGAATAAGAATTGTATATGACAAATTGCCATAATTTAAGTGGACAAACTGTCATATACAATTTTTTTGTTGCCCTGTTCATTGAAGAAATTACTAAAATGTGTTAAGATGAAGTCGAAATGTTAATAATATTGAGATAGTAACCGATAATTACAGTAAGTGAGGATAATAGATGTTAGATGTATGTTTGTTAGGTACAGGTGGTATGATGCCCCTACCGAATAGATGGTTAACGGCACTGATGACTAGATTGAATGGAAGCAGTTTGTTGATAGATTGTGGTGAGGGAACTCAGATAGCAATAAGAGAAAAGGGTTGGAGTGTCCATCCTATTGATGTAATCTGTTTTACGCACTACCACGGAGATCATATTAGTGGATTGCCAGGTTTGCTGTTGTCTATGGGGAATTCTGATCGTACAGAACCTGTTATAATGATTGGTCCTAAGGGACTTGAACGTGTTGTTAATTCGCTAAGAGTGATAGCTCCTGAACTACCATTTGAAATTATTTATAAAGAAATATCAGGAGCAGAAGAGACTTTCCAAATAAAAGATTATGTTATTAAGGCTTTCCGAGTAAGTCATAATATTACTTGTTACGGATATAGTATATGTGTACCACGTGCAGGTAAATTTAGGCCAGACAAGGCTAGTGAGAATAACGTGCCACAAAAGTACTGGAGTCGTTTGCAAAAGGGTGAAGCGATTGAAGAAGACGGAAGATGTTTTGTTCCTGATATGGTTTTAGGGGAACCTCGTAGGGGAATTAAATTAACCTATTGTACGGATACTAGACCGGTTCCAAGCATTGCAGAAAATGCAAGCGATTCTGATTTGTTTATTTGTGAAGGTATGTACGGCGAGAAAGGTATGGAAGAAAAAGCAATTGCACATAAACATATGACATTTGGGGAAGCGGCTACTTTAGCAAGGCAAGCAGATGTAAAGGAGTTGTGGCTTACACACTATAGTCCATCATTGATTCGTCCGGATGAGTTTGTTGATGAGGTAAGAGGTATATTCGCTAATACAAAGACTGCAAAGGACGGAAAATCTATAACCTTACTATTTGATGAAGAGTAGTTATTTAAGAATTGTAACGATTCAAAACATCCCGGTCAGTGCTAATATGAACATGTCTCGTACATTTTGTTTGTATCAAGTATTGGAAAAGCGGTGTAACTGAACAGTTACTAAGGATTAACAAGGGAGGAAGAGCTATGGAAGTAAGTAAACGAGAACGCCGTAACAAAACATTGATTGTTGTTATTGGAACGATAGTATTGATCGCGCTATATTTCTTTTTCACGAATAGAGACAATAAAAAGGTAGAACAAGTAGCGTTAACAGAGCAGGTACAAAAAGTAATAAGTACTGATTTTGAGATGGATTACCCTAGTACACCACGTGAAGTGATAATACAATTGAATGAAATATTCGATTGTTATTATAAAAATAATTTAGATGATAAGACACTTGAAAAAGTCATGGCTCAAGAAAGAATATTGTTTGATCAAGAGTTATTAGAGGCAAATTCATTTGATACACAATTAGAGGGGTTAAAAGAAGAGATTCTTGATTATCAAAAGTCGAAGAGAAAAATGGTAGGTAGTTCGGTAGCAAAGAGTAGCACAGTCAAATACTGGAGCGATGCAGGTAGAGATTATGCGGGTATAATAGCAAGCTATACATCAAAGGATAAGGAAGTCACTAAGACCTATGAGAGATATATTTTAAGAAAAGATGATCAAGGTAAATGGAGAATATTAGGATGGGAACTGACTTCAAAACCAAATTCCGATATGTAATTAAAAGTTAGAAGAATGGTTTATGAAGTAGGTAGTTGATTATAAAGTTGGAAGTAGTTTAATAGGGCATGAATGTAAAGAGTTGCTTTGCATGAGTGCCCTGTCTGTTGATATACAATTATAAGGAAAGTATTATGAACATATCATTAAGTAATACTATAGCGTAACAGTTTAGTTAGGAGATAACAAATGGAAAAAGATATATTGATTCTAGGAATTGAATCATCTTGTGATGAAACAGCAGCAGCTGTAGTAAAAAACGGAAGAGAAGTTTTATCGAATGTGATATCATCTCAAATCGATCTTCATAAATTATATGGCGGTGTTGTACCAGAAATCGCCTCAAGAAAACATATTGAGAAGATTAATCAAGTTATAGAAGAAGCGATGGAAGAAGCTAAGGTTACATTTGACGATATTGATGCAATAGGTGTAACCTATGGACCTGGTTTAGTTGGTGCGTTATTAGTAGGTGTGGCGGAAGCGAAAGCAATTAGTTATGCAACTGGAATTCCTCTTGTGGGGACACATCATATAGAAGGACATGTATCTGCTAACTATATTGAGAATAAAGAATTAGAACCGCCATTCTTATGCCTTATTGTATCTGGTGGACATACACATTTGGTAATTGTGAAGGAATATGGTAAGTATGAAATTATAGGAAGAACAAGAGATGATGCGGCAGGTGAAGCATTCGATAAAGTGGCAAGAGCAATAGGCTTAGGATATCCCGGTGGTCCAAAGATTGATGCGCTTGCAAAAGAGGGAGACGGCAAGGCTATAGCATTTCCTCGTGCACATATTGAAGGAGCTCCATTTGATTTCAGTTTTAGTGGAGTAAAATCTGCAGTTTTAAACCATATTAATCATTGTGAAATGAAAGGGATAGAAGTGAATCGTGCTGATATCGCTGCATCGTTCCAAGAAGCAGTAGTAGATGTGCTGGTATCTAAGACGATGGCAGCGGCGAAAGAATACGGAATGACGAAAATAGCATTAGCAGGTGGAGTTGCATCGAATAAGGGCTTGAGAAGTGGAATGGAACTGGCATGTAAAAAGCATAACTTATCTTTGTTCTATCCATCACCAATTTATTGTACGGACAATGCTGCTATGATTGCCTCTGCAGCTTATTATGAATATAAGAATGGAACAAGACATGGTCTTGATTTGAACGCCATTCCTAATTTGAAGATTGGTCAAAGACAGTAGGTTAGAACGATAACGAAGTGATTTGCAAAACAAGATACTTGAGGCGGGAACAAATTGGCACAGTCGTTGTAACAGGTTGACCTGGTTCTTAGGGCAGCATCATTAGTAAACTCGTGATATGCATTAGTATTATAATGAGTTTGAATACAGTTTGTGATACACATAAAACCATTTAACCCTAGAAAGGAATATTGTTATGGTGAAGAGGGACAACTATATAGCAATCGTATTGGCAGCAGGTCAAGGTAGAAGAATGCAATCAAAAGTGGCAAAACAATATATGGAGATAAATGGGAAGCCGATGTTGTATTATTCATTAAAAGCATTCCAGGATAGTGTAGTAGATGAAATTATAGTAGTAGTAGGAGAGGATGAAGTTGACTACTGTAGAGAACATATTTTGGATCGCTATGGATTTAATAAGGTGAAGGCTATTGTTACAGGTGGGAAGGAACGGTATCTATCCGTGTATAACGCACTACGAACTGTGGAAGAAAGAATAGTTACCGGTATTCTTGAGGGGGATAATCGATATGTATTAATACATGATGCGGCTAGGCCACTTATTACAAAACAGATAATAGAAGATGCTATACAAGGAGTAGTGAGTAATAAAGCAGTAGTAGTTGCAGTTCCAAGCAAGGATACTATAAAGATAGCCAATGAAACAGGGACAATAGAATACACCCCAAAGAGAAGTCTGACTTATATAATACAGACGCCACAAGCTTTTGAATTTGATCTATTGATGAAGTCATACCAAGCGGTTATGAAGAGTACTAACCTAGAGATAACCGATGATGCGATGATTGTTGAGCACGGGAGTAATCAAAGTATTAAAATAGTAGAAGGAAATTATAAGAATATTAAAGTAACAACTCCGGAAGATATAAAGATAGCAGAGATACTATTAGAAGTATAGATACTAATAGGTTTAATTGTATAGTTAATCACTTAAACTGTTGGTTTAAGAACAGGAAAGAGGAGTACAATATTGTTGAATTGCACAAAATTAGCTAATTGTTTGAAAAATAAAAAAAATTAAAAAACTAGTATTGACTTTGTTTTGAGAAAATGATATACTAACTTACGTTGCTGAAGCAAATTGCTTTTGTTAGCAAGAAAATCTCATGATTTTGCTTGGTGATGATTTAAAAAAATGCTTGACAACAAAAAGCTAGAATGATATACTGTTCAAGCAACACATGGAGAGGTGTCCGAGTGGTTTAAGGAGCTGGTCTTGAAAACCAGTGACTCCGAAAGGGGCCGTGGGTTCGAATCCCACCTTCTCCGTCGCGATGTAAGATTGCGAACGATTATAACATGAATGTGTTATCAATTGTAATCAATCAGCTTGGTTTACTTGGAGAAGTACCCAAGAGGTTGAAGGGGCTCCCCTGGAAAGGGAGTAGGTCGTTAATAGCGGCGCGTGGGTTCAAATCCCACCTTCTCCGTACAGCTTCAAAGGGTTTCAAAAAAACTTAAAAAAATAGTTGACATGCTTAAAACAATATGATAAACTATTCAAGCTGATTCAAACAGAACATTGAAAACTAAACAGTGAAACAACCCTGAAAATTCTAAACGTATTCACAAGTTCTAAACTTGATAGAATGCGAAAAAAGATTTTCAATAAGTATATGTACTTTTTAGTACCCAAAGTAAATAAAT